>WNGD01006182.1_pt1 | contig 11500 bp, 10 predicted proteins | sample 5400671 | NCBI WGS metagenome assembly WNGD01 (sample SAMN13153369, study PRJNA577476) | soil metagenome | isolation source: 40 cm soil or saprolite under grassland replicate 2 | place: USA:California | collected 2016-06-15
ACGACGACCGAAACATAAAGAATGGTGCAGATGATGAGCGTGGCGATGATGCCGATCGGCAAATCGCGCTGAGGTCTCTTGCATTCCTCAGCAGCCGTGGATACGGAATCGAAGCCGATGTAGGTGAAGAACACGATGGAGCCGCCGGTCAGGATTCCGGGCCAGCCGTTGGGAGAAAAAGGATGCCAGTTGGCGGGATGAATGAAACGCGAGGCAAAGCCTACGAATACAAGAATGGCAACAATCTTCAGCAACACCATTACGTTGTTGGTCTCCGCGGACTCCCGTATGCCGCGGACGAGGATCATCGTGAGGATCATCACGATGATGAAAGCAGGCCAGTTGAAGCCGAAATGCCATCCCGGACCATACAGTACGTGGCCTTGCAGGTCGGAGAGCCCGCTGGGGAGGTAGGCGGGCGAAATCCAGCGGGGATTCGGATGCACGCCGAACCAGTCCAGCAGGTTGACCACGTGCTGTGAAAATCCGACGCTGACGGCCATGTTGCTGACCGCGTATTCGAGAATGAGGTCCCAGCCGATAATCCAGGCGATCAATTCGCCCATGGTCGCGTAGGTGTAGGTGTAAGCGCTGCCGGCGATGGGAATCATGGCGGCAAGCTCGGCGTAGCACACCGAAGCGAATCCACAGGCGATTGCGACCAGGATAAAAGAGAGAGCGATCGCAGGCCCGGCCCCTGGGCGGCCAAAGGATGCCGAGTGGTGTATGAGGTATTCGAGGAGTGGGGCATTCAGTATCGAGGAAGCTTGAAATTTTTGCCCGGCAATTGCGGTGCCGATGATGGTGAAAATGCCGGAGCCGATGACCGCGCCGATTCCCAGCGATGTCAGGCTCAGCCATCCAAGAGACTTTTTTAATCGGACCTCAGCATTTTCCGAATCGGACAGCAGTTGGTCGATACTCTTGCAGCGGAAGAGTTGTGATCCCACCCATGCTCTCCGATCGCATCCGGGCAAACCGGAAAACAGAAGTTACCCGTTACGGATTTGAGGAATAAATGCGCGCCTCAATGTACCCCGAGAAACCCGGTGGCGCAACCGGTCGCCGCGCGCCTTCAGATGAACGTCTTCCCATTCTACGCCTGCTCAAGTTGTGCGTACCGTTCGATAAACTTTTTCGTCCCGCGCCCTGGAAAGCTTACGGATACCCGGCGGTCCTCATCGTCGCCTTCGACACCCACGATCGTTCCCACTCCGTAGCTGGGATGCCGCACTTTGCGGCCGAGCATGGGATTGGAGTCGCCGCGTTTGGCGGCTGGGCGCCCGAAGGAACTCGGGCTCGCTTGCCGCCGGGATGCCGGGGCCGGCTGCTTCGGTCCTCCGCGCACACGCCGGAGAAATTCTTCAGGTGAATACGAATACTCCGGATCGGGCTCATAGCGGCGCGTTTCGCCAATCTCCGCCAAGGAACCGCGAACTGTTTCGACAAGCTCGCTGGGAATTTCTTCAAGGAAACGAGACGGCCGGGAAGCGCGCAGTTGCTGCTCGTTGCCGAAGACGCGCCGGTAGACGGCGCGGGTCAGCGTCAGTGATTGTCGCGCCCGAGTCATCCCGACGTAAACGAGACGCCGCTCTTCCTCGATGCCTTTGTCTTCGTCAATGGAACGGCTGTGCGGGCAGATGCCTTCTTCCATGCCGGTCAGGAACACGTGGTCAAATTCCAGTCCCTTCGTGCTATGTAACGTGATCAAAGTCACGCCCGGCTTGCCTTCAAATTGATCCGCATCGCTGACCAGCGCTGCGGCGTCAAGGAAATCCGTAAACGTTTCGCCTGCTTCCATGCTTTCTGCAACGGCACGCACAAGTTCCTCAAGGTTCTCCATGCGTGCAACGTCTTCGGGAGTGTTGCGGTCTTTGAGCATGCCCATGTAACCGGATTCCTCAAGAACGCAGTGCAAAAATGCGGCAGGTTCCTTGGTGGAGAGCGCTTCCTGCAGCTTGTGCATGAGTTCCTGGAACGCCCGCAGTGGAGTCACGGCCCGGCCCGGCGATGCGCCGGAGACAAATTTTTCGATGGCCGTCCACAGCGGGGTTCCATCCACGCGCGCCGTCTCGCGCAGCGCATCAACCGTGGTCTTGCCGATGCCGCGCGGAGGCACATTCAATACGCGAAGCAGCGAAATGTCGTCCTCCGGATGCATGGCCAGGCGCACGTAGGCCAGCGTATCGCGCACTTCGGCCCTCTTGTAGAAGCTGAATCCGCCTACCAATCTGTAACGGACCCCCCGGCGCCGAAGCGCCTCTTCAAACGCTCGGGACTGAGCGACTGTACGATACTCAACAGCACAGGTCTGTTGTGAATCGTCATTTAGGATGCGCCCCAGTTCGCCCGCGACAAATTCAGCTTCTGCCTGGGCATCACGCGCCTCGAAATACTTGAGGTTTGCTCCCTCGCCTTTCTCCGCGCTCAGGGATTTTCCCAGGCGGTCAGGATTATTGGCGACCACCGCGCCTGCGGCGTCGAGAATATTCTGCGTCGAGCGGTAGTTCCGTTCCAATTTAATGACACGGGCTCGCGGAAAGTCTTGCGCAAACTTTAGCAGGATGGAAACGTCTGCCCCGCGCCAGCGGTAGATGGATTGGTCCTCGTCGCCCACGACGCAAACGTTTTGCTTTGACTCGGTCAGGAGCCGCAGCAGCTCATACTGGACTCGGTTCGTGTCCTGGTATTCGTCCACGTGAATGTAGGCAAAGCGTGATTGCCACTTCTCTCGTGTGGAGGCCGATTCGCGCAGCAAGCGCGCAGAGCGAAGAAGGAGGTCATCGAAGTCTAGAGCCTTGCTTTCGTTCAACAGCTTTTCGTACGCCGTGAATATGTCCGCCGTACGGCGCCCGTCCAGATCGAACGCCTCTGCGCGCAACTGTTCCGGCGTCTTGCCATGATTTTTCGCGTAACTGATCTGGCTCAGAACGTTTCGTGGCGTCAAGTCGTCAGCTTCAATTTGGATTTTGGCCATCGTCAGCTTCACGGCCGCGAGTTGGTCGTCGTCGTCGTAAATGGCGAAATCCCGCGGGAGGCCGGCGGCGGCCGCCTCGCGACGCAGAAGCCTGGCGCAGAGGGAATGAAACGTGGAAATCCAAGGCTGCGCAGGAGGGACACCCGCCCGCAACAACAGGTCCGAAACGCGATTGCGCATCTCTTCCGCAGCCTTGTTGGTAAAGGTTACAGCGAGAATGGCTTCCGCTGGCACACCATTCGCGATCAGATTGGCCATGCGGTAAGTGATGGCACGCGTCTTGCCCGTGCCGGCGCCAGCGAGGATCAGCACCGGTCCTTCGGTCGTCTCTACGGCAAGCCGTTGTTCTGGATTCAGTTCGTCGAGAAAAGTGAGCATTTGTCCGCGGCATTCGAAAAAGGCATGCACACGTCATGGTAGCCGACGGGGGCGATGTGCGCAAACTTGCGCGATTTGCCTTTTGTTCAAATGGTGCGATGACAATTTTCCAATATTTGAGAAAAAAGGAGATCAACGTTCCGCGGGCCGGCTCAGATCAATTTCAAAGTACATCAGGCCGCGATTTTTCTCGATGGCGACCACCTCGGGGACGTACAAATGAGCGGTGCTTAAGAGATCGAATTGACCGCGCATATCGAAGTAAAGCAGGCCCTGCACCGTGCCGTGTGGCGCGACAACGCTAGCTTGCACACCAGCATCTCGAATCGTCTTTTCCACTTCGGTCCATTTTTTATCGTGACCGAGCTTCGGACCTCCCAGGGGAATAGGTATCCTTCTGATGGTCACGTTCTTTGCGCCTGGATTGGTGATCAAATCGGCGGCCTCTCCCGGGGATAAAGGTTGCAACGCCTGCTGGTTTTCTTCGGAGAGTGCGACGTTCAGCCGGATGCGTTCCAGATTGATCTTCATGCTGTCATCGGAATCATTCCGAAAAGCAACCTGGACGGCGATAATTCCCACGGCATAGGGAGATTTCTTTGGGAACTTCTCCTTGTAGAGTGTCGGGTCCGTCCACGGCCTTGCAGTAATGGTCACCCCCTCGTGCGATTCCAGCGACGCAGTCTTGATTGACGCTGGCTTTTGGGAAGCCCCGTGTGTCGCCGCCATCAGCGAAATCGCAAGCAGGAGAAGGAAGATGGTTAGTTTTCGCATCAGGTTATAATAAACTTTCTCTCATCTTGACGCCTTCGATTCCTGCGGGAGGTGCAGGGTTGCCCTGCATCGCACACCGCATGATTCTCGCGGAGCGGGAACGGACCGGAGCCACGCTTAGTGTATTTCGTCTATAGCCTTCTCATGGGCCTCGCGGCCCTTTTGCTCGTACCTTACTGGCTCGTGCAGGGGCTACGCCAGAGGAAGTATCTCTCCAACCTTGGGGAGCGTCTTGGCTTCTCATTGCCGTCGCTCGCCAAGCTGCCCGCCCAGCGCCCCGGGGCTATCTGGATTCATGCTGTTTCCGTGGGCGAAGTGCTTTCCAGCATCACTCTCGCGCGGCGATTGAAGGAAGCCTATCCAGATCGCCCGCTCATCGTCTCGACGACCACCATCACGGGCCATGCGCTGGCCCGCGAGCGCGTGCCTTTTGCTGATGCCATTATCTACTTTCCTTTAGACTGGGCATATTGCGTCCGGCGGGCGATTGACGCGGTGAAGCCCTCATTGGTTTTGGTGCTCGAGACCGAAATCTGGCCGAATTTTCTGCGGGAAGCCAGGCGGCGCGGGATTTCCGTGCTTTTCGTGAGCGGACGCATCTCTGACCGGTCGTTTGCGCGCTATCAGAGCTGTCTCGGCGCTTTTGGTTTTTTTCTTCGGCCCTTCTTGAAAGACGCGCTTTCCAATGCCAGCGCTTTCCTCATGCAGAGCGAAAAGGATGCGGAGCGGCTTCGGGCGTTGGGCGCGCCTGCCAATCGCGTTTACGTTAGCGGTAATTTGAAGTACGACTTGGACCTTCCCGCGCCCACCCCGCTATCGAATTGGCTGGAAACGGAGATAAGGCGCAGCGGCCGTGGGCCGATCATCATCGCTGGAAGCGTCGTCGCAACGGAGGAGCCGCTGGCGCTCATCGCGTTCGGCACTTTGCAGGGCGAATATCCGAAAGCACTCCTCGTGCTTGCGCCTCGCAAGCCCGAGCGTTTCGATGCTGCCGCGGAGTTTATTCACGAATCGCACCGCAAGTTCATCCGGCGGTCCCAATTGCCGATTCCGGGGCCAGCCCAAGCGCAAGCTAGTCAGACTCCCAGTGACTGCGCCATACACGACGATATCACCGTCTTTCTGCTCGACAGCATCGGAGAGCTTGCCTCCCTTTATCGATTGGCGGACGGCGCCTTTATCGGAGGCTCGCTCGTTCCTTCCGGCGGCCACAATATTCTCGAACCCGCTGCTTTCGGCAAAATTCCCGTGTTTGGGCCGTCCATGGAAAATTTTGCGGAAATTGCTTCTCGCTTCCTTTCTGCAGGAGCCGCTGTGCAGGTGGACAGCCCCGAAGACGCCGGAGTGGCCTGGATTGAATTCTTTCGCAACCCAGAGCGGATGAAAAAGATGGGCGAAACAGCGCGGCGGCTGGTCGAAGGCTCACGCGGCGCGACAGATCGAGCGATCGCTGAAATTTCGAAGCTTGTGGAAGCGCCTGTCCCCTCAGAATTGAGGCATAAGACTGCGCGAGGGGATGCATGATTCTTCCTCGGCCATTGCGGACTTTGCTCTACCCGCTCTCGGTTTTCTACGAGAAAATTGTCCGCGTCCGGGCTGGCCTCTACGAGAAGGGACGACTGAGACGGAAACGGCTAAATGGCACCGTCATCAGCGTAGGCAACCTGACCGTCGGCGGAACTGGGAAGACGCCGATGGTTCTTTGGTTGGCTGAGAAATTTCTTGCCGAAGGGAAGAAGGTGGCCATATTGAGCCGCGGCTACCGCGGATCCGGTGGCACCAGTGACGAAATTGAACTCCTGAGGCGCCGCCTCGGGAATCGAGTTCTCTTTGGCGTCGGAAAAGATCGCTTTCGCGCGGGCCGCCGACTCGAATTACAGGAGCCGGTCGACATCTTTCTTCTGGATGACGGCTTTCAGTACCTTCAGCTTGTCCGCGACCTCAACATTCTCATGCTGGACGGTTCCGTCAAGCTTAGAGACGAATGGCTTCTCCCTGCGGGCGTTCTGCGGGAGCCGATCTCTGCTTGCCGCCGTGCAAATCTTCTCATTGTTACGCGCAAGACGGAGCGCCCTGACATAGAAGCTCAGGATTCTCACAATTTCTCCATTTTTTATGCCCAGACACGCCTGCATGGATTCAGGCTGGCCGGTAGACAAGAGATTCCGAGCTACCTCAGTGAAATAAGGCCCGGTCCCTTTTTTGCCTTTTGTGGGATTGGAAATCCCGAAGCCTTTTGGGATGACTTGGAGCGGTGGCATGTGCCGCTGGCGGGCCGGAGGATGTTCCGCGACCATCATCGATATACGAAAAGCGATGTTCGACGATTGGGCGAAGAGGCGGAACAAGCTGGAGCAAAAGCGTTCATCACGACGGAAAAAGATGAGCAAAATCTGAACCGGACGGCGCTGTTCAAACATCCTGTATTCGTGGCGGTGATTGACTTCGTCCTCTCCTCGGAAAGCGAATTGCTTGCTGCCATCGATCGTGTCCTGGCGGCGCGACGGGGAGCCGCAGCGTGAAGATTCTCATCCGCGCGACGAACTGGGTCGGCGATGCCATCATGGCGCTGCCGGCGCTCCGCGCGGTGCGCAGGCGTTTTCACGATGCGCAGATCACGATCGTCGCGCGGCCCTACGTCGCAGACATTTACCGTGACCAGCAGCTCTGCGATCAACTCTTCGCGTACGATCCCCAAGGCTTACACGCCGGATTCTCCGGCCGCGAACGGCTCGTCGCGCAGCTTCGAGAGCAGAAATTCGATATTGCCTTGCTGCTACAGAATGCATTCGAGGCCGCATGGCTGGCCTGGCGCGCAAGCATTCCCGAGCGCATTGGCTACGCGCGCGACGGCCGCGGCTTTTTACTTACGAGGGCCGTTCCCGTTCCCAGGCCCGGTGAAATTCCTCCGCATGAAAAATTCTATTATTTAGAATTGCTGCGCCGTGCCGGCTGGTTGGCTTCTGTGCAAGACGAATCATTCATTGATTTGAACGTGCCCGAAGAGAAGAGACGAAGTGCTGCTGAGTTTCTATCCAAATGTGGCGCGCGCCAAGGTGTGCTGCGGATCGCCATTGGTGCCGGCGCATCGTACGGATCGGCGAAGTGTTGGCCGCCTCTACGGTTTGCGGAGATGGCGAATCGGCTGCAGTCTCAGATAGATGCAAACGTCATTCTCTTCGGAACTGCTGCGGAAGCCAGCGTTTCGCATGCGATCTCAGCAGAAATGCATAGGCCTCCCATCGATCTCACAGGGAAGACAGCCATTGCGGATTTACCTGCGCTCTTCTCGCAGTGCCATCTCTTTATCGGCAACGATTCCGGTGCGATGCACGTCGCGGCGGCGGTAGGCCTGCCGATTGTTGCGGTGTTTGGCCCGACCGATCCAGACGGAACGGCTCCCGTCACGCCGCGCTGCAGCATCGTTCGACAAAAACCCTACTGCAGTCCTTGTTTTCTCCGCCGATGCCCAACCGATCATCGTTGCATGACGGAAATAACGGCCGAGATGGTTGAGGCGGCTGCAAGGCCGTGGCTCTCCGCGATAAAGGTGCAGCGTGCCTGATCAATCTGCCCTGCGTCCCGGCGTTTTCCTTGATCGCGACGGCACTGTCGCAGAGGAGGTCGGCTATTTGAATCATGCCAGCCGCTTTCGTATTTTCCTCTTTGCCGCGGCGGCCATTCGCCGACTCAACAAAGCGAATTTCCGCGTCATCGTCGTCACCAATCAGTCCGGCGTCGGCCGCGGCTACTTTTCGGAATGTCTGGTACACAAATGAAGCGCCCGCACGCACACAAATCAGCGTCAGCGTCCGTCGATCTCTCCGCTCTTGCTGAGTGTGTCGAGCAGTTTCCTACCAGGACCATCGTTCTCCTCGGGGATTTCGTTGCCGATGAATTTCAGTACGGGGAGATTTCGCGTGTCTCGCGCGAAGCTCCAGTCCTGATTCTCAAACATCGCGAAACGCAACTCGTTCCGGGCGGCGGAGCGAATGCCGCCAACAATCTTGCCTCTCTTGGCGCGCGTGTCCTGCCCGTCACCGTCGTGGGGGATGACCCTGCGGGCGATGCTCTCATCGCGCATTTCCGCCGCATGCATGTAAACGTTTCCGGTATTTTCCGCGCGAAGGGCTGGACTACGCCGACCAAAACACGGTTTCTCGCTGGCTGGACCCACACGGTCGGGCAACAAGTTTTGCGCGTCGATTACGAACCAAAGTTACCGTTACCCGATGCCGTTCGAAAAAAGGTTCATCAACGACTTTTCGCGAATCTGCGCAAAGCCCACGCGCTGGCGGTTTCCGATTATGGATTTGGTGTTGCGGCTCCGGAGCTTGTCCGGGAGGCATGTGCGAAACGCAAGAACAAGCTGCACGTCACACTCGACGCGCGCTATCGATTGCACAGCTATGCGAAGACTGGAGTCACTTCCGCCACGCCGAACGAGGCCGAACTTGAGGCCGAACATCACACGATCATCGGTCAAAATATCGGTGAGCTTGCACGGGCAGGCCGCGGGACTCTTGCCGCCATGAAATTGCAAGCGCTTCTCGTCACAAGGGGGCGGCACGGCGCGGCTCTTTTCGAAGCTGGTGATCGCCTCACACAGGTTCCCGTTTACGGCAGCGATCAAGCCGTTGATGTCACCGGCGCTGGCGATACGGTTCTTGCCGCGTATACATTGGCGCTCGCCTGCGGTGCATCGCCTCTCGAAGCGACGCACATCGCCAACATTGCCGGCGGCCTGGTGGTGATGAAGCGCGGCACTGCGACCGTTTCGCGCGAAGAGCTCCTTGAAGCCATCCGCGGCGAAGTCTCTGGGGCCAGCTCGCGTCATGCGTGAGGCCACTTCCAAGATCGTCGCTCGCGATGAGCTTCGTCAGAAACTTGCAGAACACAAGCGTCGGGGACAGCACGTCGTCCTGGCCAATGGCTGCTTCGATACGCTGCACGTGGGGCACGTTCGTTACCTCGAGGGCGCCCGACGAGAAGGCGACGTTCTCGTTGTCGGCGTGAACGCGGATTCCAGCGTATGCAACTTGAAAGGCCCCGGGCGTCCTATCCTAGATGAAAATGCTCGGGCGCAACTGGTTGGCGCGCTGCGTTGCGTTGATTATGTCGTGCTCTTTGCCGAGCCCAACGTGGAAGCTCTCCTGGGAGAACTGCGGCCCCACGTTCACGCCAAAGGCACCGATTACACTGCGGAGACTGTGCCGGAACGCGCTGTTGCTGCGCGGCTCGGCATCCGTGTGGCTATCGTGGGTGATCCCAAGGATCACTCGACTCGCGAACTGCTCGAATCCATTCGCAAGGCGCCGCATGCCTGAGCCGCGATTCTTGGTTGTCCGCCTCGGTTCTCTTGGAGATATCGTTCAAACTTTTCCTGCCGTCGCCGGCCTGCGTCAGTCGTTTCCCGAAGCTGAAATCGTTTGGCTCACGCACCCCCGCTGGAAATCGCTGGTAAAGAGCAGCGAGTTGGCAACGGATATCTGGGAAACGGAGACCCGCTCCTACAACTCTCTGCGCCGAACGATCAGGCAGATCCGCGAGAGATCGTTTAGCGCTGCGATCGACTATCAGGGGCTGTGGAAGTCCGCGGCGCTGCCGTTTTTTGGCGGTGTTCCCCGCAGGATCGGATTCTCTTCACAAACGATTCGCGAATTCGGTGTGCCAATTCTGTACACCGACCGCGTCCGATGCACCCACATCCACATCTCGGAGCAAAATGGCGAGCTATCTCAGCGCGCTGGCGCTCGGAACGGCGTGGGACCCTTCACAATCTCGGTGCCTTCACTCCAGGAAGCGTTCGTCTTGCGGCTCTTACGAGGTTTCTCGATTGACCGCTACGTTGTCTTAAGCCCTGCAGGCGGCTGGCGGTCGAAATGTTGGCCGCCAGACCGCTACGGCGCCCTTTGCCAGAAGATCTGCGGCGCTCTCGGGCTGCGTTGTGTCCTAAATTATGGCCCAGGTGAAGATGACCTGGTAGCTGCCGTCCAAGCCGCGAGTGGGAAAGCTGAGCCCGTCCCGTACAATGGCTCACTGGGCCAACTCATGGCCCTACTGCGCAATGCCGTCTGCATCGTCGGCGGAGACACGGGACCGCTGCATTTGGCCGTCGCTCTGGGTACGCCGTCTGTTGCGCTGTTTGGGCCGACTGATCCGTCACGCAACGGCCCGTATCGCACGGGCGATCGATCTAGCGTGGCCATTCGAAACGACATCGTTTTGCGCAGCCCCAATGCAGTCACCACCTACAAACGGCGCGAACAGATCGATCCCTCCATGCTGGAAATTGAGGTCGAGACGGTTTTCGACGCAGTTCGTCGCCAGGTCGAGGCACGCGCATGAGCGCGTCCGGCAGCTTCTTCGTTCGCTGGCGTGTTCGTCTCGGCTACCCTCTCGCGATTGCCGTACTGTTGCTTGCGCGCCCCACGTTGAGCAGTATTTTGCTCGGGGCCCTGGTGGGCTTGATCGGTCTAGGGCTGCGCGCATACGCAGCGAGCTATCTTCGCAAACAGGAGGTCCTCACCGTGACCGGTCCTTACGCGTACACCCGCAATCCGCTGTATCTCGGAAGCGCCATCCTGGCTCTGGGCATCGGAATTGCCACGCGCTCCCGGATCTCCGCTTTGATTCTTCTGGTTTACTTTGCGATCTTCTATTTTGCCGTCATGCGCCGCGAAGAGAGGGAACTCCACGTGCGTCACGGTGCATTTTTCGAAGAATACGCCCGCGCGGTTCCGCTTTTCATTCCACGCGTGACCGCCGCAAAGATCTCTGGAGAATTCGCCGGTTCGTTTTGTTTTGCGCAGTACAAAAGAAACCATGAATGGCAGGCCGCAGTTGGCTTCCTATTTCTTCTCGGCGTTCTGCTTCTGATTTGGCGCCTGCACTGAGCCTTCAGCGTTCGCCGCATCGGCGCAAGTCACAAAACAGGTGATCTCGAGCCGCGCCCCGTCCGTCAGCACATGCACGGCACCGTCGCGATCCGTTCTCAAGATGCGTACGCCCGCGTTGTCCAATCGTTCCAGGAGTTCCGGGCCGGGATGTCCGTATGGATTGCCTTCTCCAACGGAAATGATTCCAACGCGCGGCTGCACTGCTTCGAGGAATTCGAGCGTCGTTGAATTCTTGCTTCCGTGATGGCCGATTTTCAGCACATCGGATTGCATCTCTTCCGCCTTGTTCTCTGCAAGAATCTCGTGCTCCGCCTGTTTTTCCGCGTCTCCAGGCAGCAGAATACTACGGCTGCCGTAGCGCAACCGCAGCACGAGAGAATCATTGTTCTTCGCCGAAGGGGCAACCTCTTCAGGAACGATCTCCGGCCACAAAAACTCGCCGGTGACGCCATCCCAGGAAAAGGACTTTCCG
>WNGD01015048.1_pt1 | contig 11497 bp, 6 predicted proteins | sample 5400671 | NCBI WGS metagenome assembly WNGD01 (sample SAMN13153369, study PRJNA577476) | soil metagenome | isolation source: 40 cm soil or saprolite under grassland replicate 2 | place: USA:California | collected 2016-06-15
CGCACCCCACCTTGTCATGGCCGAGCGCGGCGGCTGCCGCGCTAGCGTGTGAAGGACTGGGAGACCTTCTTGAGTCGCGTCAGGCTCCGCTTAAGGCCTTTCGTGCCGCGGAGCAAGCCACGCCCGCGGTGGCGGAGATCCCGGGCGGTATCGGGGACCAGCAGGGCCCGGTGCTGCGCCAGGGCGAGGTCGTGGATGACGCTCTGCTCCTCCGCCGGTGTGTGCCGCAGCTGCTCGAGGGCAGCCCGGGCACGCTCCAGGGCGGGGTTCGGGAAGCCCGAGGGCGCGCTCACCCCCGGGTGGATGGCGAGGGTCAGGGCCCACACGGTTTCTGCCGGTGCATCCGTCTTGCCGGCGAGAATGCGAGCGACCCGCCCGAGCGTGGACGCGACCTTCGCCACGCTGGCCGCAAGCGTGTCACCCGGCGACCCGGACGTGTCCGTCGCGGCCGCCCCGAGCGCCCCCGTGGCGAGGGCCGAGAGGTCGCGCGCGTCGGCGGCGAGCGCGAGCGCGCGCTCGTAGACGGGCCGGACGGGGTCGCAGGCGGGCTTGTTGGCCACCGGGGCGTGCCTGCAGGCCCCTGCCAGGCAGCTGTCGTCCGTACACGGGTCGCCGTCCTCGGCGCACTCGGTGCCGTTCACGCGCTCCGGGACCGCCACGCAGCCGGCCGGGTCGGCCCCGGCGCCGGTCGGATCGCAGACCGCGGGCAGGCAGAACGCCCCCGTCGCGCACTGGGTGTCGCGCGGCGTGTGGCGGCAGGCGCCCGCCGTGCACACGTCCTCGGTGCACGCGAAGTCGTCGCTCGTGCAGGTGTCGCCCTCACCGACCGGCACGCTCGTGCAGCCCGTGGCGTCGGCCCCCGGGGCGCCCGGCGTGCACTGCGCGAGGAAGCACTCGCCGGTGTCGCAACGCCCGTCGAGCGGCTCGTGCCGGCACTCGCCGGCGACGCAGCTGTCGTCGGTACACGCGACGCCATCGTCACACGAGCGCGGCACGCCCGTGCATGTGCCGCCGAGACATCGATCGCCGACGGTGCAGCCGTCGCCGTCGTCGCAGGAGGTCCCGTCCTGCCGGGTGGGATTGCTGCACATCCCCGTCGCGGGGTCGCACGTCCCGGCGGTGTGGCACTGGTTCAGCGCCGTGCAGACGACGGGCTCGGAGCCCACGCAGCTCGCGCTCTGACAGGTGTCGGTCTGCGTGCAGGCGTTGCCGTCGTCGCAGGGCGCGGCGTCGGGCCGGGCGGGGTTGCTGCACGTCCCCGTCGCGGGATCGCAGGTGCCAGCGGCATGGCACTGATCGGAGGCCGTGCACACGACCGGGTCCGTGCCCACGCAGGTGCCGAGCGCGCAGACGTCCGTCTCCGTGCAGGCGTTGCGGTCGTCGCAGGGCGTGCCATCGGCCTTGGCGGGATTGCTGCAGGCTCCGGTCGCGGGATTGCAGGTGCCGGCGGTGTGGCACTGGTCGGAGGCCGTGCACACGACGGGATTCGTGCCCACGCAGCTCGCGCTCCGACAGGTATCGGTCTGCGTGCAGGCGTTGCCGTCGTTGCAGGAGGCGCCGTCGGGCTTGGCGGGATTGCTGCAGGTGCCCGTCGCGGGGTTGCAGGTGCCGGCGGTGTGACACTGGTCGGAGGCCGTGCACACGACCGGATTCGTGCCAGCGCAGGCGCCGGCCTGACAGGTGTCGGTCTGCGTGCAGGCGTTGCCGTCGTTGCAGGAGGCGCCGTCGGGCTTGGCGGGATTGCTGCAGGTGCCCGTCGCGGGATTGCAGGTGCCGGCGGTATGGCATTGGTCGGAAGCCGTACACACGACCGGATTCGTGCCCAGGCAGGCGCCGGCCTTACAGGTGTCGGTCTGCGTGCAGGCGCTGCCGTCGTTGCAGGGCGCGCCATCAGCCTTGGCGGGATTGCTGCAGGCTCCGGTCGCGGGATTGCAGGTGCCGGCGGTGTGGCACTGATCGGAGGCCGTGCATACAACGGGATTCGCGCCCACGCAGGCACCCGCCTGGCAGGTGTCGCTCCGCGTGCAGGGGTTGCTATCGTCGCAGGCCGTGCCATCGGCCTTGGCGGGATTGCTGCACGCTCCCGTCGCGGGGTTGCAGGTGCCGGCGCTGTGGCACTGATCGGAGGCGGTGCACACGACGGGATTCGTGCCCACGCAGGCGCCGGCCGCACAGGTGTCGCTCCGCGTGCAGGCGCTGCCGTCGTCGCAGGACGCGCCGTTGGACTTGGCGGGGTTGCTGCAGGTGCCCGTCGCGGGGTCGCAGGTGCCCGCCGTGTGGCACTGGTCGGAGGCCGTGCACACGACGGGGTTCGCGCCCACGCAGGCGCCGGCCTGACAGGTGTCGGTCAGCGTGCAGGCGTTGCCGTCGCTGCAAAGTGCGCCGTTGGCCTTGGCGGGATTGCTGCACGCTCCCGTCGTGGGATTGCAGGTGCCGGCGGTGTGGCACTGGTCCGAGGCCGTGCACACGACTGGGTCCGTGCCCACGCACGCACCGGCCACACAGCTGTCGCTCCGCGTGCAGGCGTTGCCGTCGTCGCAGGGCGCGCCGTTGGCCTTGGCGGGATTGCTGCAGGTGCCTGTCGCGGGGTCGCAGGTGCCCGCCGTGTGGCACTGGTCGGAGGCCGTGCACACGACGGGGTTCGCGCCCACGCAGGCGCCGGCCTGACAGGTGTCGCTCCGCGTGCAGGCGCTGCCGTCGTCGCAGGGCGCGCCGCTGGGCTTGGCGGGATTGCTGCACGATCCCGTCGCCGGGTTGCAGATGCCGGTGGTGTGGCACTGGTCCGAGGGTGTGCACACGACGGGGTTCGTGCCGACGCAGGCGCCGGCCTGGCAGGTGTCGGTCAGCGTGCAGCTGCTGCCGTCGTCGCAGGGCGCGCCGTTGGGCTTGGCGGGATTGCTGCAGGCGCCCGTCGCATTGCTGCAGGTGCCGGCCGTGTGGCACTGGTCGGAGGCCGTGCACACGACCGGATTCGAGCCGGCGCAGGCGCCGGCCTGACAGGTGTCGGTCAGCGAGCACGGGTTGCCGTCGTTGCATGGTGCGCCGTTGGCCTTGGGGGGATTGCTGCACGCTCCCGTCGTGGGATTGCAGGCGCCGGCGGTGTGGCACTGGTTCGAGGCCGTGCACACGACGGGGTTCGTGCCCACGCAGGCACCGGCCTGGCAGGTGTCGCTCTGCGTGCACGCATTGCCGTCGTTGCAGGGCGCGCCGTCGGACTTGACGGGATTGCTGCAGGTGCCCGTCGCGGGATTGCAGGTGCCGGCGGCGTGGCACTGGTCGGAGGGCGTGCACACGAGCGGGTCCGCGCCCACGCAGACGCCGCCCTGGCAGGTGTCGGTGCGGGTGCAGGCGTTGCCGTCGTCGCAGCTCTTGCCGTCGGGCTTAGGGCGACTGCTGCAGGTTCCGGTCGCGGGGTTGCAGGAGCCGGGGGTGTGGCACTGGTCGCCGGTACACACGACCGGATCCGCGCCCACGCAGATGCCCCGCTGACAGGTGTCGATCTGCGTGCACGCGTTGCCGTCGTTGCAGGAAGCGCCGTCGGGCTTGGCGGGGTTGCTGCAGGCGCCGGTCGCGGGGTTGCAGGTGCCGGCGGTGTGGCACTGGTCGGAGGCCGTGCACACGACGGGGTTCGTGCCCACGCAGGCGCCGGCCACGCAGGTGTCGGTCTGCGTGCAGGCATCCCCATCGTTGCAGGCGATGCCGTCCACGGGTAAGCCAGCCAGACAGATCCCGGTGAGGCCCTCGCAGGTTTCCGTGCCGTTGCACGGGTTGCCATCGTCGCAGTCGGGGTCTGCGCTGCAGCAGCCCGGGATGCCGACCGCGCACGTCGCCGCCAGTACCGGGGATCGCGCGGTGACCGCCAGGGCGGTGAGAGCGATGGCGAGACGCACCCCGAACACGACGCGCGACTATAGACGACATCTCGGCCGCCCGCACGAGATTTCCCCCTGCGCGTCCGCGGCACGCGCTCTGCCATGCGGCGCCGTCGCGGAGCGGCGCCGGAGCGAGCTGGGCACGCCGACCCTCCGCGTGTCTCTGACGTCGCTGCTGCTCGCGGCCCTCGTGGCCACTGCCGGCCTGCCGGCGCCAGCGCAGGCCGACGCCCCGTGGCTGGCCAGCGCGAGCCCGCGGGCCCGCAAAGTGCGGCTCCGTGTCGGCGAGCGCCAGCGCTTCGCTGCGCCGGCGGTCGGCGGAGACGCGCGCTGCTCCTGGCGGCTGGACGGCCAGACGATTCCAGGGATGGCGCTCACGTGGGACTTCGTCCCGACCGCTGCGCACATGGGCACGCACCGCGTGACGCTGCGGCTCGACGGCCCTGCGGGCGCCGCCGAGCGCTGGTGGGCGGTGCGCGTCGAGCCCCCGCGGCCACCCCACGTCGAGGTTGCGAGTCCCGCCTCCACGACGCTCGAGGTCGCGCAGGACGAGGGCGTGGATCTCGTCCTGCGCACGCGACCCGCGGCCAGCGGCGAGACGGTGCAGACGTCCTGGACGGTCGACGGCGTGCCGGCGGGCGAGGGCGAAACCCTGCGCCTCGCGCCCTCGCACCTGGGCAGGGTCCGGGCGCGCGCGCTGGCGCTCGGCAGCCTGGGATCGGCGACCGCGCGCGAGTGGGAGATCGACGTTCGACCCACCGTGCTCGCCGCGGCAAGCCCGACGACGGTCCAAACGCCGCCGACGCCGACGACCTTGCCGCCTCCGCCACCTCCGCCGACGACGCTGCCGCCACCTCCCTCGACGACGCTGCCGCCACCCCCGCCGCCGCCGGCTCCGCTGCCCCCGCCCACGACGGTGCCGGCGCGCCCGACGACCACCCTGCCGGTGCCCCGACGACCCCACCGCGCGAGGTCGTGGTCGCCCCCCCGCGGACGCTGCCGCCGCGGGTGGCGAGTGTCCCGCCGTCGCCCGCGCCGCCAACCCCGGGCGCAGAGATCAGCACCTCGGACATCGAGGTCCTGCTTCAGCGCTACGCCAAGGCCTGGCGCGGGCACGACGTGGAGGAGCTGCGTCGCATCGGCCAGGTCACCAGCGAGGTGCAGGCCGCCGCCCTACGGGATTACTTCGCCCGGGTCGAGGACCTCGACGTGGAGGTCCAGCTCCTCTCGGTGCGGCCGCGGGGTGACCACCGCACGGTCCGCTTCACCCGCCGAGACCGGTTCCGCGACCCGCTCGGCCGTCTTGTCACGCAGGAGACGGCGGTCGAGAAGGACGTCGCGCGCACGGCGAACGGCCTCCGCTTCGTCCTCTCGGGGCCGTAGCTGCGTGCCGGCCCGACCTACCGCATCCTCCTTGTTCCCCGCCTGACAAAGCCCGCGCTCCGCCCCGCGCTCACGGTGCGGCTCGCGAGCGTCGCGGTGGCCGAGGTCCTCGACCGAGTAGAGATATCCGCCGGGACCGCGTAGGATCGGCGGGCTGAAACCCGCGCCCGCTCCATCGCATCGAACCCGCACGAACGTGGTGTGCCCCGAAAGGAGCCGTGCATGAGGGCCGTCGCCGTCTTCCCCGGCAAGCGCCAGGTCCAGCTGATCGAGCAGGAACCGCCGCCCCTCGCGTCGCCCACCGCGGTCAGGCTCCGCATGCTCGAGGTCGGCGTGTGCGGCACCGACCGCGAGATCTGCGCCTTCCAGTACGGCACCCCGCCGGCCGGCTCGGAGCACCTCGTGATCGGCCACGAGTCGCTGGGGCAGGTGGTCGAGGTCGGGCCGGCGGTGACACGCCTCGCGCGGGGCGACCTCGTCGTCACGATGGTCCGCCGTCCGTGCCCGCACGCCGAGTGCGTGGCGTGCCGCGCCGGGCGGCAGGACTTCTGCTTCACCGGCGACTTCTCCGAGCGCGGCATCAAGAACCTGCACGGCTTCATGACCGAGACGGTGGTCGACGACGAGCGCTACATGCACCTCGTCCCCCCGGCGCTGCGCGACGTGGCCGTCCTGGTGGAGCCGCTCACGATCGCCGAGAAGGCGCTCATCCAGGTAGACCAGGTGCAGCAGCGGCTCCCGTGGGCCTGCGCGGTCGAGCCGGGCAAGCCACGCAGGGCCTGCCACCGCGCGGTCGTCCTGGGCGCCGGCCCCGTCGGCCTGCTCGGCGCCATGGCGCTCGCCGCGGCCGGCTACGACACCGCCGTCTACTCGCGCGAACGGGCGCCCAACCCCAAGGCCGACCTGGTCGCCGCGATCGGCGGACACTACTACTCGGCCGAGGAGACCTCGATGGAGCGGCTCGCCGCGCAGGTGGGCAACATCGACCTCGTCTACGAGGCGACGGGAGCCTCGTCGATCGCCTTCCAGATGATGGAGGTGATCGGCACGAACGGCGTCTTCGTGTTCACCGGCGTGCCCGGGCGGAAGGCGCCGATCGAGGTCGACACCGACGTCATCATGCGGAACCTCGTGCTCAAGAACCAGGTCGTGTTCGGCACCGTGAACGCGGGCCACGAGGCGTTCGAGGCCGCGATCCGCGACCTGACGCTCTTCCAGCAGCGCTGGCCGGCCGCCGTCCGCTCGCTCATCACCGGCCGCTACCCGGTGGAAGCGTACCGCGACCTTTTGCTCGGCCCGGCGCGCGGGATCAAGAACGTCCTCACCTTCGCATAGTCGCGCCGAGTGGCTCGAGGCCGACGGCCTCGGCGGCTTCGCCTCCGGTACGGCGATCGGGATCCGCACACGGCGCTACCACGCGCTCCTCCTCGTCGCGACGGCGCCGCCCGCCGGCCGCGTCGTGCTGGTGAACGGGCTCGAGGCGTGGGTCGAGACGCCGGGCGGAGCGGTCGCGCTCTCCTCGCAGCGGTACGCGCCGGACGTCATTCACCCCGACGGCGCCGAGCGCATCGAGAGCTTCGCGGCCGAGCCGTGGCCATGCTGGACGTTCCGCCTGCCCGACGGGAGCCTGATCGAGCACGGCGTCCTCGTCGCGCCCGGCCGCGCGGCGACGGCGCTCTACTGGCGGCTCCACGAGGGACGTGGCGGGACGCTCGCGGTGCGGCCGCTCGTCTCCGGGCGCGATTATCACGCCCTCCATCACGAGAACCCGGCGTTCCGCTTCGACGCCGAGGTCGCGGACGGGCGCGTGCTCTGGCGGCCGTATCCCGGACTGCCCGCCATCGTCGCGCGCACGAACGGCACGTACGCGCACCAGCCGGACTGGTACCGGAGCTTCCTCTACACCGAGGAGCGCGACCGCGGCCTCGAGCACGTCGAGGACCTGGCCTCGCCCGGCATCTTCCGCTGGGACCTCGCCCGGGGCGAGGGGGTCCTGGTGCTCGCCGCGGAAGGGCACGAGCCCGCGGAGGACCTCGCCACCGTGCGCGCCGCGGAGGAGGGGCGCCGGCGCCGCTTCCCCTCGCGCCTGCACCGGGCGGGGGACGCCTACCTCGTGCGGCGCGGGAGCGGGAAGACGATCGTCGCCGGCTACCCGTGGTTCACCGACTGGGGCCGGGACACCTTCATCGCCATGCGGGGCCTCTGCCTCGCGACCGGCCGCCTCGACGACGCGCGCGCGATCCTCCTCGAGTGGGCGGGCGCCGTCTCCGAGGGCATGCTGCCGAACCGCTTTCCCGACCGGGGCGAGGCGCCCGAGTACAACGCGGTGGATGCCGCGCTCTGGTACGTGGTCGCCGTCCGCGACTTCCTGGAGGCTGCGCCCCAGGTCCCGCCGCGTGACCGGCAGGCGCTCGCGGGCGCGGTGGAGACGATCCTCGCGGGCTACGCGGCCGGGACCCGCTACCGGATCCACGTCGACGGCGACGGCCTCCTCGCGGCGGGCGAGCCCGGCGTCCAGCTCACCTGGATGGACGCCAAGGTGGGCGACTGGGTGGTGACGCCGCGCATCGGCAAGCCCGTCGAGGTGCAGGCGCTCTGGCTGAACGCGCTGCGCATCGGGAGCGAGCTCTCCGAGCGCTGGGCCGAGCTCTACACCCGGGCGCGGCCGGCCTTCGCGGCGCGCTTCTGGGACGAGGCGCGCGGGCATCTCGCCGACGTCGTCGACGTCGATCACCGGCCCGGGACGGTCGATGCGACGTTTCGCCCGAACCAGATCTTCGCGGTCGGCGGCCTGCCGTTCGCGGTGCTCGAAGGGGAACGCGCCCGCCGTATCGTCGACGCGGTCGAGGCGCGGCTCGTGACCCCGCTCGGCCTCCGCTCGCTCGCGCCCGGCGAGCCCGGTTACACGCCGCGCTACGCGGGCGGTCCACGCGAGCGCGACGGCGCGTACCATCAGGGCACGGTCTGGCCGTGGCTCATGGGCGCGTTCGTCGAGGCCTGGGTGCGCGTCCGGGGCGGCACGCCGGCGGCGCGCGCCGAGGCGCGCGCGCGCTTCCTCGACCCCTTGCTCGCGCATCTCGACGACGCGGGGCTCGGGCATCTGCCGGAGATCGCCGACGGCGACCCGCCGCACACGCCGCGCGGCTGCCCGTTCCAGGCGTGGTCGGTGGGCGAGGCGCTGCGGCTGACGCGTCTCCTCGCCTGACGGCATCGAAGGCGCGAGGACGAGGTTCGTCGGACCGGCGCTGCAGCTCGGCTTCCGGAGCCCGAGCGTCAGTCCTTCAGCCAGCGCTGGAGCTCTTCGGGGCTCCGCGCGGCGGCGAGGGCCGTCTCGCGGGTGATGCGGCCGGTGCGCACGAGCTCGACGAGGGATCGTTCGAGGGGGATCATGCCCTCGTCCTGGCCGAGCTGAATCTGTGTGGCGAGCTGATGAGTCTTGCGCTCGCGGATCTGGGCGGCGATCGCGTAGCTCGCGCGGAGAACCTCGACCGCAGGCACGCGTTCGCCGGGCTCCTGCGCCGGTAGAAGCCGCTGCGTCACGACGGCGCGCAGGACCGAGGCGAGCTGGATGCGCACCTGTGCCTGCTGCGCGTCCGGGAAGACGTCGATGATGCGGTCGATGGCCATGGCGCCGGTGCCGCTGTGGAGGGTCGAAAGGACGAGGTGGCCGGTCTCGGCGGCGGTCAGCGCCAGGGAGATGGTCTCGAGGTCGCGCATCTCGCCCACCAGGATGACGTCGGGGCTTTCGCGCAGGGCCGCACGCAGACCCGAGCTGAAGCTCTCCACGTGGGAGCCCACCTCCCGCTGATGGATGAGGCTGCGCTGGGGCGTGTGCAGGTACTCGATGGGATCTTCGAGGGTGATCACGTGGGTGGCCCGCGTTCGGTTGATCTCGCTGACGAGCGCGGCGAGCGTCGTCGACTTGCCCGAGCCGGCCGGTCCGTTGAGAAGCACCAATCCGTCGAGCAAGGTACCCAGCGCAGCGAGCGAGCGCGGGAGCCCCAGCTCCTCCAAGGTGGGAATGCGGTCGCGAATGGGGCGGAGCGTCAGGCAAAGGCCACTCTGGTGCCGAAAGAGATTGGCGCGGAACCGACGCGGCTCCTCCGCGGTGTCGAGCGTACAGGCAAGATCGGCGCTGCCGGTCTCGTCGAACCGCGCGCGGGTTTCGGACGTCATGTGGGCGGCGAGGAAGGTCTCGATGTCCTGCGCCGTCGTGCCGGGCCCGTCCTCGCTTTCGAGCTGGCCGGCGAAGCGCAGCCGTGGCGAGCGCCCTTCCGAGAGGATGATGTCCGAGGCGCCGCGGTCGAGCGCCGCGACGACGAGCGATTCGAGGCTCGCGGGTCGGCGCACCGCCTTCGATGTCGAAGGCGACGCGAGCGCGGCTACGACGAGCCGGAGGACCGTCCGCTCGCCGGTCGATTGCGCCGTGATGTTGAACGCCGTGTTGTTTCGGGCGGATCGGTAGACGAGCTCGACGGTGGCCTGCTCACGCAGGCGCTCCCGCTGCTCGGGGTCGAGGACCTCGTCGATGAGCGCGTCGAACATCGCCGGCGTCAGCGCCGGCATGCTGAGAGGACGCGTGGCGCCGCCCACGAGCAGGGCCGGCACTTCGCCCGTCACCAGTACGAGCCCGCTCGCCTTCTGCATTTCGACGAGGGCGAGCAACCCGTCGATGGCCGGCATGGACGGTCATCATGGACGACCGGCAGCCTCTGCGCCAATGGGGCGGGATCAGGCGAGCTATTCGAGCGCAAGCGCGGCGCTCGAGAGGGCTCGCCGCCGCTCCGGTCGAGGGCGCGAGTCCATGGATTCCTCGCGACGGACGAGCGGGGCGGCGCTCAGCGCCCTTCGGCAACCATGTGGCGGAAGGTGAGGTTCACGCGGGGTCCGACGGGACGGCTCGTCTTCGGCACCCGGTGCCACCACCCCGAGACGGCGTCGCCCGTGATGAGCAGCAGACTCCCGGATGCGAGGTCTTCGGCGGCGCGTGCACCGGCCTGGTCACGGAGCTCGAAGCGGCGGGTCGCACCGAAGCTCACCGAGGCGACGTCCGGCTGGCCGCCGTGCGCGTAGTCGCTGTCACGGTGCCATCCCACGGAGTCGCGGCCATCGCGATAGAGATTCGCCAGCACCGAGTTGAACACGCGGCCGGTGACGGCCTCGACGTGCCGGCGAATCACCTCGAGCCGCGGTGCGAGCCGGCGTGGCGGGTGCACGATGCCCGAGTAGCGGTAGCCGACGGGTCCGTACATGGCCACCAGCCGCGGCATCGGCATCGTGCGTCCATAGATGGTGAAGCGCTGCTCCTCCCAGTCGATCTCGGCCAGCAGGCCCCGGAAGTGTGCCTCGCTCGCGGCGGGATCGAAGACCTCTGTGACGAGCACGAAGCCGGCGGGCAACGCCACGCGCCGATCATGTCCGCAGCGAGCGGGGTGGACAAGAGCCACGCGAGGCCGAGCGAGTGCCGCGGCTGCATGTGGCGCCGGAAGCCGCGACGCGCGTGGAGCGCCGCCCGGGCGTGCCCCCGCCGCCCGCTTGAACCCTGGCCGGCGATCGTCATAGCTCGTACGCGAGGGACCAGTGTGAGCCGCTCAGCGCTTCTTGCCCCGAGAGGGTGGCCGCCGCCGCTCCATCCGTTCGGTGCGGGCCCGTGCCGCGAGCCGCCGGAACCGAGGGAGCAGCCCCGGCCACGTGCGTCGAAGGTAGCGCGCGACGGCCGCGGCGGACGCCCCTGCCTTCAGCAGCGCGACGACGTCCGCGTCGTCCTGGACACGCCCCGTTTCGAGCTTCCACGCAACCCGAGTCGAGCCGTGGAGCGCTGGTGGGCGCCATGAGCGGCTCCTCGCTCCGCTGCTCGAGCTGCGGCTTCGAGAATGCGCCGGGCGTCAAGTTCTGCGGTGAGTGCGGGCGCCGGCTCGCGCTCTCCTCTTCCGGGCAGCCCGATCCGCGCGCGTACACCCCGCGACATCTCGCCGAGAAGATCCTCCGTGCACGCAGCGCGCTCGAAGGCGAGCGCAAGCAGGTGACCGTGCTCTTCGCCGACGTGAAGGGCTCGATGGAGCTGGCGGAGCAGCTCGATCCCGAGGAGTGGCACCGGATCATCGACCGCTTCTTCCAGCTGCTGACCGAGGGCGTGCACCGCTTCGAGGGCACGGTGAACCAGTACACCGGCGACGGCATCATGGCGCTCTTCGGGGCGCCGATCGCGCACGAGGACCACGCCCAGCGCGCGTGCTGGGCGG
>WNGD01006185.1_pt1 | contig 11495 bp, 9 predicted proteins | sample 5400671 | NCBI WGS metagenome assembly WNGD01 (sample SAMN13153369, study PRJNA577476) | soil metagenome | isolation source: 40 cm soil or saprolite under grassland replicate 2 | place: USA:California | collected 2016-06-15
TTCAGCCGGAACTCCCGCCCGATGCGCAGCGCCGTTTCGATGTCGCTGCGACGGTTCGCCACCGCGATGAGCGGCAGCTGCCCGCGCAACACCGGGAGCAGGGCCTCGAGGTCCGCCGCCGACGCCGACAGCGGCTGCATGGCGCCGCGGTTGTATTCGGCCCGGCGGCGCGAATACTCCAGGGCGTCGTTGAACACGCGGCGGATCCGCTCCGCCACGCCGGCCCGCGAGCCGCCGCCTTCGCCCTTCGCGTTCTCGTCGAAGTTGGCGACGATGCCGACCGGCGACCTGACGAGCATCTGCTCGATCGTCGCGCCGTCGAGGTCGATGAGCACCGCCTGGCCGCTCACGAGGTGACCCTGCGGCGCGGCGAGGACCGTGGTGATCCCTTCGATCCGCGTCACCGGAATGAGCGTCGAGGCGGGATTGATGCCCTCCGCCACGTTGAACGACGCGGCGATCGTGTCGTTTTGCACGAACGCCTCGCGCGTTCCCGGCACGGCGCCGATTTCGACGAGCCCCATCTGCGTGCCACCGTCGACGAAGCCGGGCGTCACCCATTTGCCGGCCGCGTCGATGCGCGTGGCGTCCGCGGGGATCGTCACGTTGGTGCCGACGGCGGCGATGCGGCCGTTCTGGATCAGCACCGTGGCGTGCTCCACCTTGGGGCCGGAGACGGGGTAGACCGTTCCCCCGGTGATCGCGATGGTTTGGGCGAGCAGGTAGGCGATCATCGGTCGCTCCCGGGTGCGGGCACCTGGCCCAGCTCGAAATCGGTGCGCGGCTGGTGCTTGGGATCGTTGCGGTCGTAGACGAGCCAGCCGTCGTTGTACACCTGGAGCGCTTTGCTGTAAACCGAGAACGGATCGCCGGTCCACACGACCACGTCCGCCATCTTGCCGGGCTCGAGCGTGCCGACGATCGAGTCGAGCCCGAGCGCCCACGCCGGGTTGGCGGTGACCCAGCGGATCGCCTGGTCCCGGGTGATGGGAATCCCCGCCCGGATGCCGGAGTACATCGCCTTGCCGGCCTCCTGGTTCAACCGCTGGATGCCGCTCGGGCTATCGGAATGGATGATCGGCCGCCCGCCCGCCTGCTGGTTGAGCGCGGCGTTCTGCTGGACGCCGTCCATCGCTTCTTCCTTGAATCCCCACCAGTCGGCCCAGACCGAGACCGACACGCTGTCGCGCGCCAGGAGGTCGGCGATCTTGTACGACTCGACCGCGTGATGGAAGGAGCGGATATGGAACCCGAACTCGCGGGCGAGGTCCATCATCTGGGCCATCTCATCGGCGCGGTAGCAGTGGTTTTGCACGTAGATGTTCCCGCGCAGCACATCGGCCAGCGACTCGAGGCGCAGGTCGCGCGCGGGCTGGTCGCCCTGGTGGTCCTTGTTCCACTTGTCCCAACGGCGGCGGTACTGCTCGGCCTGAATGAAGGCGGCGCGATAGCCCGCCATGTTGCCCATGCGGGTCGACGGGCCGCGACCGCGATACACGTTCTTGGGGTTCTCGCCGCACGCCATCTTCAATCCGTAGTGGGCGCCCGGGAACTTCATCTCCTGCACGGTGCGCGCGGGGATGAGCTTGAGGATGGCGCTGCGGCCGCCGATCAGATTGGCCGACCCCGGAAGGGCCTGAATCGTCGTGATGCCGCCCGCGATCGCGAGCGGAATCTGCGGATCCTGGGGCCAGAACGAATGCTCGGCCCACACCTCGGCCGTCACCGGGTTCGTCGCTTCGTTGCCGTCCGACTCCGCCTGCGTCCCCGGCGCCGCGTACACGCCGAGGTGCGAGTGGTCGTCGATCAGCCCGGGGGTCACGAACTTGCCCGTGCCGTCCACGACGACGGCGTCCGCCGGCGCCTGGACCGTCGCCCCCACCGCCACGATGCGCCCGTCCTTGAACAGGATCGAGCCGTTCGCGATCTCCTGCCCGGCGGCGGTGAGGATCGTCGCGTTGCGGATCAGCACCGGGGGGTTGGGGTGACGTTGGTAGGTGGACGGATACTGAGCCCGGTCGATGGACGAGGTCTCGTCGGACCCGCGCGCCTGGGCCGGTGCCGGGGCGGCCGGGCCCGCGGCCGGCGCGGGACGCTGGGCCGGGCGGGCGCCCGCCGACGCGCAGCCAATCGCCGCGATGAACAGTACGCCGAGCGTTGCATGCCTCATGGATGACGTGCCTCCTCCGCGAATTCGGTCCGACCGTCCGACGGTCCGACCGTCCGGCTATTTCACCAGTTCGAACACCAACGGCGCGCCGACCGGCTCGATGCGCAGCAACCGGCGCGGGAGATCCCGCGTCACGTGCATCACGACAGGGAGCTGCAGGCCGGACAGCTCGAGCCGGTACGCCGGAAACGTTCCCGCGGGGACGGTGATGTTCTCGACGCCCGCGACTTTCACCGTCAGCAGCTTCGTCACTCCTTCGCCCGACGAAAACACATTGATCGTGAAGGTCTTGCCGTCCGCGAGGGGGAGGGCGGGGAGGATCGCGTGCAGCTGGTTGTCGTCGACCGTTCCCGGCGCGACCACCGTGTCCACCTGGACCGTCTTGGGCGTGCCTTCGCGCTGCGGCGTCACGGCCCGGCCCTTGACCCGGCCGTTCGCATACGTGAGGTGCACCTCCGCCGGCTGCGTGCCGGCGGTGCCGGTCTGGTCGACCTGCCGCGGGGCGAACGTCGTGGGATCGAGCACCACGGTCGTCTGCTGCTGCAGGAACGGGCCCAAGACGGTGCGCTCGACGAGCACGATGGAATCGGCCGTGCGTCGCAGCGACGTGACCTGCGACCCCAGCACGTTGCCCTGCACCAGGGCCTGGAAGCTGTCGGTGCGGGTGACGAACTGCGAGGCGTCGAGTGTGAGGGGCCCCGCCTGGGGATGGAGGGCGTCCGCGGTGAGCGGCTTGCCGTCGATGTCCACGAGCCGCACCGGCGCGATCGCCTTGAGCTTGTCATAGAGTTTCGCGGCATCACCCACCACGACGATGGTCAGGGCGTTGCGGCGGTAGATGCGCTGCGCCGCCGCGCGCGCACCGAGCGGCGTGACCGCCGCGAGTCGCTCGCGGTACAGCTGCAGATAATCGGGCGCCAGCCCCAGCAGCTTCGCCTGCGTCACCACCTGGGCGATCTGCTGGGGAGTCTCGATCGTGAGCGGAAACGAACCCACGAGGAAGTTCTGGGCGTTGCGCAGCTCCGAGTCCGGGATCGCCTCGGTGCGGATGCGGTCGATCTGGTGCAGCATCTCGGTGAGGGCGCTGTCGGTCACCTCGGTGCGGCCCTCGAACGTCGCCTGCCAGAAGCCGAGTCCGCGGTTGCGCTGCAGCCCGGCGTACGCCCCGTACGTCCAGCTCTTCTGCTCCCGCAGGATCAGGAACAGCCGGGAGTCCGGCCCTCCCCCCAGCACCTGGGTCGCCACGCGCGCGGAGTAGTAGCCCGGGTCCGTCGGGGCGAAGGTGGTGTTGCCGATGACGATGTTGGCCTGGACTGATCCCGGCCGGTTGACGAGCAGGATGTCGCTGCCGGCCTTGGCCGGCGGCGCGGGCGGCGGGGGCGTCGCGGCGAGGGCGCCCGCCCAGCCGCCGAACGCGGCCCGGGCCAGAACCTGGGCTTTGGCGGGGGTGACGTCGCCCGCCACGACGAGCAACGCGCCCGCGGGCCGAATGCGGCGGCCCGCCAACGCCATGACGTCGTCGCGCGTGAGCCCGCGCACCGATTCCGACGTGGGGCGACGGCCGTACGGGTTGCGCCCGTAGATCTCCTTGGCGAAGAACCGGCTCGCGACGCTGCCGGGTTGCGACAGCTCGAGCCGCAGGCCCGACAGCGCCCGGGTGCGGGCGAGCTCCACCTCCTCGGCGGGGAAGGTCGGGTGCCGCGTCACGTCGCCGAGCAGCTCGAAGGCCAGGTCGGCGCGGTCGCTCAGTACGTCCGCCGACACGGTCAGCACGTCGGCGTCGGAGAAGGCGCCGAGACTGCCTCCCGCGCCCTCTATCTGTGCGGCGATCTGATCCGCGCTGCGCGTCGGCGTCCCTTTGGTGATCAGCTCGGCCACGAGCCCCGCCAGGCCCTCTTTGCCGGCGGGATCGTAGATGTCGCCGGCGCGGAAGCTCAGCGTCACCGAGAGCACCGGCTGCTCGTGGTTCTCGATGACGACCATGCGCATGCCGCCCGGCAGCAGCACTTCCTGGAACGCCGGGAAGCGCGCGGGCCGCAGCGGGGTGGGGCGCGGGGGCCGGGAGGGGAACGAATCCTGGGCGGACAGTCGGACAGTCGGACTGACTGACAGGAAGGCGACCACCGACACCCACAGCCCTACAACTCGTCGGACGGTCCGACCGTCCGACTGTCCGACCGTCCGACGCTTCATTGTCCACCTCCCGCGCCGGCGCCGGGCTTCACGATGATCACGACCGCGTTGGCCGGGTCGAGGTACTTCTGCGCCACGCGCCGGATGTCGTCGGCGGTCACGGCGAGGTAGCGGTCCAGCTCCGTGTTGATCTCGCCCAGACTGCGGTGGAACATGTCGTAGTGGTGGATCTCTTCGGCGAGATTCAGGGTGGTCTCCCGGTTGCGGATGAAGTCTGCGCGGAACGAGTTCTTGGCTTTGGTGAGCTCCTCCGCCGTCACGCCGCCCGCGCGGATCGAGTCGACCTGTGAAGCCAGCAGGCTGTCGAGGCGGTTCACGTCCACGCCCTGGTTGGCGATGCCCAGCACGGCGGTGACGCCCGGCCCGCGCCGCGTGCCCACCGTCACGGCCTGGGCGACGAGCGCGGCCTTGTCGCGGCGCACGATCGCCACGTTGAGCCGGGAGCTCTCCCCCTGGCCCAGGATGACGTTCAACAGCTCCAACGCCGGCGTGTCGGCGTCGGCGTGGTCGGCGATGCGATACAGGCGCAGCGCCGCGGGGAGGTTGGCGTGCTCGTCGGTCATCTCCCGGCGGACGAGCCCCCCGCCTGGCTTCCACCGGCAGGCGACCGGGGGCGGGGCGGGGTGACTGGGGATGCCGGCGAAGTCCTGATTGACCAGCCGGCGCAGCTGCCCGGGTGTAAAGTCGCCGACGACTACGAGGGTTGCGTTGTTGGGAGCGTAGTAGGTGTCGAAAAACGCCTGCACGTCGGCGAGCTGGGCGGCGTCGAGATCGTCCATCGAGCCGATCACCGTGTGCGCGTAGGCGAAACACGTGGTCGAGTCGAACGGCATCGTGAGACCGTCGAGGAAGGCGCGGGAGTAGGGCTGGTTATCGACCCGCAGCCGCCGCTCCTCTTTCACCGCTTCCCGCTGGTTGTGGAAGTTCTCGTCGGTGATGGCGAGCGAGCGCATGCGGTCGGCTTCGAGCCACAAGGCGAGGTTCAGCCGGTTGGAGGGCAGCGTCTCCCAATAGTTGGTCCGGTCCTCCGTGGTGCTGCCGTTCATCAAGCCGCCGGCGCGGTTCACGTACTGGAAGTGCTCGGCCTTCTTCACGTGCGCCGACCCCTGGAACATCATGTGCTCGAAGAGGTGGGCGAACCCGGAACGGCCGGCCCGCTCGTTGCGCGACCCGGTGTTGTACCAGACGTCCACGGACACGATCGGGGTAGAATGGTCCTCCGAGTAGATCACCCGGAGGCCGTTGGGCAAGGCGAACGTCTCGTAGCGGATCTGGCCCGCCTGCTGCGCGGCCAGCGGGCCCCCGACACACAGGCCGATGCCCAGAGCGATCCAACAGCGCATACGTCGTGTACGCATTCCGAGGAGACCTCGTTCAGAAATGGATCAGTGTACCGGGGGCCCGCTCGCGGCAAGGTCGAACCGGAATACGCCGTCGAGGGTCTCGCCTCTGACCACCCGCCGCGGGGCAGTGCGGGTCACGAACAACCGGAAGCCGTTGGCCTTGAGCGGCAGCACGTCGTAGCGGCCGGCCGGGACGGTGACGGTGGTGGGCGCCTCGGCCACCACCACGAGCGGGGCCAGCGTGTCCGCGAACTCCCGGTAGCCCCGCCCGACCAGGGAATCGCCCGGGCTCGCTTGCGCGACGGCCGCCGCGAAGAACGCGTAGTTGTTCCACACGGCGCCCGCAGGCAGGGGCGTGTGGACCGGAGTCAGGCGGATTTCACCCTCGCGCGTCCGGGCGCGGCGCCGCCCCGTCACCGCGCCACCGCGCACGTCGAGGTCGTGCTCCAGCTGCACGGTGTCGCTCCCCGGAGCGAAGAAGTCGAGCCGCTGAAATGACGCCACGGGGGCGCCCGTCAGCCGGTTGACGACGATGCGCAGACTTTCCGATTCGACGGGGCGGAGCTCGGAGCGGGCGGTGTAGAGCACCTCCTGGCCCGTTTCGTCCGAGCGTAGCTCGTACTGCCACACCGCCCAGCCGCGCTCCTCGCCCCGCACCTGGAAGACGAAGGAGTCCCGGGTCTCGGCCATCAGGGCGAAGTCGAAGCGCAGCGGTTTGGCCGCGCGCGCAGGCGTGGATTGCGCCGCGGCGGTGCTACCGGCGAACAGGAGGAAGGAAAGCCAGCGCATTCGTTTCGAGGATCGCCCGCTGCTGGTCCTCGGCGAGCGGCAGGCCGAGGAACTGATCGATGTTCTGGCGGAGGTCTTTGACGCCGGGGCTCGGCCAATCCGTGCCCCACAGCGTCCGGTCCACGACCTCTGGGAGGCGGGGAAAGTACTCCAATAGCTTCCCGGGCGGAATGCCGGAGACGTCGAGCCACACGTTGGCATGGCGCCGCAGAATGAAAAACGCTTCCTCCATGTAGAGCGGCCGTCCCCCGTGTGCCATGACGATGCGCAAGTCGGGGAAGTCGATGGCGACGTCGTCGAGCTCCATCGGGTTACCGTACTTGGAGCGCGCCCCGGGGAAAATCGACGTCCCGGTATGCACCATGACGGGCAGCCCCCGCGCCTCGCAGCGCCGGTAGATCCCGCCCAGGGCGTCGAGGCCGTCGGTGTACGCGTTCGCCGCGTAGCGCTGATGCGGAGGGTGGATCTTGCACACGCGGATTCCCAGGTCGACGAGCCGGTCCACGTCGCCGGCGGGGTCTTTCGTGTGACGGGCATCGACGCCGCCATAGGGGAGGAGGCGCTCCGGGTTCGCTGCGGCGTACCTCGCAGCGAACGTGTTGGTGGTGTTGGTGAATCCCATGACGTCGGGGCTGGGATAGTTCACCATGCCCACGCGCCACACCCCCGACCGATCGAGGATCTCCAGCAGCGCTTTGGGATCGTCCATGACGGAGATGAGGAGCTCCCAATGCGCCTCTTTCCCCCGGCGCATCGCCTCTTGGACCTGGGGCTTCAAGTCCCGCCACGGTTGGATGTGGACGTGGACGTCGGTGATGCGGGTCAGTCGCTCCAGGTGTAAAACCCTTTTCCCGTCTTTTTTCCCAGCTCGCCCTTCGCCACCTTGTCCCGCAGGATCTTCGGCGGCTCGAATTGCGGCTCCTCCAGCGACCGGTGCAGGTATTCGGCGATGGCGAGCCGCACGTCGAGTCCGACGAGATCGGTGAGCTTGAGCGGGCCCATCGGGTGGTTGTAGCCCAGCTCCATCGCCTTGTCGATGTCCTCGGCGCTGGCGACCCCCTGCTCGAGCATCCGCATCGCTTCCAGTCCCAGCACGACGCCGAGACGCGACGAGGCGAACCCCGGCGCGTCCTTGACGACGATCGGCTCCTTGCCGAGCCGCCGCGCGAACGCGAGGGCGCGCTCCACCGCCTGGGGCGACGTGCGCGCGTGCGTCACGATCTCGACGAGCTTCATCGCGTGCACCGGATTGAAGAAGTGCATCCCGACGACCCGCCCCGGCTCCTTCACCGCCGCGGCGATCTGCCCCACGGACAGGGACGACGTGTTGGTGGCCAGCAGGGCCCCCGCCGCGGCATGCCGCTCCACTTCAGCGAAGAGCCGCTGCTTGGCGGAGAGGTCTTCGACGATGGCTTCGACGATGACGTCCGCCGCCGTGACGGCCGCCGCCAGCGCAGGCTCCGTCCGGAGGCGCGTCAGCACCCCCGCGCGGTCGGCCTCGGTAAGCTTGCCGCGCTTCAGGCCGCCGGCGAGCAGCCCTTCCACATTCTGTAGCGAGCGGGCCAGGGCCGCCGCGGCTGCGTCGGTGAGCGCCACCTCGCAGCCCGCGAGGGCGGCGGCGTAGGCGATCCCCCCACCCATGGTCCCCGCGCCGATGACCGCGACCTTCATGCGGCAGCGGCCCCTACCACGCGGCGGGCGACGTCCGGGTAGTTCGTGCAGATGGCGTCGACGCCCAACGCGGCCAGGCGCCGCATGTCCTCTTCCTCGTTCGCCGTCCACGCGAACACCCGGTACCCCACGCTCTGGACGGTGTCGACGAGCGCCGCGTCGATCATGTGATGATCCTCCCACAACGTCGTCGCGCCCGTGTCCTCCAACACCGCGAGGGGGCGGATGGGATAGGAGGAGAGCAACACGCCGCGCGCCAGGGCGGGGCGCCCCAGCCCCAGCCGGCTGACGATGCGGTGGTCGAAGCCGTGCACCGCGCAGCGGCCCTGGTTCGGACCGCGCTCCAAGGCGGCAAACAGCACGCCGTCGAACTGGGGAGGGAGCGATTTCACTTCGACGAACACTTTGAGCGGCAGGGCAATCGCGTCCAGCGCCTCATCGAGGGTGGGGACCGGCTCGCCGTTGGCGAGGCGCAGGGCGCCAATTTCTGCAGCCGTGGATCGCGTGATGTGCCGGCCGCCCACGATTTCGTCGTGGTGGACGATCAGGGCGCCATCCTTCGTGGCGTGCACGTCCAGCTCCACGCCGTCGGCGCCCCGCGGCGCCGCGGCGCGGAAGGCGGCGAGCGAGTTCTCCAGCTCGTACCCCGACGCGCCGCGGTGCGCGATGACCAGCGGCCGGGTCACTGCTGGTTGAGCAGCGTGTCCGCCTTTTTGGGCTCGATCCAGTCCGGCTCCTTCTCGATATCGTGCACCAGCGCGATGTCCTCCGGCCGGGGCAGGACGTTCTGCAGGTACGCGGCGTATTGCTCCACGCCGATCTCCTCGCCGTCGACGGTCCAGTGCTGCCGGGCGTACTGGCCGATACGGCGATTGAACTTGAGCTCGGGCACCTTGAGCCACCGATCCTTGTCCGCGATGAACATGTTGAGGCGCTCCACCAGCTTCACGATCTCCTGGCGATAGAGACCGCGCGAGGCCTCGTTCAGTTTCTGCTTGTCGGCCTCGGCCTGGTTCTCGCGCTCGTCGTAGCGGCCCTTCAGACCCCAGACGTAGGCCCAGTGCGCCGACGAGGAGGCGTCGGTGCCGAACAGGTCGAACGCGGTGGGGATCCACTTGTAAAAGAAGCGCTGGATCACCTCGGGCGGCATTTTCCCCGCTTTCACGATGCGCAGCAGCCCGTTGTTGCCGGTGCCGAGGTGGAACGACTCCTCCTTCAGCATCGGGCCCATGGAGCGGGACAGCGGGTCGAACGCCGACACCGACAGCATCTTGAGCTGGAACTTCCCGTCGCGATCGATGAACTGCGTGTAGGTGAAGAAGTCCAGCCAGTTGTCCACGATCTCGTTGAAGGAGCCGAGCAGCCGCTCGCCCTCATCGGCGCGCCGGTCGAGGAGCTTGGCGGCTTCGCGCTTGCCCTCGTCGCCGAAATGGGCGCACAGTAGGTAGGACATCTGCCACCCGTGGCGCATCTCCTCCGTCATCACGCGCTGCAGCGACAACAGGTCGTAGTCCGACGGCGCGTGGTGCAGGAGGTTGCGCTGCTGCTCGACCGAGGCGAACTCGGTGTCGCCCTGATAGACGATGAGATTCAGCAGGGCGTCGCGGATGCGCTGGTCGGGAATGTGCATCACGGTCGGCCACTTGCGCTGGCCCTTGTAGTGCCCGAACTCGATGTGCGGCACCTCCGGGTCGCCGAACTTGGCCTCGAACTTGAATTCTCGCAGGGCGCCCTGCGGCAAGCCGATCGAGTCCTGCCAATAGCGGAAGTAGTCGATCCAATCGTCGAAGTTGTTCAGCTTGCGGACCATCAGCGACTCCTCGTGCGGAGGGACTGGCCGATGCGCGTGCGCGCCTCGGCGGTGGCGAAGAGCTCGTTCTGCATGGCGATCTCGTGATCCAGCATCTGCGCGAGGGTCGCGCCCTCGCTCTTGTACAGCGCTTCCTTGGCGCGGCGCACCGCCAGCGGCGGCTGCGCCGCCCACGCCTCGGCGAGTACGCGGGCTTCGGTCATGAGCGCGTCCTGGGGAACGACGCGGTCGAACAGCCGCAGTGCGCGGGCCTCTTCCGCGGGCACCATCCGCGCGCTCCACACCAGCTCCAGCGCGGCGGAGATCCCGGCCAGGCGCGGCAGGAAAAAGGTGCCGCCCCAGTCGGGGGCGAGGCCGAGTTTATGGAACACCTGGCCGATCGAGGCGCGGTCGGAGGCAACGCGGTAGTCGCAGGCGAGCGCGAGGTTCGCGCCGCCGCCCGCCGCCGGGCCGTTCACCGCCGCGAGCACCGGCTGCGGCGCGCCGCGGATCAGGAGCGCCAATTCCTTACCGGCGGCGACGAGGGCTGCGCCATCTTCGGCGAGGACGTTCAAGTCCGCGCCGGCGCAGAACGCCCGGCCTGAGCCCGTGAGGATGACGACGCGCACCTGGTCGCTCGCCACCACCATCCGCAGGGCGTCGACCAGGTCGTCGCACATGGCGCGGTCGAAGGCGTTGAGCTTGTCGGGTCGATTGAGGGTCACGGTGGCGATGCCACCGGCGATCTCCACGGCTACGCGATCGTAGGCGGCCATCAGAGGCGCTCCACGAGCATCGAGATGCCTTGGCCGACGCCGATGCACATCGAAGCCAAACCGTAGCGGGAATTCGTGCGGCGTAAAGCGTAGAGAAGAGTCGTAAGGACGCGCGCGCCCGTTGCGCCGAGCGGGTGACCGAGAGCAATCGCGCCACCGTAAATGTTCACCCGCGAGGGGTCCAGCTTCAGCTCGCGGATGCAGGCGATCGTCTGCGCGGCGAACGCTTCGTTGAGCTCGATGAGATCGATCTGGTCGATCGTCAACTTCGCTCGCTTCAAGACCTTTTGGGTCGCTGGGATAGGGCCGAGACCCATGCAGCTGGGATCGACGCCGGCAACCGCGGTGGCGACCACGCGTGCCATGGGCTTCAGTCCGACCGTCCGACTGTCCGACTGTCCGACAACGAGCAGCGCCGCTGCGCCGTCATTGATGCCGCTCGAGCTGCCAGCGGTCACCGTGCCGTCCTTCTTGAATGCAGGCTTGAGCGCGGCAAGCTTCTCAGCGCTGGTGTCGGGCCGGGGATATTCGTCCTTGCTGAACCGCGAGCCGTCAGGCAGGGACACGGGGACGATCTCATCAGTGAAGACGCAATCCTGCTGCGCCTTGGCGGCGCGGCGCTGGCTCTCGAGCGCGAACGTGTCCTGCTCGGCGCGGCTGATCTTATAGCGGTCGGCGACCACCTCGGCCGTCTCCCCGAGGGGAATCGTCCATTCCTTTTTCATGGCGGGGTTCACGAACCGCCACCCCACCGTCGTGTCCGC
>WNGD01006186.1_pt1 | contig 11494 bp, 12 predicted proteins | sample 5400671 | NCBI WGS metagenome assembly WNGD01 (sample SAMN13153369, study PRJNA577476) | soil metagenome | isolation source: 40 cm soil or saprolite under grassland replicate 2 | place: USA:California | collected 2016-06-15
GTCCTCCACCATCACTGCGAGGTCACATGCCATCTGCAATTCGTTGCCACCACCGACCGCGATGCCGTTGATCCGTGCGACCGTCGGCTTTCCGATCTCGCGCAATCGGTCGTGCGCATCCTTGAAGGCGCCGAACCACTTCCAGTACTCCTTCGGCTTGCCGAGGTAGTCCGCAGCCCAGGACTTGAGATCGGCGCCAACGCAGAACGCTCGGCCTGCGCCGGTCAAAACGACAACGCGGATGTCGTCGTCCCACGATGCGTCCTCGGACGCGCGCGCGAGCTCGCGCAACATGCGGAAGTCGAAGGCATTCAGCACCTCGGGACGATTGAGCGTGATCGTCGCGCGCGGCGGCGCCTTTTCGTAGACGATCGATTCGAAGCCGAGCTCCTCCGGCGAAGACGGGCTTGGATGCGTTGGCTCAGTCAACGTCGGCGAACATCACGGTGAACTTCCCGCCCATCTCCATTGCGTCCTTGCCGGTGGCCATGAACTCCTCACTCCGTGCGGCGGACTTGAAGGCATCCATGTCGGGCCACTCCCACTCGGCGTAGTAGCGGTACGGCGGCTCGCCCATCGGGGCGCCGATGACCCGTCCATGGCGGAACGTTGCACCCGGCACTTTGCGGCAGAGCTCGACGTGTTGCTCGTAGCGAGCCGCGTCCGGCTCCTCGTCGTACAGCACGATCGCGCGAACCATTCGCCTTCCCTTCGTCGTAGAGGCGTGAGCGTATAGCTTCATCCTCGAAAGGAGGAACACATGGGCAAGAAGGTCGTACACGTGGAGTTTCCGTCGCAGGACGTCGATCGTGCGGAGAAGTTCTGGGAGGGAGTCGGCGGCTGGTCGATCGAGACTGCCGGCATGCCGGGCCTCGACTACCGCATGTTCCAGGAGGGCGAACAGGGCGGAGCGGTCTATCCGGGTGACCCCGGCGTCAAAGGTCCCGTCATCTACTACGGGAGCGACGACATGGATGCCGACCTCGCCAAGGTGCGCGAGCTGGGCGGCGAGGCGGAGGACAAGCAGCCGATCCCGGGCATTGGTTGGTTCGCCCGCTGCAAGGACACCGAAGGCAATCCCTTCAGCGTGTACCAGAGGGACGAGTCCGCGCCGATGCCGGAAGGCGCAGGATCCGGTTCGTGACGGGAATCGCCGTCGCGCTCGCGGTGGCCGCGGGCCTCGCGGGCGCCGTTCAGGCGGCGGTGATGGGCGAGTTGGGCGGGCGCATGGGAGTCTTCCCCGCGCTCGCTTTCTCGGGGGTCGTTACGGTGGTGATCGGTCTCGCTCTCCTGCTCGTCGCGAAGCAGAGCTTCCGCGGTCTCGGCGACGTGGCGAGACAGCCGGTGTGGTTGTGGTCGGGCGGCGCGCTCTCCGTGCTGATCATCCTCGCCATCACGGTCGCGTCACCGCGCATCGGACTTGCGGCGACGATCGGGATCATCATCGCCTTCAACCTCGGGGTTGCGGCGTTGATCGACCGCTACGGCTGGTTCGGCTTCGACCGGATCACGATCACGTGGACGCGCATGCTGGGACTGGTCTTCCTGGGCGCCGGAGCAGCGCTGTCACTCTTCAAGAACTGACTGCTCGCGACATGCCGGCTACATCCACGTCCTGGTGTCGGACACCGTGACGTGAGTGTGACGAACGTTCCACAGGGACGCCCCAACCGTCGCAGCGAAGCCGGTCTCAGGAGCGACGGGCTCGACACGTCCTGGTGTCGGACACCGTGACGAGAGAGGAGCCGCTCAGAGACCGACGATGTCGTCGGGCCTGACCGGGACTCGGCTGAGTTCGCGCCCCGTCGCCGCCCGCAGGGCGGCGACCACGGCCGCGGTCGACACGACTGTCGGCGGCTCGCCGACGCCCTTCACGCCGTAGGGCGCATCCGGCTCGGCTTCCTCGATCAGCTCCGAGACGACGGGCGGCATGTCGAGCGTCGTCGGGATCAGGTAGTCGGTGAAGCTCGCGTTCGTGATCAGACCGTCACGCGTCTGGATCTCCTCCATCAGCGCGAGGCCGAGCCCCTGCGCGGTTCCACCCTCGATCTGCCCTTGCACGGCCTGAGGGTTGACCGCGCGGCCAACGTCCTGGGCCGTTCCGATCCACACGACTCGCGTCAGCCCCAGCTCGACATCCACCTCCGCGACGACCCGCATGGCTGCGCACGCGTACGCGACGTGCACGCGGTCGCCGGTGATCTGACCCGTATCGGGGTCGAGCGGCGTGGTACGCGGATGCCGGTAGATCCGCTCGACGTCGACCTCGCCGCCTCCTCTCTTCTCCCGCTCCTCCAGCGCCGCGCGGCACGCATCGCGCACTGCACCGGACACCATCCACGTCATCCGGGAAGCCGACGCCGAGCCGGCGGAGTCGACGGTCGCGGTCGTATGCGGGGCAAGCACGACGTCGCGAATGCCCAGCTCGGTGCGCGCAACCTGCAGGATGACGTTCGCAACTCCCTGGCCCACCTCGGCAGCGGCGCAATGAACCACAGCGCTGCCGTCCGCATGCAATTGCACCCTCGCCGCCGTGTAGTCATCGAAGCCTTCCGAGTAACCGATGTTCTTGAAGCCGACCGCAAAGCCGACCCCACGCTTGACTCCCTCGCCGCGCGTGGTGTTGCCCGAGCCGCCGGGAAGGCGCATCGGATCACGCGGAAGCTCCTCGGGCTCGGGGACGTCGAGCGCCGCTGCGCGGCGAATCACGTCCGCGACGGGAAGCGTCCCGGTGATCTTCTGGCCCGACGGCAGCGAGCCCCCGGGGCCGAGCGCGTTCAGCAGACGCAGCTCGATCGGGTCGATGTCGAGCGCGTCCGCGAGCTTGTCCATCTGGGCCTCATGGGCGAAGCAGACCTGAACTGCACCAAACCCACGCATAGCGCCGCACGGTGGGTTGTTCGTGTAGACACAGGTGCTCTCGATCAACGCGTTGCCGACCGCATACGGCCCAACCGCGAACGATGCCGCGTTGGACGTGACCGCAGTCGAGCTCGATGCATACGCGCCGCCGTCGAGGAGGATGCGCACGCGGACGTTGACGAGCCTCCCGTCGCGGGACGCGCGGTGCTCGGCCCAGATCTTCGCGGGATGACGGTGGATGTGGCCGACGAACGACTCCTCGCGGTTGTAGACGATCTTGACCGGACGGTTGGTGTGCAGGGCGAGCAGCGCGCCGTGGATCTGCATCGAGAGGTCCTCGCGGCCGCCGAACGCACCGCCGACGCCCGCAAGGTGGATGCGGACTTGCTCGGGCTTCAGATTCAGGCACGGCGCGACCTGATCGCGGTCGACGTGCAGCCACTGCGTCGCGCCGTACACGTCCACGCCGCCCTCGCCGTCCGGCACTGCGAGCCCCGACTCGGGCCCGAGGAAGGCCTGATCCTGGATCCCGACCTCGTAGACGCCGGAGACCGTCACCTCGCCCTCGGCCTCCGGATCGCCGTGCCTGATGACGAGCGAGCGGACGATGTTCGGGCGCGGATCTTCCCGATAGCCGTGGCCCATCGTCGGCCGGTCGGGGTGGAGCTGCTCCGCCTCGGTCGCGCGTTCCGGGTCGACGAGCGGTTCGAGCGGCTCGTATTCGACACGAATCCGCTCGGCTGCACGTCGCGCCTGCTCCGGATGCTCGGCGGCGACGAGCGCAACCGGCTCCCCGAAATACCTCACGCGCTCGTAGGCGAGCACGGGTTGATCCTGGAACTCGAGGCCGTAGCGCTTCTCCCCTGGGACGTCCTCGTGCGTCAGCACCGCATGCACGCCGGGCATGCCGACCGCCTCCGAGATGTCGATCGTCCCGATGCGGGCATGCGCATGAGGGCTGCGCATGGTGTGGCCCCAGAGCATCCCTGCCGCTTGCAGGTCGCTCGAGTAAGCGAATTCGCCCGTGACTTTCGGAATCCCGTCGACGCGCGGCGTGCTGTCGCCGACACGTCCGAGCTCCAGTTTCGGTGCGGCAGTCTCGGTCACAACGACGCCGCCGCCAGTCGCACCGCATCGAAGATCTTCGCGTACCCGGTGCAGCGGCAGAGATTCCCGGAGAGCGCCTCGCGGATTTCGTCGTCGCTGGGATAGACGTTGCGCGCAAGCAGGTCGGCAGTTGCAACGACGAGACCCGGAGTGCAGAAGCCGCACTGGATCGCGCCTGTCGCGACGAACGCCTCCTGAACCTTGTGCAGTCGCCCATCCTCGGCCAGCCCTTCGACCGTGACGATCTCGTGTCCCTCGGCCTGGGCCGCGAGGACTAAGCACGCACAAACGAGCTTCCGGTCGAGAAGCACGGAGCACGAGCCGCACTCGCCCTGCTCGCAGGCGTTCTTCGATCCGGGAAGACCCAGCCGCTCGCGCAAGGCGTAGAGGAGGCTCTCTGCCTCCCAGACGTCCGCCTCGTACGGCTCGCCGTTGACGCGAAGCTCGATCCTCACACGAGGCACCGGTCGAGCGCGCGGCGCGTGAGGACGCGCAACGCGTGCCGCCTGTACGACGCAGTGCCGCGAACATCGTCGATCGGGCTCGCTGCCTCCGCGACGCGCTGCGGGAACGAATCCGCGTCCCCGAGATCCGCGCGCACGAGCGTCGGCACCGGTCCCGCCGAGCCGAAAGCGGCACGAAGCTCGCCGTCGACGCGCACGGCGAGCGAGACGACTGCGATCACCATCGCGTTGCGCGGGCCGACCTTCATGAACGTCTGCCGGCTCTCCGTCGCATCGACCGAGACACCGAGGATCAGCTCGTCGTCGGCGAGGACATTTCGCTTCGGCCCGACGACGAAGTCCGGCAACGCGACGACTCGTTCACCGCGAACGCTCGCGATCTTGACTTCACCGCCGCACACCAGCAGGGGCGGCAACGCATCGCCTGCGGGTGAGGCCGTCCCGAGGTTGCCGCCGACAGTCCCCCGGTTCCGGATCTGCGGCCCGCCGACCGTTCGCGCCGCCTCCGCCAAGGCAGGGAGCGCCTCGGCCAGCGGCCGTTCCATGGCTTCGGCATAGGTGAGGCCCGAGCCGAGCCAGACCGTCCCGTTCTGACGCGACCAGCCACGCAGCTCCGCAACCTCGTTGAGGTTGAGGAGGGCCGCGGGCCGGGCGCGGTCGAAATTCAGCTCGACCATCACGTCCGTCCCGCCCTGGATGGGCACGGCGTCGGGACGCTCCGCCTTGAGGCGCAACGCCTCTTCGAGGGTGCGGGGCGTCAACACGTCCACGGGCGCGAAGCGTACTTCGCCGTCATGGGAGAATCGCCTCGCCGTGTCCAGCGATCTCTCTCGAAGGCTTGCTGTCGCGCGAGGCGACGAGCCGGCCGACGTCCTCGTGCGTGGCGGCCGGGTGCTCTCTGTCTTTACACGCGAGTGGCTCGACGTGGACATCGCCATCGCCGACGGCTGGGTCGCCGGGCTCGGGGAGTACGAAGGACGAGACGTTGTCGACGCGTCGGGGCGCTATGTCGTGCCGGGCTTCCTCGACGCGCATATGCACCTCGAGTCGACGAAGCTGCTACCGGACGAGTTCGCTCGGCTCGTGCTTCCGCTTGGAACGACTGCGGTCGTCCTCGACCCGCACGAGCTCGCGAACGTGCTCGGGACGGACGGCGTGCACTGGCTGCTCGATGCGTGCGAAGGACTCCCGCTCGACTTTTATTTCATGGCCTCCTCGAGCATTCCCGCGTCCCAGTTCGAATCGCCGCGGCGGCCGCTGCTGAGCGGCGACCTCGAGAGCCTGCTGCGACGCCGACGGGTACTCGGGCTCGCCGAGATGATGAATTTCCCCGGCGTCGTCAGCGGCGATGAAAGCGAGCTGGACAAGCTGCGCCTTGCAGATGGCCTCCAGATCGACGGGCATGCACCCGGATTGCTCGGCAAGGAGCTCAACGCCTACGTGGCGTCCGGCATCCGCTCGGATCACGAGGCGCTAACGGTGGAGGAAGGACGTGAACGCCTGCGCAGCGGCATGTGGCTGCTGATCCGCGAAGCTTCGATGGCACGGAACCTGCAGGCGCTGCTCCCACTTGTCCACGAGTTCGGCACGAGCAGGATCGCGTTCTGCACCGACGATCGCGACCCAGAGGACATCGCCGAGAACGGCCACATCAATGGGATGGTGCGGGAAGCGGTCGCCCTCGGCCTCGCGCCCGAAGACGCGATCGTCCTCGCGACGATCAATCCGGCGACCTGGCACCGGCTCTGGCACCTGGGAGCGATCGCGCCGGGCTATCAGGCCGACCTCCTGCTCCTGCCGGACCTGAAGCGATTCGAGCCGGAGCTGACGCTCAAGGCCGGCCGTCCGGTCGAAGAGATTCCGGAGCCCGACGTTCCCGAATGGGTCAAGCACTCCGTGCGCAACCGGCCGGTGAGCGCCGCGGACTTCGAGATTCCGTGGCGCGGCGGCAAGGCGCGGGCGATCGGGCTGGTGCCTGACCAGGTCGTGACCGAGTCGGTCGAAGTCGAACCGAGGACTGTGAACGGGCTCGCAGTCGCCGGCGGCGATCTCGTAAAGATCGCGGTGGTCGAACGCCACCTCGGGACGGGCCGCATCGGACACGGGCTCGTCCACGGGTCGGGACTGCAACGCGGTGCGCTCGCGTCGACGGTTGCGCACGATGCGCACAACATCCTCGTCGTCGGCATGGACGACGAGAACATGGCGCGGGCGGTGGAGCGGCTCGGCGAGCTCGGCGGCGGCATCGTGGTGGTTGACGGCGGCGAAGTGAAGGCCGAGCTCCCGCTGCCGGTCGCCGGGCTCCTGGCCGACGCACCGCTCGCGGAGGTGATCGAGAAGAGCCTGGCCTGCAACGACGCCGCCCGCGAGCTCGGCTGGTCAGGCGCGACACCTTTTCTGACGCTGTCGTTCCTCGGGCTCTCGGTGATCCCGAGCCTGAAGATCACCGACCGGGGTCTCGTCGACGTCGACCGCTTTCAGATCGTGCCGCTGAAGATTTGAGCACCTTGCTGACCAATGCCCACGTCGTGACGATGGACGACGCAGGCACCGAGTTCGAGGGCGGCTGGATCCTCGTCGACGACGGGCTGATCAAGGACGCCGGCGCAGGCACGAAGCCCGAGGCCCACGCTGTACACGACCTCGGCGGCGCAGTCGTGACCCCGGGCCTCGTGAACACGCATCACCACCTGTGGCAGAACCTCACGCGTGCGCGCGCCCAGGACGAGAACCTCTTTGGCTGGCTCAAAGCGCTCTACCCGATCTGGTCCGCGATCGACGACGAGGCCGAGTACGCCGCAGCGCGCGTCGGCCTCGCCGAGCTCGCCCTTTCGGGCTGCACGACGGTGTTCGACCATCACTACCTCTTTCCGCCCGGAGTGACCGGTTTGCTGGAGGCGGAGATTCGGGCCGCGCGCGAGCTCGGCGTGCGTATCGTCGCGGCCCGAGGGTCGATGGATCTGGGCGAGTCGCAGGGCGGCCTCCCGCCGGATGCGATCGTGGAGACACGGGACGAAGCACTGTCTGCCACCGAGGCGGCTGCGGGCCTGGCGGACGGCGTCCAGGTCGAGATCACGGTGGCGCCCTGCTCGCCTTTCTCGGTCACGCAGGAGCTGATGACCGAGTCGGCGGAGCTGGCGCGCAAGCTCGGACTGCGGCTGCATACGCACCTGGCCGAGACGGTCGAGGAGGACGACTACTGCCGACAGCTCTACGGCTGCACGCCGGTCGAATATCTGGAGCGGGTCGGATGGCTCGCAGAGGACGTGTGGTGTGCCCATTGCGTACACCTTTCAGACGACGACATCGCGAAGTTCGGTTCGCACGACGTCGGAGTCGCGCACTGCCCGACCTCCAACATGCGGCTCGGCGCCGGCATCGCACGAGTACGCGAGCTGCTGGCTGCAAGTGTGAGCGTGGGCCTCGGCGTCGACGGCTCAGCTTCGAACGAGCGGAGCGACCTCTTCCTCGAGGTCAAGCAGTCGCTGCTCGTCGCGCGGGCGCGCGGCGGGCCGCGAGCACTGGCTCCTCGCGACGCGCTGCGGTTGGGCACGCGAGGCGGCGCGGCGGTGCTCGGACGCGACGACATCGGTCAGCTCACGCCCGGGAAGCGAGCCGACCTCGCGGTCTGGCGCACCGACGGGCTCGAGCTCGGTGGTGCCGACGATCTCGTCGCCGGGCTCGTCCTCTCGGGACCGCAGCGAGTCGATCGTCTCTACGTCGGAGGCAAGGAGATCGTTCGCGACGGCCACCTCGTCCGGGCCGACGAGCGCGAGATCGCAAAGGAACATCGCGTCCAGGCGGAAAGATTCGCATCATGACCATCTCGCTCTCCACCCACGTTCTCGACACCGAGCGCGGCAAGCCGGCTGGCGGCGTGCGCGTCGAGCTGTGGCGCGAGGACCTCGTCACCGCCGCCGAGACCGATGCCGAAGGCCGGATCCCAGAGCTCGCGTCGGATCTCGAGCCCGGCGTCTATCGCCTCTTCTTCCGTCCTCCATCGCCGTTCTTCAAGGGAATCGGTGTGGAGGTCGAGCTCGAGGACGGCCACTACCACATCCCACTGCTCGTCTCGTCCTACGGGTGCACGACCTACCGCGGCAGCTGACGGCCGAACAGTTGGCCGAGCTCTTCGAGGGACGGACACGGCTCGTCGAGAAGCTCGCCGGGCGTCCCGACCCGCTCGCATCTGCGCGCGAGGTGATCGCCGGGTTGACGCACGAGGAGAAGCTCGAGACGCTGAATGCGCATCCGGCGATCGGTGCGAAGAGCCTGTCCCCGCTTTCGGCCGCCGAGCAGGGTGAGGACGACGATCCGGAGACGCTCGAGGAGCTCGAACGATTGAACGCCGAGTACGAGGAACGGTTCGGCTTTCGCTTCGTCGTCTTCGTGAACCGCCGTCCGAAGAGCGAGATCGTCGCCATCCTGCGCGAGCGGATCGAGCGCACGCGCGAAGAAGAGCTCGACACCGCCGTCCAGGAGCTGGTTGCGATCGCGGAGGACCGATGGCGGCGCTCCTGGCAGTAGATCCGTACGTCACCGATTGGCTCGATCTGCTGACGCGCTGGCTGCACGTCATCGCGGGGATCGTGTGGATCGGCTCCTCGTTCTACTTCATCGCGCTCGACAACCATCTGCGTCCGCCACGCGATCCGCGGGACCTCGAGGACGGCGTCGGCGGCGAGACGTGGGAGATCCACGGCGGCGGCTTCTACAACGTCAAGAAGTATCTCGTGGCGCCGCGCGTGCTCCCTGAGACGTTGCATTGGTTCAAGTGGGAGGCGTACACGACGTGGTTGAGCGGCTTCGCGCTCTTGATCGTCCTCTACTACCTCCACGCGGACACGTATCTCATCGACAAGAGCGTCGCCGACCTGACGACCGGCGAGGCCGTCGCGATCAGCGTCGGCCTGCTGGCAGCGGGTTGGCTCGTGTATGACGCGCTCTGTCGCGTGCTCGGATCGAGGCCGTTCGTGCTTGCGGCTTCGCTCTTGGGGCTGATCACGCTCGCTGCCTGGGGCGTCAGCCATCTCTTCAGCGGACGCGCGACCTATCTGCAGATCGGCGCGATGCTCGGGACGATGATGGTGGGCAACGTCTTCTTCGTGATCATTCCGGCGCACCGGGAGCTCGTGCGAGCGAAGCAGGCCGGACGTGAGCCGGACCCGGCGGCGAATGCTCGCGGAAAGCTGCGGTCGGTCCACAACAACTACCTGACCCTGCCCGTCGTCTTCACGATGCTTTCGAATCACTTCCCGTTCACCTACGGGCACAGCTACTCGTGGCTGATCCTCGTGGTACTGCTCGTCATCGGTGCGTGGGTTCGCCACTTCTTCAATCTGCGCCAGATGGGACGAACCGTGTGGGCGATTCCGGTCACTGCGGCGCTTGCGATCGCCGTGCTCGCGATCCTGATCCGTCCTCAGAGCGAGTCCGCTGCAGGAACGCCGACGGTCCGGTTCGCGCAGGTGGCGCGCATCGTCGACGAACGCTGCACGGCCTGCCACTCGCAGCAGCCGACGAGGGTGAGCACGGCGCCGCGCGGGATCAAGCTCGACACGCCCCAGGAGATCAAGGCCCAGGCCGCTGGGATCGAGGAACAGGCCGTGCAGACCAAGGCGATGCCGCTGGGAAACGTCACCGGCATGACGCAGGCCGAGCGCGACCTCCTCGGGCGCTGGATCGCCCAAGGAGCGACAATCCCTTAAGTGCCAATGATCGAGATCAGGACCGGCGACCTCCGGTTCCTTGCACGCTTCGAAGAAGAGCTGGCGCCGCAGACCGTGTCTGCGTTCCGACGCACCCTCCCGTTCGACGACCGCGTCATCCACTGCCGCTGGAGCGGCGAGTCGAACTGGATTCCCTGGGGCGACCGCGAGCTCGGGATCGGGCCGGAGAACGCCACCTCGTACCCGCACCCCGGCGAGCTCGCCCTGTACCCAGGCGGCCAGAGTGAGACGGAGCTGCTCCTTCCTTACGGGTACTGCTCCTTTGCATCGAAGGCGGGGCATCTTTGGGCCAACCACTTCGCCACAGTCGTCGAGGGGCAGGAGCAGCTTGGGGAGCTCGGCCGACGGACGCTCTGGGAGGGGGCGCAGCCGATTTCGTTTCGGGAGGTCGAGTGACGCTTTACCGGCCGGAGGCCTTCGAGCCGCTGGTCGACACACCCTGGAGTGAGCTGCGTGCTCGCGCGGCGATTCGGGACATCGTCGAGGACACGGACTCCGCCTTTCGTGGGCCACGCCTCTTCTGGCAAGCCGAGGAGTGGGACGGCTGGCACGGAACGAGTCCGATGAAGAACCTCTACGTGGGCACAGCCGGAGTGCTCTGGGCGCTCGATCGACTGCGGCAGCGCGGCCACACCGAGACGACGCTCGACCTCGCCGACCTCGCGGCCCGCAACGTGGAGCTGTTCCGTGAACGACCCGACTTCATGAAGGGCGAGAAGCTGCCGGCGCGGCGGGATTCCGCGTTGCTCACCGGGGAAGCGGGAATTCTCATTGTCGCGTGGCGTCTTTCTCCGAGCAGCGTGCTCGCGGACGATCTGCTCGTACGCGTGCGCCAAAACGTCGACAACGAGGCGGACGAGGTGATGTGGGGGTCGCCGGGCACGCTCCTTGCCGCGCGGGCGATGCTCCAGTGGACGGGGGAGGAGCGGTGGCGTGATGCGTGGAACGAGAGCGCGGACGCCCTTCTGTCACGCCGTGACGCAGAGGGATACTGGACGCAACGACTCTACGGGCAGGAGCTGCGCGGCCTCACGCCGCCGCACGGGCTCGTCGGGAACGTGCAGGCTCTCCTCCCGCTGCTCGACGAGGATCGAGCCGACGCACTCGAGCGTGAGTCCGCTGCGCTCCTCGCGGCCAATGCCGTCCAGGCCGATGGACTCGCGAACTGGCCGCCCCGACCGCGTCCCGAGCTGCCGGGGCCGGACGGCCAGATCCGCGTCCAGTGGTGTGCGGGCGCACCCGGAATCGTCTCCGCCGCTGCGGAATATCTCGACGAAGAGCTTCTCCGGGCCGGGGCCGAGCTTGTGTGGCATGCCGGACCTCCTGTTCTCG
>WNGD01006187.1_pt1 | contig 11493 bp, 10 predicted proteins | sample 5400671 | NCBI WGS metagenome assembly WNGD01 (sample SAMN13153369, study PRJNA577476) | soil metagenome | isolation source: 40 cm soil or saprolite under grassland replicate 2 | place: USA:California | collected 2016-06-15
GCATGCGGATCACCCGCGAGGTTCCGCGCAACAACGATTGTGGTGAGTGCATCTCAACTTCATGGAGTAATGGGACACTTGCGAACCAGGAACGAGCTATCGGGTCGATTCAGGAAGGTATGGTAAATGAGCCAGATAGTTCGGGTAGCTGGCATCGTATCCATCTGACATCGCGAACACTGCATAGTATAGGAGTAGGGGTGTATGTCACGCCAGATGGCTGGATCTACGGCACTGAAGATATGGTGAGTTGACATTTGTGTATTACTGATTGTTGCTCCTCAAACAACTAACCGCTATTGCAACGAAGTTCCGGTCAAGCGATATATGGATACCACATCTGGGCAGTCGCTTACCGGGACTGCTTGTTGTATGAATGAAGCAACAAAGAAAATCAGTGATAGTTACAGCAAGCCACTATACTTCGAACAATTAATAAAAGATGGGTTTGACTTCTATGGAATTTCTCTGTATTATGTCCATCGACAAGACTAGAAGGACGCCTGGCTGATAACCATGCATACCCCGACATTTCCAGGCCCCTCTCTAATCTTGTCCCATACATCCACCTGCTTACCACAAGAGCTATTCACCCTCACCATACACATACTGATTGATCTACAATCAGTGACAGAGCTGCTCCAGCTCAAGCCAGCATTGCCGCTCTTGCCATGACCAATCATAGCTGGCATGACAACTCCGACACAGCGCCGCCAAACACACCGTAGACACCACCCCTGTTTCCTCGTTCACCACCCGCACCCCATGAGGAACTCCGCAGAACTCACAACGCCAGCAAGCAGGCTCTTTACACTCCCAGGCCAATTGTTCCCAATTGTCAGGGTATAACCAACAATGCTTCATACCCTCACCACCCCCTCTCATCACTCAATGGCTTGCTATTATCCGTCTGGGACAAACAAAATACTACAGCAACCTCCACAAACCCAGGAATTAGCAAACACCAATAAACAAAAGAGGGCGGATTTGAGCTTGAAAAGGACCAGGAAGGACGGCTACAAACAAGCCGTTTCGTATCCGTCCCTTGAAATCATTTTGCTTTAAATTTGCATCCTAATATGGTACTCTTTCTATCAGACATACTTATTTCAGACAAGGAGATACACTATGGGCTACTGGATCAACCCAGACTCAACACGCAATACCGCCCATCGCGACGACATACCAACATTTATAGGCATATATCAGAATTGTAAACCCCAAAACGACTGGGAACATATTAACTTACCTCCAGGAACAACTCTTCGGGGCATCAGCCTGATACCAGTAAGAGGTCGACAAAAACGGGTTAAACCATGCGAAAATTGTGAACCTTGGCCCATGTAACCTAACTACAAATCATGTGAGCGACAAAAGACCGATATTAATAGAAATAATAGGCGAGATTAAAATGACAGCAAATAACTACCCTACCAACAATAATCACGCACAGGCAATTGTATACTACGATGGAAATAGCCAATTCCTCCTCGAATTAAAAGACGACGTAGAACAGACATTATCACTATCACTCCCAACCCAACTAAAACGCGTAGTGGGAGGAGCTTCCCCAATATTCCCCATCTTAGAAATTATTCTCGCTTCCACATCCGCTACTATCATGACAAGTATACTCAGCAAATTCGGCGAGGACATCTACAACCATATGAAAAATAAGATACATAAAATACCTCAAAAAGATGGATCGCCCTTAATACTCATAGTAAAAGTATTCACAGATAAAGTAGCAGTAGACGGACACGTCACCCTAAAAGATCACCAGACAATGATTGATGCTACTAAAGCCATACAACAAATGCTTAATGATGCACAGAATACAGAAGTGGGGCAAATACTCCAAGGCATACCTGCACATCCACAACACGGAAGTGAGTTCATTCCAATTGTCAAATCTGGACTGTTATTCGATTATGAATACGACACAGAAAATAAAAAATGGACACTTCGAAATATTCGAAAAATGAAAGATCTATGAGACTCGAACAGCAAGCCACTACTCACTACCAACAAACTAAATACTACCTCTCCAAAACGCAAAATGGACAGCAAAATAACACATTCTGAAGAGGCTATATTTTTGATAATAAGCAAAAGAGAACGTATATTTCTGTATAGAAAGAACCCTAGAGAAAAATCAAGGTGGTAGAAATATGCTTTCAGAAAGATACAAATTTAAAAGTGAAGCACTATTTAACCGGTACATAGATGAACAGATTAACTATAATGAATGCCAAGAACAACTAAATATAATCATTGAAGAAGAAACCAAAGGGTTTCTAGTAGACAAAGAAGCCAAGTTAGAGCAAATTTATCGACATGAAAAATTATACCATCAAAATGAAATGGAAAAGGCTATTGAAAAAAGAAGAGAGGAAAAGCGTAAAAACAAATTATCGGCACAAGAAAAGTATTATGAAGATGACATACCACAGATAATAAAAGAATATCGAGAACAATCAAATTTCTATAGGAATCTCCATAATTTTTTTCAATGGATCATCATTATCGGATCGGTTATTGTAACCAGCACAACAGGAGCAACAATTGTAACAGATACTATTGGTGTTTCTCAATGGTTTAAATGGACAGCAGCATTTTTCAGTATCATGGTTAGTATTTCTGCCGGAGCTACAGGGTACTATAAATTTAAGGAAAAAAGTAATAATCTTCAAGAGGCTGCAGATGATATAGAGCGAGAGTATAAATCTTTAAATTTAAAGATTGGGGATTATAAAGGAAAAAATAATGGGGATGCTCTTGTCATTTTTTCTGAAAAAACTGATAGTAGAATAACAGAGCAGAAGAAAAAGCAACAGCTACTAGAACAACCATCAGATACAAAACAAGGGCTAATCCAAATACAAAACCAATAGAACAACCACAACTGCAGCGACCCCCACAAACAAATGAGAAAGTTGACCAATACCAACAAACAATATCCAGCAATTTTGAGCTTGAGAAGGACGAAAAAGGACAGCAGCAAACAAGCCGTTTCGCGTCTGGTCCTTGGCATTTTTCTAATTTGGCTAAAAAGCAAACCAAAGGCGACGTGACACACCTTTTTGAGCCTATAAAGACGAGATAGAAGTACTAGGAATAGCGTTCGCTATATTACAGTGATATACTTCATCTATGCTATTGTATGACTTGATAGACAGAAGATAGGAGGGATGAATATGCCAGATACCTCTACTAACAGCAATAATCCAACAAAAGCAGTACAGCAGGTTATGGTTTCCGCAAATGTTTCTACATCTGCAAAGTCTTCTGACACAAAAAAAGTGAAACCAACTAAAACTCCTGCTACGCCGAGTGATGGTTTAGCTGTAGTAGGCCTTTTCGTTGTCGTGGGCATCTTTAGTAGTTATTTTCCTGTTTATTCTCATACTCCATCGCTTCAAGGTATTTGTCAATTTATCGCCTATGTGTGCTACAGCATTGGTTTCTTAGGAGGATGCTTTGAACTAGGTAAACTCTCAAAAAGTCAATTCTGGGACTCTTTTGGCATAGGGATAATATTCGCGTTTATCTGTTTTGGCGTAAATTGGTTAGCCGATCTTACAAATCATATTTCTGTTCTCCCCCTCATTATACGTATTGTTATGGTTCTTCCCTTAGCGATAGCAGCTTATGGAGTAGTACGCGGCATTTTGTATATAGCCATTAAAAACGATGCCAGCCAACAAGCACAAAGTAATAGTTCTCAATCAGCCAGTATGGTACCCAGAGAGAGGATGAAGCCTGAACAGATTGCGGGTATCATAATTGCGGTACTATCTGTGGTAACAGCATTAATAACAGCGCTTCCTTCATTAATACCACTAATAAAGCAATTGTTACACCTTCCATAAGAAGACACTACTGTAGTCAAAGATGGTAAGAGATATACAGTCTGGTACTGCAAAGCACGAGGTCGTAACTGTATGAGAGACGCATAAGATAATCACGCAATAAAAGTTATCTGAGCTAAAAGACATAGTAGCATTACAAAGCGACAAATCATAGCAAGGATGACATAGACAAAAGAAACAAAATAATGGATGCAAAGCCCACTTTTCGGGAAACGAAAAACCTGAAAATGGCTTGTAGCACAATTTAACCCAGGCAGATAAAGTACCATCAGAAGCCGATCTAAGAGCGCTCAACCAGCCAGGAAAATCAGTGATAGCCAAAGGCGGTTTTTTCGTGTATAATGGCTGCAATGTAGTATATAATCGTCGGCCTTATTTTTTGCCGGGCGATATTTGAAATGTTGAAAAGTGCTAAACGTGCCTGCAAGCGTGCTACGGACGAGACAGGCGTTATAAATACGATTAGATAAGCTCGAAAAGCCGGAACTCTTTTTACAGGCTGCCGGGCGGGGAGTGAGCAAATTATGCCAAAGAAGTCAACGACTGCGCGTGGTGGAACGCAGCGTAACAGGCCGAGAACACAGAAAAGCTTTGAAGTTGTACGTCAGACCTCTTCTGATGAGCAGAAACCTGTAACGGACGATAAGCCTGAAGAAGCAACACCTACGAGCTATTCGACAACTCCTGAGCCAGCGACAGAACCAGCCAGGACGCCAAAGAAAGCTGCCACAAGAGCAGCAACAGTCCCCACACCAGAGGTGCCAGAGGTCCAGGAAGAGCAAGAAAGCCCTGTTATTACTACACCTGCTCCAAAGGGGAGTGCAGCAACGCGGCTCGCAGCTCGTCGCCAGGGACAGAGATCCCAGTTAAAGAGCTCGGCAACCCTCATCACGGCGGAGCACTACTCGTATGTAAAACGAGACCTCGTTATTATCGCCGTATTAGCCAGCTTTATGTTCGTAGCAATTATTGTCTTATATTTTGTGCTTGGAAGAGGCTTTTAGTTACCAGAGAAAAAGATTAGAGGCACCGATCTTCTTTTCGCATCGGTGCCTCTAGATGTTTATGGGCGTAGTCTGTACGAGGGCATTATTCCCCTCTAAAAATTGATTGCAGCCCGGTTTAGTGTACGAGTGGGCTGGTACCTAAGCCCGCAGGAATACCATGGCGGTAGGCAGCTGGGATGGTCACACCCAATACACGTTGCATGGCCATAGTGTGGCAGCAGTCACCCCAATCATGGAAGAAGCGACAAGTACATTGCCACTCACCATTGTCAAACGTGGTTGTGTGAACATCATTCTCGCCCTGGAACGTTGCTTCGAAACGAGTAAACTGGATGCGCTCCGGCTCTTCCGCATAGCGCTTGGCTTTGGCAATTTTGCTGATCATACTTGAGTTCATGATCTTACTCTCCTTAAAATCTAGCAACCACTCCGTAACCACCTGTCGTCTATACTATACGCATCAGTGGCGTAACTAACACTTTACATAATAGCGCGTCAGCACATTTAGCTGGTAGCGCGCCAATAGCTCTTAAGAGGCTTTGTCCCTCCTTTCGTTCCTGCAAAATATTACTCGCGGATTGAAAGCGATCTGTCGAGCAATGGCCCAAAGAATGAAGAAAAATCGATGAGCCCGGGACCAATGAGCGTATAATAGTGATAGAAATAAAAAACACCAGGGTATACCTACCCTAGTGCATGTTTACAAGTCAGTGCTAGCCTTCGCTGCCATCAGCATTGATTTGACTTCCGATGTCATTGAGACTAACCGCATAAGCTTTTTCTATCCCCACCCGTTTATAGCCTGGGTGTAAACGCCTGCAATATCAGGTAGGCTCATACCATATCTGTTATCCAGGCCTCGCTATCTGAGTTGTCGTTGTCTCCTACTGTTGGAGATGATTATACCACAGAGATAGGTGAAAGTCCACCCCCGGCGAAGTCAATCTCATTCACACACAGGTTATGATATGTCTGTTAGACGATTGTGACTCTTTCACACCTTCATTATGATTTTATTCACTGTTTTCTGGTGCAACAACAAGTATACTTCTATTAAAGAGTTCTACATAAACAGACCATACGCAAAAAAATTTATAGACAGTATTGGAGGTAGTCGTGAGGTCAATCCAGCACCATTCAGCACGATCCCTACTTTATGTTTTTTGTGCCCTACTCCTGCCAGGCTTACTCATGAGCGCTTGCTCACAGCCTGCCAGCCTTAACAGTACAGGCGCTACGTCTACAAAAACAGGCGTCACGGCTACAGCGAGTGCGGGCAATCCTATCGTCAGCCAGCCACCGGGAGCAGCAAAAGCCATACAGGGAAAACAGTTAGCAAGCAATGAGTTAAAAACGCTTACCTTCAACCTCAATTATAATGACGCGATCATGGAGCAGGACCTGGAACAGATCTACACACCCGGCTCTCCATCATTTCACCAGTTTCTGACTCCCCAGCAAATTATGCAACGTTACGCGCTCAATGATAATCAACTGCAGCAGGTGCAAAACTGGCTGCAGCAAAATAGTTATAAGATTGTTTCGGTTGACGCTCTGCGCTCTTCAATCACAGTACAGGGCACAGTAGCAACTATCGAGCACTCGTTGCATATTCAGTTACACAGCTACACCATTTTCAACCGTGAAATTTTCATGCAAGATAGTGCGCCAGTGTTACCGGCGACGATTGCAACACTGATCCATTCAATCGTAGGTCTGGATAATTTTGCGCTACCGCAGATCAAGCCTCCTTTCAGTCTCATAAACGACACCCTGAACGCGGCAGGAAGCAATTGCAGCAAGTATGGAGCCAGGCAAGCATTGACACGGAACAAACTTGCTGCTGCCTATCAGATTAACCGCCTGTATCAGCAGAATTTGCAGGGTCAGGGGATGACCATCGGGGTTGCAGAATTCAATGAGCCCTATAATCCAGCGGACATTGCTAATTACGCGGCCTGCGCGGGTATCCCTACGCCAGCTATCCAGAATATCCAGGTCGATAGTCCCGTCAAGCCAGGAGCAGGACAGAGCGAAGCGGCTATGGATCTTGAACTGGTCGCGGGATTGGCACCGCAAGCGCACATTCTTGTTTACCAGGCAGGCGGTACTCCGTTTGCACGGGAACTGCTTGATGTGTTTAATCGTGTTGCCACCGATCATCGTGTGCAGGTATTGAGCGTAAGTTACGGTACAGGTGAGGATGCGTTTAGTGTCAGCGAGCAGAGCGCAATTAACCGCAGTCTGCGCACATTGGCCGCAGAGGGGATCTCGGTTTTCATCAGTAGCGGCGATTGTGGAGCTTATTCTGAGCGTGTACACAACCTTGCCATGGTTTCATTCCCTTCCAGCGCTCCTTATGCCATCGCCGTCGGAGGAACACATCTACAGGTCAATGACAATAACGTGCGCAGCAGCGAGACGGCGTGGGGACAGGATGATGGAGCGGCAGTCTGTCAGAACGAGTGGGGTACAGGGGGCGGAGTGAGTCAGAACTCTGGGTTCCATCGTCCCTCGTGGCAGGTCGGACCGGGCACGACGACTCACTACGATGGTTCAGGGAGAGTAGTTCTGACCAGTTCACTGGCACCGGTTTCAGCACCGAATGGACTGCGCCAGGTACCAGATGTTGCAGCGGCAGCTTATCCCAACATCGCAATCTATTATCAGGGAGCCTGGGTGCGAGGGGGCGGTACGAGTGCAGCAGCACCCATCTGGGCAGCCGGGGCACTCCTGGTCAATGAGGGCTTACGAGAACATGGGAAAGCAAATCTGGGAAGCGTACCGGAGTTCTATACGCTGGCCAATCATGCGGGCAACCTCCATCCCTATACCGATATCACAAATGGGAACAACCTGTTCTACCGGGCCACGCGCGGATGGGACTACGCGACCGGATGGGGTTCGCCAAACTTCAACGACATTTTACAGTTCGAGTTAGCGTTCTAAGCCAGTAGGAATGTCGCGCCGATTGAGAATCGTTGGAGTAGCGGTTGGCGTTAAAGTTTAGTTTGACACAGCTTTTGTACTGATGCGATGGGCAACTGCCGGACCAACCAGCAGTTGTCCGGTTACAACTATTGTGCGATGAGGCAACGTGCTTCGGCGACAAGCTCGTCATAGACGTTATGGACCAGGCTGGCAACGCTCGCCCAGCTAAACTGGAGCACGGAAGGACGAGCGGCGGCACTCATTTTTGCATACAGGTCAGGGTCGCTCAAGAGCGTATCAAGGTATCCTGCGAAGAAACCTGCACAGCGAGGCACAAGGAAACCTGTCTCGCCATGACGGACAACACTCGTGAGTCCTCCCGCGCGTGTTGCTACCACAGGTGTCCCACAGGCAAGCGACTCGACAGCCACCAGGCCAAAGCTCTCATGATAGGATGGCACAACAGTCACATCGGCGGCATTGTAAAGTAATGGCAGTTCTTGTTGTGGTCTCGCTCCAAGAAAGTGTACACGATGATTAATGTTGAGTTCAGAGGCCAGAGTTCGCAGTTGGTGCAGATCCTTGTCACCACTCAGATTGCCTCCCACGATTACGACCTGGGCTTCCTCTTTCATCATAGCGGCAGCACGCAGCAGTAGATCGGGACCTTTAAATGGATCGAGTCTACCTGCATAGAGCAATACTGGCACCTGTGGTTGTAAGCCAAGCTGCTTACGTGCAAGCTGGCGATCGTGTAAGACAAAGAGCTTGAGATCGACGCCACAAGGGATAATCTCAACACGATTAGGCGTTGCTCCACAATAACGAATTATCTGTGAACGCTCATCTGCTGTAGCAGCAATAATACGGTCTACTTGCTGAACGAGTCGTTGCTCCATCTCCAGACGATATGCAGGCTCTAGTGCGTCGGGATTAGCCAGTTGCTTCAGCCGTCCAAGTGTGTGAAACATAGCTACATGGGGCACATCCCATTGCCTTGCCAGTCTCATACCGGCTACACCGGACAACCAGTAATGACTATGGATAACATCGTAATGCGAGGATGCATCGCGCCTGAATTCCTCTATGTGACGCGCAAAAGCGGGAAGATATTGATCGAGATCGTACTTATGAACGGGTGCGACCGGTCCGGCTTTGATATGAATGACGCGTACATTACGGTTTAATTGAATGATCTGCGGCGTGGCTTCGTTTGTCCAACGAGTAAAAATATCAATATTGATATTACGATGAGCCAGCGCTTTCGCCAGTTCGCGCATATACACGTTCATGCCTCCTGCGTCCTTCGTGCGCCCTGGACTATCTAAGGGCGACGTATGGACACTGAGCATGGCGACAGAATGCGACATGTCAGATAAGCTCCTTAATAATTATTTTGTTTAACGATAACAGTTGCAGATACGTGGCCAGCGTCCCTCGCTAGCACGTTGCTTGTGTGCGAGCATCAGGCAATCTCCTTTCTTTTTATACATACAGTAAAACACTAAAGGTCACTTATTCTATTTCATCAGGATTATTTGCTACGACGACGTAGATCGTTGATAGCCTCATACATCTCGTTGGTGCCTACGCCTGATCCCTGTGAGGTATCTTGCAAACAGTCGATACGCTGCTTGAGAGCTGTATTGAAATCAGCAGGGGTCATGCCAATCCAGATTGCAAGATCATCCAGGATAGACTGATCTGCATGTTCGAAGGTATCGTCGAACTCATTCCAGAGCGAGAGTGGGACAGGGATAACAGCATCTGGACGTTTTGGATCAGCACAGGGCTGGATAAAGTGTGTAGTAAACCAGCGACGACGCGGCGGATAGAGGCGTCCGACCAGTCCGATATTGACCACGATTCCCAGGCGGCGAACATCATTGACAGCCAGGCGTAGATCACGCTGATACATACGCAGTACATCCTTGATGGTATCCGCATGGACACTTGTAGCAATGTGATAGCCCTGAGCAGGCAATGTCAGGTAGCGGCGAGCAATACGTCCCCACATATAAATAGGCAGGTGATCGCTCACCTCATTGCAGAGTGCATAGGTGTTTGCTGGATCGATATCCGGGAGACGCGTAAACGAAAAGTTTTCGTACATACCGGACATATAAGCCAGAGCGGTCCCTTCAGGCAAAAATTGGATCAAGGCATTGAGGGTTGTGGTTTTTCCCACACCTGGCTGTGGGTCTGTCGGTCCCGCTACCGTCAGTGAGGCTCCATGCTCAAGTAGCAGCCAGACAAGAGCGGCGGTCTCCGGGTCAACGCTGCCCAGCGCGATGATTTGTGCCAACGAGAGCTGCCGTCTTGACTCATAGTGCCAGTAATAGCGTTCATAAGGATCACGCGGATCAAACATGAGGTGCTTCCCTTCAGATGTGATCAGACTTCTTTCTCTCTACCAGAACCATTATTTTCTCCTATTTACTACGTTTTTTGCTCCCCAGCTTTGTGTGCCGGTTCCTGACTCTCTGTTTTTTCGGGTGTAGGAGGCTTCAGCCAGCTTGGATGAGGGCTCCAGCCAATCGAGACAACGTGCGAGCGATGATGCTCTTCATTTATCTCGACGAGGCTCACAGAGGCATTATCAATGAACAACGAGCCTGCACGTTTTGCTTCCAGACCTGTATAATGAGCAATTAACAACTTCACTATATCTGCATGTGCAACAAAGACAGGGTAAGCCCCTATAGTATCCTGTGCCCGCCAGCGCTCAACCGCAGCCACGACGCGCTGCTGCACTTGAGGAAATGTCTCGACGCCCTCCGGTGCTACCGTCGGATCCTTGACATATTCTTTCCATGCGGGATCTTTTTTCGTCAGCTCCTCTATAATCTGCCCGGCCCATGGTCCTACATCAGTATCCATCAGGTCCGGCTCAAGTTGCACTTCCAGCCCACGCCCCTTTGCAATAATCTCGGCAGTATCGCGTGCACGTTCCAGAGGGCTACTGATAATAGCGCTCAGCGGAAGAATCGTCAAGGATTCGGCAAGACGAGCAGCCTGTTGTCGCCCGTTATCGTTCAGCAGCACCCCGGGTAGTTGCCCTGGAAGACGGTGTTCGACATTCCATATTGTTTGCCCATGGCGAACAATGAGCAGCGTTTGTTTCATACGTGTCTGTGTACTTTCCACCAGGTGAATTTGTTGAAACCAGAGCCGGGTGCGCCAGTAGAAAAAGCGTCCCCCCACACTGAGATAGATCTGCACGATATGGAATAGAGCATATCCATTGCTGGTCAGTCGTTTCAGATAGCTTCTTATATGGCTCAAAACAACTCTGGTTCCTCCACCAGCTTAACGCGAACTCTCAACAGCAAGCCCATCACTTGCCCACGCCAGTCAAGCCGAGCGATTGTCTTTTATTGTATCAGGGTAAACCCGGACGGTGCAAATCGTAAGGAGTGCTATCAGGGCGATTCAAACGTCCCCGTAGTGGCAGGCCTTGCGTCTGCCGAGTGGCCTGCTCTGCTGCCTCCTGGCCTACTCTGCCTTCGGTCCACCCAGCAGGTCCACGCACTCGGCAGACGCAAGGCCTGCCACTACGGGTCAATGAGGAACAGGTTGCCAGTCAACAAGTGCAGCAAAATGATTGAGTGCCGTAGGATCATCATCTGCCGCCCAACCGTCGGGATGAACGAGCACATGTCGATGCAGATAGAGCAAAGCAA
>WNGD01006188.1_pt1 | contig 11493 bp, 9 predicted proteins | sample 5400671 | NCBI WGS metagenome assembly WNGD01 (sample SAMN13153369, study PRJNA577476) | soil metagenome | isolation source: 40 cm soil or saprolite under grassland replicate 2 | place: USA:California | collected 2016-06-15
GGCGCCAACGCGTTCGATATCTGGGTCTCCACTCGCCGCAGTACCCACGACGCCTGGTCGGCGCCGGTGAACCTGGGACCGCCGGTGAACACGTCGTTCGCAGAGTTCCAGCCGGATCTGTCGCACGACGGCCGCACGCTGCTGTTCATTGCCGGACCGCTGCGCGGCGGTCTCGGTGGATTCGACATCTGGATGTCGACCCGTACGGTCAACGGAAATTAGCGAGGAGGTTCCATGAAACCCGTGTCCATCGCCACGCTGGCGTCACTCGTCTCCTGCACGCTGCTGGTGGCGTGCAAATCGGAGTCCGCTCCTGTCGGGATGAGGCTGGAGGCCATGTCCTTCGCGAACTCCGAGTGGTCCACGCCGGTTAACTTGGCCGCGATCAACACGGGAGCAGCGGAGGCGCAAGCCACCTTCTCCCCAGACGAACTCAGCCTCTACTTCCAATCGGACCGGACGGGTGACCCCGACATCTGGGTCTCGCACCGCGCTTGCCGAGAATGCGATTGGGAACCGCCGGTGAATCTGGGGCCGGTCATCAACACTACCTTCATCGAGAACGGACCCGCGTTGTCCATCGACGGGCACCTACTGTTCTTCTTCAGCAACCGGCCCGGCGTCGGGGGAAACGACATCTACGTGTCACGCCGAACCGACACGCACGACGACTTTGCCTGGGGACCGCCCGAGATCCTGGGGTCTGACGTGAACACCACGGGCGACGAGAACGCCCCGCACTACCAACAGAGCGCCGAACCGGGAGGTGCAGAACTGTATTTCACGAGAGGACCGGCGGGCACGCAGGGACAAGACCTGTACGCTGCGCCCATCACGCGGAACGGTGAGACGGCTGGGCCCGCAGTGTTCCTCTCGGAACTCAACCACCCGACGGCCAACGACGCCGCCCCGACGGTCCGGACCGACGGCAAGGAAGTCTGGTTCCATCGAGGTGCCCCAGCCGGGGGGCTGGGTCTATCCGATCTCTGGGTGTCCACGCGTCGCAGCGCGAATGATCCATGGTCCACGCCGGAGAATCCGGGGGCACCACTCAACTCCGCCGCCTTCGAGCAACAGCCGAGTCTCTCATTCGACGGCCGATCGCTGGTGTTCACGTCGAACCGGCCGGGTAGCGTGCCCGCTTCGACCGGTGGGCTGAGTTTGGACATCTGGATGGCGACCCGCACGGTGAACGGGAAGTAACTGGTGCGACCACCGCGCGCGGCTACCTCGCCGTCGCGATACACTCGATCTCCACCCGCGCGCCCAACGCGAGCCCGCTCCCGGCCACCGTGGAGCGTGCGGGTGGATCCTTCGGGAAGTACGTCGCATAGACCGTATTCATCGCGGCGTAGTCCTTGATATCCGCCAGGAACACCGTGCACTTCACCGCGCGGTCGAGCGAGCTCCCCGCGGACGCGAGCACCCCCTTGATGTTCTCGAGCGCCTGGCGCGTCTGACCGGCAATGCCCGTATCGGCGAGCTGGCGCGTGCCGGGGACGTTCCCGATCTGACCGGACAGATAGAGCATGTTCCCCACCCGCACTGCCGACGAGAACGGCAGCCCCCGGACCTCGCCGGGGCCTTGCAGCACCTGACGGTCCTGGGCGACGAGCGAGCGCGACACGACAACGAGCATCAGGGCGAGTGAAATCAGAATTGGTCTCATGGGCACTCTTTGGTTGCGTCGTCTATCCGCGGCTCAAGCCGCGACTCGGCACGTACCGCTGAAGCGGCAATGCGAGCGTCAGTTCACTGACAAGCGCCGAGCCGCGAGTTTACCCGCGCACTTGCGGCGATGCGTTCCGTGACACGAGTGGCCAGCCGAGCACCAGCATCAGTCCTCCCGCCGCACTCGCGAGGAACGCGGTCGCCGCCCCGTACCGCTGGAACACCCCGCCGAGCGCTACTCCTCCGACCAGCGCCGCGAACCCAGTGATCCCGTGGTACGTGCCGAACCCGCTCCCCTGGTGCGTGCCCGCGAGCCGCGCTACCAGCGCTCGCTCGGGACTCTCGGTCAGTCCCGAGACCAGACCCAGCGCGAGGAACAGCCCCCACGCCGCCGCCGCCGTCCCGGCGCGCGCCATCCCCACGGCCAGCATCGCGTACACGAGCCACCCCACCCACATCGTCTGCCCGGGCCCCAGCCGGTCGCTCGCGGCACCGCCCAGGAAACTCGACGACGAGCGCACCACGTGCACCGCCGCCCACAACAGCGGCACGAGCGTCACCGGGACGCCCAACTCCTGAGACCGCAGGATGATCAGCGTGTCGGGCATGCGGAGGAGATAGAAAAGCGAGATCGCAAGTAGAGCTGGACTCCGTGAGGGTTTGGGGAGGTTGGAGGAGGTTAGAGGAGGTTGTGCTGCTCGGTCACGGCCTTCTCTAACCTCCCCAACCTCCCCCAGCCTCCCCCGACCTCCGCTGTCTCTCACCGCCCAACTGGCCAGTACCAGCACGACCACGCCTGGCACAATGCTCCACGCGATCACCGCCCGCACGTTCGCGCTCCGGGACGCGAGCAGCCACCAGGCGAGGATCGGCCCTAGGACGGCGCCGGCGTGATCCATGCCGCGCTGCAGGCCGAAGGCGCGCCCCCGCAGCTCCTGCGGTGTCACATCGGCGATCAGCGCGTCGCGCGGCGGCGTGCGGAGCCCCTTCCCCAACCGATCCACCACCCGCAAGCCGATCACCTGCCACGCCGCGCCGGTGACCGCGATGACGGGCCGGACCACGACGGCAATGAAATACCCGAGCACGATCATAGGCCCGCGCAAGCGTGCCCGATCGGCCAGCCGCCCCGCCCCGAGCTTCACGAAGGCCGCCGCGAACTCGGCCGCGCCGTCGAGCGCTCCCAGCGCCTGCGCCCCGCCGCCCAGCACCCCCGTAATGAACGCCGGGAGCAACGGGTAGATCATTTCGCTCGCGAAATCGTTGAGCAGCGAGACCCAGCCGAACAGCTTCACCTGCCGCGGCAGCGGCGAGGAAGGGGCGGCGCCCCTAGGCATTGAGGCCGAGGCCCCAGCGGATCAGCGCGACGGGGAGACCGCCGTAGTGCAGCAACGCGTCGTGGAAACGGCGCAGGGTGAAGCCCTTGCCCTGCGCCGCGCGGAAGTCCTTCCGCAGCTCGAGGATCTCGCGCCGACCCACCGCGTAGCACAGCGGGTAGGCCGGCTCGGCACAGTAACGACGCACTTCCGCTTCCGCATTCGCCCGGTCCACCCGCAGGTGCGTCGTCATGAACTCCACTGCCTGCTCGAACGTCATGCCGCGCGTATGCAGTCCGACATCGAGCAGGATACGCACCGCACGCCACAGCAGATGTACGCGCTGGAAGAACTGCTCTTCTTCGGAGCGGTAGAACCCCTCTTCCCCCATCATGTCCTCACAGTACAGCGCCCAGCCTTCGACGGTGAGCGGCGTCCACACGTTCTTGCGGGTGTCCGAGGGTTGCTGCTGCGCGTGCACCAGGTGGAGGTGGTGGCCCGGATACCCTTCGTGCAGGGCCGTGACGCCGACTTCGTAGCGGCAGTGGTCGCGCAGGATGCGCTCCTGCGCGCTCGGCGGCAGTGCGGGATCGGGGAGGGTGACGTAGAACCAGCCGGTGCGGTCGGGCGAGTAGGCGCCGGGAGGGTCGTAGGCCGCGAAGGGGATCACGGGGCGCATGAACGCCGGCGTCGGCACCACGTCGAGCGGGGCGTTGGGAATCGGCGCCAGACCGCGCGCGGCCACGAAGTCGCGCGCCCGCGTCATTTCGCCCGCGTAGGCGTCCACCAGCGCGCTCGCGGGAGGATGGTCCGCTCGCAACCGGTCGGCGACGTCGTGCCACCCCTTGCCGCGGTCCAGCCGCGTCGCCCGCGCCCCCAGGTCCGCCTCCAGCTCGTCCTTGAGATGCAGCCCGTAGCGCCACAGCTCCGGCGCCGTGTCCCGTAACGCGTGCTCGTAGTGCAGGTGGAAGTTGAAGTCGTCCTCACCCAGGGCGAACTGATCGGACGCCCCCTCGAGCCAGCGCTCCAGGTCGTGCGCGAACGCGGCCATCGCCGCCGCCGCCGCATCGGCCGCCGCCGAGACGCGCTCTCCCAGCCCGGCCGCCACCTCCCGCACGAGCGACAGCCCCCCCTCGTTGACGCGCAGCGCCGTCTCCACGAACACCCGCACCGGCTCGACCAGCGCCGCCCGGGCGTCGTCGAGCAGCCGCGGCACGTCTTCCAACCGGCCCGCCAGCGACACCGCCCGCTCTTCGGGGGTCCGGTCACGCCGGCCCAGCAGGAAGTGCAGTCCACTCAGCAGGTGCGAGAGCCAGAACCCGGGGTTCTTGGCCTGCGGGCGCTCGCGCTCGAAGCGCCGCAGCGTCACTCGGATCTCGTTCAAGAGGGCTGTACGGTCGATTTCGTCGTCCAGCTCGGCGGCGGTGGTCTCTTCGAGGGCGGCCGCGAGAGACTTGAGCGCGGCGAGGTGTGGAGCCAAGGCGCTCGGACTGAAGCGCCCGTAGCGGTCGTCGTACGTCTTCACCCCCGCCTGCGTCGCGCCTACGGGATCCAGGTGCCACCGCAGATCGAAGTAGGACCGCTCGATCCCGCGGAACGGCGCTACCGCCATGCCCCCTGCCTGAGCAGCCGGTGGCACTCCTCGTCCGACAGCACGCGGTCGGTGCGCTTCGCCGCCTCGAACAGCGCGCGGCATGCGGCCTCGTCCTCCGGATCGTAGCCGTGCGTCTCGAGCCAATACTTCACGTTGGAGAGCCCCGAGACCGGCGAGATCTCGATTTTCTGCTCCAGCCCGAATTCCTGCGCCGGAACGGAGCTGTAGACGCGGTCGGCGAGCCAGGCGTGTCCCTTCTTCTTCGCCTTAATGATCGCCGCGGCGTGCACGCCCGTGCCGGTGCGGAACGCATCCTCCCCCATCACCGGGTAGTTCACCGCGATCGGCACGCCCACCGCGTCCGCCACCAACCTGCAGTACTCCGGCAGCTTCGAGATGTCGTGGTGATGCGCGCCCAGGAGCTTGAGGTTCACGATCAACAGGTCCATCTCGGCGTTTCCGACGCGCTCCCCCACGCCCAGCGCGGTGCCGTGCACCCGGTCCACGCCCGCCTCGATGGCCGCGAGACAGTTGATCAGCCCCAGGCCGCGGTCGCGGTGCCCGTGCCAATCGACCTTCACACGGTTTTGTTTGACGACTTCCTGCTTGACGAAGTTCACCAGTGACTTGACGCCGTCCGGTGTCGCATGCCCCACCGTATCCGCCAGGCAAATCCGGGCCGCGCCGCAGTCGATCGCCGCCCCGTACAGCGCTTTCAACGCCTCGGGCTTCGCGCGGGTGGTGTCCTCGGTGACGTACATGACCGGCAGGCCGTGTTTCACCGCGTAGGTGACCGCTTCCACTGTGGACTGGACGATGCGGTCGAGGGTCCAGTCCTCGGCGTACTGTCGGATCGGCGACGAGCCGATGAACGTCGCGGCCTCGATGGTGATGCCCACTTCCTGAACCACGCGCACGATCGGCTCGATGTCCGAGATCACGGTGCGCGCGGCGCAGTTCGGCGCGAGGGGCAGCCCGGCGTCGCGGATCTCCGTCGCGAGCGCCCGCACCTGCTCCACCACCCGCGGGCCCGCCCCCGGTAAGCCGATGTCGGCTGCCACGATGCCCAGGTCCGCCATCAGGTGGAGCAGCCGCTTCTTGACGTCGAGCGCGGGGTCGCGCACGGAGGGCGATTGCAGGCCGTCGCGCAGCGTCTCGTCGTTCAGGTCCACGCGGACGCGCGACCAGTCGAATGCCGGCCCCCCTTCCCCGCCCGCGCGGTTCCAGTCGTAGATCAGCTCGCGCTCGTCCATGAGCAAGTGTCGCCCAGACAGCCATAAGCCGCAAGCCGCAAGCCTCATGTCGCAAGCCGCACGCCCTCTTACGCCTTGCGGCTGGCGGCTTGTGACTACACTGTGAATCCGACTGATGAACGATCTTATTTCCCGCCTGCTCGCGCACGAGCGCATTCGCGCGGCGCGCCATCACATCGAGCGCACCGATGAGGTGACGCTCGCGCGCCAGGCGGCGCTCTCGGCTATCCCCGCGCCGACGGGTGCGGAAGGCCGGCGCGCCGCACGCCTGGCCGAGCTGTTCCGCGAGATCGGCCTGTCGGACGTATCGATCGACCACGCCGGCAACGTGCACGGGTGGCTTGGCAAGAACGGGAGGCGGGAGGCGGGAGAGGTAGGCGGGCCCGTGGTGCTGGCAGCGCATCTCGATACCGTGTTCGGCGCCGAGGTGGACGTCGCGGTGGAGCGTCGCGGCCAGCGGCTCGAGGGCCCGGGCATATCGGACAACGCCCGCGGCCTCGCCGCGCTCGTCGCGGTGGCGGAGGCGATGGTCGCTGCTCGCGTCCCGGTGGCGCGGCCCATCCTGTTCGCGGCCACCGTCGGAGAAGAAGGGTCGGGGGATCTGCGGGGCGTGAAGCATTTGCTGAATGGCAAGCACGACGTGACCCCTGCGGCCTTCATCGCCCTGGACGGCGCCGGTCTCGATCGGGTGATCCATCGCGCCCTCGGCTCCAAGCGCTATCACGTCACGTTCCGCGGCCCCGGCGGCCATTCGTGGGCGGCGTTCGGCGTCGCCAACCCGGCGAATGCCGTGGGGCGCGCCGCCGCGCTGCTCGCCGACCTCCCGACTCAGCAGGCCCCGCGCACCACCTGCGCCGTGGTGCGGCTCGGCGGCGGCACGGGTCTGAACTCCATTCCACAGGAGGCGTGGCTCGACCTGGACCTCCGCAGCGAGGATCCCCGTGCCCTGGCGCAGCTCGACGTCACGGTGCGCGCGGCGCTCGAGCGCGCCGCCGACGACGAGAACCGCCGCCGGACCGCCGGCTCGCCGACGCTGCGCGTCGAGGTCCAGCTCTTGGGCGACCGCCCATCCGGCATGACACCGCGCGCCCACCCGCTGGTCAAAGCGGCGGTCGCCGCCAACCGCGCGCTCGGCCGCGACGCCGAGCTGGCGAGCGCGTCGACCGACGCGAACGTGCCGATCGCCCTCGGCATCCCTGCCATCGCCCTCGGCGCAGGCGGCAAGGCGGGCGACGCGCACCTCGCGACCGAATGGTACGAAAACGTCGAAGGAGCGCTCGGCATCGTCCGGGCGCTCCTCGTGACGGCGGCGATGACGGAGGTGATCTAGGCTCGGTCCCCTCGCAGCGCCGAGAGCACCGTCAAGGCTTCCCGCGGGTGGCGCGTCGCGCGCAGCTGGGAGGAGTACACGTGCCGTACCACACCGGTCCGGTCGATCACGTAGGTGACCCGGCCCGGCAGGAGCCCCAGGGTCTTCTCGACGCCGTACAGCTGGCGCACCGCCCCGTCGCGATCCGAGAGCAGCAGGAACGGCAGGTTGTGGCGCTGGGCGAACCGCCGGTGTGACCGCACGGAATCGGAGCTCACGCCAACCACCTCGGCGTCTTTGGCGCTGAACTGCTCGTAGCTGTCCCGGAACGCGCGTGCCTCAAGCGTGCAGCCGGGCGTTTGGTCTTTGGGATAGAAGTAGAGCACGACGGTCTTCCGGCCGACCAAGTCGCGCAACCGCACCGGCGTGCCAGTCTGATCGGGCAGCGTGAAGTCCGGAGCCGGATCTCCAATGCTCACCTTGCGTGTCGTCACCGCTACTCTCCCCTCTCTGGTAGAACGTACCGTCGTAGCGTCGTAGCGTCGTGTAACGATCTCGTCAATGCGCCCCCGCCCCGCCCGGCATCGCCTTGCTCTTGTGCATCAACAGCAGCAGCGGCAGCGACAGCACGAAGCAGGCCCCGAACAGCAGGAACAGCTGTTCGAACGAAAGCATGAGCGCCTGGCGGGTGACCTGGCCGTCCACGATCGCCAGCGCCTTGGCGTCGGCGAGCGGCGCCGGCGTGCCCGTCGCGATGAGCCGCGCCACGATGGCGCTGAGCCGCTCGCGCGCGACCTCGCTGTACTGCGTCACGTTGGCGATCAGGTCCCCGCGGTGGATCGCGGTGAACCGCTGGACCAGGGTGGCCGAGATGGCGATCCCCACGCTGCCGCCGAGCTGGCGCATCAGGTTGAAGAGCCCGGTGCCGTTCGGGATCTTGCTCATCGGCAGGTCCGCGAGGGCCAGGTTCGTGAGGGGCACGAAGATCAGCCCCAGTCCCACGCCCCGGAAAATCAGCGGCCAGAAGAAGTCCGACATGCCGCTGTCGGTCGTGAAATGCGCGTGCTTCCACATGGACAGGGCGAAGATCGACACGCCCGCGAGGATGGACAGCCGCGCGTCGAACTTCCCGGTGGTGCGACCCATGGTCGCCATGGTGAACGCGCTCGCCAATGCGCCGGGAAGAATAACGAAGCCGGTCTGCTCCGCGGTGAAGTTCTGGAGGTTCTGGAGGTAGACGGGCAGCACGAACACCGTGGCGTAGAGACAGACCCCCAGCACACCCCCGAACACGACGCCCACCGCCAGCTGGCGGCTCTTCAGAATCCGCAAGTCCACGACCGGGTGCTCCGTCGTGAGCTCGTGCCACACGAACGCGATGAGGGACAGGACGCTGATCACGGCGTACGTGGTGACCTCGCGCGAGTCGAACCAGTCGAGCCGCTCGCCGCGCTCGAGCATGACCTGGAGCGTGCCGATGCCGGTCGCGAGCAGCAGCAGCCCGATGTAATCGACGCGCTCGGCCTTCTGCTGGAACCGCGAGTTCTGGATGAAGCTGAGCGACAGCGCGAGCGCCAGCATGCCGATGGGGATGTTGATGTAGAAGATCCACGGCCAGCCGAACGCGTCGGTGATGTAGCCACCGAGCGTCGGCCCCAGGGTCGGTCCCACCATCACGCCCACCCCGAAAATAGCCATCGCGGTCCCGAACTCCTCGCGGGGGAACTCTTCGTACAGGATCGCCTGCGAGGTGGACAGCAACGCACCACCGCCCAATCCCTGGATGATCCGCCAGAATACCAGCGCGATGAGCGAGTGCGCGTTGCCGCAGAAGAACGACGAGACGACGAAGATCGCGATCGATCCCGCGAAGTAGCGCCGTCGCCCGAAGTACGCCGACAGCCAGCCGGTGATGGGGAGGATGATCACGTTCGCCACGATGTAGCCGGTGGACACCCAGGCGATCTCGTCCAGCGTGGCGCCCAGATTCCCCATCATGTGGGGGATCGCCACGTTCACGATGCTCGTGTCCAAGAGCTCGAGCACGGACGCGAGCGACACCGTCATCGCGATGATGTACTTGTACTTGTACCGGTCGGCGTCGGCGGCTCCCCGCCCCGCGAGCGCCGGCAAGGCGGCGGTGGCCATTACTTGGTCGTGATCGTGACGACCACGCTCATTCCCGGTCGCAACGGGTGGGCGGAGTCGTTCTTCGTGTCGGGCCGGATCCGCACCGGGACGCGCTGCACCACCTTGGTGAAGTTGCCGGTCGCGTTGTCGGGGGGCAGCAGCGAGAACTTGGCCCCGGTCGCGGGCGACAGGCTCTCCACGTGCCCCTTCACGTGCCGGCCCGGGTACGCATCCACGGTGAAATCCACGGCGTCGCCCGGCGTCACGTTCGCCGTCTGGGTCTCCTTCAGGTTCGCCGTGACCCACACGTCGCCGAGCGGCACCTCGCTCATGAGCGGCTGGCCCGGCTGCACCAGCTGACCGAGCTCCACGGACTTCCTGCTCACCACCCCCTCCGAGGGGGCGGTAAGGCGCGTGTAGGAGAGATTGAGCGCCGCCTGGTCGCGCGCCGCCCTCGCCGCCGCGACGCGGGCATCCGCACCCAGCAGGGCCGCCTGGGCGGCGGCCAGGGCCGCGTCCGCCGCGCGCGAGGCCGCCTCGGCTGCGTCGAGCGCCTGCTTCGGGACGATGTCCTTCTCCGCCAGCGGCTTGATGCGCTCGAGATCGGCGTGCGCCTTTTCGGCGTTGGCCTGCATCTGTGCGACCTGCGCTTCCGCCTGGCCCACCCGCACCCGATTGCTCACGCCCGCGAGCGCCACGGCGAGGTCGGCTTCGGCCTGCGCCAGCCGCGCCCTGTAGTCGCGGTCGTCCAGCACCACGAGGGTGTCCCCCGCCTTCACCGACCGATTCTCATCGGTCCGCACCTCGATCACGTAGCCACCCACCTTCGGGAGGATGGGGATGATGTGCCCGTCCACCTGGGCGTTGTCGGTCGACACGTGGCTGAGGCTGTAGATCCAGCGCCGAACCCCCACGGCCACGAGGCCGAGGAGGACGACGCCCATGATAATGAAGACCGTGCGCTTGCTGCCGCCCGATTTAACCGGCTCCGCCGGTTGCTCGGGGCCCACAGGAGAGGGCCTACCGGGCCGCTGCGCCGTCTCGCGTTCGATCGTCGTAGCCATGTCGTCACTCATCGGTGTGTGCGGTTAGTGAAGGGTCCGGGCGACGCCGGCCGCGCGCGCCAGGGAGATCCGGGCGGTCGCGGCGGCGAAGCGGGCGTCGATCTCGGTATCCCGGGCGCGAATCAGACCCGCCTGTGCGGTGATCACGTCGATATTGCCGGCAACGCCCGCCTTGAAACGCTCGCGTGCCTGGCTCAGCTCACTCGCAGCGAGCCGCAGCTGCTCGCGGGCCACCAGCTGTTGCGCCTGGGCGGAGCCGAGGTCGAGCAGCGCGGCGTCCACCTCGGCGGCGATCTGCCGGCGAAGGTCGGCCTCGCGCACCTGCGACTCGCGCACCACCGCGTCCTGCTCGTCGAGGCGCGCCTCCCGGCGAAAGCCGTCCAGAATCGGGACACTCACCTGCAGCGCGAGATCGCGCGTGGCGATCGCCTTCGACGGGGTCTTGCCGTTCACGCCGTAGTCGCCCGCGAGCTCGAGCCGCGGCAGGCGCTCGGCACGGATCGCCGATCCGGTCTGCCGCGCCGCCGCCGCGCGCGCCAGCTCGGCGCGCAGCTCGGGCCGGTTGGCGAGCGCGGCCGCCAGCCCCGAGTCCCGCTGCGCCGGCACGTCTGCGGCGCCGAGCGACGGCGCGAGCGAATCAGAGAACGCCAGCGGCGTGGCGGGATCGAGTCCCAGCGCCCGCGTCACATCGATGCGCCCGCGATCCAGCTGGTTCTTGGCCACGAGCAGGAGCCCCCGCGCCGTGGCGAGCTGTGCCTGGGCGCGCGTCACGTCGATCGCCGGGCTCACCCCCGCCGCTCGCTGGGCCTCCGCCAATCCTACCAGCTCGGCGGCTAGGCCTGAATCCGCCTGCCGGGCTCCAACCACCGCCTGCGCCCGGACGGCGCGGACATAGGCGATCGCCGCCGCGAGCACGGAGGCCTCGACCGTCACGCCCCGCTCCGCCCGGCTGCCGTCGGCCTGGGCGCCCGCGGCCCGCACACGCCTCACGCTCGACCAATCGAACAGCGTTTGGGTCACGTTGAAGCGCGCGTCGTAGTTATTGAATGGCCCCACGAGCTCCGGGACGGCGGGCGTCGGCGGGGTTGTCGGGAGGTCTGGGAATTCGATGCCCAGCGATTTCGAGTTGAAGGTTCGATTGAGCCACGCGCCCGAC
>WNGD01006189.1_pt1 | contig 11492 bp, 12 predicted proteins | sample 5400671 | NCBI WGS metagenome assembly WNGD01 (sample SAMN13153369, study PRJNA577476) | soil metagenome | isolation source: 40 cm soil or saprolite under grassland replicate 2 | place: USA:California | collected 2016-06-15
CGCATACGAGATCGCGTCGACGAGGAACGGGAGCGCGCGGGCGAGCCCGAAGAGCGCGCCTCCGAGCGGCGGGCCCGCTAGCCCCACCACTGCCCCCCGGCCTGTTTCGGCGGCCGTGGCTGCCGGAAGCTGGGGCGCCGGCACGACGGCGCGCAGGGCACCAGCCCGAGCACCGGAGAACAGGGCGCTTCCGCTGCCCTCGACGAACGCAACGACCACGACCTGCCAGAAGCCGACCCGGTCGAGCAAGATCGTCGCCGCGAGGCTTCCGATCGCGAGCACGCGCACGCCGTCGGCCGCGATCATCAGCCCCCTGCGACTCCAGCGATCGGCCAGCAACCCGGCGGGAAGCGCGAAGAACAGCGATGGAACGGCTCGCGCGAACGCGACGATGCCCGCTTTCGCCGGCGAGTGCGTGACCGCGAGCACGAGCAGCGGGTACGCGATCGACGTCGACGAAGTGCCGGCATTCGACAGCAACTGCCCGATCTGCAGCAGCATGAAGTCGCGGTTTCGGCGCAGAGGTACCGCGGTCACGCGGCGACGCTAGCTGACGTCGCCTTGCGTGTACGCGACGCCGTACAAAAGGAGGATACTTCGGTTGTGGCTCGGGACTGGTGGTGGCCCTGGTGGATCAGCTCCCTGTTCGACGTCGGCGTCGTCGTTTTGGCGGTGATCGTCTTCGTGCGAACGAACCGGCGACTCGTGCGTCAGATTGCAACAGTGGTCGGGATCGGAGCGTTGGTCGCAGCCGGTCTTGCCCCCGTCGTCATGAAGGGCAAGGACTCGAACTCGTCGATGCGCATGGAGACCGGCAATACGATGACGATGACGACGCCCTAGCCGATCCGCAGTCGGAAGGCCTCGACGGCAGCTCCTTTGCCCTTCAAGGAAAGGAGTTCTCTCTCGGCTGTCGGATAGTCGGCCGCGACTGCGGCATGCGTGTCGGCGTCGAAGACGATCTCTCCGGCCTGCGCGGCGGACGTCAGCCTCGCGGCGGTATTCGTGACGTCACCGATCGCGGTGAAGTCCTTGAAGCCGCCTCCGCCGACGTTCCCCACGAACTCCTCCCCGCTGGCGATACCGACTCCGACATCGATCCAACTCGCCGTCGACTTGACATAGCCGGCTGCCTCGAGAAGGGACGCGCCGGCCTGCACGGCCTTCTCTCGATACGAGCGACCGGCGAGGCCGGGGACGAAGAGCACCATCACTTCATCCCCCGCGATCTGGCCGAGAAGACCTTCGAGCGGTAGAAACGCCTTCGAGGCGATCTCGTAGAAGCGGTTGACGAGGGCCGTTGCACCCATGGCGCCAAGCCGCTCGGTCAGCGACGTGTAGCCACGCACGTCGGCAAAGAGCACCGCGAGTGGGACGACCGCGCCTCCTTCCGGAGCGGATTCGACGCAACGAGCGCAGAGCTGCGGGTTCTTCCGGGACTGGCCATAACCGCAGAGCCTGAAGGCGCCGGCAGAGACTCCGGTGAACGGTGCGTTGCAGAGCTTGCAACGCATGGAGCCGGGCGCGAGGGCAAATGCGCGCCGCCCCGCGCGCTGGGCAAACCGAAGCGGGTGTTCGCCACGAAGAATCGCGGCCCAACGATCGCTCATCGGCGGGAAGGGATGGGCTTCGGCGTTCCCGCCCATGGCCACGTCCATCATGGCCCGCGCCCGGCTCTGGCGAACAGAAGGTTCTGCATGACCTGGACGATAGGTGGCGCACAGGTCAGGTACCACCCTCGCCAGGCAAGTCTCGTTCTTGCCGACAAAGTGTCGCCGCCGCGGCGGGCTTTGCCCGTCGCGGCAGTAACAGCCGCCGAATGCGAGACGAACGCCGGGGAATCATCATGGCCCGCGCAGCGGGCCGGACTTCCCGGCGGAGAGGCGCCGACCAGATTCGAACTGGTGTACGAGGCTTTGCAGGCCTCTGCCTAACCACTCGGCCACGGCGCCGTGCCGCGGGCAATGGTAGGCGCACACGGACTCTGTGACCAGGAACGAAGCCCACTTGTTGCCGCGGCGGGCTTTGCCCGTCGCGGCCACCCTGCGCCCGCTGTGAGAAATCGACCAGAAGTCATCATGCTCGGCGAAGCCGAGCGGACTTCCGGTCGCTAGGCCGCCGAACGCGGGGTTCGCGGTGATCGCATTCACGATCAGATCGACATCCCCCACGTCCCGGAAGACCCGTTCGACGTCATCCGGCTTCGCTGCGTCGGCGATCACCCCGACTGCAGAGGGGACATCCTCGACCAATACGCGAATCGTCTCCTCACTGCGCGCGACTCCGGCAACTCGCCAACCGTCCGCCGCGAATTCGGTCGCGAGCACGCGTCCGAGGTTGCGCGCTCCGAAGACGAGGAGCGTCGGCACGCCCGTTACGCGGCGACCCGGCTGAACTCGGGGATGATGTCGTCCCCGTACGCCTTGAGCGTCTCCTCCTGCCCATGGGTCATGAGGTAGATGTTGAACTGGTCGACGCCGATCGACTCGAGCTCCTTGAGCTTCTTCGTCGCGTCCGCGACGTTGCCGAGCACGCAGAAGCGATCGACGATCTCGTCGGTGACGAACTCGCCGTGTGCCGCTCCGACGCGCGAGTGGTCCTTGTAGTCGTAGAACTTGCGCGCTTTCACGAAGTCCGTGAGCTCGTGTGGGATCTCCGAGTCCTCGCCATAGCGCTCGATCAGGTCCATGACGTGGTTGGACACCATGGCGGGGAACCAGCGCGACTGCTCGCGCGCGTCCGCGATGTCGTCGGAGATGTGACTCGGCGCGCCGACGATGCACTTGAGCTCGCTCGGGTCACGGCCGGCCTCCTCGGCCGCACGACGAGCGGTGTCCATGATCCACTTGATGATCACGGGGTCCGCCAGCTGGATGATCACGCCGTCACCGACGCGGCCGGCGACTGCGAGCGCCTTCGGTCCGTAGCCCGCGATCCACATCGGGATATCAGGGAGCTCCTCGCGCACCCATTTCAGCTCGAGCTCCTTCTCGTTCCAATCGACCGAGCGGCCGTTCATCAGGTCCTTGATCATCGAGCAGCGGCGCTCGAACTCCGCGACCTTCACTGGTTGCAAGCCGACGACCCGGCGGGACGAGTCGCCCCGGCCGATGCCCATCACCATGCGGCCGTCGGAGATGTCCTGCATCGTCGCGTACCAGCTCGCCGTGATCGTCGGATCGCGGATACCCGGATTCGTCACGAAGTGGCCCAGCTTGATCTTGCTCGTCTGCGCCGCCGCGAGGGGCAACGTCGCGTAGGACTCCTCCCAGAGGATGTGTGAGTCGTAGGTCCAGGCGTATTCGAACCCGTGCTGCTCGGCGAGCTTCATCAGCTCGATCGTCCGTTGGTACGGCGGGTCCGGTAGGACGGTCACGCCGAAGCTGAGCATCGATCCTCCCCGGTCGCTGGCAGGGGAACGAGCATACCGCCGGGAAAACGGACGGCACAGTGGTGGCCGTACCTCCTGTTCGCGGTCGCCGCCGGCGCCCCGTGGGCATGGGCCTCGTCGGAGCCGGCCTGGTGCTGGTCCGAATCTTCTAAGCGTCTGGCGCGGCTACACGTTCGATCGTCTTCGACGCGAGCTTGTCGAGCGCCTGCACCGCGAGCTCGAGGTGTTCTTCCTTCGTGTCCTCGAGCTTCGTGTGTGAGAGGCCGCGCAGCGACTGCACGAACAGCATCACCGTCGGAATGCCCGTGCGTGCCACCTCCGCCGCATCGTGAAGCGGGCCGCTCGGCAGGTGATACGACGTGCTCGTCACGTCTCTGATCGATTCGTCGGCCAGCTCGATCAGGTCGTCGTCGAAGAGGATCGGCTCGATGTTCCAGATCCGCTCCCACTCGACGTCGAGGTGCTCCTCACTTGCGTACTGCTCCGATGCGCGCTTCGCCTCGTCGAGCATCCCCGCGAGCTTCGACGCATCGAGGTGCCGCTGGTCGAGGAGGCATTCGGCGGTCTCGACGACCGACGTGACGATTCCGGGCTTCGTGACGACCCCGCCCATCGTGCAAACCGCCCCTCCTCCCGTCCGCTTCGCGATCTCGCGGATCTCCAGCTCGAGCCGCGCAGCACCCGCGAGTGCGTCGCGCCGCTTGTCCATCGGCGTCGAGCCGGCGTGAGCGGCCTGGCCGCGAAAGGTGACCTGGTGGCGCTCGACGCCGAACGTTCCCAAAACGACGCCGAGGGGCAGGTCGAGGGACTCGAGCACCGGCCCCTGCTCGATGTGGAGCTCGAGGTACGCGGCTGCGCCGGCGAGCTCGCTCCGCGCATCAGGAGCAGTGTCGAGCTCGACACCGTGTTCACGTAGCGCGTCCGGCAGCGCGATTCCATCGGCGTCCCTGCGCGCCCGAAGCTCGTCCTGGTCGACCAGCGAGCCGGCAGCGGCAGACGAGCCGAAGAGCGAACGGCCGAACCGGGCACCCTCCTCGTCCGCCCAGTTCACGAGCCGGACCGTCACGGGAGGCGTTCCCTCCTCCGCGATCCGGCGCAAGACCTCGACCGCGGCGACCACGTTCAGGGCCCCGTCGAGCCAGCCGCCGTTCGGCACCGAGTCGATGTGACCGCCGATGAGGACGGCCCGCTCGGAATCGCCGCGCAGCGTGAACCACTGGTTGCCCGCCGCGTCGACGGTCTCCTCTGCCCTAGTCCCGGCCACTTTCGCGCGCAGCCACTCGCGCGCGCGCTCCCAGGTCTTCGTCCAGGCGACGCGCTGCGCGCCGTTCTCGTCCCCGGTCAGCTCCCGGAGCTCGCGAAGCTCGTCGACGGTCCGGCGTGGCTGCAGCGGCACTGAGGCGACTCTAACTTTCCCGGCTGCGAGTGTGGTAAGCATCGCTCGATGTCGGCGATCGCGGTCGAGCCTGCGAGGAGAGGGGTTGGTGCAGTGCCGCGTGCTGCCGCACGCGCCCTGCTCCTGCCCATCGGCCTCGCTGCGCTGTGGGGGCTTTGGGAGGGCTACCGCTGGCTCGGGATCCGCGAGCACTGGACGTGGCCGTTCACGGTCAACGACACGAACATGCCGCACGTCAGCACGATCTGGCACGCATTCGGACAACCGCTGCAGCCCGACGGGCCGCCACTCCGGCACTACCTCTGGCACTACTCGCTCTTCACCGGCAAGGAGGCCCTCGCAGGCTTCGCGCTCGGCGCAGCGATCGGATTCCTGCTCGCCGTCGTGCTCGCGCACTCGACGGTACTGCGCCGCGGTCTCCTCCCGTACATCGTCGTGTCTCAGACCGTCCCAATCCTCGCGATCGCGCCGATGGTCGTGGTCGGGTTGGGGACGAAGGGCGTCAACCCATGGGTCGCCGTTGCGGTGATCGCCGCGTATCTGACGTTCTTCCCGGTGGCGATCAACACGCTTCGCGGCCTGCATTCACCCGATCCCCGTTCGCTGGAGCTGATGCGCTCGTACGCGGCGGGACGCTGGAAGATTCTCTGGCGCCTACGAGTACCTGCGTCGTTGCCGTACGTCTTCTCGGCCTTGAAGATCTCGGCGACGGCGAGCGTCATCGGCGCCATCATCGGGGAGACTCCCGCGTCGTTGCAGGGCGGGCTCGGGTACGCGATCGTGAACTTCAACCAGTACTACTCGACCCAGCCCGCGAATCTCTGGGCGACGATCATCGCCTGCGCGCTGCTCGGGATCACGTTCTACCTCGTCATTGTTCTGCTCGAGCGGCTCATCCTCAAGCGGGCGCCGGAGCATGTTGCGTGAAGGCCGTCTCGCTCACGGGAGTCACGAAGCAGTTCAACGCCGGTGTGACCGCACTGGACGGAATCGACCTAGACGTCGAGCCAGGCGAGTTCGTCTCCCTCATCGGACCATCCGGTTGCGGCAAGTCGACGCTCCTGCGGATCATCGGCGACCTGACCAAACCGACCGCCGGAACAGCCCAGGTCAACGGCAAGCCGGCCGAGCGTGCGCGGCGAGACCACGAGTACGGGATCGTCTTCCAAGACGCGGTGCTCTACGACTGGCGGACGGTCGCGAAGAACATCTCGCTGCCTCTCGAGCTTCTCCACTGGAGCCGCGGACGCCGGAATGCCCGGGTCAAGGACATGCTGGAGCTCGTCGAGCTCACAGGGTTCGAGAGCCATCACCCCTGGCAGCTCTCCGGCGGGATGCAGCAGCGCGTCTCGATCGCACGCGCCCTTTCCTTCTCACCCACTCTGCTCCTGATGGACGAACCCTTCGGCGCGCTCGACGAGATGACCCGCGAGCGGCTCAACTCCGAGTTGCTACGGATCTGGCAGGAAACGAACTCCACGGTCGTCTTCGTGACGCACTCGATTCCCGAGGCGGTGTTCCTCTCGACGCGGGTCGCTGTCATGTCAGCGCGGCCCGGACGCATCGCGGGTGTCGTCGAAGTCGACCTGCCGCAGCCGCGGACGAGCACGACCAGAGAAGAGCCGCGCTTCTTCGAGCTCGTTACACGAGTACGCGAGCAGTTGGCCGCGGCCGGCGCGCCGCTCGGTGAGACTCAGGAACCGGCCCTGGTGGACCAACCCTCGTGAGCACGATCGTTCAGCCGGTCCCGCAGAGCATCGGCCGGCGCATCGGCGGAACAGCACTCGACTGGGTCCCGGCCGTCGCTGTGTTCGCGATCGGCATCGGAGCCTGGCAGGGGCTCGTGACCGCGTTCCACGTCCAGGAGTTCCTCCTGCCAAAGCCGACTTCGATCGCGGACGCCTTCTGGACGCAGAAGAGCGCACTGTGGAGCCAGGGCATCTACACGTTCAAAGAGGCACTCGGCGGTTACGCGCTCGGGTCCGGCCTCGGCATCGCTGTCGCACTCGTGTTTGCCGCGTGGAGGCCGCTCGCCGGCGCGTTCATGCCTTACGCCGTAGCCGCAAACGCGATCCCGATCATCGCCTTCGCCCCGATCATGAACAACTGGTTCGGCCTACTGAATCCGTTCTCGAAGATGGCAATCGCGGGCGTGCTGTGCTTCTTCCCGGTGATGATCAACACGCTGCGCGGGTTGACTTCCGTCCACCCGTCGTCGATCGAGCTGATGCAGTCCTATGCGGCGGGACGGCTCTCCCTCTTCCGCAGGGTGCGGATTCCAAATGCGCTCCCGCACCTGTTCACCGGCTTGAAGGTCGCGACCGTCCTTTCGATGATCGGTGCGATCGTCGGCGAGTACTTCGGCGGGCCGATCGAGGCGCTCGGGGTCAAGATCCTCAACGACTCGTCGTACGGGAACTTCACCGACGCGTGGGCCGGGATCGTGATGGCGAGCCTCTTCGGCATCGTGTTCTACGCCGTGGTGGCGCTGGCTGAGCGGCTGACGACGAGCTGGCACCCCTCCGCTCGAGCCTTCCAAACGGAATGAGAGAAGTAGACAATGGCCACGTCGGACTAGAGGAGGAACGGGATGAAGCACAGATGGGTCGTGGGGATCGCAGTGCTCGCATGCCTAGTCGTGGCGGGAGGGGCAGCCGCACGAACGGAATTGGGGACGAGCACCAAGGCGACCAAGGTGACCCTTCAGCTCAAATGGGTCACGCAGGCGCAATTCGCGGGGTACTACGCCGCCAAGGCGAAAGGGTATTACTCGCAGGCAGGGCTCGACGTGAATCTCAAGGTCGGCGGGCCGACGATCACGCCCGAGCAGGTCGTGCTCGGGAAGCAAGCGGAATTCGGCATCGACTGGGTGCCGAGCCTGCTGTCTTTCCGCGATAGCGGCAAGAAGATCACGCAGATCGCGCAGGTGTTCTCGAAGAGCGGTATGACCGAGCTCACCTGGAAGGACAGCGGCATCACGACGATCGCCAAGATGCGCGGCAAGAAGGTCGGGGTCTGGTGCTGCGGGAACGAGAACGAGCTCTACGCGGCGCTGGTCAAGAACGGCATGGATCCGAAGAACAAGAGCGACGTCACGATCGTCAACCAGCCGTTCAACATGGACCTCTTCTTGAACCACGAGGTCGACGCCGCGGCGGCGATGACCTACAACGAGCTCGCTCAGGTGCTCGAGAGCAAGAACCCGAAGACCGGGAAGCTCTACACGCTCTCTGATCTGAACGTCATCCCCATGGAGAACGCCAGTAAGGGCGCGGGCACGTCGATGCTCGAGGACGAGATCTTCGTGCGCGACGACTGGATCAAGGACAAGAAGAACCAGGCCACCGCGAAGAAGTTCCTGGCGGCTTCCTTCAAGGGCTGGATCTACTGCCGTGACCACGCGAGCGACTGCGTCAAGATCGTGCTCAAGAACGGGCCGGCGCTACCCGGCGGACACCAGCGCTGGCAGATGAACGAGATCAATGCGCTGATCTGGCCGAGCAAGCTCGGCATCGGGATCACAGATCCGAAGGCGTTCAACCGGACGGCGAGGATCGCGCAGCAGTTCAAGGTGATCAACAATGCGCCGTCAGGCGCCTACCGGGTCGACCTCGCCAAAGCCGCCGTCGCGCAATTGAAGGCGCAAGGCGTCGACGTCTACGGCAAGAAGTGGAAGAAGGCGAAGGTCAAGGTCACCGAGGGCGGCAAGTAGGAACGAGGCCGAAGAGAGGAGATCCGCAAATGTCCGTACTTATCAAAGGCGGCCGCATCATCACCGCGGCGGACGACTACGTCGGCGACATCTATGTCGAGGGCGAGCGGATCTCTCTGATCGGCGAATCGCTCGATCTCCAGGCCGAGCGAGTGATCGATGCAGCCGGGAAGTACGTGCTTCCCGGCTGTGTCGACCCTCATACCCACCTCGACATGCCGTTCGGCGGAACGACGACCATCGACGACGTGGAGTCGGGTCAGACCGCCGCAGCGTTCGGCGGGACGACGTGCCACGTCGACTTCATCATCCAGCCCCCAGGATCGACCTTCGGCGACGCGATCGACGAGTGGCGGAGCAAGGCGAACGGGAAGCAGGTGATCGACATGGGCTACCACATGGCGGTCACGGATCTGCGCGAGGGCGGAACGCTGGGGGAGCTCGCGTCGCTGCCCGACCAGGGGATCACGTCCTACAAGCTCTTCATGGCGTACAAGGGCGCGTTGATGGTCGACGACGAGACGCTCTTCAAGACCATGGAGGTCGCGGCGGAGACCGGCGCGCTCGTCATGGTGCATGCCGAGAACGGGGACGCGATCGACGTGCTCGTGAAGAACGCGCTGGCGGAAGGGCACACCGAGCCGCACTGGCACGCGCTCACGCGGCCGCCGGAGACGGAGGGCGAGGCGACCAATCGCGCAATTCAGCTCGCACGAGTCGCGGGCGCCCCCCTCTACGTCGTGCATGTGTCGTGCAAGGAGTCCGTAGAGCCGATCCAGCTTGCCCGCGAGAAGGGCTGGGACGTCTGGGGCGAGACGTGCACCCAGTACTTCTTCGTCGACTACACGTTCCTCGAACGCCCCAACTTCGAAGGAGCGAAGTACGTCTACACCCCGCCACCGCGCGCGAAGGAGAATCAGGACGTCCTCTGGAACGCCGTCCGCAACGACACGTTGTCGGCGATCTCGACAGACCACTGTGCCTTCCTCTGGGACGGGCAGAAGACGATGGGCAAGGACGACTTCTCGAAGATCCCGAACGGCGGGCCGGGGCTCGAGAACCGCCTGCAGATGATCCACGAATTCGGCGCGCGCGCCGGCCGGATCTCGCTGAACCGGATGGTCGAGCTGCTCGCGACGAATCCCGCGAAGCTGTTCGGCCTCTATCCACGCAAGGGCACGATCGCGGTCGGTTCGGATGCCGACATCGTCGTCTTCGACCCCGAGCGGAAGGTCACGATCACGGCGAAGACGCAGCACTCGAAGACGGACTACAACCTGTACGAGGGCACCGAGGTCACCGGGACTCCGGAGGTCGTTTTGCTGCGCGGCCAGATCCTCGTCGAGGGCGACGAGCTCGTCGCCGAGCCGGGTATCGGCCAGTTCGTTCGGCGGGCGAGATTCGGCGAAGAGCTGAAGCCTGTGGCGGCCACCGCCGCATAGAGAGCGTGGAGATCTCTCCGGAGCTCTCCGTCAGACGCGGGCACGCCGCCGTCGAGTTCTACAAGGCTGCCTTCGGGGCGGTGGAGATCTATCGGGTCGGCGGCACCGACGAGCATGAGTCGGTCGTGTCTCAGCTCTCCGTGGGCAAGGGGTCCTTCTGGGTCGCCGACGAGTCACCGGAGAACAGGAACTTCAGCCCGGAGTCTCTGGGCGGCAGCACGGTCCGGCTGTTGTTGATCGTCGAGGATCCTCGCTCGGTGTGCGAGCAAGCAGTTGCACTCGGCGCGACCCAGGTCGCTCCGGTCGAAGAGTCACACGGCTGGCTGCTCGGACGGATCGAAGATCCGTTTGGCCATCAGTGGGAGGTCGGCAAGCCGCTCACCGACTGGCCGCCGACCCTCAGATACTGAGCGCCCGCAGCGCGAGCAGCTCGAAGACGATGTTCGCTGCAGCCAGGGCCGTCGGCTGCCCGGGCCCGTCGTACGCGGGAGCGACTTCGACGACGTCGCAGCCGGCGAGGGCGATCCCGCGTAGCGCCCTTAGGAACCCGACCGCTTCCGCAGTGGAGAAACCGGCGATCTCCGGCGTTCCGGTTCCGGGTGCGAAGGCCGGGTCGAGGAAGTCGATGTCGAACGACATGAAAACGGACCGCTCCCCCACTTTGTTTCTGATGAGCTCCCCGTAGCGTTCCGGCCCGAGCGTCCGCAACTCCTCGCTCTCGATCACGGTGAAGCCGAGCTCACGGGCCGTTGCGAGATCGGAGGCTGCGTAGACGGATCCCCTCATGCCGGCCATGACGGACGCCGTTGCGTCGAGCAGACCTTCCTCGACGGCCCGCTTGAAGGTCGTGCCGTGGAAGTACTTCTGGCCAAAGTAGGCCTCCCAGGTGTCCGCATGCGCGTCGAGCTGGACGAGCGCTAGCGGACCGTGCTGTTTGGCGAGGACCCGCAGCTCGGCAAGTGTGATCGAGTGGTCGCCGCCGAGCGCGACGGGAAAGACGCCGGCCGTGACGATCGGCGTCAGGGCCTCGACGACTTGCCCGTACGTGCGCTCGGTGTCGCCGGGCGAAACCGGTAGGTCGCCGTAGTCGACGATCGAGAGCGCTTCGACGACGTTCAAGTCGTGCACCGGGTGATACGGGCGAATGAGCGCCGATGCGGAACGAATTGCTTCCGGCCCGAATCGCGCACCGGTGCGATAGCTCGTCGCCGTGTCGAAGGGAATCCCGTATACAGCCGCGTCCACGCCGGTGAGCTCGGTCACGTGCGGGGCGCGCATGTAAGTCCGGATCCCCGCGAAACGAGGAATCACCTGCGCATCGAGCGGCCTGTACGGCGGGCCTGTCACCGGCCTAAGCTAACCCGCAGACGAGACAGATGCATCCATGTCGAAACTAAACACGTCTGGGGACTGGAGTTGATCTCAGATTGAGCAGGGACCCGTGGGTCGGTGGCGAAGCGGGTGGGTATGAAAACTCGATCTGGTCGTTCACGTCCGCGTCGTGTGGGACGCTCGGAGCCGTTGCGGTGGCGTGTGTCCGATGCGATGTGG
>WNGD01006190.1_pt1 | contig 11492 bp, 11 predicted proteins | sample 5400671 | NCBI WGS metagenome assembly WNGD01 (sample SAMN13153369, study PRJNA577476) | soil metagenome | isolation source: 40 cm soil or saprolite under grassland replicate 2 | place: USA:California | collected 2016-06-15
CTGTGGTCGCAACCGACGCGTCGGCCCAAGGCGTGAATCTGACGGGCCCATATCGGTGCGTCGCGGGTTGTGTAGCGGCTGGGCCGGGCCTCGCCTTTGTCACCCAAAACGGTTGGGAGCTCAACCTGGTCAACGAGGTCGGCGAGCCATCCCGAGGGTGGGTGGATTACCCGGGTCGCCTGTGGATTGCCCGGGCCAATCTCGGCGCGATCTATTCCCCGGACGGCATGACCATTCAGTTCGACAACGGAACGATCTGGCAGCGCGCCCTGGAAGCGCCGCCGCCTCCACCGCGTCGTCGGCGCCGGTAAACGCGGGGGCGCGCGGCTAACCTTTGACCGCGCCGGAATTTCGGGACATATTGAACCGGAGACGCGCGTCGGCCGTTGAAAGAGGAGAGGCCCGCGCGTGTAAACCCGGAAAAGGCCGGCCATGACTGGTGATTTGCGTCAGCAGCCCAGGCGCGCTGGACGTATCGCATTTCTGAAACTGGCGGTCATTGCAGTCATTGCGGGGGCCGCCCTTATGTCCGCTTGCAGCCAGCCCTCGGATTCGCAACAGACGGCGGCACAGCAGCAGCAGCAGGCGGCCGATGAGCAGACGCGCAAGGAGGCCGACGAGAAGGCCTGGGCCGACGCCGAGAAGACCGGCACCGTCGCAGCATATACGACGTATCTGCAGAACTTCGGCTCCGGCGCGCACGTATCGGAGGCGAGCCAACGCATCGTCGCGCTCAACGAACAGGCCCGCAAAGCGGCGGACGAGAAGGCCTGGGCCGACGCTGAGAAGGCCGGCACCGCCGCGGCCTATACGGCATATATTCAAAATTTCGGCGGCGGTGCGCACGCCGCAGAGGCGCGCCAGCGCGTCGCCGAGCTAAGTCGCAAGGAGGCGGACGAGAAGGCGTGGGCCGACGCAGTGCGCGCCGGTACCGTCGCAGCTTTCACCGTGTATACTCAGAACTTCAGCACTGGCGCGCACGTGGCCGAGGCGCGCCAGCGGCTTGCTTCGCTCGATGAGCAAGCCCGCAAGGAAGCGGACGACAAGGCTTGGGCCGACGCCGAGAAGGCCGGCACCGCCGCGGCATTCACTGGCTATGTTCAGAAGTTCGGCTCAGGTGCGCACGTGGCCGAGGCGCGCCAGCGGCTTGCTGCGCTCGATGAGCAAGCCCGCAAGGAAGCGGACGAGAAGGCCTGGGCCGATGCTGAGAAGGCCGGCACCGCCGCGGCATTCACTGGCTATGTTCAGAAGTTCGGCTCCGGCGCGCACGTGGCCGAGGCGCGCCAGCGCGCTGCTGCGCTCGAGACGCAAGGGCGCAGGGAGGTCCCGACTATCGATATTCAAAAAACCTGCCAGGCTGCCGCCGGTGCGATGGTCAGCCTGATGGGCGGCACCACGACCGAGCAGGACGTCAATGCGTGCCTCGACTCCGAGCAAAAGGCGCGCGATCAGATCTTCAAGGACCGGGCGACGTATGCCGCCGCCGACAAAAAGCAGTGCATGCGCACGGATGTCTACCTCCCAAGCTATGTGGAGTGGCTCACCTGCCTCGAGATGGAACGGGACGTGAGAAAGATGGAACGACCGCAGAACTTCGGGGCGGGTCCCTGGACGCTGCCGAAGGTGAGGCCCGCCATCAACACCGCCGGGCGCTGAGAACCCAACAAAATCCGGCATTTTCGAGCGTTGCGTCGCGGGGCCGTTTTTGGCAATGTCCGCGCCACTTCAGGCCGCGCCGTGGGCGACACATCAGGCATGGCTTAAGCGACGGCCGGGCAGTTCGCCCGGCCTGCTTCGTCAACCGGGGTTTCAACAATGACCGCTCTTTGGCTGATCGTCCTTTGCGGCGTGCTCGCCATCCTCTACGCCGTTTGGGCGATTCGGTCCGTACTCGCGGCTGATCCGGGCAGCGCACGGATGCAGGAGATCGCGGCGGCGGTACGCGAAGGCGCGCAGGCCTATCTCAAGCGCCAATACACCACGATCGGCGTGGTCGGCATTGTGATCTTCTTCATCCTCGCCTATTTCCTCGGCTCCTCAGTGGCGGTTGGATTCTTGATCGGCGCGGTGCTCTCGGGGACAGCCGGCTTCATCGGCATGAACGTATCGGTGCGCGCCAACGTGCGCACCGCCCAGGCGGCGATCCGTTCGCTCGCGGATGGGCTCGAACTGGCGTTCAAGGCGGGCGCTATCACCGGGCTGCTGGTCGCCGGCCTGGCGCTTCTCGGCGTCACTCTCTATTTCGGTTTTCTCGTCGGCACGCGCCACATGGCGCCCAACGACCGCACCGTCATCGACGCGCTCGTGGCGCTCGGCTTCGGCGCGTCGCTGATCTCGATCTTCGCGCGTCTCGGCGGCGGCATCTTCACCAAGGGCGCAGACGTCGGTGGCGACCTCGTCGGCAAGGTCGAGGCCGGCATTCCCGAGGATGATCCGCGCAATCCCGCGACCATCGCCGACAATGTTGGCGACAATGTCGGCGATTGCGCCGGCATGGCGGCCGACCTGTTCGAGACCTATGCGGTGACGACGGTCGCTACCATGGTGCTGGCGGCGATCTTTTTTCGCACCGCCGGTGCCGACACGCTCCTCAAGATGATGACCTATCCCCTCGCCATCGGCGGCATCTGCATTATCACGTCCGTCATCGGCACGTTCTTCGTCAAGCTCGGCGCGAGCCAATCGATCATGGGCGCGCTCTACAAGGGCCTCATCGTCACCGGGGTGCTCTCGCTTGCCGGCGTAGCGCTGGTCACGCATCTTCTGGTCGGCTTCGGCACCGTGCCGGGGCAGTCCTATTCCGGCACGTCTCTCTTCATCTGCGGCGTGGTCGGCCTCGTCGTGACCGGGCTGATCATTTGGATCACCGAATACTACACCGGCACGCATTACCGGCCGGTGCAGTCGATCGCCAAGGCCTCCGTCACCGGCCACGGCACCAACGTCATCCAAGGGCTGGCCATTTCGCTCGAAGCAACGGCGCTGCCCGCAATCGTCATCATCGCCGGCATCTTGACCAGCTATAAGCTCGCCGGTCTGTTCGGGATCGCGGTCGCCGTGACGACAATGCTTTCGCTTGCCGGCATGATCGTGGCGCTCGACGCCTTCGGCCCGGTCACCGACAATGCTGGCGGCATTGCGGAGATGGCCGGACTGCCCAAGGAGGTGCGCAAGTCGACCGACGCGCTCGACGCGGTCGGCAACACCACCAAGGCGGTGACCAAGGGCTATGCCATTGGTTCGGCTGGCCTCGGCGCGCTCGTTCTGTTCGCGGCTTACAACGAGGATTTGAAATTCTTCATCGCCAGTGGGGCGAGCAATCCGTACTTCCAGGGCGTCCAGCTCGATTTCTCGTTGAACAACCCCTACGTCGTCGTCGGGCTCTTATTCGGAGGCCTGCTGCCCTATCTGTTCGGCGCGTTGGGCATGACGGCAGTCGGCCGCGCGGCGTCTGCGATCGTGGAGGAGGTGCGGCGGCAGTTTCGCGACAAGCCGGGCATCATGCAGGGCAGCGATAAGCCCGACTACGGTCGCGCCGTGGATCTCCTCACCAAGGCGGCGATCAAGGAGATGATCGTTCCCTCACTGCTGCCGGTACTCTCGCCCATCGTGGTCTATTTCCTGATCTACTGGATCGCGGGCGGCGGCTTGGCCGGCAAGTCGGCCGCATTTTCCGCGGTCGGTGCGATGCTGCTCGGTGTGATCGTCACCGGCTTGTTCGTCGCGATTTCGATGACCTCGGGCGGCGGTGCCTGGGACAATGCCAAGAAGTATATCGAGGACGGCCACTACGGCGGCAAGGGTTCGGAGCCGCACAAGGCGGCGGTGACCGGTGATACGGTTGGAGATCCCTACAAGGACACGGCCGGTCCCGCAGTCAACCCGATGATCAAGATCACCAATATCGTGGCGCTCTTGTTGCTCGCCGTGCTCGCGCATTGGCGCTGACGCCTGCGGCGGAGGATATGATTCGCGCCGCGCCCAGTCGGATGGCGCGATGCCCTAACGCCGCAGCTCACTGCGGTGGCGCATCACTGCTTCACGGGGTTTAGAAAATCTTGAACAGCGCGTTGAGATAGGCGACATCCTTGCCGCCAGTTGGCGTAGCGCGGCTGACAAAGTCAAAGACCTTGCCGTCCTTCAGACCGTAGTTGGCGAGACGCTCCACTCGCCGATTCTTGTCGAAATACACGGCCACGACCCGCTGATCGACGACCCGTTGTGGCATGAAGCCGATCGGCCGCTCGGCGCGCTGGGAAATATAATAAAACGCCTCGCCACTCACGGTCGCGACCGTTGATGGCGTGCCGAGCACAATCAAGACCTGTTCTTGGGTGGAACCGATCGGGAGCTGCTCGAGCGCCCCTTCGGGCACGATGTAGCCGCGTTGATAGGTCTCCGAAAAGCAGCCGCCGAGCAGCACGCAAAATGCCACCGTCGCCGCGATGCGGGCAGCCGCTATGCGGAACGAACGGGTCGGTCCTTTCATCCAGCTCATGATCCCCCTGTCATGCTGGCCGGCGCTGGCGCATCGACGTCGTCGGCGCTATCACGGTTTCCTTGTCGGTCCCTGCATCGGGCCTGCGCGGCCGAGCTAACACCATGATATTGAAGTTGTTTCGCCGCACCCCGCAGGAGGGTACCATCGCGTGTCTCTATGGCACGATCGTGGCACACGCGCGCCTGCCCGCCTTTTACCAAATCTATGGTGTGCCAGATACGGTTAACGGCCGACTGGAGATGATCATGCTCCATACCGTGCTGTTTCTGCGTCGCCTGGAGGGCGAGGCGGCGGCCAGCCGCGCGCTCGGCCAAGGGCTGTTTGACCAGTTCTGCCAGGATATGGACGACAGCATGCGCGAAATGGGGGTGGGCGATCTCGCGGTGCCGCGAAGCATGCGCCGGATCGGGGAGTCTTTCTATGGCCGGCAGGCAGCCTATGGGGTGGCGCTGGACGCGCCCGACAACGGGGCGCTTGCCGCGGCCTTGCACCGCAATGTATTCGCCGACGGGTCGGAACCCGGGCCGGCCTCCCGGCTGGCGGTCTATGTACGCGAAGCCGCGCGTTGGCTCGCCGCGCAGGATGGATTCGAGCGCGCGCGGCTCACGTTTCCCGATCCCGAACAGGTGCTGCTGTGCGCGAGCGGGACGAGGATAGAGCAATGACCAGGCGCGAACGCATGTCCAAACGTCTTTGGAGCGTGCCGCTTGCACTCAGCGATGTGCCCGACAGCGGACGCCACTTCGATCTCGTCGCCGATGAGCAGGCGCGGAACGCGGTCGCCAAACATGCCGGGCTCTCCGCCTTGCCACGGCTCGAGGCGAGCTTCGACGTCACGTTGCATGGGCGCGACGGCTTGCATGTGGTCGGCCGGGTCTCGGCCACTGTCGGCCAAACCTGCGTGGTCACGCTCGAGCCGCTCGAGAACGAGATCGACGAATCGATCGACCTCGTCTTCGCACCCGGCGGGGCGCTGCCACTGGTCGCTGGCGGGGAGGTTGAGGTGCCGGCCGGCGATGAGCCGGAAGTGCTGGTTGGCGGCGTGATCGATCTCGGCGCCATCGCAACCGAATTTTTGATCCTCGGCCTCGATCCGTATCCGCGCAAGCCGGACGCCATCTTCCAGGCCTCGGCGATCGGCGACGATGCAGCTCATCCATTCGCGGCGCTTGCCGCGCTGAAAAAAGGGCAGGGCGGGGAGGAGCAGTGATTGTCCGCCCCCCTGTTGTGGCTCCCGTCGAGACGGTATTGTCGTGTCATGCCCCATAAAGTCCGCATTGCGCTCGACGCCATGGGGGGTGACCATGGGGCAGCGGTGGTCGTTCCGGGCGCCGAACTGTCACTCAGCCGCCATCCCGATATCGAATTCTTTCTGTTCGGCGACCGCGCTGCCGTAGAGCCGCTTCTCGACGCCCGCCCGCAACTCAAGGCGGCCTCGCATCTGGTGCACACCGACGTCGTGGTCCAGATGCGCGACAAGCCCAGTCAGGCGCTGCGCAAGGGGCGGCGGAAATCTTCGATGTGGCTTGCCGTCGATGCGGTGAAGAAGGGCGAGGCGGATGTTGCCGTCTCCGCTGGCAATACCGGCGCGTTGATGGCCATGGCGAAGATCGACCTGCGAACCATGGCGGGGATCAACCGCCCGGCGATTGCTGCCCTGTGGCCGACGCTCAAGGGCGAGTCCGTCGTGCTCGATCTCGGCGCCTCGATCGGTGCCGATGCCGAGCACCTTGTCGAGCTCGCCGCCATGGGCAGTGCCATGGCGGGAGTGTTATTCGGTCTCGACCGGCCGACGGTGGGGCTCCTCAATATCGGGGTTGAGGAGGTGAAAGGGCTTGAAGCGGTGCGTGAGGCCGGTCAAATGCTGCGCGCGGGGGAGTGGCCGCAATTCGAATATGTCGGCTTCGTCGAGGGTGACGATATCGGCAAGGGAACCGTGGATGTGGTGGTGACCGAGGGCTTTTCCGGCAATATCGCGCTTAAGACCGCCGAGGGCACCGCGCGCCAGCTCGGCCGATACCTCAAGCACGAGATGAACCGCACGCTGGTGAGGAGGCTCGGTTACCTCTTGGCGCGCGGCGCGTTCCGCGCGCTTGGCAACAAGATGGATCCGCGCAAGTCGAATGGCGGTGTTTTCCTCGGCCTCAACGGGATCGTGATCAAGAGCCACGGCGGCACCGATGCCGAGGGCTTCGCCTACGCGGTCGATCTCGGCTACGACATGGTGCGCCACGAATTGCTTGCCAAGATCGGCCACAGCCTCACGCGTCACCACGGCGAGGTAATTCCGGCGCGCGCCGTCGGGGGAGCGGCTTCGTGACCATGCTGCGGTCCGTGGTGCTTGGCTGCGGCAGCTATCTGCCGAGCCGAGTCCTCACCAACGCCGAATTGTCGCGGATGGTGGACACCTCCGACGAATGGATCATGCAACGCACCGGCATTCGCGAGCGGCGCATCGCGGCAAAGGGGGAAACCACTTCGGACATGGCGCTTGCCGCCGCGCACGCGGCGCTTGCGGCTGCCGGCGTCGAGGCGCAATCGATCGACTTGATCGTGCTCGCGACGTCCACCCCCGACAATACCTTTCCCGCGACCGCGGTCTCCGTCCAAGCCGGTCTCGGCATTACCCGCGGTGCCGCCTTCGATTTGCAGGCGGTGTGCTCGGGCTTCGTCTTCGGGCTTGCGACCGCCGACGGTCTGTTCAAGACCGGCGCATTCGAGCGTGCGTTGGTGATAGGGGCGGAGACCTTTTCACGCATCCTCGATTGGAGCGACCGCACCACTTGCGTGCTGTTCGGCGACGGCGCTGGCGCGGTCGTGGTGGAGGCGCAGCGCGAACCCGGCACGCGCGAGGACCGCGGCATCCTCAGCGCGCATTTGCGCTCGGATGGGCGCCACAAGGCTAAGCTCTACGTCGATGGCGGTCCGTCCTCGACGCAAACCGTTGGCCATCTTCGCATGGAAGGGCGTGCGGTCTTCAAGCACGCGGTGGCGATGATCACCGACGTGATCGAGGATGCCTTCAAGGCTACCGGCTATACCGCCGACGATATCGATTGGTTTGTGCCGCACCAGGCCAACCAGCGCATCATCGACGACAGCGCGAAGAAGCTCGGAATCGCGCCGGAAAAGGTGGTCACGACGGTGGAAAAGCACGGCAACACGTCGGCAGCCTCCATTCCGCTCGCGTTGGCGGTGGCGGTGGCGGACGGCCGCATCAAACGCGGCGATCTTGTCATGCTGGAAGCCATGGGCGGGGGCTTCACCTGGGGGTCGGTGCTGCTGCGGTGGTGACACGGGATAATTGAAATCTTCCTTTCACGCCCGTTGACCGCTTCGGCTCAAGCTAATATCGTCTGATAATTCAGAGAGATATCTTTGATCGCCGAAGGCGGGGCTGGCGATGACGGGAAAAACGGTCACACGCGCTGACTTGTGCGAGGCGGTCTACCAGAAGGTAGGATTGTCTCGCACCGAATCGGCCACGCTCGTCGAACTCGTTTTGAAGGAAATCACCGACTGTCTCGAGCGTGGCGAGACGGTGAAGCTCTCGTCGTTCGGCTCGTTCGTGGTGCGCAAGAAAGGCCAAAGAATCGGGCGTAATCCGAAGACCGGCAAGGAAGTGCCGATTTCGCCGCGGCGCGTGATGGTGTTTAAGCCGTCCGCGATCCTCAAGCAGCGCATCAACGCCGATTCCGACGCGCGAAAATAGCGTAATTCACGGCTGAGGGGAGCAAAGCGGCGGTGGACAAGGCACCGGACGCATTCCGGACCATCAGCGAAGTGGCGGAGCAGCTCGACGTTCCGCAACACGTGCTGCGGTTCTGGGAAAGCCGCTTCCGCGAGATCAGGCCGATGAAGCGCGGCGGCGGGCGCCGCTACTATCGCCCGGATGACCTCGATCTTCTGCGCGGCATCCGTCATCTCCTCTATGGCGAGGGCTACACCATCCGTGGCGTCCAGCGTCTGCTGCGCGAGCAGGGCGTGCGCTTCGTGCAGAATGTCTGGCAACCGGGCGCGCCGCAGCCGACCCGCCAGCCGGCCGAGGAGGATGACGCAGTCGCGGACATCGAGGCGGCCGAGGGCGCAGGCGCGCTGCGCTTGCCCTTGCTGCGCGGGGCTGCCGGCCAGGAACGACCGCAGAGTTCCGAAGATGAGCACGCCGCCGCGGTGCGCGGGATGGCGCCGTCGGCGGGCGGGCTGGCGCGCGAGGACGTGCAGAAATTGCAGACTGCGCTCCACGATCTGACCGAATGCCGCCGGCTTCTGAATGCGGCGTTGGCGGAAAAAATCTAAAGCGTTGCGTGGCATCGATTGGGGGGCGTCGGGTTGACGCTCGCCGGCGTTTCGATTGCCGGAGCGGTCTTGCGGCCGCGTCGCTCACTGGCGCCAAGGGCGGCCATGGACTAAGGTTCAAGGCAGGATATTGGCCGACGCGAATCCGGCGTCGAACCGATTGAAACAATACGAACGCGGTTCGACCAAAAAAGCCTGGAGAGAAACGCAATGATCATCTGGCGAAATGTCGGTGCCGCGCTCGCCTGCGCGCCGTTGTTGCTCGCTGCCGCGGCCCATGGGCAAGACGGCGCTCAGCAGAGCGCGCAACATCCCGGACGCAGCGTGGTGATGAGCAAGTGCTTCCAGTGCCATACCGATGCGATGTTTCGCGACCAGCGGCAGGATCGCCGCGGATGGGAGGCCGCGATCTATCGCATGATCGGACGCGGCGGGTTGTGGACGCAAGAAGAGATCAGGCTGATGGCCGATTACCTCGGCAGCGATTTCGGGCCGGGTTCCAAGCCGGCGAGCGCCCCATCGAGATAATTGCGGCGTGTTGATCGCGTCGCGTCCGGAATCCAAGGAGCGAACAATGCGAGAGCTAGTTGCGAGATATTTGTCGCAGGGAATTTCGCGGCGCGGTTTCGTCGGCGGCCTAACCAAGGTCGGCCTGACGGCGACTGCCGCCCAATCGGTGCTGACCGCTGTCGCGTCGGTGAGCCCGGGCCATGCGCAAGGCGCCGGTTCGCCAGGAGGCTCAGCTCCGGCCGCCCCCGCACCAGCGCCTGCGGCAACTGCTCCGGCCGCGACCGCCGTCGCCGGCGTCAAGCCGTTTCAGGGCACCGGCGGCGCCGCCTTTGCCGAACAGCTCATCGGCTGCGGAGTGAAATACGTCTTCGGCAATTCAGCGAGCGAGGATGCGCAGTTTTACGAGGCGCTCGTCGACCGGCCGCAGCTCAAATACATCCTTACGCCGCATGAGGGGCCGGGCGCCGCCATGGCAGCGGGCTACATCAAGGCCTCCGGCGAGCCCGCCATTGTCATGCAGGCGGCGGTGGTCGGCATGGCGAACGCCATCGGCCAGATGTTCAACGCCTTCAAGGAACAGACGCCGCTCGTTGTTTATTCCTATCGCACCGACCAGACCCGGCGCGCGGGACGCGATGGCTTCGAGGAGGTCGCGAATCAGGAGCAAATGGTCCAGCCCATCACCAAATACACTTGGCTCGCGCGGCGCCCGGACATGATCCCGGAGACCGTTCGCCGCGGTTTCAAAGCGGCGTGGACGCCGCCCTACGGTCCCGCCTACATCTCGTGGCATTCGGACTACAACGACGAACGGGTCCGCACCGAAATTATCGCGCAGGAACTGATCGACCCGCGCATGCGGGTCCGTCCCAACCCGGATGAGATCCAGCGGGCCGCGAAGCTCTTGGTCGAGGCCCGCATGCCGCTCATGGTCGTCGGCGACGAAATCTACAAGGCGAAAGCGGCGGGCAAGGCGGTGAAGCTTGCCGAGTTGCTGGGCATGCCGGTGACCCAGGTGCGCCAGCTCTATGCCAATTTCCCGGAGACGCATGCGCTCTGGGTCGGAAATCTCGCCGGCAACAGCCTCAATTCGCTCAACTATCCGAAGAGCGCCGACGTGATCATCAACGTCGGCAACAAGTTCCAGCACAATGGCCCGGCGCCGATCGTTCCGCGTGGACCGAAATTCATCGACATGCGCATCGATCACGCCAGCATGGGTAACGTCATGATCACCGAGGTGCCGCTCGTCTGTGACGTCGGCTACGGACTTGACGATCTCATCGCAGCGGTCGACCAGCTGCTCACCCCGGCGTTGCGGCAGAAGGCTGCCGACCGCGCGGTCGACGTGCGCAAATTCGGCGAATGGGCAAAGGCCGCGCGTGCCCAGGTGGTGAACAATCCCGACTGGGAGGAGAGCCCGATCATCGCCGACCGCCTCACCTGGGAGGTGGCGAAATTCGCCGACCCCGACGCCATTATCGTGCATGAGGCAGGATCGGTGGCCCTGCACTCGTTCGACTTCGATCCGATCGGCGGGCGCGAGTTGTTCTTCTATTACGGCGCCCATCTCGGCTCCGGCGTTGGCACGGCGGCGGGAGTGAAACTCGCCCGCCCCAACCAGCAGGTGATTTGTCTCGTCGGCGACGGCTCCTTCATCTTCGGTCCCACTGCGCTCTGGAACATGGCGCGGCTCGAACTCCCCGTGATCATCATCGTCTACAACAACCATGCCTATGGCGGGCCGCATTCGCGCGTGATTGCCAATGTGCCGGGTGGCCGTATGGTGCAGACCGGCCAATTCGTGCACGACTATCTGGGCAGCCCGGACATGAACATGGCCGCGATCGCCAAGGGCTTCGGCGTCGATGGCGAGGTGGTCGAGAGTCCGGGGCAATTGCGAGAGGCGCTGGCGCGCGCACGCAAGGCGACGGTCGAGGGTAAGCCCTACCTCATCGACGCGCAGGTTGCGCGCAAGGGCGTGGCGTGGGCCGACAAGCCTTGGATCCCGCCCATTCAAGTGGCGGCGGTGCGGCAAAAGAAGGTTTGAGCATGCGAGGCGCGCCACGCGCGCGATGCCCGCGGACTGCGTGGGTCCTCGGGGCGCTGGCGATTGGCATGGCTCTCTCCGCCGGCGCGCGGGCAGACGACGCCGATCTCGGACGCGAGGTGTATGACGACTTCT
>WNGD01011420.1_pt1 | contig 11491 bp, 11 predicted proteins | sample 5400671 | NCBI WGS metagenome assembly WNGD01 (sample SAMN13153369, study PRJNA577476) | soil metagenome | isolation source: 40 cm soil or saprolite under grassland replicate 2 | place: USA:California | collected 2016-06-15
GCGGCCACCGCCCGGGCTAGGAGAGAGTCGCGCGGTGTGATAGGGGAGGGCCAGCTCCACTCGAGAAACAACCCGTACCCGAACGCCATGCGCGCGAAGGCGTCTGCGAATCGGGGGTCGATTCGGGTCGCCGCCTCGTATTGCTCGATGGCGCGCGCGATGGAGCCCCCGGTGCGCGCAAGCAGAAAATGATTGCCACGGAGAAAGTGATCGTAGGCCTCCGGGCTCGCGGTCGGCCCGACCGCCAACGTCGCGCGCTCGGCAGGCTGCAGCCGACCGCCGATCGCCGCGGCGACGGCGCGCGTGATGTCCTCCTCGACGGCCAGCAGATCAGCGTCCCGGCGGTCGTACAAGTCGCCCCACACGTGCTCGCCATCCGACGCGCGCACCAGTTCGACGGTCACCCGCAGGTGGTTCCCCCCGCGCCGTACGCTCCCGGTGACCAATCGCGCCACCCTGAGCGCACGCGCGGCGGCCAGTGGGTCCGCGCCGCTCTGCCGGAAGCGCTGCACGGCGGCGCGGGACTTCACCGCGAGCCGCGGCAGTTGCCCGAGCCGGGCGATGAGCTCCTCGGTGAGCCCCTCCGCGAGGTACGCATCCGCGGTGTCGGCGGACAGGTTGTCGAAGTACAGCACCGCGAGGCTGTTGGGCGCCACCCCGGGCTTGCGCCCGGGGTCAGTCTGAGCTCCCCGGCACGGCGGCGCCGCACCGTCGGGGCATTGGGCGAACAGCCCCTCGGTTGAGGTGACCGACAGCAGCAGCAGCAAGACGGTCGCGCGCCGCAATTTCAAAGCCTCCCGGCTGGACCGGCCCAACGTACGCCGCGCCGCCAGGCCGTGCCAGACCGGGTGGCCGTCTGCGCCGCGAGGGCGTAGAATCTCGCCGTCCCCAGCCCCCGTCGCCATGCATCGCCACTCTCGCTGCATCGTCGCTCTCGCATCGGCCGTGCTGCTCGGCGCCGCCCCCGCCCCCCTCGTCGCACAGAAGCCGAGGCCGAAACGGCCGCCGGCCGCGGCGCCCCCGGACACCAACGCACGCCGCACGGACAGCGCGGCCACCGCCCAGGACTCCCTCACCCGGTTCCTCGAGAGCTTCTCGCTCCGCAACCTCGGGCCCGCCGCGTACAGCGGGCGGGTGACCGCGCTCGCCGTGCCCCACACGGCCGGGCCTGCGAAGACGCTCTACATCGGCGCCGCCGGCGGCGGCGTGTGGAAGACTGCCAACGGCGGGATCACGTGGCAGCCGGTGTCGGAAGGCCTCGGCGTCGAGACCATCGGCGACATCGCGGTGGCGCCTTCCGATTCGAACGTCGTGTGGGTGGGGACGGGGGAGAAGAACAGCCTGCGCTCGCAATGGTGGGGCGACGGCGTCTACAAGTCCACCGACGGCGGCGCGAAGTGGACGAACATGGGCTTGAAGGACACGCGCTCGATCGGCCGCGTGCTGATCCACCCGACCAACCCCGACATCGTGTATGTCGCGGCGCTCGGCCACCTTTGGGGCACGAGCTCCGAGCGCGGCATCTACAAGACGACCGACGGGGGCAAGACGTGGAGCCGGATCCTGTTCGTGAACGACACGACCGGCTTCGTCGATCTCGAAATGGACCCCGCGAATCCCGAGGTGCTCTACGCTGCCGCCTGGCACCGGCTGCGCTGGGGCGGCAGCCACATGCAGGGGGTCGGGAAGGGAAGCGGGATCTACAAGACGACCGACGGTGGGAAGACGTGGACGAAGCTCACTGATCCTGCCCGAAACAACGGCCTGCCGACCGACCGCCTCGGTCGCATCGGACTCGCCGTAGCCGCCAAGGATCCCAAGATCGTCTACGCCACGGTCCAGGTGGATCGCGGCGTCACCGACCCGCTTCAAGGGCGCTACGGCGGCGTGTTCCGCTCGAGCGACGCGGGCGCCACGTGGACCCAGGTGAACGACCTCCAGGCGATCCCGCACTACTACTACGACGACATCTGGATCGACCCGGCCAACCCGGACCACGTCTGGACCGTCTCACCGTCGCTGCTCGAGAGCAAAGACGGCGGCAAAAGCTTCGCCCCGGACTCGATGCATCTGGTGCACGGCGATTACCACGCGCTGTGGATCGATCCGGGCGACTCGCAGCACCTCATCATCGGCAACGACGGCGGCGCGTACGTCTCACAGGACGGCGGCAAGGCGTGGGAGCATATGGCGATTCCGATCGGGCAGTTCTACACGGTGATCGTCGACAGCTCGCTCACGCCGTATCAGGTGTGCGGCGGACTGCAGGACAACGGCGTCTGGTGCGGGCCCAGCCGGACCCGGGACACCCTGGGCATCACCGACGGCGACTGGTATCCCGTGAACGGCGGGGACGGGATGTGGGTGCAGATCCCCGCGAATGATCCGTACACGGTTTACTCCGGCTGGCAGTACGGACACTTGTCCCGGCTCGATTTGAAGACGTGGCAGCGCGACGATATCACGCCGCTCGCCCTCGACGCCGGTCTGGACTCCGGGTATCCCTACAACTGGGGCTGGACCACGCCGATCCTCGTGTCCCAGCACGACCCTACGGTGCTGTACGTGGGAGCGAACCAGCTGATTCGCATGAGCCATCGCGGCGACGATTGGGACGTGCTCGGGCCGGACATGACCCGCGCGAGCCGGGAGCACCCGGCGCCCGAGGTGGGGCACACCAGCTATCACGCGGTCTTCGCCATCGCCGAGAGCCCGCGCTCGAAGGACGTCGTGTGGACCGGGTCGGACGACGGTCTCGTGTGGGTCACGCGGGACGCCGGCAAGACCTGGGCCGAGGTAAGCGCGAGCTTCCCGAAAGGCGCGCCCACGTCCTGTTGGGTCGCCACGATCGTGGCGTCCTACCACGTCGAGAATCGAGCCTACGTCGTGTACGACTGCCACCACCGCGATGACTACGGACCGCACGTGTACCGCACTGAGGATCTCGGCAAGACCTGGGTGGAGATCGGACAGGGACTGCCGCGGGATCGGGGGAGCCTCACCATTTTCGAGGATCCTGTGAACCAGCGCCTCCTCTGGGTCGGCACGGCGGGCGGCGTCTACGTGACGCTGGACGGAGGCAAGAGCTGGCGGCGGTTCGGCAAGAACCTCCCCAACGTACCCGTCGAGTGCCTGGCGATGTCGTTCGCGCAGCGCGACCTCGTCGTGTCGACGCACGGCCGCGGACTGTGGATCACGAACGTCGCGGCGCTCGAAGAGATGACCGACACGCTGCTCGCGGAAGCAGTCCACCTGTTTCCGGTGGCTCGCGCCTATCAGTACCGCCCGCGCGACACCTACCCCGACTGGGGGAGCCGGCCGTTCGTGGCGCCCAACCCGCCGCGCGGCGCGGTGATCGCGTACTACTTGAAAGAGGTGCAGCCCGACGGCGTTAAGCTGGTCATCACGACGGCTGCGGGGGATACGATCCGCCACCTCACCGGACCCGGCTATTCCGGTCTGCAGCGCGTCACCTGGGACTTGACGCGCGACAAGCCGCGGCCGCGCGAGCTCGGCGGCCCCACGGCACGGGACGAGTTGCGGCGAGCGCTCGCCGGTGAATACGTGGTGCGCGTGACGCTCGGAAAGCGACGGCTCGAGCAACGGATCGTCGTGCAGGACTGGCCCCCCGACCGGCTCGGCCGGCTGCGCTGAGGCGTCCGTGGCCTGCGCGCCACAGCGTTGCGCGCGTCCGACTCGTGCGCCTGTGGTCTGCGTCACCGCGTCACCACACGAATTGTCGCGCCCGCGACGGAATGGTTTTTGCCCGACCTGACGGCGAGCCCGTTCCGTCGCGAGGAAGCCATGCCCGTACGCAGCTACGCCACTGTCGCCGCCTTTGCCCTATCGTTCGCCGCCTGTCAGGACGCGTCGCGCCCAGTCGACACCGGTTCGAACGAGACCGCCACGCAGCGCACCGGGCCGGAGGTCGTGCCCGGCCAGTACATCGTCGTGTTCTCGGACGGCGTAGCCGATCCGGGGAGCGTGGCGACCGCGCTGGTTAGCAGCCTCGGCGGCACGATGCTGCACATCTACACGAGCGCCATCAAGGGCTTCGCCGCGCGGCTGCCGACTGGGGCGGCCGACGCGCTGCAGCAGAACCCGCTGGTCGCTTTCGTCGAGCCCGATGAAGTCATACGGGCGGACGTCACTCAGACGATGGATGCGAACGGCGATCCGTGGGGCCTCGATCGGATCGACCAGGCCGCCCTGCCGCTGTCGGGCACGTACAGCTACACGGCCACCGCGGCGGGCGTGCACGCCTACATCATCGACACCGGGATCTGGACGCTGCACCCCGAGTTCGGCGGCCGCGCGGACGACGTGTATGACGCCCTCGGCGTGACGGGCGAGGACTGCAACGGCCACGGCACCCACGTCGCGGGGACGATCGGCGCGGCGACGTACGGCGTGGCCAAGGCGGTGTCGCTGCACGGCGTCCGGGTGCTGAACTGCGCCGGCATCGGCCTCAACTCCGACGTCATCGCCGGGGTCGACTGGGTCACGGCGAACCACACCAGCCCCGCTGTCGCCAACATGTCGCTCGGCGGCGGCAAATCGGCGGCGCTCGACCAGGCGGTCACGAGCCTGTGGAACTCGGGTGTGTTCCTGGCGGTCGCCGCCGGGAACGACAACGCCGATGCGTGCAACGCGTCCCCGGCGGGCGCGGGCGGTGTGTTCACCGTGGCTGCGTCGGAGAAGACGGACGCCAAGGCCTCGTACTCCAACTGGGGCACGTGCGTAGAGGCGTACGGGCCGGGGTCGGCGATCAAGTCGACCTACCTCGCCGGGCTGACCATGACCTTGAGCGGCACGTCCATGGCTACGCCGCACGTCACCGGGGTGGCGGCGCTGTACAAGGCGGCCAACGGCGATCAGTCGTCCGCGACGGTCTCCAACTGGCTCATCACGAACGCGACGGCGGGCGTGATTACGGGAAACCCGTCGGGGACGCCCAATCGGTTGCTGTTCAAGTCAACGCTGTAGCGATCAAGAAGCGAACTTCGGCGCGCCCGCGATGATCCGGCGGGCGAACAGCACCACGGCGGCCGCGTACAGCAGCTGTACGGGGCCGCTTCCTATATGCGCGCCGAACACAATAACGAGCCACAGCGCCAGCAATACGATCGCTCCCACCAGTGTCAGGTTCATAGCACGGCCTCACGGTTTTGCTTGACGGTTGTGTGGTACGCCCCCGCTTGACGTCTCCGGTCCACGTAGTATTGTAGTTAAGGATCGGGGAGAAGAATTATTGAGCCAACAGGCTCGATCGTGGACCCAGATACTGTGACCGATGTCAGGCCCCCGTTGAGGGGAAGGCAGACGCCATGGTGAGGGACCAGTCATTACTTTCGGGCTTCAATAATCCTCTCCGTTCCTGATGCACCGGTCGGCCGGGTCGCGTTAAGCGATGCCGGCCGATCGTTTTATCTCCTCACCGTCTCCCAAAAATACTTCGGTGCCAGCAACGCGTGCCCCCGCACCACGAACCCGATCACCAGAATCACCATCCAGATGCCGTACGCGACCGCGATCTCTTCGCGCAAGGTCGGCCGCAGGAACTGCACCAGCCATAGGACGAACAGGATCGTGGCGTCGAGCCAATCGAATTCCATGTTCGCGAGCAGCAGCACCGCGAGGCCGGACTGCAACAGCGTGAGCAGCAACTCGAGCCGCTGCGCGTCGTCGAAGTGGAAATCCTGCCACACGCCGTGGTGCTGCAGGCTCGAGTAGCCGTACACCAGGGGGATCATGGCGGCGAGCACGGTCCACTGGTTGATGTTGCTCGAGACCAGGTTCATCAGGGCCATCGGCGCGTGCGTCACGCGTCGGGCCCAGTAGAACGCGGAGACCTTCTCCGGGAACTCGGAGAGAAACGGCGCCACCCACTGGACCAGCACGAACTGGCTCACACCCAAGAGGCCGGCGACCGCGAGCATGGACTCGAGGAACGGATGCGCGGTCGCGTACAATAGCCCGCCCCCGGCTGCGAACAGTCCACCGATCGCCGCCTGGCGGCGCCAGCCGCGCTGGCGGTACGCCCAGCGGGACGCCGCCGGCGCGTCGCTCAGCTTGTCAGGGGCGCGAGGCGGAGCGCGGAACAGCGTCCAGAGGTAGGCGGCGTACAGCGCCAGCAGTACCATCGCGTCGATCCAGCCGAAGCTCTCCCGCAGCAGGATGACGCCGAAATACAAGAGCGGCGGCACGAGCCCCACCACCTCGACGGCGTGCTCGGGCTCCAGCCGGATGGCGGGCAGTAGGGGCGCAGCATGCTGCGCCCCTGCGGTCGCCTTCCTCCGGCCGGCGGCGGCGAACACGAAGTAGATCATCGGCCAGCCGAGCCCGAGCAGCAGGCGGATCGCGCCCGTCAGGTTGGCGATCGCGAGGTGGGCGCGCTCGGGGTCGCGCCCGGCGTCCCAGGCGATCACCGCCTCGACCGCGAATTCGGGCAGCGTCTGCAGCCAGGCGAGGATCGCGAGGGCGAGGCCCTGGGAGATCAGGAACTGCGCGGCTTCCGCGCCCCAGGCGACGAGAAACGCGGACGCGAGAATGCTGGGGAAGGTCCACAGGGCGGACAGCGCCGTGGCTCCCGCCGTGGACACAAAAGCGAGTAGCTTTAGTTTCACGTGCGCCGAAGATAGTCCGGCCCCGGAGGCCCAACAAGCATGGGACGCGACAAAATGAAGTCCGCCAGCCTGCACAGCTTCCACGAGGAGCACGCCGAGCCGCTGGACGCGGGGCCGGCGGCGGAAGGGCGGTCGATATTCGAGACGCTGGTGCGCGACATGCTCGCGCAGCTCGGCGAGGATCCTACGCGGGAGGGCCTGCGCCAGACGCCCGCGCGCGTGGAAGCCTCGCTCAAGTGGCTCACGCGGGGCTACCACATGTCCGTCCCCGACGTCATCGGCGACGCCCTGTACCGCGAGCGCCACGAAAACTTGGTCTGCGTGCGCGACATCGAGATCTACTCGCTGTGCGAGCATCATCTGCTGCCGTTCTTCGGCAAGGCGCACGTGGCGTACCTGCCGAACGGACGGCTCGTAGGGTTGTCGAAGATCCCGCGCGTGATCGAGGTGTTCGCCCGCCGGCTGCAGGTGCAGGAGCGCCTCACCGATCAGGTGGCCGACGCGCTGATGGAGGTGCTCGAGCCCCGCGGCGTGGGCGTGGTGATCGAGGCGTACCACCTCTGCATGATGATGCGCGGCGTCGAGAAGCAGAATTCGAGGACGGTCACCAGCGCGCTAAGAGGCGCCCTGCTCCAGGACGCGAAGACCCGCGACGAGTTCCTGCGATTGGTGCACGCCGGGTGAGCGAGGCTCCCCTCAGCGGGAAGCTCGCGATCGTCACCGGGGCCTCACGCGGCATCGGCCGCGCGGTGGCCGACACGCTGCATGCCGCGGGTGCCCACGTCGTCCGGCTGGCGCGCAGCCTCAAGGACGGGTCGGCCGATCGCCGCACCGACCTGCGCGGCGACGTCACGGATCCCGCCGCGGTAGACCGGGCCGTAGCCCGCGTGCTCGGCGAGCTCGGAGTCCCGGACGTCGTGGTCAACAACGCCGGGACTTTTTTCATCAAGCGCATCGAGGAAACGAGCCTCGAGGAGTTCCAGCGGACCATCGCCGTGAATCTCACGGGCCCGTTTCTCGTGGCCCGCGCGTTCGTCCCGCACCTGGTGCAACGGGGCACCGGGCACCTGGTGACGATCGGCTCGGTGTCGGACCACGTGGCGTATTCCGGGTCCACCGCGTACGCGGCGAGCAAGTACGGCCTGCGCGGCATGCACGAGGTGCTGCGCCAGGACCTTGCCCGCACCGGCGTGCGCACCACGCTCGTCTCGCCGGGACCGGTGGACACGCCGATCTGGGATCCCGTGGACCCCGACTCGAAGCCGGGCTTCACCAAACGCAGCGCCATGTTGCAGGCGGAGGACGTCGCGGCGGCGGTGCTGTACGCCGTGACGCAAGCCCCGCGCGTGGATGTCACCGAAATCAGGCTTATGCCCACTGTATTGCGGATTGCGGATTGGCAGGGCGGCCCCACTGCTGCTCGCCCTGGCACCGCCCGCTGACGCGCAGGCACTCCCCCCGCTTCCGGACACCACCGGGTTCGGAGTCCATGTCCTGGCCATAGCTCGCGCCCCGGACAAGGCGATATGGGTGGGTAGCTACGGCGCGGGAGTCTTCGTGCTGCGGCCCGGCGCCTCGAGCTGGGAGCAGCTGCGGCACTCGAGCGACACGAGCGCCCGCTCGATCTCATGGGACTTCGTGCACGCGTTCGGGTTCGGGCCGTCGGGCGAGATCTGGTACGGCACGGTCGGCAACGGCTGGGGGCTATCGACCGACGGCGGCAAGACGTGGACCAACTGGGAGTTCAAGCAGCTCGGCCCGGAGTGGCAGTACGTCGCCCCCAACGGCATCGCGACGCGCGGCGACACGGTGTACATCGGCACGGCCGGCCGGTGCAACGACGGCCCAGCACGTCGTGGGACGCGTGCCCGACCAGTACGTGCAGGCGTTGGCTGCCGGGCCGGACGGCAGCCTGTGGGCGGCCCAGCTGCGCGGCGTGGCACGCTCGAGCGACGGCGGTCGCAGCTGGACCGAGTTCCCGGCGCCGGCCCGGGTGCGCGCCCTCGCCCCGGATTCGGCGGGCGTCGTGTGGGTGGGGACCGAGCAGGGGCTGTACCGGCTCGACCCCGCGCGCCACGCCTGGCTCGACAAGAAGGGTCGGCCCGCCTGCGGCGTCGCGCCCGTTGTGCCAGCGGTGAAGAAGTGCCGGGTCGACATGCCGCCGATCGAGATGCTCGAGCGTGTCGCGCCGGGCCACGTCTACGCCGCCACGCGCGAGGGAGTGTACCAGCAGGACGGCGACGCGCTCAACCTGTGCGACCCCGTGCCCGCCGCCACCGCCTTTCTCCCGTTCGCACCCGGTTGGTACGTGGTCGGGCGTCCGACCGGGCTCGTGTCGTGTCGCCTCGATCAGGGACTCACGCTCGTCGGCATCTCGTACCAGCAGCGTCCCGACACCGAGCTGGACGCGCTGCGGCACACCTGGTTCGAGCGCCCGATCGCCCTCACCGATCAGCCGTACATCGACCAGACGTATCGCTACGGCTCGACCATGGGCGGCAATTTCCAGCAGCATCAGGGGGTCGAGTTCAACAACCCCGATGGCACGCCGGTGCACGCGATCGGCGACGGGGTCGTCGTCTTCGCGGGCCCGGCTGAGCAGGGCGCCAACACCGTCGCCATCCGCCACAGCCGCAAGCTCAAGAACTTCTTCGTGTACTCGGTCTACTATCACAACACGACCTTGCTCACGTCGGTGGGGCGTGCGGTGAAGGCCGGCGACGTGATCGCCACGGTCGGCAACACCGGCCGGGCCACCAACGATCATCTCCACCTCGAGGTGCACGCCGCGCCCGTCGACTCGGTGGCGCTGATCGTCGATCCCAACGAGCGCTACCCGCGCTACACCGTGAACCCCGAGCTATGGATCAGGCCGCTCCCCGGCACCGGGATCGTGGCGGGGCAGGTGTGGGATGCCCAGGGTCGCCCCGTGCCGCAGGCCCGCGTCTACGGGCTCATGAAAGCGGAGCCGCAGGAGACGCCGTTCTCGTACGCCGAGACGTACGGCGAGCACAACCACCCCGACCCCGCATATCACGAGCACTTCGCCGTGAGCGACGTGGAGCCGGGCGACTACACGCTCGCGGTCGTGGTGGACGGGAAGCGGCTCACCCGGCGGATTCGCGTCGCGGCCGGCCGCCTCTCCTGGGTGGTGTTCGGCTCCGGTGCACATTGAGCTGACGGAGATGCTGCGGTGTCCGGAGACGCACGAGGAAGCCTTCCTCGTGATGTCGACCGGAGAGATGGTTGGGCGGATGGTGCGGTCGGGGATCCTGGGTTGTCCGGTGTGCCGGCGGGAGTATCCGATCCTAAAAGGCGTGGTGGAGTTCCGGGGAACGGGGAAGGGGGAAGGGGCCCCGCCGTCCCGCCCTTCCCCCTTCCCGGGCCGTTCCACCGACGCCCAGACTCTCCAAGCCCTTCTGGATCTGAGCGGCCCCGGTGGCTACGTGGTGCTCGTTGGATCAGCCGCGCGGCACGCGGTCGGGCTCGCTGTCCTGATGGCGGGGATCCACTTTGTCGGGATCGACGCGCCGGCCGACCTCGAAGAGCTCCCGGTTCTCAGTCTACTAGCGTGCGAGACGATGATTCCGCTGCGGCGCGCCATGGCGCGGGCCGTCGTGGTGGACGGGAAGCGGCTCACCCGGCGGATTCGCGTCGCGGCCGGCCGCCTCTCTTGGGCGGTGTTCGGTTCCGGTGCACATTGAGCTGACGGAGATGCTGCGGTGTCCGGAGACGCACGAGGAAGCCTTCCTCGTGATGTCGACTGGAGAGATGGTGGGGCGGATGGTGCGGTCGGGGATCCTGGGTTGTCCGGTGTGCCGCAAAGAATATCCGATCGTCAAAGGAGTGGTGAACTTCTCGGCGTCGGGGCCCGGGGCGGGTCTCCCTCCGCGACAAAAATACGCAGTCGCTTCGGGAGACCCGCCTCGGGCCCCCGACGCCCCGACGCTGCAGGCGCTCCTGGATCTCACCGGCCCCGGTGGCTACGTGGTGCTCGTTGGATCAGCCGCGCGGCACGCGGTCGGGCTCGCTGGCCTGATGGGCGGGATCCACTTCGTCGGGATCGACGCGCCGGCCGACGTCGAGGAGCTCCCCATTCTCAGCCTGCTCGCGTGCGAGACGGTGATTCCGCTGCGTCGCGCCATGGCGCGCGCCGTCGTGGTGGGGCCGGAGCGGGCCAGTCCGCCATGGATCGGCGAGGCGATGCGCGTGCTGCTCAGGGGACGGCGGCTGGTGATCGAGGACGAGGACGCGTCGGCTCCCGCTGGCCTGAAGCAGCTTGCGGTGGGGCAGGGACTGTGGGTGGGGGAGCGGGGGTGATCAGCTCTCGATGACCGCCGCCGTTGGATCCGCCTCCGCGTACACCCGCTCGATCAGCTGTTTGTAGTTCTTCTCCACCGCGCGTCGCTTGACCTTGAGCGTGGGGGTCAGCTCACCCGACTCGATCGTGAAGTCTCGCTCGATCAACACCACCTTCTTCGGCATCTCGAACTTCGCCAGATCGCGCAATCCGCCGACCACCTCCCGCTCCATTTTCGCCTGCACGTCGGAGAGCGCGAGCAGCTCCGCCCGCGAGGAGTACACGAGATTGCGCTCCTTGGCCCACGGCTCGAGGGCGTCGAAGTTCGGCGCGACGAGGATGATGGGGAACTTGCGCTGGTCCCCCAGCACGACGGCGTTGGCCACGAACTTGTTCAGCTTGACGGTGTTCTCGATCGGCTGCGGCGCGACGTACCCCCGGCGGTCTTGATCAGATCCTTCTTCCGGTCGGTGATCTTCAGGTATCCCTCGGCGTCGAACTCGCCGATGTCCCCGGTGTGAAACCACCCCTCGGCGTCGATCGCTTCGCGCGTGGCGTCGGGCAG
>WNGD01007125.1_pt1 | contig 11490 bp, 9 predicted proteins | sample 5400671 | NCBI WGS metagenome assembly WNGD01 (sample SAMN13153369, study PRJNA577476) | soil metagenome | isolation source: 40 cm soil or saprolite under grassland replicate 2 | place: USA:California | collected 2016-06-15
CAGCCGATCCACAGGGTCCTCAAGCCATGTCGCTTCTTCGAGAAGCCGCAGCTTGAAGCACGTTACCTTTATCTCGAATTTATTGATTCAAATGCGCCGATGCCGACAAATCCGCCTTTGCTGTCGCGCGGTGCCTACTTCATTGCTTTTCTGGACAATCAGCTCGTGGGCTGCGGTGCCCTTCGGCCGCTCGACGAAATAACCGCGGAAGTCATGTACGATGTTTGTTCCGCGCGCAGAACCAACGTGGGGCGAGCTCTGCTGGCGCATCTGGAGCGAACAGCAGCCGATCTGGGTTCAAAATAATGCGGCTCGAAACTGGGAATCGCCGACTCCCCGCAATGACGTTGTATGGAGTATAAGGTTTCGTTGGTATTCCACCGTTCGGCGACTACGTGAACGATCCGACGAGCGTGTGCTATGAGAAGCCTGTTTCTGTTACCTACCGTCGCAAATCCGCCGAATCACAGGCTGCGCGCGAATGACCAGTGAGCCACGCGAAACCAAACGATAATAGTCTACTGTTTTTTCCGTGCGCTCCAATGCAAAGCCAGGGCTGGTACAAGAAACAGAAATACCAGCACGACGCGCAACTCGACGAAAAACATTAAGACCAATCTTCCAAGCTCTGTTTCGTCCGTTTTAAAAACGTGAGCTGCCCACGATGCCCATCTGTCCCAAAAGGCGTAGGTCACGACAAAATAAAAGAGGGCAAATACGACACCGATGATAAATGCGCGGAAGAAAAGGTTCCGGAAGAAAATGATTTTTTCGTATTCCATTGTCCGAAAGTGTTGGCGCCTATTATCTATTTCAAAGAGGCCAGATCAATAACAAACCGGGAACGGACATCTCCTTTCATAAGACCGCGTGAGTCGATAAATCGGTACATCGTCACATGGTTACACCGTTACATCGTTACAACAAAAGACCCCCTTTGTAACCTTTGTAACTTTTTAACGATTCAACGATTTAACGCGGCGAAGCCAATGATGCCGTTTTTTAAAGCGTGCAAAGCCAACGGGATTGCCTCAAAAGGAGGCATGAACATCACAAAGAACCTCGGAATGCTTCTGCTCGCGATCTATCTTATTCTCATCGGAATTACGGCCCTCATTCACACCATCGCCATCCCTGTCCTACCGGCGTCCAGCATTATAAGATCCCTACTGCACGCGAGATTAGCAATACGACAATGGTCAGGGAGATGAAAATCTGGCACATGATAAGGACTTTTGCCCAGCGCGCCAGAATGGGGGCATCGGTTGGTCCGAAGGTCGAACTCTGCGTGAACGCAATGAAAAGATAATCGACGAACCCTGGACGCCAGCCGCCCACATTGAATCGTCTGCGTTCGATTTTCTCGATCTGCATCTGGGGAAATACAAAACTGCGGCTGCCGAATTCGCGTCGTCGGTCGCGCACCGTTGGCCCACCGCCGTCAAGTCGCCAATACCAAAGCGCGAAGACAAGCACATTCGTAAGCCAGAGTTCCCCGCCTGAAAGCAGCAGCGAAAGCGGCGCTTCTCTGTGAGTCGGCAACGCTGTAACCAGCAAGATAACCGAGCCAATCAACGCGAGGGTGGTGGTCGAGCTAATTGCAATCCCGAGCGCATGGTTCAATGAATGCCGTCCCATGCGATGCGTCACGACCGTTGGCACCAGGAGCATCGCAATCAAAGCTGGCAGCAGCCAGATGGGGCCAACGATGACCCAAGGTGGCAGTGCCAGATAAATTCCACCGATGGCAAGAAACGCGAGTATCGCCTGCCAGCGCGGTTCTGGTTTGTCGATGTGCTCTGCTGAAGCATTCATCACGTTGGCTTATAGCCAAAATTCAAAGCCGTGCGAGCGGTAGCGTCGATCGTGGCTTCGCTCACTCACCGAAGAGTCTTCCGAAATGATTTCCTTGTGAGCGCCGAAACACTTTTAATTTACAGGCAGCGTGCCGACTGCGAACTCACTGGCTCTTCGTCTTCGCCTCTCCAGGGTCACATGGTTTGTCAATTATCAGTCACTGCTGTTTTGAGAATTGCCCACAGCCGAACCTCCGGATTACAGTTCCCGGATGGCAAAGCGGGTCTGCTACATCCACATGGGTCCGGCCAAAACGGGCACGAGTTCGATCCAGTGGTTCCTGAAGGAAAACCGAACGGAGCTACTGAAGTATGGCTATTTCGTGCCGGAAAGCGGAACCAATCACGGCGCGCACGACCCGATCGTTCGGAAGCTCTGCGGGCAGGAGCTGCCGGACCAGCAACAGTCGGTGGCGGCTAAATTCACCCGAGCGCTCGATGAGATGCCGCCCGAGGCAGTTGTTATTTCCTCGGAGGCCTTGGACGGGCTTTTAAGAACGAGAGACTATGCCGAGGCATTCTTCAACCGGATGGGACAACTCAACCTTAAACCGAAGCTCGTCATGTTCCCGCGCAACCAATCGCAATTGATTAATTCCTGCTATTCGCAGGTGGTCAAGGCGTTCCGCCAGTCCGAACCCTTCGAGGCTTTCGTTCAAGGGGTCACTCAGCACTTTAGATACTCACCCTTGATCGAGTTGGCTGACACCTACGATGTCGAACTCATTCCCTGTCCATTCACCGGAGAAACCATCGCCCACGGTGTCGTGCCAGAGTTTCTCCAAGCCATTGGCGTTGACCCCTCGCAGTTCCGAGATACGAATGTACGCCGTAACGAGGCGGCCGGGCCATTTACTGTTAGCGTGGCGCGTCGTGTATTGCGCTCGATCGTCAGCACGGGCAAGCAACTCAAGTGGCTGCAAGCCGTGCGATGTAGGGCTAAACTTGCTACATATCTTAAGGAAAGAAGACTGGCGGATGCCGGATATTGCGGACTGACGACGGCGCTGGCGCGACACATTGAAAGAGAATTGCAATCAGATAATAATGCATTCGCGCAACGAGTCTGGGGCAGGCCGTGGACCGAGATCTTTGCCGCCGATGTTCACCGAGAGTTTACGCCCAACGACTTCGCAATGTGTAAGCCGGATGAGTCCACCGAGCAGCTACTCTCGCGCGCTGTACGCGAAATGACGACAATTGTGGAGGAGATTGTGCTCGACCCGGCGCTTGCCGTCGAAGCCCCTTGGAACGATTTCCAGCAACAGGCTGGCTGGACTCCAAGAGCATAGGTCCCAAGGCATTGCCACGGAAGCCTCTAGAACGACTTCGCCCGACGTTTCCGAAGTTCGGCACTGCCAAGCCGATCTCAAACCCTTGCTCTCCAGCGGCATGTTCAGTCACCGAAGATGGTGCAACCAAAACTAAATTCTTGAATCCAGTGCCGTGTATTGATGCATCGTATCAACAGATGCATTCCCATACTGACGTGAGCACATGTTAAAGCGCGTTTTTAAATGGTTTGGCGCGATTCTCGCAGTCGTCGTAATCGCCGCTGCCGTATTTCTCATCAATCTGATTTGGTTTCGACCATGGAGCCTGAATTTATTCTACGACAAAGTTTTCGCCGAAGTTTTGTTCGATCACCCGGAGCTGCTCTCCATGCTTGGTTTGGTCGAGCAGTTCCGCATTACCAGTCATAATGGGAAGCTCGATGACGAGTCGCCGGCACATCAACAACGTGAATTCGACAGGTGGAAGCGCGATCTGACGCAACTGCGCCAGTATCCGCTCTATCGACAAACGCGCTCACAAACGCTTTCCACGCATGTGCTGGATTGGTTTTTGCAAATGCAAGTCGAAGGTGAAAAATGGCAGTGGCATAATTACCCGGTCAATCAGCTCTTCGGGGTCCAGAACCAATTTCCCTCGTTCATGGCGAATACGCACCGGCTGCTGAATCGCAGGGATTGCGAGTATTATCTGATGCGGCTCGACGCTCTGCCGAAAAAGTTCGATCAATTGCTCGAGAACCTTAAGATACGTGAACAAAAGCAAATTCTGCCACCTCGTTTCGTCGTCGAGGAAGTGCTCAAGGAAATGACCGACTTTATCGGCAAACCTGCCTCGAAAAATATTCTCGCGACTTCATTCAAAACACGCGCTGCTAAAATCGACAAGTTAAGCGACGCCGACCAGGCCAATTTTCAGGCGCGTGCGGAAACAGCGATAAGCAGCAAGATTTATCCGGCCTATCAAAAACTGATCGATTATTTCCGGAAAATTTTGCCGAAAACGACGACAGACGACGGCGTCTGGAAATTACCGGACGGCGATGCTTACTACGCGTATAAGTTGCACGAAAACACGACCACTACGCTCAAGCCGGATGAAGTGCACGAGCTAGGTCTGCGCGAAGTCGCCCGTATTGAAGGCGAGATGCGCACGATTCTCGACGCAAACGGCTTTTCAGGCCAACCAATCGGAGAAGCCATGGACAAGCTGGCGAAAGACCCACGTTTTCTCTTTCCCAACAATGACAAAGGTCGCGCCGATGCGCTGGCGGAGTATACATGGTTGATCAGGCAAGCAACGGAGCGCTCGTCAAAGCAATTATTTCTGACTACTCCACGCGCGAAGATCGAGGTACGACGCGTGCCGGAATTCAAAGAAGCGACGGCGCCGGGCGCATATTACGACTTTGCGGCGATGGATGGCACCCGGCCAGGGATTTTTTTCGCGAATCTGCGCGACATGAATGAAGTGCCTAAATGGAGCATGCCCACGCTTGCCTATCATGAAGGAGTACCTGGGCATCATTGGCAAATTTCAACAGTGGAAGAACTCAAAGACCTTCCGCAATTTAGAAAGATCATTCCGTTCACTGCCTACATAGAAGGCTGGGCCCTGTACTGCGAATGGTTGGCGAAACAGGCGGGATGGTACGACAACGATCCGTTTGGAGACCTGGGACGCCTTCGTGACGAGCTTTTCCGGGCAGTACGATTGGTGGTTGATACCGGGATTCACGCAAAGCATTGGACCCGCGAACAAGCGATCGCTTACATGCGCGAGAAAACCGGGATGGGCGAGAAAGAAGTTAAATCGGAAATAGAACGATACATTGTAGCACCGGGTCAGGCCTGCGCCTACAAGGTCGGCATGTTAAAGATTCAAGAATTGCGGGCCCGTGCTGAGAAAGAGCTGGGAGCGAAGTTCGACCAGCGTGAATTTCACGACGCTGTGCTCAAAAATGGAGCGTTGCCGCTCGAAATTCTCGAAGAACAAGTCAACGATTATATTCAACGAAAAAAATGGGCCTGACACCAGCCCTGCATTACCACGCTGATATGAGCACACGTTCAAGCGTATTGAAGCGTTGGCTTCGCCCGTTAAGTCGTTGAATCGTTAAAAGAGTTACAAGAGTGGGTCTTCCATTGTAACGATGTAACCTTCGCAACGAATCCTGCGAGCTTGCCCGTGCCAGGGCCAACGCAGCAAAGCCCACGATCACTTCCGTGTCGGATCATGTCGTGAGAATTGCCCGCGGCCGGCGCGCCGGACTATAGTTCCCGCATGGCAAAGCGCGTTTGCTACATCCACGTCGGCCCGCACAAGACAGGCACGAGTTCGATCCAGTGGTTCCTGCAGGAAAACCGGGCGGAATTGCTGAAGCATGGTTATTTCGTGCCAGAGAGCCGGGCCATTCATGGCGCGCATCACGCGATCGCTCGGAAGCTGTGCGGACAGGAACTACCGGACCACCAACAGTCGGCGGCCGCGAACTTCGCCCGAGCACTCGACGGGACTCCGTCCGAAGCCGTCATCATCTCCTCGGAGGCCTTGGACAAGCTCTTAAGAAACCGAGACTATGCCAAGGTATTCTTCACCCGGATCGGGGAGCTGAACCTCGAACCAAAGCTCGTTTTGTTCTCGCGCAACCAGTCGCAATTGATCAACTCGCGCTATTCGCAAGTGGTCAAGGGCTTCCAGCAGTCCGAACCGTTCCAGGCCTTCGCGCTGGGAGTCACTCCGAACTTTAGCGTCAGATATTCGCCTTGGATCGAGCTGGCCGACGCCTATGATGCCGAACTGATTGCTCGACCCTTCACCAGAGAAACCATCGCCCGCGGCGTGGTGCCGGAGTTTCTGCTGGCCATCGGCATCAACTCGTCGCAATTCGGAGATGCTGATATACGCCGTAACGAATCGGCCGGGCCATTTACCGTTAGCGTGGCCCGCGGCGTATTGCGCTCGATCGGCGGCATAGGCAAGCAGCTCAAGTGGCTGCAAACGGTGCGATGTAAAACCAAACTTGCTGCATATCTTGGGGAAAAGGGACTGGCTGATACCGGATACTGCGGGCTGACTACCGCCCTAGCGCGGCACATTGAAAGAGAATTGCGGTCAGATAATGATGTGTTTGCACAACGAGTCTGGAGCAGACCGTGGGCTGAGATTTTTGCCGCCGACATCGGCCGAGAGTTTACACCCAACGACTTCGAGATGAGCCCACCGGAAGAGTCCGCCGAGCGCCGACTTCGGCGGGCTATTCGCGAAATGACGGCAATTGCGGGGCAGGTCATGATCGACCCGGCGCTTGCCGTCGAAGCCCCTTGGAACGACTTGCAGCGACGTTTCTAGGATTTGCTACTGCGAGGAGGCTAGGTCAAATCTGAACGCTTCGATCACAAAGACGCTGTGCTCAAGAATGGAGCGTTGCCGCTCGAGATTCTCGAAGCACAAGTCAATGATTACATTCGGCAGAAGAAAGCCTGATTTGTACCCACGGCCTCCAGGCCGTTAATGTAACTCCGTTTTCGCGAGACGGTGCATGGCGCCTTGGTTATAAGAGAAGCATTAAATGCGAAAGATCCTGATCACGGTTGGAATTCTCGTTTTCTTCGTCGTCGCATTGTCTGCGCTGTGGATTTTCCGCGGGCGTCAGCTCTCCCTGTTCATCGATCGGTTCGAAACAATTGAAACAGCGTCAGCCCGGATCAATTCCATCGCCTACGAAGGCAGCGGGACTGGCGGGATCCTTCGTGTCAACGACCTTGGAATGAGTCTGAATGACCGGACTCCGGCTGGTGCTTCCCCTAGCATCGGCTCAACCAAAGACAATCAATTTGCTTTGGCGAGCGGTGGCAAGGTTTTCCCCTTCGGTCCCCTGGCTTCCGCAGGGGAAAATGCCGGCGATCGTCTCGCAACTGTACCACCGACAGGCGACGATGCTTTCATCAGAGTCCGAAAAAGCGTCCTTAGCTGGCCGACGCCATTTGATTTCAATTTCATGACGGGGCAGTCGCCATCATGGAAACGGCACATCTATTATCAGCTTGTCTGGAAGAAACCTTCCGGCGCGAACTTGGAAATGCTTTGGCGGTATGAACAATATTTCTATCCCGGCAACGGCTGGGGAAGCGGTTTCATGACTCACGAAGGTTCCACCGGCTTGATCCGCGTCGACATCCATCCCTGAACGCACGCTTGTCTGTCACGCAGTTAGTTGCATCGTTTCAGAGTGCGACTTTCGCGCAAATTTCAAAAGCTCTTTTCCATCGACGCGGCGCAAAGCCTGTGGGAGCACGTTTGTCGCTGGACTCACCCCGTGAGTTCTCGACGAATTCTCGCGAGCATTGATCGCGATGAATTAGAAAGGCTGCGGGACTGTTATCCGTATCGGCCAAATGCGCGGAAAATCAATGCGTACGAAGACGCTTGTTACTGGATCGGGGTCAACGTTAAGCGCGCCCAAGACCTTTGGCTCGATCGCTCCCCACCACTGCACATTCTCGATCTTGGCTGCGGCCCGGGTTATTTTCTTTACCTCTGCCGCCTCTTCGGCCACCAAGGACTCGGCCTCGACCCCGACGACGAACCTTTTTTCCGCGGTACAACTCAGTTCTTCCATGTTCGCCGCGTCATCGCGCGAATCAACCCACAGACACCTCTGCCCGATCTCGGCAAGAAATTCGATCTTGTCACCGGACATCGCGTTTGCTTCCACCGAATAGCACGCAAGGAAAACGGACAATGGCTCGAATGGACACCTGCCAATTGGGAATTTTTCATCAACGATATCCGGAGACGATTTCTCAAACCGGATGGGCGCCTCCTTCTGGAATTTAATCCACGGCCGGACGGTTCTTCATTTTTTACTAAGGAACTGCGCACCTGTTTCTTTTCGCAAGGCGCGCGAATCTTTCGTTGGAAAGCGCTGCTCGCAGCGGATCCAAACGACCGCCCTCGATTCAAACAGACGTAGGTGTGGGGAGCAGACGCGCCGCCGGTGCAGGCGATCGCGTTCCGCGATCGCGAACTTTGCTCCAAATCAATCACTTAGCTCGGTCGGACTGAACCCGTGAATCCGAAACTCATGCGAAGCGCACGGGCTTGACAGACACCTACCAAGGCGCCATTCTCGCGCCGCCCAAATCGATGCGGAAAGCGAGAACCAACATTAACGGGATCAGCGCCGTCGTTGCGCTAATAGGCGTTGCGATCGTCGTGGTAGTCGTGCTTATCATCGTGGACGTCGCGCACACTCCGCCTCCGGCACCTCAAGATACATGCACGCTAGTCCGTCACATCGTGCTTCCGGATGCGTGCGTCTGTTCAACTGCCGGGAAGAGCTGCCACCCAACCCGAACGAGACCCTATCTCATTTTTTTCCAGCAGGCCGCTGAATGCCCCACGCTCGGTTGCGACGTCGACCTCCGCAATCGTTAGTCGATAGGCCAGTCTGAAGACGGATCAGCGAGACGCTGATCATAACACGCAGGGGCGTGCGCTCCGCAAAATCTACAATTTCCAGGCGGAGCAATCCCACCCGAGCATCTGCTCGAGCTTTGCGATGTCTTCCGCGAAAACGTTGTAGAGGAAAACCCTCTCCTCCCAATTCATCACGCGCTCATATGGCACAACGTTTCTGTCCTTGCTGCGTACCGAACGCAGCGGTTCGAGACCGAGAAACGAAAAAATGGAAGCAAGCGTTTCGCGCTGTTTGTCTTTGAACTCTTCAAATTTCACGACCTTCACCTGCTCGCGCGGAAAGAATTTGAAGAGCCGCTCAAGTTGCCGGGCATAGAATCCCCGATCGATGTAAGCAAAACGCCGGGCTTCGGTTGGCCGCGCGCCGGCGATGCGCGTTTTCTCTTCTCTCACGGCATCGAAGAAATCTAACGGCTCGCGGCCTCTAAATCTTTGCATGTTCCAATGCGCAAAGGCGCGCTCGACGGGATTACGCAGGAGAACGAGCAATTTGATTTTCGGGTTGTATTGCCAAATCCGCTCCGCCGCTGGTTCGTAATAAATGTAACTTGGTGTGCAATCACCGGCGATACTTGATCGAGCAAGCGGCGGGTAGTGTTTGTGTAATTGTTCGTAATCAACCGGGCCGGTGAACACCGTGTCGTTATCGAAAAAATGCATTTCCTGCTGGTCGCCCATCGTGATGTCCGGATGTTTCGCGAGAAAATAATGCAGCGCCGTTGTCCCCGATTTTTGCGCACCCGCCAGAATGAAATCAAGCCGCTCGACTTTTCGCCGCTTCTGAAACATGTGCTGCAAGTTATTCAAGAGCGAGCGATTCGCGAGGCGCCAATCCCAGGTCGCCGCGGCGACCGCTCCCCCAACCGATTAACTGCCGCGTAGTTGTCGCGCAGTGGTCAGCGTTTTATGCTGCGCAATGTTTATTGCGTTTTCGAGTCCGCGAAAGATCGGCTCGATCATTATCGCCTCTGTGTTTGGTCTCGCCCTCATAGCGAGCGCTGACGAAGGCATGTGGCTTTTTAGTTCGCCACCGCTTAGACAGCTAAAGGAGAAATACCAGTTCGAACCGACGCCGCAGTGGCTCGAGCATCTTCAAAAAGCCAGTGTCCGTTTCAATTCAGGCGGCAGCGGCTCATTTGTTTCCCCGACCGGGCTCTGCATTACCAATCATCACGTCGGCGCGGATGCGCTTCAAAAAGCTTCGAGCGAGCAGAACAACTATCTCAAAAATGGCTTTTACGCGAAAACCAACGCGGAGGAGATCAAGTGTGCTGATCTCGAGCTCAACGTGCTCATGTCAACCGAAGACGTTACCTCACAGGTAAACGGCGCGGTCAAACCTGGTTTGAATGCCGATCAAGCATCGGCGGCACGCGGCAACGTGATTGCGCAGATCGAAAAAGAAAGCAAAGAAAAAACCGGACTGCGCTCCGATGTGATTACTCTTTATGAGGGCGGCGCATATCATCTTTATCGTTACAAACGCTATGACGATGTGCGAATCGTTTTCGCGCCGGAACAACAGATGGCCTTTTATGGCGGCGACCCGGACAACTTTGAATATCCCCGGTTCGATCTCGATATTTGCATCTTTCGCGTTTACGAAAACGGCCAGCCGGCGAAGATCGAGAATTTCCTGAAATGGAATTCGTACGGACCGAGCGATGGCGAGCTGATCTTCGTGAGCGGCAGTCCGGGCAAAACCGATCGGCAACTCACCCTGGATGACCTAGCCGATACGCGAGATCGGTTTCTGCCTTACCTCTTGCGCATGTTCAACCGGCGCGAAGTGCTGGAAATGGCTTACAGCGAGCGCTCATTCGAGAACGCAAGAAAGGCGCGCGACGATCTTTTCGGCGATCAAAATAACCGGAAACGCTACGACGGTTATCTTGCCGGCCTGCTTGATCCGCAAATCTGGTCATTGTTGCAAGGACGCGAACAAAAATTGCATGCCGGGATTGCAGGCGACACCAAGCTAAGATCGACAACAGAAGCCTACGATCGAATCAAAAACGCGCAGAGTGAGATCGCTAAAAGCGCTGCTCTTTACAATTATCTCGAGATGGAACGCCCAAAAACGACGGCTTACCGGGAACCGCGCGCATTCGTCAGTAATCTTTTCAAATACGCACGATTGCTAGTCCGCGCGGTGGACGAACGCGCCAAACCTAACGGCGAGCGGATCCCGGAATTTCGCGACAGTGCCCGCGAGTCGCTCGAACTGGAACTTTTCTCCACTGAACCGATTTACGACGATTACGAAATATTGCGCCTGACCGATTCGTTGACCGATTTCGCCTCGCAATTTGGCGCGAATGATCCGCTTGTGCAGAAAGTGTTGGCTGGAAAATCGCCGCACTCGCGTGCTGCGGAACTCGTGTCTGGCACGAAACTGAAAAATGTTGCCGTTCGAAAGGACCTCTACACGAAGGACGCGGCCGCGCTGCTAGCCGCGCACGATCCGATGATCGATCTCGCTCGCCTCGTCGACACTCCCGCGAGAAATGCGCGAAAACTTCACGACGCGCAGGAAGAAATAAAGAAGCAGGCGTATTCAGAAATCGCAAACGCGCGTTTTGCCATTGAAGGCACGAGCAGTTATCCGGATGCAACTTTTACGCTTCGGCTTTCCTACGGCACCGTGCGCGCCTATGAACAGGACGGAAAACACATCCCCGCATTCACCGACTTTTCCGGTTTATATCAGCGCTCGGCCGAGCACAATAATAAACCGCCGTTCGACCTTCCCCAACGTTGGATCGACAAGAAATCCAAATTGGATTCTTCAACGCATTTCAATTTCGTTTCCGACGCAGACATCATCGGCGGCAACAGCGGCAGCCCGGTCGTAAACAAG
>WNGD01011743.1_pt1 | contig 11487 bp, 8 predicted proteins | sample 5400671 | NCBI WGS metagenome assembly WNGD01 (sample SAMN13153369, study PRJNA577476) | soil metagenome | isolation source: 40 cm soil or saprolite under grassland replicate 2 | place: USA:California | collected 2016-06-15
ATCCGCTCTACATGAAGGATACGAGTTTCTACGTGAACGATCCGACGAAACAGAACCGAGTTGCCGAGCCGTTCAAGGACGACAGGACGTTCGGCATCGATGCCGAATTCAACGACCCGCGCGTGGCCGGCAAATGGGAAGCCGGCGGCGACGGCATGGTCGGCACCGCAACGGATTACGCGCGCTTCCTGCAGATGCTGCTCAGCGGCGGGGCGCTGGACGGCAAGCGATATCTCGGCCCCAAGACGATTGCGTATATGACCGCGGATCATTTGGGAAACGTCATCGTCCCGGGCCCATATTATCTCCCCGGACCCGGCTATGGCTTCGGTCTCGGCTTCGCCGTCCGCCTGGACCAAGGCGTGTCGCCCCGGATGGGGAACCCCAGGGAGTACGATTGGGGTGGCGTCGGCGGCACGTATTTCTGGGTCGATCCCCGCGAAGACATGTTCGTCGTGTTCATGATGCAGTCGCCCAGGCAACGACTGCACTATTATGCCCTCATCCGCGACATGATCTACGCGGCACTGGTGAACTAAGCGCGCGGGCGTGCCGCAGGCAATCTCCCCCTCTCCCCGCTTGCGGGAGAGGGTGGTCCCGAGCACAGCGAGGGACCGGGTGAGGGGTAAAACTTCATGCTGAACTAAAAATTCGCGAGCGGAACCCCTCACCCGCCTCGCGGACTTCGTCCGCTCGGCACCCTCTCCCACAGGGGGAGAGGGGGAAGAGCGCGAGTGGAGAGTCAGAACCTCAGAACGGAATCTCGTCGTCGAGGTCGTCGCGCTTGGCGCCCGCCATCGCCGGCTTGCGCTCGCGCGGCGCGGTCGGTCCCGCCGAGCCGAAATCGCCGGGCTCACCGGCATCGGCCCCGGCTCCGCCGCCCCCGCCGGCTCCAGCGCGATCGAGCATGGTGAGCTGCGAGTTGAAGCCCTGCAGCACCACCTCGGTCGAATAGCGGTCCTGGCCCTGCGGGTCCTGCCATTTGCGGGTCTGCAGCTGGCCCTCGAGATAGACCTTGGCGCCCTTCTTGAGATATTGCTCGGCGATCCGGCAAAGCCCTTCGTTGAAGATCACGACCCGATGCCACTCGGTCCGCTCCCGGCGTTCGCCGGTCGCCTTGTCGCGCCAGCTGTCGGACGTCGCCACGCGCAGGTTCGCCACCGGCCTGCCGTCCTGGGTGCGGCGGATTTCCGGATCCGCTCCGAGATTGCCGACCAGGATCACCTTGTTCACGCTACCCGCCATGAGTGTTCTCCAATCCGCCGCTCGTGAAATCCCAAGCTAGTCCGAAGCCCCGCGGCGGCAAGGCTGTTGGGAACGATCCCAGTGGATGTTCCCGTTTCGTTCTTACCATTTCCTTCACCCGCAGGCAAGCACGGTGGAAAAACCCGGGCCACAAAACGGCCGGGCTTCCTATCCACAGGATGCAGCCACGGTCGGGGTGCGCGCGGGCTGGCGCAGGGCAACCGTTCTTACTATGTTCTGAGCGTCCTGCGCGCCGGCCGCCGAGCGCCGCGTGGGGACCGGCTCGAAAGCGGCGGACCAGCACGCATGAACGATCTGTTCGAAAAACACGGCCGCCGTCCCGAGGGGCGCATCCTCGCCATCCGCGGCGCGCGCGAGCACAATCTGAAAAACATCGATCTCGAGATCCCGCGCGACCGACTGGTGGTGTTCACCGGGCTGTCCGGCTCCGGCAAGTCCTCGCTGGCCTTCGACACGATCTATGCCGAGGGCCAGCGGCGCTATGTGGAGAGCCTTTCGGCCTACGCGCGCCAGTTCCTCGAGATGATGCAGAAGCCGGACGTCGACCAGATCGACGGGCTGTCGCCGGCCATCTCGATCGAGCAGAAGACCACCTCGAGGAACCCGCGCTCGACCGTCGGCACGGTGACCGAGATCTACGATTACATGCGGCTGTTGTGGGCGCGCATCGGCGTGCCGTACTCGCCGGCGACCGGGCTGCCGATCGAGAGCCAGACCGTGTCGCAGATGGTCGACCGCATCCTGGCGCTGCCTGAGGGCACGCGGCTCTACCTGCTGGCGCCGGTGGTGCGCGGACGCAAGGGCGAGTACCGCAAGGAGCTCGCCGAGTTTCTCAAACGCGGCTTCCAGCGGGTGAAGATCGACGGAAAATTTTATGAGATCGCCGAGGCACCCGCGCTCGACAAGAAATTCAAGCACGACATCGACGTGGTGGTGGACCGCATCGTGGTGCGGCCGGACATCGCCACGCGGCTGGCGGATTCGCTCGAAACGGCGCTGAAGCTCGCCGACGGCATCGCGGTCGCGGAATTGGCGGACGCCGCCGCAAGCTCCTCACCTCCCCCTGAAAGGGGGAGGTCGACGCGCGAAGCGCGTCGGGAGGGGGTCAACGAACCACAGCGCGACCCCTCCCCGGATCGCCTGCGGCGATCCGACCCTCCCCTTTCCGGGCAGGGAGAAGAGGGAGCAAGCGGGGGGAGGGAGAAGCGCGCGCGCGGCAACGCAGAACCCGAGCGCATCGTGTTTTCCGAGAAATTCGCCTGCCCGGTGTCCGGCTTCACCATCTCGGAGATCGAGCCGCGGCTGTTCTCGTTCAACAACCCGTTCGGCGCCTGCCCGGCGTGCGGCGGGCTCGGCGTGGAGCAGCGCATCGACCCCGATCTGGTCATCCCCGACAAGGACCTGCCGCTGCGCAAGGGCGCGATCGCGCCGTGGTCGCGCTCGACCAGCCCGTATTACACGCAGACGCTGGACGCGCTGGGGAAGCATTATCGGTTCTCGCTCAACACCCCGTGGAAGGATCTCCCGGCCAAGGCCCGCGACGCGATCCTCTACGGCTCGGGCGATACCGCGATCCGGTTCCAGTACGACGACGGCCTGCGCTCCTACGAGACCAAGCGACCGTTCGAAGGCGTGGTGCGCAACCTCGAGCGCCGCTGGCGCGAGACCGACAGCGAATGGGCGCGCGAGGAGATTTCGAGATATTTCACCGACATACCCTGCCATGAATGCAACGGCTATCGGCTGAAACCCGAGGCGCTCGCCGTGAAGATCGCGGGCCTGCATATCGGCGAAGCGACCGAGATGTCGGTCAAGCGCGCGGGGGAATGGTTCAAGAATTTGCCACAGCAGCTCACGCCCAAGCAGAACGAGATCGCGACGCGGGTGCTCAAGGAGATCCGCGAGCGGTTGCGGTTCCTGGTCGACGTCGGCCTCGAATATCTGACCTTGGCGCGCGCATCGGGAACGCTGTCGGGCGGCGAGAGCCAGCGCATCCGGCTCGCCTCGCAGATCGGCTCGGGGCTGACCGGCGTGCTCTACGTGCTCGACGAGCCGTCGATCGGGCTGCATCAGCGCGACAACGCCCGGCTGTTGGAGACGCTGAAACGTCTGCGCGATCTCGACAACACCGTGATCGTGGTCGAGCACGACGAGGACGCGATCCGTTCCGCCGATCACGTCGTCGACGTGGGCCCGGGCGCCGGCGTGCACGGCGGCCACATCGTCGCGCAGGGCACGCCCGACGACATCATGGCGAACCCCGCGTCGATCACCGGCAAATATCTGACCGGCGAGCTCGTGATCCCGGTGCCGGAGCGGCGAACCATCAATCCGCGGCGCACGCTCAAACTCATCGGGGCGCGCGGCAACAATCTCAAAAGCATCACCGCGGAGATCCCGCTCGGCCTGTTCACCTGCGTGACCGGCGTCTCCGGCGGCGGCAAGTCGACCTTGCTGGTCGACACGCTCTACAAGGCGGTGGCGCGCCGGCTCAACGGCGCGAGCGAGGCCCCGGCGCCTTACGACCGCATCGAGGGCCTCGAGCATCTCGACAAGGTGATCGACATCGACCAGTCGCCGATCGGGCGCACGCCGCGCTCCAATCCAGCGACCTACACCGGCGCGTTCACGCCGATCCGCGAATGGTTCGCGGGCCTGCCGGAGTCGCGCGCGCGCGGCTACGAGCCGGGGCGGTTCTCGTTCAACGTCAAGGGCGGGCGCTGCGAAGCCTGCCAGGGCGACGGCGTCATCAAGATCGAGATGCATTTTCTGCCCGACGTCTACGTCACCTGCGACGTGTGCAAGGGCAAGCGCTACAACCGCGAGACGCTGGAGGTCGAATTCAAGGGCAAGTCGATCGCCGACGTGCTCGACATGACGGTCGACGAGGCAGCCGAGTTCTTCAAGGCGGTGCCGCGCATCCGCAATGTGCTCGAAACGCTGCAGCGGGTCGGGCTCGGCTATATCCACGTCGGCCAGCAGGCGACGACGCTGTCGGGCGGCGAGGCGCAGCGGGTCAAGCTGGCGAAGGAGCTGTCCAAGCGCGCGACCGGCCGCACGCTCTACATTCTCGACGAGCCGACCACCGGCCTGCATTTCCACGACGTCGCCAAATTGCTCGACGTGCTGCACGAGCTGGTCGAGCAGGGCAATTCCGTGGTGGTGATCGAGCACAATCTCGAGGTGATCAAGACCGCCGACTGGATCATCGACCTCGGTCCCGAGGGCGGTGACGGCGGCGGCGAGATCGTCGCGGCGGGTCCGCCGGAGGCGATCGCGAAGTCGAAGCGCAGCTATACCGGGCAGTTCCTGGCGCCAGCGCTGGCGCGCCGCCGGCGGCGGACCGAGGCGGCGGAGTAAAGACGCGCTCTTCGCGGTATGAAGCCTCGTGTCCCGGGCGCGGTGCAGCACGAAGTGCTGCGCGGCTGAACCGGGACCCATGTGGCTTCTCGCGAGAAAGCTGGACCTCGGATCTGCGGCGCACCGCTACGCACTGCGCCGCGTCCGGGGAACGCCGATGCGGTGACCACCTCGGGCACCACGGTACGCATGTAGAGGCTTGATGAGGATCGATCTGGGCTCTTATCGGCCCGTGTGCTCTCCCTTGCAGTCCGCGAGTAGGTCTTGCCCCCCAAGATTGACTTACATATTAATTACTCTCGCGCCCGGTAATGATGTGGAGCTGGCCTGTCGGCCCCCGCTCGATGTAGCTGCGTTCTGCGGGAGTTCGTACGTATCCGGCAAGAAGAGGCTCGCGAGCTGCCTGGCCAGGAAGCGGTTCCGGGACTCCAAACTTTATCTCGTGAATCGCCCGCCACCGCAACGCTGAAATCAGCTCCCCGATTTCTATGTCGCGATTTTCTCCCTGCGCGTCCTTGAAGTACCGCTCGAAGAACTTGTCTAGCTCGTTGAGTTTCGATTGCATTTCGGGCGAACCGGCCGGGATTCGTTTTATTTCCCGTTCCCGATCTTTCAATTCCGCCCAGAATGCCGTATCACCGATCGCCGATTTGACCATTTCGATCAGTCTCCTTTCCCGGTCCTGCTGTCTCCGCAGCTCAGCGGCTTGCGCAGCGGCATGCGCCTCCTGGGCCGCGCGGACCTTTTGCCATTCGGGCTCCGGCGCGAAAATTACGCAATCTGCTTCATCGTCCCAGTAGAGCCACCCTCCGGCCCGACGCCGGAGCTCGCGAAGCCGCTCGAAGAACTCCGAGTTCACAATTCCATGGCGGTCGATGAAAGGAATGGCAGCGAGCTCGCCGCTGTCGATCCATTCCTGAATGCGGCGTTCGTATCCGGCAGGCCACGAGGATGCATCATGGCTTTCGCTGATGGAGTGGAGCATATCGTGGAGCTCCAGCCGCGGATTGCGTTCTAGCAGTTTCGGGTAATCGCGTTCCCAATCCCGCCACTTCTGCAGGAGGTCGCCGGGCACCAAAGAACGCGCTTTTTCGCCATATCTCAGAAAGTTAAACGCGCTTTCCGTTTCCAGTTTGAAGGGCGAGACATGGGTGAAGTCTTGGGCTACCAAGCAGTCGTATGTCTCTATCGCCATTTCCTCGAAGTGGCGTCGGGTTTGGTCCTCTCCCGGCGCAAGGGCAAAGAGTTCGTCAAGGAGGTTCGATTGTAGCTCGATAAAACGGTCGCGCTGGGGCGTCATGCACGGCTTCCGTCAGAGACTGGAAAAGGCCTCATTCCGATTTGTGCTGACTCGCACCCTAGCAGCATGGCAGGTTCAGGAGTGCGAACCGCCTCAACAGCCACGGCGGCAAATCGAGGTGTACCCTACTGCCATTGAACATCGGATTGCACATTATCTCGGAGACGGCAAAAATCCGGGTCGGCGTCGGCGGCTGGGTGTTCGCGCCGTGGCGCGGCACGTTCTATCCGCCCGGCTTGCCCCAATCGCGCGAACTGGAATATGCCAGCCGGCAGCTGACCGCGATCGAGATCAACGGCACCTTCTACGGCTCGCAGAAACCGGCGAGCTTTCGCCGCTGGCATGATGAGACGCCCGATGACTTCGTGTTCTCGCTCAAGGGCCCGCGGTTCGCGACGCACCGACGCGAGCTCGGCGAGGCGGGCGAGTCGATCGAACGATTTTTCACGAGCGGCGTGCTGGAGCTCGGCGCGAAACTCGGGCCGGTACTGTGGCAATTCCCCGGAACCAAGCGCTTCGAGCCGGAGGATTTCGGCGCGTTCCTTGCGCTGCTGCCGGCAAGCATCGAAGGCAGAAAGCTACGGCACGTCGTCGAAGTGTCGCACGAGAGCTTCGCGGCACCGGCGTTCATCGACCTGCTGCGGAAGCATCGCACCGCGCTGGCGTTGGTCGATTCTACGGATCGGCCGGCCATGTTCGATCTCACGGCCGATTTCGTCTATGCCCGGCTGCGCGGCTCGATCGAGCAAGAGCCGACCGGCTATCCGCAATCCGCGCTCGACGCGTGGGCGCAGCGCTTCCAGACCTGGGCGGCGGGCGGCGAGCCGAACGACCCGCCGCGCATTCACGCCAAGCCGGCGCCCGCCGAGAAGACGTGCGATTGTTTCGTGTATTTCATCGGCGGTGCAAAGATCCGCGCTCCCGCCGCCGCGCAGGCGCTGATCGCGCGGCTTGATCAATCGTCTCTCCCGAAGCCGGGACGAGGCCAGGGTAAAGTCCGAGCGGGAAAATGAGAGCATCAAGTACCCCCCTCCCCATCCCTCCCCCAAGTCCAAGTCGGATGTTTCCGATTTGGACCAATCATGTAATCGGCCGAACTCGGGGACACCCGAGTTCGGTTGGGGGGAGGGAGCCGCTTGCGGCCGGCCCGGAGCGAAATGCCGGCGCGCTGCGTGATGGCGCTAACGCGAAACATCACAGGGCGCCCTGATGTTCGATGCGATCGCGTTCGCGGGCGGCGGCAACCGCTGTTATTGGCAGGGCGGCTTCTACGAAGCGGTCGCCGACCGGCTCGCGCTTCCGCCCAAGCTTGCCGTCGGCGTGAGCGCCGGCGCGTTCGCCTGCATCTATTCGATCCTCGGAATCGGCCCGCGCGTGCGCAAGCAGGTGCTCGCCGCGTGCGGGCCGCATCGCAAGAATTTCGATTTTTCCGGCTGGCGCGCCGGCGGCCCGCTTTGCCCGGTGGGGCCGATGTACCGCGCGCTGCTCGACGAGCTCATCGACAACGCCGCGCTCGCGCGGCTCAAGCAACTCACGGATTTGCACATCGCGGTCGCCCGGTTGCCGTTCGGCCTGCCGCCGCTCGTCGGCGCCGCGATCGGGATCGGCTGTTACCAGGTCGAAAAACACCTGTTCCACCCGGTGCATCCGCGGCTCGGACGGATGCTCGGGTTTCGGGCGGAATTCATCCGCGTGCGCGACCTCGCCACGCCGAGCGAGCTGCGCGACACCATCCTCGCCAGCGGCTGCGTGCCGCCGTTCATGCCGCTGGTCGTGGTCGGCGGAAAGCCAGGCTTCGACGGCGGACTGGTCGACAATGTCCCGGTCGGGCCCATCGAACCCATCGAGGCCGCCGGCGGCCGCACGCTGGTGCTGCTGACGCGGATCTATCGGCGGGTGCCCAAGATGCCGGGCCGGACCTACGTCCAGCCCTCCCGCCCGATCGGGGCCAAGCAGTTCGATGTGACGCGTAGCGCCGGGCCGCAAGCCATGCATTCCGCGCAATGCTGCACCGCAGCATGAAGCCATTCTCCGGGCCATCGCGGTCCATTATCTTCCATTCATGTTCAAAAACGAGTCGTTTCCGGCCCTTGCCGCCGGTTTGGAAAGGAAGTGCCATGTTCATTGCCAAACTGATCGGCTGGTATCGCATGTGGTCGCGTTACCAGCGGGGCGTCTATGAGCTGTCCCAGCTCAGTGATCGCGAACTTGCCGATATCGGCGTGACCCGCTCCGAGATCACGGCCATCGCCTGGCACGACGCCCATCGCTGATTTCACCGCGACCGCACCCGAGAACGCCCGCCGCTTGCGCGGGCGTTTTCGCGTCCGGCCGCTTGCCGCCATCGCGCGGACGCGACATATCGGGAGCATGAAGCCCGTGCACGTCATCGGCGGGGGGCTCGCCGGATCGGAAACCGCCTGGCAGGTCGCAAGCCGGGGCGTTCCCGTCGTGCTCCACGAGATGCGGCCGGTGCGCATGACCGAGGCGCACCAGACCGAAAGCCTCGCCGAGCTCGTCTGCTCCAACTCGTTCCGCTCGGACGACCGGCAGAACAACGCGGTCGGGCTGCTGCACGAGGAGATGCGGCGGCTGGGCTCGCTGGTGATGCGCGCGGGCGATCGGAACCAGGTGCCGGCGGGCGGCGCGCTCGCGGTCGACCGCAACGGCTTTGCGGCGGCAGTGACCCATGCCCTGGAGAACCACCCGCTGATCGAGATCCGCCGCGAGGAAATCGCCGGCCTGCCGCCGCAGGATTGGGATTCCGTCATCATCGCCACCGGCCCCCTCACCTCGCCGGCGCTCTCGCGCGCGATCCAGGAACTCACCGGCGAGGAGGCGCTCGCCTTCTTCGATGCCATCGCGCCGATCGTGCACCGGGATTCGATCGACCTGTCGATCGCCTGGTTCCAGTCGCGCTACGACAAGCGAGGTCCGGGCGGCACCGGCGCCGATTACATCAATTGTCCGCTCAACCGCGACCAGTACGAGGCGTTCGTCGCCGCGCTGATCGCCGGCGAAAAAGCCGCCTTCCACGAATGGGAAGCGGCCCCCTATTTCGAGGGCTGCCTGCCGGTCGAAGTCATGGCCGAGCGCGGCCCCGAGACGCTCCGGCACGGGCCGCTCAAACCGTTCGGGCTGACCAATCCGCATGCGCCCGAACGCAAGCCCTACGCGGTCGTGCAGCTGCGGCAAGACAACAAGCTCGGGACCTTGTTCAACATGGTCGGGTTCCAGACCAAGCTGAAGCACGGCGAGCAGCTGCGCGTCTTTCGCACCATTCCGGGACTGCAGCATGCGGAGTTCGCCCGGCTCGGCGGGGTGCATCGCAACACCTTCCTCAACTCGCCGAAGCTGCTCGATGCGAGTCTTCGGCTCGCGGCGATGCCGCGCCTGCGCTTTTCCGGGCAGATCACCGGCTGCGAAGGCTATGTGGAATCCGCGGCGATCGGGCTTTTGGCCGGGCGCTTCGCCGCCGCGGAGCGGCTGGGCGAGCCGATCGCGCTGCCGCCGGCGACGACCGCCCACGGCGCGCTGCTCAACCACATCACCGGCGGCCACGTGGACGCGATCGAAGCCGGCCCGCGCTCGTTCCAGCCGATGAACGTCAATTTCGGCTTGTTTCCCCCGCTCGCCGAAGGCATCCGGCGCGCCGGCGCCGCGAGAACGCTTGCCAAAAAGCAGGCGCTTAGCGCACGCGCGCTCGGCGATCTCGAAATTTGGATCGGCCGTCATCCGGCCGCGGCCGCCGAATGAGCCGATATTTGCCGGCGACCGAAGAACTATCCGAACAGACGATCGACCGCGCCCGCATCGCCGAGATCGAACTGGTCGTCAGGCCGTTCATCCGCCGCACGCCCCTGATCGAGCTCGATGCCGCCGAATTCGGGCTCGACTCGTTCCGCATCGCCTTGAAGCTCGAGCAGCTGCAGCATTCGGGATCGTTCAAGGCGCGCGGCGCCTTCGCCAATTTGCTCACGCGAAAGATTCCGCGCGCAGGCGTGGTCGCCGCTTCCGGCGGGAACCACGGCGCTGCCGTCGCCTATGCGGCGCGCAAGCTCGGCGTGCCGGCGAAGATCTTCGTGCCGAGCATCTCCTCGCCCGCCAAGGTTCAACGCATTCGCGATTACGGTGCCGACCTCGTGGTCGGCGGCGAACGTTACGCCGATGCGCTCGCGGCGAGCGAGGCTTGGGCCGAACAATCCGGTGCCCTGCCGATCCACGCCTACGATCAGGTCGAGACGATTCTCGGCCAAGGCACGCTCGGCATGGAGATGGAAGCACAGGCACCCGTGCTAGAGGTGCTTCTCGTGCCGGTCGGAGGCGGCGGGCTGATCGCCGGCATTGCCGCCTGGTATGGCGGCGCGACCCGCGTGATCGGTGTCGAGCCGGAGGCGGCGCCGACGCTGGCGAACGCTCTCCAGGCAGGCAGGCCGGTCGACGCACCGGTCGGCGGCATCGCCGCGGATTCGCTCGCCCCGCGCCGAGTCGGCGAGCGGGTGTTTCCAATCGCCCGGCGTTTGGTCGAACGCGTGGTGCTCGTCACCGACGAGGCGATCCGCGCAGCGCAACAGGCGCTCTGGGACCATGTGCGAATCGTGGCGGAGCCCGGCGGCGCTGCTGCCTTCGCCGCACTCTCGTCCGGACGCTATCGGCCCGATCGCAACGAGCGCATAAGCGTGGTCGTGAGCGGCGGCAACACGACGGCGGTCGATTTCGGCCGGTGAGCGGGGGTCCGGCCGAAACGCGGGTGACATCAGCTCCCGGCAATGCGCCGCGGGTCGCGCGCCGCGCGCCACAGCAGCCATTGCTTGCGCCATTGCGGTACTTCGACGGCAGTTCGGAACGGCTCGTAATCCGCGCGCTCCATGCGCGCGAGATACGGGCCGACGAGCGCGACCGGCAGCAATGCCGGGACCAAGAGATCCGGCAATTCGCCCACCCCATTGCGGATCCGGTCGAGATGGCTGCGGGCCTGTTGGCGAAAATCGGCGAGCGCCGCGCGCACCTCGCCGCTCGATCGGCCGGCGAGAATGTCGGCACGCGCCGACCCATGGGCGGCCAGGATTTCCTCCGGGATGAAGATCTTTCCGCGCGAGGCACGGAAGGCGAACGAGCGCGCCAGACCGGTGATCGCATAGGCAATACCGGCCGAACGCGCGAGCTCGAGATGCGTGTCGCCCGGATCACTTAGGATCCGCAGGGCGAGCTCGATGACGGCCGAGGAGGTTTTGCTCGCATAATCCTCGAGATCCGCGCGGGTGGCGAATGTTTCATCATAAACGTCGAAGCGCCTCGCTTCGAGGAGATCGAGCAGCCGCTGCCGCGGCAGCGCATGGCGTTTCACGGTTTCCAGCAGGGCCAAGGCCACCGGATTGGCGCCTGCGTCCCCGCTGTGGGCGATGAGGTCGTGCCAATATTGCAGCCGCACCTCGCCCGCCAGCGGCTCGCGAATTTTGCCTTGCACGCCCGCGACTTCCGCATTGAACGCATAGAGCGCGAACAGACCTCGCCGCTTCTCGGCGGGAGCGAACAGGCCGGCGAGAAAGCGGTCTTTGTCG
>WNGD01020145.1_pt1 | contig 11486 bp, 8 predicted proteins | sample 5400671 | NCBI WGS metagenome assembly WNGD01 (sample SAMN13153369, study PRJNA577476) | soil metagenome | isolation source: 40 cm soil or saprolite under grassland replicate 2 | place: USA:California | collected 2016-06-15
GAGAAGTACTTATCGAGTGAGACCAGATACTCTCGTAAGTACGACGCTGAGATCCCTCGTTCTCTACAGTACTTCTCGATGACAGAAGGAAAACCTGACGCGGGTTCTTTCCCAGAATCAACTGCTTGCACCAACGAAAGAACCAAAGGAAGATCCGGCACGTCCATCACATAAGCGTCACCAAAAACACCGGTATGCGCATATGTTGGTGCGTATGCGTCCGGAACTCCAAGGCGAAGATCGAGGAAGCCAAAGTCGGAACAGCCTTGCTGATCCGCATAGGCCAGCAGGTAGGCAATACCAGCGGGCGGCCCGAGCGAATACGGGGGCACAACGCAGAGCAATGCTGGCTTAGATACTTTTAGTTGCCGTTGCGCCACGTGATCGAACCTCGACGGTTGCTCGCCGCTTAAGCTATTCCAGTCAGCGAACTTCAGCGGAAGATCTCAAATAAGCGGACCGGCACTTGCTGAACGAAGCCATGCTTTCTTAAAGGCTCGCAATTAACCCGGTGAGCCTCAGAGAGGTCAGCATCCTCAAGGCGAATCTGAGAACTTGACACTCACGAAGTACCAAGCTCCAGCATGTCTTCTAATTCAATACGTTTTCAACAGGCGCCACATCTTGCTATTTTTTCGCGGCGGTTCTCGTCGTTTTCCTAGCCGGTTTTCTCGCCGGTTTTCTTGCTGGCTTCCTCGCTGGCTTCCTCGCTGGCTTTCTTGCAGTCTTCTTTGTTGCCATTTCGGCTTCCTTTCAATGATCGCGTTGCACACTCTTGAAGAACGACTGGTGACGATGCTGACTCTAACGAGTTTCAAACGCATGCATCGGTAACGAACTCTAAAAACTGGCGCAACATAGTACCAATGAAAAAGGATGTCAACATGTAAATCATCGATTGTAGTCAGCGGATGAAATGTCCGCCTGGGTATCAAAGTGAAACGAAGAGCGCCGCCACCAGACGACGCGCCGATAGTCGGGCACGAACTCTACTTGCGCCTCAGCAATCATGGGCCCAACGATTCTTCCAGCCACTCTTCTCAGTCGCTATGAAATCCGCTCGCAACTCTGAGCAGGCGGCGTGTCTCCAGGGAGACTGGCGGTATGTCTGGCCACTATCTGCCAACGGCCACTGCGCTTCAGCCACACGTTCGTGATGCATAATTGCCGTTTGATCTCCGTTCCTTCCAATTTTGCTTCGGCCGTCATACGGTAGCTTGACACTGCGGTGTCGCCAAAGGCACGCACCTTTAGATCGTCCTTGTCGTATCGCCCGACTATGGCTTTTTCAGCGGCCTGGCGCACCTCGGTCATCACGGCTGGTTTGTCGACGCTGATACCAATTGGCGCCGTCACCATGATGTCATCAGCGTAAATGCGATCGAGAGCTTCGACGTCGAGTCGCATCTCCGTCTGCGTGAGTTCTTGTTCCAGCGTCAATATCTCTTTTTCAACCTCGTTCATGGGGTTCATCTCCTTTTTCAATTGGTCCGTCGCCACTGGAATCAGTGCCGAAAGACCTTTCGTCGTTCAGCCGCGTAGCGGCGCAATGTTTATAGCCTGGCACGCACCGAAACAAGTGCCAGCTCCACTGGGAGCGCGATGTTCTCTGTCGCCCATAAATGGGCTCAGGAGACTGAAGAGGGCTCTCGTCTCTATAAACATTTCGTGCCTACGGCACTATTGGCTCGAAACCTGTTGCTCCATCACAGGTCTTTCAATAGAATCGCCGTGACTTTTATGGATTTGCTCTTGTCCCACTACTGCGGCCACGGGTGAAGCAAAAGATAAGATCTGAACGACGAAAAGTCTTTCGAGAGTTCGGAAAAGTTTCGGAAAGAGTGCGGTAAAGACCGCAAACCGGAATGTTCTGGCAAACGAAAACGTCTTACGAGTTTGGTCCTTTTCGCGTGGACGGGCGCGAGCGGCGGCTGCTGCGCAACGGCGAACTTGTGCCGCTGACTCCAAAGGTCTTCGACATCCTGCTCGTCTTTGTGCAAAACAGCGGGCACGTTCTCAGCAAAGATGAGGTGATGAAACTCGTCTGGCCCAACACGGCCGTCGAAGAAGGAAACCTTGCGCGAAACGTCTCAACGTTGAGAAAGGCGCTGGGCGAAAGCCCAAACAGCTACCGGTACGTTGAAACCGTTCCCTGGCGCGGCTATCGCTTTGTGGCAAACGTCCAGGTGGTGCGCGACGAACCCGGCCGGCCCGCAATAGATTCGATTGCCGTCCTGCCCTTCGTGAATGTCGCGGGCGACCCAAACCTGGAATACCTCTCGGACGGAATCTCTGAGAGTCTCATCAACAATCTGTCCCAGTTACCACATCTGAGAGTCACGTCACGTAACTCCGCCTTTCGCTACAAAGGACGCGAAACGGACGCGCCGGTGGTTGGGCTTGAATTGAGTGTGCAGGCGGTTGTGATGGGCCGAGTTGCCAAACGCGACGATTTGCTCTCGATTAGCGTCGAGCTTGTCGATGCGCGCGATGACCGTCACCTGTGGGGCGCGCACTACAATCGGCAGTCGGCGGACATCTTCACGATGCAGGAAACTATTGCAAATGAAATCACCGAGAAGCTGCGGCTGAAGCTGACCAGCGAAGAACAGCAGCGACTTCTAAGACGCCATACGGAAAAGACGGACGCTTACCACCTCTATCTGAAGGGCCGCTATCACTTCCACAAACTGACATTGGACGGAGTTGAAAAAGGAATCACGCACTTCCAGCAGGCCCTCGAAAAAGCACCGCGCTACGCCCTGGCTTACACCGGACTGATTGATTGTTACAACTATCTCGCCAAACCAGCGGAAGCAAAAGAAGCCGCGATCAGGGCCCTGGAGTTGGATCCAAGGCTGGGCGAGGCTCACGCGTCACTCGCCTTTCACAGATTTCTTTATGATTGGGACTTTGCGGGTGCCGAAGAAGGGTTCAAGCAAGCGCTCGAATTGAACCCCAACTATGCCGAAGCTCATCATTGGTACGCCATCTATTTGGCCAACATCGGTCGGCACGACGAGGCCATGCCGCTCGCGAAACGAGCGGTCGAGCTTGATCCGCTCTCGCTTCTGATGAACATGACCCCTGCATTAATCTTCTACCTGGCGCGTCACTACGAGAGGGCGGCTGAAGTCCTTCAGAAAATCATTGAGATGGAACCAAACTTTCCCGCCGCGCACAGTGTGCTCGGAAACGCCTATGCGCAGCAGCGGATGTACGAACACGCGATGGCCGAATATCAAAAAGTGCTGGAGCTTTCCAAAGGCGTGAAAGTCGTGGAAACGGCGATGAAAGCAATCATCGCTCAGGCTTACGCCCGGTGGGGAAAAAGCAGGAAGGCGATGAAGCTGCTTGACGAAGTAACTAAGGCGAGCGCTACGGGGACAGGTGTATCGTCGTATTCGATCGCCGGAGTCTACGCCGCGCTGGGGCAGAGCGAGCCGGCATTCGAGTGGCTCAACCAGGCCTACCACCAGCACGATCTTCAGTTGGTCAGTATGAAAGTGGATCCGACTCTTGATAGCCTGCGCTCGGACCCGCGCTTCCCGGAATTAGTCCGTCGAGTCGGCCTCTGATAGCGATTTGGATTAGTAAGTACTGTTGACTATTGCCACCGGCACACATCTAGGCCGTTACGAAATCCGCTCAAAGATTGGCAAGGGTGGGATGGGCGAGGTTTATCTGGCCGAAGACACGCGGTTGCATCGCAAAGTCGCGCTGAAGCTTCTGCCTGCCGAGGTTGCCTCTAATCAGGAGCGAATGCGGCGCTTCAATCAAGAGGCGCGCGCGGCTGCCGCGCTTAATCATCCGAACATCGCCCACATCTACGAGATTGGTGAGGCTGATGGCACCCACTTCATCGCGATGGAGTACATTGACGGTGATACTCTGAACGAGAAGATCCATCGCGACAAAGCTCCGCTACAGAAGCTCCTGAAGTACCTCGCACAGGTGGCCGAAGGGCTGGCGAAGGCTCATGCGGCCGGGGTTGTTCATCGCGACCTCAAGCCAGACAACATCATGATCACGCGTGATGGCTATGCAAAGATTCTGGATTTTGGCTTGGTGAAACTCATCGAACAGCAAGAGTCCTTTGGCTCAGGGATTGAGGGATCAGACGAAGCCGCTACCGCGATCCTCTATCAGCATTCCATGCCCGGCCTGGTCCTGGGCACCCTCGGTTACATGTCTCCAGAGCAAGCGCAAGGCAGGACAACCGAGATCGATCACCGTTCGGACATCTTCTCTTTCGGCTGCATTTTGTATGAAGCAGCCGTAGGACAGAGAGCGTTCGCCGGGAAAGACGCGCTGGATTCTCTCCACAAAATTGTGCATGGGCCAACGCCGCAAATTAGTGGGGGTCCTGCCAGCGCCCCCGATGAGCTGCAAAGGATTATCCGCAGATGTTTGGCCAAGGACCCTGAAAGACGTTACCACTCGATCAAGGACGTGGCGATCGAACTGGAAGAACTCCGAAACACTCTGAAGGGCACGGCTGAGCCGGTGTATTACAGCCAGCAGTCAGTGAGTGGCATGACAGCTTCGATCAGCGGGGCCGCAGCGCGTGTCGACAGCGTCCGGCAGTCGGCTGCCAGCACAGGGAGTGCTGGACCTCTGCGGACAACCTCGAGCGCGGAATACATAGCCAGCGAAATCAAGCGCCATAAGATAGGCGCCGCGATCGTCGCGTTGCTGGTTGTCGCCATCACAACGGTAGGACTCGGCTATTACTTGCATGCGAAGAACTCGAAGGTTGCTATTGACTCGATTGCGGTATTGCCATTCACGAACACAACGGCCGACAAGGAAATGGAATACCTCTCCGACGGCCTCAGCGAAAGCCTGATAAACAGCCTCTCGCAACTGCCCGGCCTGAAAGTCATCGCGCGCACTTCAAGCTTCAAGTACAAAGGCAAAGAGGTTGACCCGCAGGAAGTGGCCGGTGCTCTGGGCGTCACGGGCATTCTGACCGGCCGAGTCATGCAGCGGGGCGACAATCTCATAATCAGCGTTGAACTCGTAAACGCGCACGATAGGACACAGGTGTGGGGTGAGCAATACAACCGCAAGTCGGCAGACCTGCTGGCAGTGCAATCGGAGATTTCCAGGGAGATCGCCGAGAAGCTGCGCCTGCACTTGAGTGCCGGTGAGCAGCAGCAACTCGCCAGGCGCGAGACGGTGAACCCACAGGCTTATGAACTGATGCTCAAGGGCCTCTTTTATCGTCGCATGGGAGGGACGGAAAACTCGAAGAAAGCCGTAGAGTATTACAATCAAGCAATAGCCGTTGATCCTGCTTACGCGCTCGCCTATGCCGAACTGTCGGCCACCTACCGCGATCTTGCAGCCGGTAGCGTGCTCGACCCAAGAGAGTTTACGCCCAAAGCCGAAATTGCGGCGCGCAAGGCGCTGGAGCTGGATGAGAGCCTGGCTGACGCGCACTACGCGCTGGCCCTTAGCAAACGAGATGCTTGGGAGTGGACGACTGCCGAACGCGAATACCAGCGCGCCATCGAGTTGAACCCCAACCTTGCCGCAGCACACCTGAGGTACGCCTTCTATCTCAACCTCGTGGGGCGACACCAGCAAGCCATTGCGGAGATCGAACGCGCCAGAGAGCTTGATCCCATTTCGCCCGCTGTCAACGCGAATGTAGGTTATGTGCTCTACTTTGCGCGCCAGTATGATCGGGCGATCGAAGCCTTGCGGAAGGCGCTCGAACTCGACCGGGACTTTCCCCCCACACACAACGTCATCGGCTTCACTTATGCGGCGAAGGGAATGTACGCGAAAGCCATCGCCGCCTACCAGGACGCGATCACCTTGGGTAATAAGAGTCCGAGCTTACAGATTCATCTGGGTGCGGCTTACGCGCACGCGGGAGACCGCGAGAAAGCACTGGCGATTCTTGAGCAGTTGCGGAAGAGCGAGCAGTATGTCTCACCCGGCGAGTTGGCAATCCTCCATGCCGCACTCGGCGAGCGCGAGCAAGCGTTCGCGTCGCTGGACAAAGCCTACGCCGCCCACGATCCAAGTTTGCAGTATCTCGGCGTTGAGCCGGCGTTCGACAGTCTGCGTTCCGACCCGCGCTTCCCAGACCTCGTGCGTCGAATTGGTCTCTGATGGCGATTTAGGTTAGAAAACGCAGATTCAACTTCGAAGTGCAACGGAAGTCGTTTTGTGTGCTTTGCCCCGTAGGGGCGAAATGTTTATAGCTTGGTGATTCCCCGAACCGCGCGCTCCAACGGAGCGCGATGTTGTTTTGTTGCGAATGCTTGGCGGCCAGGTACATTTCGCTCCTGACGGAGCGGGGTTATTCAAGGTTGCTGGTTGCTATAAACATTTCGCTCCTCCGGAGCAAGAACGACTTTTGAAATTTGCACTTAAATTTGAATCCGCCAGACAACGGTGACTATTGCCGCTGGCACACGTCCATGTCGTTGCGAAATCCGATTTACATTCATAGGATAGCTCGCGAAAGGAGATACCGTGACCAATAATGATCCTCTTCTCAAGCGAATAGCGCTGCCTATCATAGTTTTGCTGCTGAGCGTGTGCATCGCCCAGCCGTTGGCCGGCCAGCGTCAGAAATCAGCAGACTCGATCAAAATCCCGTTTGAGAGCTACAAACTCCCGAACGGACTCACGGTGATCCTCTCGGTCAATCATGCCACGCCAACCGTAGCCGTGGATATCTGGTACCACGTCGGCTCAAAGAACGAGATGCCCGGTCGCACGGGGTTCGCGCACCTGTTCGAGCACGTGATGTTCACCGGCTCCGGGCATGTGCCGTACGGCCTGCACGACAAGCTTACGGAAGGAGTGGGCGGCAACAACAACGGCTCGACGACGAATGACCGGACTAACTATTACGAGATTGTGCCCGCGAATTATCTCGAGTCGGCGCTGTGGATCGAGTCTGATCGGATGGGATTCCTGCTGGACACGCTGGACATTGTCAAACTCAACGCCCAGCGCGACGTCGTCAAGAACGAGCGGCGCCAGAGCTATGATAATCAGCCGTACGGCCGCGTTTCCGAAATCTTGTCGGCGGCGACATATCCGAAAGGTCATCGGTACTCCTGGCCTGTCATTGGATCGATGGACGATTTGACTGCCGCCTCCGAAACCGACGTGAAAGACTTTTTCCGGCTCTACTACGCGCCGAATAATGCCACTATCGCGGTGGTTGGTGATTTTGATCCCGCGCAGACCAAAGCCTGGATTGCAAAGTATTTTAGTGACATTGCGCGGGGTAAGGCGGTCGAGCGGCCCAACGTTGCGCCAATGAAGCTCGATGCGGAGAAACGTCTGGTCTACGAAGATCGAGTGCAGGTACCGCGTCTTTATATTCAATGGCCCACGGTCGGTGTGAAGCAAGACGATCGTTATCCACTCTCGGTGCTGGGAACGATTCTTTCTGGTTCGCGAACGGCGCGTTTGACGAAAGCGCTCGTTTACGATTCGCAGGCCGCCGCCAATGTCGCTGCCTTCCAGCGCGCGAACGAAGAAGTTGGCGAGTTTCAGGTTATTGTGATACCGCGACCTGCTCATTCGCTTACCGATATCGAAGCTGCGGTGGACGAGATACTACAGCGGTTTGCTCGCGAAGGCCCAACTGCCGACGAAATGCAGAAGGCGACTAGCGGTGCGGAACTGAATTTCCTCCGCGGATTGGAGTCGAACCTCGGAAAGGCTGATCAACTTATCAGCGGTGCCGTGTTCCACGGGGATCCTGGTTATTTCAAGACTGATTATGAAAAGACGCTCTCGGTAACAGCCACCGACGTCAAGCGTGTCGCTAATCAATACCTGACACAGGGCCGCGTGGTCCTCAGCGTTGTGCCAAAAGGCAAGAAGGATCAAGCCTCTAAGCCTGCGGAAAGTCAAACCGTGGGCGAGCGGCGTAGTGTCTTGCCCGCAGGGGCGACGAGCGCGCGAGGAGGTAAATCATGAAGCAACACAAACGACTTGCCACACTTCTCTTCGCAATCGCATTCGGTGTGGCGGTCGCAGCGCAAGCGCAGCAGCCGCTCGATCGCACGAAGATTCCACCGCCGGGTAAAACGCCAGAACTGCGCGTTCCCGTTTGGACCAAAACGATGCTCGGTAACGGCGCAACGCTGATCGTTTCCGAGCGGCATGGTCTGCCTTTGGTTTCGTTTTCGATTACGTTCCTCGGCGGCGCCAATCAATTCGAGCCGGTGGGCCGGCGCGGCCTGGCTGCAATCACCAGCTCGATGTTGAGCGAAGGAACCACGACAAAGACGGGCGATCAACTTTCCGATGCTTTGCAATTATTGGGTACAAACGTCAACACGAATATCGGGAGCGAAGACGGCTCGATGGGCTTTGTTTCCACCGCGGGTAACTTTGAAGCGACGCTGGCGATCCTCTCGGACATGATGTCGAATTCGACTTTTCCTTCAGAGGCGCTCGAACGTTTGCGAGGACGAACGCTGGTTGGGCTGACGCAGGCGAAAGATCAGCCAACGATAGTTAGCGCGCAGGTGTTTGCGAAAGTTTTGTATGGCGATGCGCATCCCTACGGTCAGCGCGCAACCGAAACGTCCGTCAAAGCGATCACCCGCGAAGATGTTGTCGCATTTCAGAAGGCATACTTTCAACCCGGTCGCGCAATCATCACAGTGGTAGGCGACGTAAATGCTGCCAGGGGCAAAACGGCGATCGACAAAGCCTTCGTCGCCTGGAAAAAGGCCGGCGATAAACCGTCGTTCGACTATCCAAATCTGCCTGAGCGCCGGCCAGCAACAATCTATCTGGTCGACAAACCCGGTGCAGCGCAGTCCGTGGTTAACATTGGTCTGCCCGGACCGCCGCGAAACACGCCCGATTATTTCGCGCTCCAGGTACTCAACCATATTCTGGGTGGCCAGTTTCAATCCAGGCTCAACGCCAATATTCGCGAGCAGAAGGGCTACAGCTACGGTGTGAATTCGTTTTTCTCTTATGGGAAGGGACCGGGCGCGTTCCGGGCCGGCGGCTCCATTGTGTCAGCAAAGACCGACGCCGCACTCATTGAGTTCATGAAGGAGTTCCGCGGCATCGTGGGCGAACGACCTGTAACGGACGAAGAACTGCAAACGGCAAGGGATTCGCTGATTCAGGCATTGCCTCAGCGGTTCGCGTCTGTCTCAGCGATTGGGAACAGCATCGCGTCTTTGATCGTGCAAAGTTTGCCGGACGATTATTACCAGAACTACGGAAAAAACATTTCGGCAGTTACGAAGGATGACTTAGCACGGGTGGCAAAACAATACATCGATCTAGGCCATCTTGCCATTGTGATCGTGGGCGATCGCGCCTCGGTGGAAGGTCCTCTGAAGGCCACCGGTATCGCGCCGATAACGATCCTCGATATTGACGGCAATCCAACATCAGGCAGCGGCTCCACTAACAAACCCGGAAACTGATAACTGCAATGGCAGAAGCCCGCGCGTAACAACGGCGTCGGTATTTCGGAGTCTTCGGTCCACCATCCGAGTCGCTAACAGTCGGGCCCCTCGCTCAGGCACATTAGGGCCTCCAGAGCGGGAGCCGCTCGCTTAAGCCGAAGTCGCAAGAAAGCCGAGCAAAACGCTTAGTTCAAGAAGGTTTTTGGTGACGGGCGGGTTAGGGGCGTGATAATATTCTGCGCGTCATGCATGGCGACGTCATCATCATCCGACTGGTCTTCACTGGGATTCTCGTTGCTGCCGGTTACATTCTCCGGCCGGTTCCTGGTAACCCCTGGATCTCGGCGGTCATCGGCGCGCTCATTGCCGCCTGCATCATATTATTCGAGCTACGAATTCGCCGGGCCACGCTGAAAACCCTGATTGGCGCGGCGGTCGGCTCAATCATGGGAATCGTTGGAGCTTATCTGATCGCCTCGCTGATTATGAGGCAGGAATCGATGCCTCACGAGGTCAGAACGTTCCTCACTTTGGCCCTGGTGTTCTTCATGGCTTACGTCGGGCTGATGGTGGGCGCCGCGAAAGGCGACTACATTGAGCTCTCGGCGCTGGGCGGAATCTTTTCCGACAAAGCGGCGAAGCGCGATCTGAAGATTCTTGATACGTCAGTGATCATCGACGGCCGCATTGCCGACGTGGCGGAAACGGGTTTTCTGACGGGCACGCTCATTATTCCGCAATTCATCCTGCGCGAGCTGCAACAGGTTGCCGACTCTCCCGATTCGTCGAAGCGGCAGCGCGGACGTCGCGGTCTGGACATGCTCAATCGTTTGCGGAACAACAGCTCGCTCGACATTCAGATTGTGGAAACTGATTTTCCCGCCGTGCGCGAAGTAGATCTCAAACTGATCGAGTTGGGCAAGCAGCTCGATGCCGTGATCGTCACCAACGATTTCAATCTCAACAAAGTTTCTCAGCTTCGCGGCGTCAGCGTGCTCAACATCAACGAGCTGGCCAATGCGCTCAAGCCCGTCGTGCTTCCCGGCGAAGCGATGCGCGTCTTCATTTTGAAAGAGGGCAAAGAGTATAACCAGGGCGTTGCGTATCTTGACGACGGCACCATGGTCGTGGTTGATAACGCGCGCCGGTTGATTGGCCGGAACACCGATATCGCGGTGACCAGCGTGCTGCAAACCACGGCGGGCAAGATGATTTTTGGCCGTCTGTGGGAAGAGCCGGAAAATGGCAGCGGCAATGGCGAACATCGCACCAACGGTGCGCGCCGCTCGCGAGAAACGCGGAACTCATCGGGGCCCGTCAGAATCACCGATCATAGCGAGCCCGTAACTGAGTAGAGGAAACAGTGACAAGTGACGCGTGACAAGTGACGAGTCGGGGAAGTCGAGGAAGAAACCTTCCCGTCACTTGTCACTCATGAACGTTGCAATCATCGCCGCCGCCGGACAGGGCACACGGATGAGCGGCAAGCGAGCCAAACAGTTTCTGGAGCTCGCAGGCATTCCAATCATCATTCACACGCTCATGCGTTTCGAGCAGTGTGAGGTCATTCAGGAAATCATAGTCGTTCTACCAGCACAGGAATCGGCGGAATTCCTGTCTCTTGCCGACAAATATGGATTGCGAAAACTTGCGAAGGTTGTGCCCGGCGGTATCACCCGAGCCGAGTCAGTGCTGCGCGGTCTGCGTGGAGTACGCGAGGCTACCGCCGAAATCGTTGCGGTGCACGACGGCGTTCGTCCCTTTGTAACCCCGGAAGAGATCACACGCACCGTCGAGGCCGCACGCGCGCACGAGGCGGCGATTCTGGTTGCACCGGTGACTGACACCGTCAAAGAAATTGAGAGCGAACAAGTAGCGCGGACTTTGAAGCGCGGGCAAGTGCGTCGGGCCCTTACCCCGCAGTGCTTTCGCTATTCTGTGTTGCGTCGCGCTTATGAACAGGCAGACGTCCTCGATCCGGAACTGACCGACGACAGCGTGCTCGTCGAGCGGCTTGGCACAAAGGTGGCCATCGTAGAAGGCAACCCGCGCAACATCAAGATTACG
>WNGD01006198.1_pt1 | contig 11479 bp, 10 predicted proteins | sample 5400671 | NCBI WGS metagenome assembly WNGD01 (sample SAMN13153369, study PRJNA577476) | soil metagenome | isolation source: 40 cm soil or saprolite under grassland replicate 2 | place: USA:California | collected 2016-06-15
CACATCTCAAGCTAACCGAAGCCGGAATGCTGTCCCTCGACCGGCGCACGATCGTCGGCCACCACCGCCCGTCCGGCGATGTCCTGCTCAAGAGCATTGCCGCGGTCGCCGGCCGAGCGGGGGTCGCAGTCGTGCTCACCGGAATGGGCAGTGACGGCGCGGCCGGCGCCGCTGCGGTACGCGGCCGCGGCGGGGTTGTGATCGCACAGGACGAGAAATCGTCGGCGGTATACGGGATGCCGAAGGCCGCGCTCGACCTCGGGGTCGATGCCGTGCTGTCACCCACCGAGATCGCCAGCTACCTGCTCGGGCTGAGCCACCAGCCGTTTCCGGTGCTGCGGTGAGTAGATTCCTCACCGAGGTCACGGAACTCATCCGGCGGGAAACCGGAATTGCCCTGCCGGCCGCCCGGCAGACAGCCCTCGTCGCCGCCGTAGCTCGCGCCGCCGGGGGCCTTGGTCCGGACGCCTTCCTCCGCTTGGCATCGGATCCACGGCGTGGCCGTGCCCTCCTGGACCGGCTGATCGACGAAGTCACGGTCCGGGAGACGACCTTCGTCCGGGACCCGCGCCAGCTCGACACGATCCCGTGGCACAGCCTCTATCAGGCCGCCCTCACACTCGGTTTCGGCACCGTCCGGGTGTGGTGCGCGGCATGCGCGAGCGGGGAAGAGGCCTACACGCTGGCGCTGCTTGCGGACCAGGCCTTTGCCCCGGAGCAGCCCCCGGTCGAGGTGCTGGGCACGGACATCTCGGGTGCTGCGATCGAGGCCGCGGTCGCAGGCCGGTACCGCGACCGGGCAGTGCGCCCGCTGGAGCCGGCCCTGCGCGATCGCTATCTCGACCGGCAGGCCGACGGCACCTATCTCGTCGGCCAGCGCCTGCGCAAGCTGGTTCGCTTCGCGCGCCATAACCTTGCCACCGGCCCGTTCCCGCCGCTCGGCGAAACCTGTTTCGACCTCGTCGCCTGCCGGAATGTCCTCATCTACTTCGACCAGTCGATTGTCGGCAGGGTGATCATGTCGCTGGAGCGCTCCCTGCGCCCGGGCGGCATGCTCATCCTCGGTGCCGCGGACGCCCTGCAGCGGACAGCCGCGCGGCCCGCTGAGCCCGCCAGGGCACGGCCGAGCGGGCGGCCACTGCGGCGGCCGCTCGGCCGCCAGCCGAGGCAATCGCGCGAGGAGCGGCTGGCTGCGGCACTGGATGCGGCGGGCAAGGGTAATCGCGACGCCGCCATGACACAGGTCGCCTCGCTCCTCGCGGACGACTCGCTCGATGCCGACGCGCACTTCGTCCAGGGGCTCGTCACGCTCGAGGCAGGCGAGCCAGCGAGGGCCGCGGTCGCGCTTCGGCGCGCTCTCTACGCCGATGCTGCGTTCTCGCTGGCGGCGTTCACTCTTGGCCGCGCCTACGACGAGATGGGTGACGCGCCGGCCGCGCGACGTGCCTATGAACGGGTGCTGCGGACGCTCGACCCGGACGATCACCGGCACGAGCCGATCCTCCAGCAGGTCGACATCGGCGATATCGCCGCGGCATGCCGCGCGCGGCTTGGCGGGCGAACATGAAGATCCTCCGTAACCGGGGAGAGGACACATGACTGACAGTGCGCAAGGCGGGTCACCGGGCCGGATTCTGCTGATCGAGGATGACCCGGTGGCCGCCCACTTCGCGATGCATGTACTGGGCAAGCGCGGCGGGTTCGATGTCAGGCACACTCCCGACCCAGCCGTCGCGCTGCGGCTCGCAGGCTCGCAGACCTGGGATCTGGTGCTGACTGACATGGAGCTGCCGGGCATGACCGGCCGGGAGCTGCTGGCTGTCCTGCGCAAGCTCGCCCCGGGAATGCCAGTCGCCGTCATCACCGCGCACGAGCCCTCCGCTGCAGTGGTGCAGTCGCTGCGCGACGAGGCTGACGAGATCCTGCAAAAGCCGGTCCGGCCTGATCAGCTCATCGCCACCGTCACGTCCTTGGTCGCTCATGGCCGCGCGGCGCGAAGACTGTTATCCCGCGATTTCAGCTCACCAGTACCTGGGCTGACCGGGGATGGTTTCCAGATCAGCCAGCATCCGCTCGTCGCGCACCGTGCCGGTGCCGGCGGGCTGCTGGCCGTGGCCTCGCCGTCAGCGGTCTCGTGCTGGGTCATGATCGTGCCGCCTGCCGCCGAGGTGGGCTAGATCGGCGGAACATAGCCGCTGATCCAGTGCACCTGGAGCCAGCTCATGGCGGCCGACCAGGTGCCGGTCACCTCAAGCAGGCCCACGAGTACGAGCATCCCGCCGCCGATCCTGGCGATCAGGCGTGCATGTCGCCGCGCCCACCCGAAGGCCCGGGTGCCGCGTTGCACGGTGACCGCCATGAACAGGAGCGGCACGCCGAGGCCGAGGCTGTAGACGAACGCGAGGAATGCGCCTCGGGCGGCGGTGCCGGACGTGAATCCCAGGGCGAGCACGACCTGCAGGGTAGGGCCTATGCACGGCGTCCAGCCCAGCCCGAACATGACGCCGAGCAGCGGCGCCCCGGCCAGCCCGGCCCGCGGCCGGATGGCTGGCTTCACGATCCGCCCGGCGATGGCCAGCCTGTCGAAGACACCGGCGAACAGCAGCCCCAGCAGGATCGTCACAGCCCCGAGGATCTGGGTCAGCACCTGCTGATGGGCCCGCAGCGCGGAGCCGAGCAGCCCGAACGCGCCGCCGTAGACGGCGAACAGGGCCGAGAACCCGAGCACGAAGAGCGCGGCGCCGAGGACCGTCCGTCCCCGATCGGGTGGCTGACGAACAGGCACCCTGGCGGCCGTCGCGACCAGGCTGGCGGTGGCCGCGCCAGCGGCGCCCGAGTCGCCCGGTGCGGGGCCGCGGCCGGCCGGCCCGGTGGCCCCCTTCTCCGGCGCGCCCTTCTCCGCCGCGCCGTCGGCCGCGGAGACCCGGTCGACTTCTGCGCCGGACATGCCGGTCACATAGGCAAGGTAGCCAGGCATCAGCGGCAGGCAGCACGGGGAAACGAAGGTGATCGCCCCAGCCGCCGCGGCGACCGGGATTGCCAAGATCAGCGGCCCGGTCGCTACGACGCTCCCGAAGCTCACGATCCTCCCCCACGATCAAGGACGACGACGTGTAAGCCTATCGGCGGGACAGACCGCCCGACAACCTCGGCGGACGGGCGGGGTACATCACCAACGCGCAGGCCGCGGCCCGATGGCAGGCTCCCGCGTGGCCTCGCCCGGCTCCCGCGTGGCCTCGCCCAGGAATCCCCCGCGGGCGCCTGACCGCAGGCGCCGGCCGATGGCTGACCGGGCTGCTCACTCCCGGGTGGCGGCCTGCAGGCTCTCGCGCACCGTCTTGGTCAGCTGATGACCGGGCTCGAGCACCCGCTCGCAGTCGGCCAGGGTCCGCTCGAAGACGGCGATGGCGTCGGTCTGCCGGCGGGCGGTGTAGTACGCGTGGGCGAGATTGCAGCGGGAGGTCAGCGTGTCCTGGTGATGCGGCCCGCGGACCCGTTCGCAGTCGGCGACGGTGCGCTCGTACAGCGGGATGGCGTCCGCGAGACGCCCCGCCGAGTGGTAGACGGCCGCAAGGTTGCCGCGGGCCGTCACGGTGTCCGGGTGGTCCGGACCCTGCACCCGCTCGCGGTCGGCGAGAGTGCGCTCGTACAGCGGGATGGCATCCTTTGGCCGCCGCGCCGTGTGGTAGGCGGCGGCGAGGTTGCCCCGCGAGGTGAGGGTGTCCGGGTGGTCCGGGCCGAGTATCCGCTCGCGGTCAGCAGCGGTGCGCTTGTAGAGCGGGATGGCGTCTTTCAGCTTCCCCGCTGACCGGTACGCGTACGCGAGGTTGCCCCGCGAGGTGAGGGTGTCCGGGTGGTCCGGGCCGAGCACGCGCTCGCGGTCGGCGAGAGTGCGCTCGTACAGCGGGATGGCGTCCTTTGGCCGCCCGGCCGCGTGGTGGGCGGCGGCGAGGTTCCCCCGCGACGCGAGCGTGTCCGGATGATCAGGCCCGAGGACCCGTTCCCGGTCGGCAAGGGTGCGCTGGAACATGATGAACGCATCCTCAAGCCGCCCGGCCGAACTGCAGGCGAAGGCCAGGTTGCCGCGGGCGGTCAGCGTGTCCGGATGATCAGGCCCGAGAACCCATTCAAGGCCAGCAAGGGTTCGTTCGTACAGCGGCACGGCCTCGGCCAGCCGCCCGGCGGCCAGGTAGGCATGGGCCAGGTCGCCGCGGCAGGTCAGGGTGTCGGGATGCCCGGTGCCCAGCAGCCGCTCGCGTTCCTCAAGGCAGCGGCGGTGCGCACTGATCGCCTCGTCCCGCCGTCCCGCCTTGTCGTATGCGCCGGCAAGCTGGTCGCGCGCGGTCAGCGCCTGGGCGTGACCGGGGCCGAGAACTCGGTCGATGTTGTCGATCATCCGCTGCCAGTAGCCGATCGCCGGGTCGGCGAGTCCCGCGTTGTCCAGGCTGCGGCCGGCCCGGAAGAGCACCGGCGGGCTTTCCGGCGCCAGCAGCAGGTCCCCGGTGCAGCGGTGCAGGCTAGCCGTATTGTCGCGGAGCGCCTGGGCCAGCATGGGGTGCGCGTCGTGCGCGGGCCAGGTCTGGAACAGCGCCTCGGCGGCGGCCTGGGCGGCCTGCCTGAGCACCGCGGCCGGCAGCATTCCGCGGACGGTGGCCTGGACCAGCGGATGCACCCGCACGGTGCGTTCCGCGCTGGCGGGGTCGATGGTCACCAGGCCGAGGCGGGCGAGGTTGTGCAGGGCGCCCCGAGCGCGCTGCCCGTCGGCCGCCATGTCACCGCTAGGGCGGCCGGTGATGAACCCGCATCCCGGTTTGCTGGTCAGGACCGCCCCCGGGATGCCGTTAGGGTCCAGCAGCGCGGTCAGCGCCAGGGCGGGCCTGGCCAGGCCCGCCGGGGGAATCTGGTCGGCGTAGTCCAGGGACAGTGACCAGGTGACCGCGGTGATAGCCGAGTAACTGTCTGCCGTCGGGCCGGCCACCAGGCGCTTCCGCTCGGCAAACCGGGTCCGGTATTCCCGGCAGTCCAGCCCGCAGTCAGCCATCAGGGCGGTGGCCTGCGCTAGCGCCAGCGGCAGGCAGCGGAGATCCTCGGCCAGGTCGAGCGCCTCGATCCGCTGGTCCGGGGTGTCGTAGAGGCTCGCGGTCAGGTAGTTGAGCGCCTCGCGGCGGGAGAAGACCCCGATCTGAGCGATCCTGCGGCCCTGGCCCAGCAGTGCCGCGTCATCGCGCCGGGTGGTGACGAGCACCCGCCCGGCAGGCCCGTGCGGCCACAGGCCCTCCAGGTCGGCGGGATCGGCCAGGTCATCAAGGACCAGGAGCCACGGTCGGCTGGTGTCGCCCAGCCAGCCCAGGAACCGGACGGCGTCCGCACCGGGTCCGGTGCCACCCGCGACGCCGCCAACCTCGCGGAACGCCTGCGCATAGCCGGCGATCACGGCGTCCCGGCCGGACGCCGTCAGCCAGACCAGCAGTTCTACCGCGCGTGCCTGCCAGAGTGAGTGAGCCAGCGCCGCCGCGAGCTGTGTCTTGCCGGTGCCGCCCATCGCCGCCAGCGGATCCGGGTTCGCGGCATCCGGCGCCGGGTTCAGCACCGTTACCTCGCCGGGACTGAGGCTGCTGGCCAGGCCGTGGCCGGTCTCCGGCCGGGGGCTGAAAGATCCGGTCAGCGGCGGCACGACGCCTAACCGGACCGGCCAGGGCACCTTCGCCGCTGGCCCGCCGGCCGTCTTCCGGCCGATGACCTGATTATTCATGTCTCGCGACCACCCGCCCGCCCCGCCGCGCCTGATCTCCGCTGGCCCGCCGGCACCATGCGCGACTCTTGCACCGACATTTCCGAGAATAGACGTGATGGCGGAATTAGTCCTTGCGCACCAGAGATCTTGTATCGATGGCGGGGAGCGGACCCGCGCCCAGGGCGGGTGCCGGCGCCAGTCTTGATCGCAGGATCCCGGCGACTTCCGGGGCTGGCCGCCCCCAAAATCCGCCGCGATCATGAAGCTGCCGGCGTCAGCGGGGCGCTGATCACGACGCGAGCCGGCGTCAGCGGAGCGCTGATCATGATCGACCCGCGCGGCGGGCCGCAAACGATCGTTGACGCACTTGCTGATCAGGAATAGTGTCCGGCTGCCTGCGAATCGTAAAGGGGTGGCGATGCTGAACTTCGGCGTGACCTTCATGGCCGATCCGCCGGTCTCGGATGTGGTGGCCAAGGCGGTGCTCGCCGAGCAGAGCGGCTTCAGCCACGTCTGGTTGTGGGACAGCCATGTCCTGTGGCAGGAGGTCTACCCGATCTTCACCCTGATCGCGGCGGAGACCTCGAGCATCCACATCGGCCCCTGCGTGACGAACCCGGTGACCAGGGACCCCACGGTGACGGCGTCGGCGATGGCGACGCTCAACGAGATCTCCGGCGGCCGGATGGAGCTGGGGATCGGCCGGGGCGACTCGGCGCAGCGGGTGCTTGGCCGCAAGCCGGTGCCGGTGACCGCCCTTGAGCAGGCGTGCGCGCAGATCCGCGAGCTCGCCGAGGGACGCGAGGTCGACCTGGGCGGCACGCCGGTCAGGCTGCCGTGGTCGGCAGGCCGCCGGCTGCCGGTCTGGGTAGCCGCCTATGGCCCGCTGGCGCTGCGCTGCGCGGGCCGCATCGCGGACGGCGTCATTCTCCAGCTCGCCGACCCGTTCATCATCGAATGGGCACTGCGCTACCTGCGCGAAGGCGCGGAGCAGGCCGGCCGGGACCCGGCAGCAATCCAGGTCATGGCCGCGGCGCCCGCGTACCTCTCCGACGACCTTCCGCATGCCCGCGACCAGGTGCGCTGGTTCCCCGCGCTGGTCTCCAACCACGTGGTTGACCTGGTCAAGCGTTACCACGACGCCGAGCTGCCTGGCGAGCTGACCGAGTACATCGCCGCCAGGGAGCGTTACGACTACGCCCACCACGGCCGGGCCGGGTCGGACAACGCGGAGTTCGTCACCGACGACGTGGTCGACCGGTTCTGCGTACTCGGTACCCCGGAGCAGGTGCGGGGCAAGCTCACCCAGCTACGCGACCTGGGCGTGCACCAGTTCAACATCTACTCGATGGTGGACGACCCGCGGGCGCTGATCCGCGGCTTCGGCACCGAGATCATCCCGGCGCTCGGCGGCCAGCCCGCCGGAAAGCCGGCCGGACAGCGGGGGGCCGCTGGCGGACCGTCCGCGGGGGGCGCAGGCTAGGAAGCGCTACCGAACGGGTACTGGCTCATCAGGCAGGGCAGGGAGAGGAGCTTTCCGATGCGAACCGTCCGCGCGGCGCTGATTCAGGCACACGCCAACATGTCCAAGCAGCAGGCGGTGGACAAGCACATCGCGATGATCGCCGACGCGGCCAGCCAGGGAGCGCAGGTCGTCGGCCTGCAGGAGATCTTCCACGGGCCGTACTTCTGCGCCGAGCAGGACGCCAAGTGGTACGACACGGCCGAGCCCGAGGACGGCCCCACGGTCAGCCGGATGCGCGAGGTAGCCCGCGAGCACGGCGTCGTGCTGATCGTCCCGTGGTACGAGGAAGAGCAGCCCGGTGTCTATTACAACAGCGCCTGCGTCATCGAGCGCGACGGCTCGATCGTCGGCAAGTACCGCAAGACCCACATCCCGCATGTCGGGCCGTGCTTCTGGGAGAAGTTCTACTTCAAGCCGGGCAACCTCGGCTACCCGGTCTTCGACACCTCAGCCGGCCGGATCGGGCTGATCATCTGCTACGACCGGCATTTCCCCGAGGTCGCCCGCGAGCTCGGCATCAAGGGCGCCGAGATCGTCTTCAACCCGTCGGCCACCGTCGAGTCGCTGTCCCGCTACCTGTGGGAGCTGGAGCAGCCGGCCCATGCGGTCGCCAACGGCTTCTGGATCGCGGCCAGCAACCGGGTCGGCACCGAGCCGCCGCTGTCCAACCACCAGTTCTACGGCTCGTCCTACTTCTGCAGCCCGCGCGGCAAGATCATCGCCCAGGCATCCGCCACCGACGACGAGGTGCTGGTCGCCGACCTCGACCTGGACGAGATCAGGGAGGTACGCAATACCTGGCAGTTCTTCCGCGACCGCAGGCCGGAGACCTACGGCGAGCTGGCGGCGCAGCTGCCATGACGACGCTGATCAGCAACGGGACGGTGGTGACCGCCACCGACATGTCCCGGGCCGACGTCCTCGTCGACGGGGAGAAGATCCAGGCCATCGGCACCGGCTTCGGCTCGGCGGACACCGTCATCGACGCGACCGGCCGGTACGTCATGCCGGGCGGGATCGACGTGCATACCCACATGGAGCTCCCGTTCGGCGGCACATTCGCCTCCGATGACTTCGCCACTGGGACGGCGGCGGCGGCCTGGGGCGGCACCACCACGATCGTCGACTTCGCCGTGCAGAGCTACGGCGAGAGCCTGTCGCAAGGGCTGGACCGGTGGCTGGCGAAGGCCGGCCCGAAATCGCATATCGACTACGGGCTGCACCTGATCGTGCGCGAGATCAACGAGCAGATCCTGCGCGAGATGGACGCGATGATCGACCGCGGCGTCCCGTCGTTCAAGCTGTTCATGGCCTACCCGGGCGTGTTCATGCTGGACGACGCCGCGATCTTCCGCGCGATGAGCCGGACCGCCGACAACGGCGGCCTGATCATGATGCACGCCGAGAACGGCGGCGCGATCGACGTGCTCGTCCAGCGCTACCTCGCCGAGGGCAAGACCGCGCCGGTCAACCACGGCCTTACCCGCCCGTCCTCGATGGAGGGCGAGGCAACCCACCGGGCCATCGCGCTGGCCGAACTGGCCGGCGTGCCGGTCTACATCGTCCACCTCAGCTCCCGGGATGCGCTCACCGCGGTGCGCGAGGGCCGCGACCGCGGCGTGCCCGCCTACGCCGAGACCTGCCCGCAGTACCTGTACCTGTCGCTCGATGACATGGCCAGGCCGGGCTTCGAGGGCGCCAAGTTCGTCTGCTCGCCGCCGCTGCGGCCCGCCGATCATCAGGCGGATCTGTGGCGCGGCCTGGTGACCGACGACCTCCAGGTGGTCTCCACGGATCACTGCCCGTTCGACTACAAGGACCAGAAGTCCCTCGGGGTGAACGATTTCTCCGCGATCCCGAACGGCCTGCCCGGCGTGGAGGACCGCTATACCCTGCTATGGGACGGCGGCGTGGCGGCCGGCCACATCAGCCCGATGCGGTTCGTCGAGCTGATCGCGACCGCTCCGGCCAGGATGTTCGGGCTGCACCCGCGAAAGGGCACGCTGGCCGCGGGCTCGGACGCCGACATCGTCGTCTTCAACCCCTCGGCGCGGCGGACGCTGTCGGCAGCCACGCATCACATGCGCGTCGACTACAGCTGCTATGAGGGCCGGTCCGTCTGCGGCGTTCCCGAGGTCGTGCTGCAGCGCGGCAACGTGCTGGTCCGCGACGGCAAGTTCCTCGGCAGCCAGGGCGCCGGGCGCTTCCTTGAGCGGAGCAGGTTCGGCCCGGGGCCGGGCGGCGGCCAGGGCGAGCCGACCGCAGCCGGCCCAGCGTAGGGCAGGATCGTGGCTGCGGCGGCTTCGGTACGCGCCGGCTCCCGCATTTCTACCAGCCAGATTTTTAACGGGGCCGTTGGCGTCATTGTCGTAGCGGCCTTGGTGGTGCAGTCGGTGCTGAATGTGCGGACCGGGACGGTGCCGGTGCCGGCCAGGTTCGTCCGCATGTTCAGCTTCTTCACGGTGCAGAGCAACATACTTGTCGCCGTTGCCGCGTTCTCGCTGGCGCTGGCGCCGGCCAGGGACGGCCGGTTGTGGCGGGTGCTGCGGCTCGACGCGCTGGTCGGCATCAGCGTGACCGGCGTCGTCTACACCACGGTGCTGCGGACCCAGCAGCAGCTGCACGGCTGGGCGGTGGCCACGGACGCCGTCTTCCACTACGTCGTGCCGCTCGCGGCGGTGATCGGCTGGCTGGCGTTCGGCCCGCGGCCCCGCTGCGATGCGCGGACGGTCTGCTGGTCGCTGGCCTGGCCGGTCGCATGGCTCGGCTACACCCTGCTCCACGGCGCTGTGGCCGGCTGGTACCCCTACCCGTTCATCAACGTCACCAGGCACGGCTACGGCATCGTCGTGCTCAATGCGCTCGCCGTCACAGCCGTCCTGGCGGTGATGGCCGCCGCGTTCTGGCTCGGCGACGCCTACCTGCCCGGCGGCCGCCCGCGGCGGCCCGGCCGCCCGCTAGTCGTCGGCTTCGCCGCCGCGCCCGCGATCGCCGACCAACAGGTTGAGCAGCCACCCGACGACGCCCACGATGATCGCGCCCCAGAAGGCCGCCCAGAACCCGGTGATGTGGAACGGCAGGGATAGCTGGCCGGCCACCCAGCTGGTGAGCCAGAGCAGCAGCCCGTTGACCACGAGGCCGATCAGTCCCAGGGTCAGAATGTAGAAGAGGCAGCCGACGGTCTTGACGATCGGCTTCAGCACGGCGTTCACGATGCCGAAGATCAGGGCCACGACGATCAGCGTGGCGACCTTGGACAAGGTGGTGCCGGTGCTCAGCTGTATGCCGGAGACAACGGCGGTCGCGACTGCCAGCGCGACCGCCGTGATGAGCACGCGTATCAGGACTTTCATGCGTTCATCCTGACACGCCCCTCCAGCCGTCGCGGCTGTCGCGCTGGTGGTGGCAGTGTCTCGCAGCGGGGTTTCCGCGCGATACTGACCGGACTCCTATGCGGCTGCCCTGCCCTGGTCCCGAAGGACCCGATCCGCGGTGAGGGTCCGGTGCCACACCACCCACTTGAGCGGGCCATGGCCCACTTCCCGGGCGAGTGCGGGCGGCGGAACGGCGAGGACTGGGCACTCGGCGTGGGCTAGGCAGTAGCGGCTCACCTTGCCGGAGACGAGCCGGGCCAGCGCACCACGGCGGCCAGCACCCACGACCAGCAGGTCGCCGGGGCAGCAGGCCAGATGGACCAGGATCCAGCCAGCCTCGCCGCGCTGTACGAGTGGCTGGACGGGTGGGTCGTCGGGGATTCCTCCCCAGGCTGCATTGAGCGCATCCCGGAGCCGCCGGCGGGCATCCTCCTGCCAGATGCGACGCAGGTAGCCGCAGGGCCGGTGCCGGTCGGCGAGATCACCGCCCGGCGGCACCCAAGTAAGAACGGGTATCAGGGTGGCATCGTGGGCGCGGGCCAGATCCTCCGCGTAACGCAGTGCCCGGAGGCTGCCCGGTGAGCCGCTCGTGCCGACGATGACCCGACGTACGCCGGGCACGGCAGCGCTCCTTTTCACGGGCTAGTCGTAACTGTTCAGTTTAACTCTCCTCCAGCCGCGCCGCCGCCAGCGCCGGCTGGAACATCGCTGTATCTTCCGACTTCGAACCACGCGGCCTCCATGGAGTCATTGCCTTGCTGCGCCACGTCCAGTCCGCCGGCCGGCCGTGGCGCCTTACTGCGGGCGAATACCTCGCCGCACCAGCCGAAGGGGAACCGTTCGGCC
>WNGD01006199.1_pt1 | contig 11478 bp, 9 predicted proteins | sample 5400671 | NCBI WGS metagenome assembly WNGD01 (sample SAMN13153369, study PRJNA577476) | soil metagenome | isolation source: 40 cm soil or saprolite under grassland replicate 2 | place: USA:California | collected 2016-06-15
AGCGCGGATGTCGTCACCCCGGGCGATCCGCCTGCCGAGACGAGCGCGTAAAGCGCCATCAGGAACCCCGTTTGATCACGATGAGCGCGATCTGGCCGGTCGCCGCCTGCTGCGCGACCACGGTCCCCGAGCTGGCGGGCACGAGCAGGTCAACCACGTCCAGTCCGTCCTGGTCGGGCACATTGCGGATCTTCTGGACTTGGCCGAATACCGGGTGCGTCAGCACTGGCGCCGCGTTGGAATTCCCGCCGGACGCACCGGGCGTGGCAATCGCCAGGACCTGATCGCCGGGGAAGAGCCCGCTGGCCGGCAGCTCAGACGGCTTGACCGGAACGGGCACGAGGACCTGGCCGCGGGCCGGCGGCTGCGCCGTCGTCAGCTCCGAAGCGGCCAGCAGCGTGCCCGGCCGCAGCGCGGTCGCCGCGATCTCGCCGATCACCTGCTGCAGCTGGCTGCCCGGGATTACCTGCACGCCGGGCCCGGCCGCGACCGTCGTGGTCCCGACGTCCGCGGCGGTGATCACCGTGCCGGCCGGCACCGCCGCGGTCACCAGCACCACCGGGACCTGATGATTCGCCCGCTGATAGAGCCCGGCACTCACCAGCACCCCGGCGCCGACCAGGGCCACCGACAGCGCGATCATAGCGGGACGGCGGCGGCGCGGCAGGCCGCGCAGCTGGCCGGGCGGCGGCGCCGTGCCGGTGCCGTTGGGCGTCAGGTCGGGCTCCGGATGGTAGGCGGCGCCGAAGCCCGGGACCGGCTGGCCAGTGGTCACCGGCCACCGCCCGACACCAGGGCCTGCCCCTCGGCCACCCGGACGGGGAAGGTCGTGGTCTCCTGCAGCGGCGGGTTCACCGCGCCGCCGGAGCCGTCCGACCCGGTCCAGGTCGCGGTCCAGGTAACCGACACCGATACCTGGTACGCATGCCCGGGCTGCAGCGCGGAGGACTGCTTAAAGGTGTAGGAGCAGTCAGTGTGCTGCGCCCTCGCGGGCAGCTTCGGGTCGTACGCCGTGCCAGGGCCCGCGCACGACTGGTCGGGCAGGCCGCCGCCGGGCGAGATGGTGATCTTGCCCGGCACCGCGGTTACCTTGGCCCACACCGGGCCGACTGCGACCTGCGCGGTGACTGGCCGCCACTGGCTGGCGGGCAGCCAGACCCACTCCGGCAGCCCGACGAGCCCGGCATGCCCGCGCGGCGGCGCGGTGGCCGGCCTGGGCGCCGGCACGGTTAGCTCGGCGAGGGCCCACTGCAGCAGCTGCTGGGGGGTGACGCCGGGGTTTCCCGTGGTGGCTCCGGTGGGCACCAGGACCAGCCCGGTCTGCTCGGTCATCTGGCAGACGATCCACATCCACTTCTCGCCCTTGGGCGCCGGATACGGGAACGGATAGCCGGGCGGCAGCGGGAACAGCTTGCAGCTGTCCGTGCCGCCGCCTCCGCCGCCACCCCCGCCGCCTCCGCCGGGGCCGCCGCCGCCGTTGCCGCAGATGACTTCCCAGCCATTGGGTGTCGGGACCACCCGGCAGCCTGGCGGCGGCCCGCCGGCCGCGCTGGCCGACTCGGCGGCGGCACTGGCCTGCCCGGCCGGCCCGGCCTGCGCTGCCTGCGCTGCCTGCAGGATGGTCGCGGCCGTGATCGCCACGACGAGCATCAGGTTCTTCAGGGTTCGCATAGGGCCACCACCGGTACGATGTTGCTCACGAGCCACCTGGGGCCCAGCCGGACGAGGCTGGCGTAGTAGTTGGCCCGCGGGCTGCCGAAACTGTGCGGGAAGACCCGGCCGGTGCGCGCGCTGCGCAACCCGGCATGGCTGAGGTCGATGCAGTCGTGCACGGTCGCGCGGCTGCCGCGGATCGTGACGCTGACGATGTGCGGGACCGGGGCGCCGTCGGTGACGGCGTGCCTGGCCCAGTCTTGCCGGAGCGCGGCGATCAGCCCGGGCAGGGCCGTGGCCGGGGCGTAACGAGCCAGGATCTGGCTGGCCCGGCGGGCATTACCGGAGTTCAGTGCCTCGCCGCTGGCCTGCCAGTAGCCAGCGTAGGCGTCCATCACCTGCTGGCGCTGGCTTACTTGCTCGGCTAGCCGGGCTGGTGACTGGACGCCTGTCTTGGGCGGGAGCGCGACGCTGGCCTGGCCGGCGCAGCCCGCCAGCAGCACCACTAGCCCGGCTCCGGCGAGCCAGCTAATGGCGTGCGGCTCGCCAGGCCGACGTAACAGGCCCGTGCCGGGGCCGGCTAACAGCCAGCCCGTACGGATAAAGCTAGACATCAACCGGGTTACTCCCGCTCCTGACTATTCGCGGCCTCTGACCGCCGTGACAGCATGGCGCAGACGAGGCACCCAGCACAAGTGCAACGATTGCGATTAGTGACTTGATCATTACAAATTTCCGATTCGGCCGACCCGGCGAAGTCCTTGCCGGAGCGGCCCCGCGGGTGGCTGGCCCCATCGGCGGCGTCATTACCTGCCCTTTGCCGTGCCATTGCCGGCCGTTGCACTGCGTGCGCGCGCCAGACAGCGCGGCTTTCCCTGTCGCCACCAGGCCCGGCGGCGGTTAGCCTCCAGGCAAGGCCGCGTTGCCGGTGCCGGGGCCCGATCCCGCCGCCAGGGCAGTGCGGCGGGCCGGAGGCGCAGCGTGTCAGCACCCGGGGTGTATGCCGACCTGCAGGCGCAGCGGGCCTGCTGGCACCCGGTTTGCTACGGGCACCAGCTCGGCGACGCCCCCGTGCACGCGGACCTGCTCAGCGAGTCCCTCGTGCTGTGGCGCGGGCCCGGCGGTGCGCCCCGGGCCATGTCCGATCTCTGCGTGCACCGGGGCACCGCGCTTTCGCTCGGCTGGGTGCGCGGCGACCACATCGTCTGCCCGTACCACGGCTGGCGGTATGCCGCCGACGGCCGGTGCGTGGCGATCCCGCAGCTGGCTGACCCGTCGCGGGTGCCCGCCAGGGCCCGGGTTTCCGCGTTCAGGGCGCAGGAGCGCTACGGCCTTGTCTGGGTGGCGCTGGCGGAGCCGCGCTGGCCGCTGCCGGAGATGCCCGAACTGGAGGACGATGCCTGGGCGATCGTGTCGGCCGGGCCGTACCGGTGGCGCTGCGATGCCGCCCGCCAGGTCGAGAACTTTACCGATTTCGGGCATTTCCCCTGGGTTCATCCGGGGCTGCTCGGTGATCCGGACCGGCCGGTCGTGCCGCGCCACGAGGTGCGCACCGAGGGGCACGTGCTGCACTACTCGATCGTCCGGCCGGAGGCTCCCAATACCGACGACTTCCCGGTATTCGGCAACAAGCAGGCGTCGCCGCCCGAGCGGCGCAGCCGGTACGAACTGCACCTGCCCTACACCATCGCGCTGCGGCTGGACTGGGGCGGCGAGCGCGGCATGGTCTACTTCTTCGCCGGCCAGCCGGAAGCCGCCGACCGCTGCACCGGGTACGTGGTTATCGGCCGCAATTACAACTTCGGTCAGCCAGCCCGGGTCATCCAGGAATTCGAGAACACGATCTTCGGCCAGGACCAGCTGATCGTCGAGTCCCAGCAGCCCGAGCGCGTCCCGTTTGACCTGGCCGCCGAACTTCACCTCAAATTCGACGCCGTCGCCGTCGCCTACCGCAAGGCGATGCGGGCCGAGGGACTGGCGGGCGGCGGGCCGGGCCGCGGCCAGCAGGAAGCCGCGGGCGCGGCCCTGCTTCCTGGCCCCAGTGAGTGATCTGACCTGGACTTCCTCGCCGCACTCTGAGCCGCCGGCCAGGCTAGGCGACGGGTTTCGCCAGTCCCATTGGTCAGGTCATTCCGCCGAAGATCATCTTTAGCTCTCGGGCTATGGCTGGTCAAGTTTTCCGCATTGGAGATGGATTTACCCGGCAATCGCATGATAAATTCTCCCTTCACAGCGAGGAGGTGCCGCGCATGGCGAAGCAGAGAAGGATAAAGATCCGCAAGCTCGGTAAGGCCGAGACGGCCGCCGGGCTTTGTTCTACTAACGCCTAAGCGCCCCTCTCGGTCGCGCTCACCGCGAGCGCTACTGCCCGCTGCCCGGGCGGTGTCGTGCCATCGGCCATCGAGCCAGCTGCCCGCCCTCAGGAGAGGATCGATGCGCCGGCCCCGGATCAAGCCCGAGCACGCGCCGTACCGGACCACCAACGGAGGAGTCCGGATTGGCGGCGGCGTGTACGGGATCGCCGCGGAGATTACCGATCCGGGCGGATGGCTGTGGAGCCTCCTCGGCGCGATCGATGGCACGGCTGGGCCGGCCCAGATCATCCGCTCCGTATGCCGCGCTCACCCCGATGCCGCCGAGGCTGACGTGCGGGACGCGCTGGATGCGCTGATCGCGGCGGGATACGTGGAGGACGCCGCGGCTGCGGTGCCGGCTGACTTCACCCTCCGCGAGCAGCGGCGCTACGCCCGCAGCATGCAGTACTACCGCTGGGTTGACCTGACGCCCCGGAGCAGTCCGTGGGACGTGCAGCGGCTGTTGCGAAATGCCCGGGTAGTCCTCGTCGGCCTCGGCGGCACCGGGGTCACCGCCGCCCTGGCGCTCGCCTCCTCTGGCGTGGGGCACCTGCACTGCATCGACCCCGATGTGGTCGAGGTCTCGAATCTCAACCGCCAGGTTCTCTACACCGAGGCGGACCTGGGCAGGCCCAAGGCGGATGCCGCGGTGGCGCATCTGCGGCAGCGCAATTCGGATATCGAGGTCACCGCCGAGCGGATGCGGATCGCCTCGCAGGATGACTGCGCGGCGGCCGTTGCCGGGTATGGCTTGCTCGCGTTATGCGCCGACGAGCCGGATGAGCTCCGGTACTGGGCGAACCGGGCTTGCCTGGCGGCGCGAGTCACCTGGGTTAACGGCGGCTATCACGGTCCGCTGGTCACGGCCGGCGCCTACGTGCCCGGCACCGGCCCGTGCTGGGAGTGCCTTCGCTCGGGTGAGTTCGCCCGCCTCCACCTGCCGGTCAATGACCTGCCTGACCTGGGCAAGGGCCTGCCGCGGCCACCCGGCCACCCGGCCACGGCAGTGACCGCGGGGCTGTCCGGGCAGTTAGTCGCGCACCTGGCGATTGCCCTGCTCACCAGGACATCGCCGGTCACGCCCGGCGTGGTGCAAGGCATCAACCTGCTGATGCCCGGTGAGCCGGTCGTGATCGAGCACCCGCGCCGGCGCGACTGCCCGGCCTGTGCGGGCATCGCTGATGGTGGCTGGTGAGATGGTTGCGGAGCGGCCGTCCTCGCGACCGTAGGCCGGCCCCGCCGCTGGCGCCGGGATCCGCTGGCCACCGGGGCTGATCTCCCGTCGCCCCGGTCCCTGACGTGCGAACCTGGTAGTCAGGCGGGAAGCTGCGCGTTTGACCTTATCCCTAGGGGAACCTGCAGCCTGGAGCTGGCCGGGCCGATCGCCCGGCCTGAGGAAGGCGAAATATGCGGCTGCTGACGATCGGCTCGTTCGCGAGGGCATCGCGGCTGTCGCCGAAGGCGCTGCGGCTCTACGACGAGCTCGGGCTGCTTCGCCCCGCCCGGGTCGACCCGCTGTCCGGTTACCGGCTGTACGATCCCCGGCAGCTGGAGCAGGCCCGGCTGGTTGCGTGGCTGCGGCGGATCGGCATGCCGCTGGCCCGCATTCGCGTGGTCTGCGAGCTACCCGCGGCCGCGGCCGCGAAAGAGGTCGCCGCTTACTGGTCTGGAGTGGAGTCTGATACCGAGGCGCGGCGGCGGCTGACCGCCTTTCTCATCGACTACCTGTCCGGGAAGGACACTGCCATGCCCGACGCGCGCACGACACTGGGAATCCGCTATGCCGTCCGTTCCGATGTCGGCCAGCTCCGCGAGAGTAACGAGGATGCGGCGTACGCGGGCCCGCGCCTGCTGGCCGTCGCGGACGGGCTGGGGGGTCACGCGGGCGGCGAGGTCGCCAGCGCGGCCGCCATCGACGCGCTCAGGCCGCTTGACGCCGAGCTGCCGGCCGGCGACCTGCTCAACGCCCTGGAGCATGCTGTCCACCAGGCCAACGACGCCATGCGGCATATTGCCGAGTCCGATCCGTCGCTCCGCGGGCTCGGCACCACACTGACCGCCATGCTCTGGTCGGGCTCCCAGCTGGCGCTCGTTCACATCGGCGACTCGCGGGCCTATCTGCTGCGCGACGGCGAGCTCTTCCAGATCACCCACGACCACACCCTGGTGCAGACGCTCGTCGACGATGGGCGACTGACCCCGGATGAGGCTGCCTCGCATCCGCAGCGGTCGCTGCTGCTGCGGGCCATCGACGGCAGGCAGTCCGAGCCCGACCTGCAGCTGCAGGATGCGGTCGCGGGCGATCGCTACCTGTTGTGCTCCGACGGCCTGTACACCGTGGTCAGCGCGGAGAAGCTGCGCGAGGTCATGACCGCGGTCGCCGATCCCGAGGACGTGGTCAGGAAGCTGGTCGACCTGGCGAACCAGGGCGGCGGCCCGGACAACATTAGCTGCGTGGTAGCTGACGTCGTGGAGCTGTAGCCGGTCATCGGTCCCTGGCCGCCGTCCCCGCCGAATTGCTACCATGATGAGCATGCATTCAGCAGTCGCGTGCTGGTGGCCGCCGCAGTAAGGCGGCCAGTCATACGCGCACGCACGGGCCGCCCGATGGGCGGCCCGTAACCGTTCTTTCAGCGAACGTGACCGTCCCGGGCGGGCGACCCTCAGCCCGCACCACGGAAGGTCACGAAATGTCACGCCGCGACACCATCACCGCAAGCTCCCTGCCCCCCGCCGCCACGGCTAGTTTCCCGCCCGGTGCCAGCGCGGCAGTCCCGGCCGCACCCGCCACGGCGGACACCGCACGCAGGAGCGCCGAGATCGAGGCGGAGCTTCGCCGGGCGCCGCAGTCGTTCCGCATCCTGACCGGCGACCGGCCGACCGGCCCGCTGCACCTGGGTCACTACTTCGGCACGCTGCAGAACCGGGTCCGGTTCCAGCAACTCGGCGCGGACGTGCTGGTGCTGGTCGCTGACTATCAGGTGATTACCGATCGTGACGCCGGCCCGGGGCTAGCCGCCGACGTGCTCGGTCTCGTCGCCGACAACCTGGCCGCCGGCCTTGACCCCGGCCGGGCGACCGTATTCGCGCACAGCCAGGTCAGCGCGCTGAATCAGCTCATGCTGCCATTCCTCAGCCTGCTCAGCGTGGCTGAAGTCGGCCGCAACCCGACGGTCAGGGAAGAATTCTCGGCCAGTGCTGGCGGCGCGATGTCAGCCCTGCTGTTCACCTATCCCGTCCATCAGGCAGCCGACATCCTGGCCTGCCGGGCCAATCTCGTGCCGGTCGGCAAGGACCAGCTGCCGCACGTCGAGCTGACCCGCGCCATCGCGCGCAGATTCAACCAGCGCTACAGCCCGCAGCGCGAGTTCTTCCAGCTGCCCGATCCGCTGCTCGGCGCCGTGCCGCTGCTACTCGGGCTGGACGGCCAGAAGATGAGCAAGAGCCGCGGTAACACGATCCCGCTCGCGGCCACCGAGGATGCGACAGCGCGGCTGATCAAGAGCGCAAAGACCGACCTGCGGCGGCACATCAGCTACGAGCCCGCCAGCCGGCCCGAGGTGGCCAACCTCGTCCTGCTGGCGGCGATGTGCCAGGGCCGCCCGCCCGCCGCCGTCGCCGCGGAGATCGGCGGCGGCGGCGCTGCCAGGCTCAAGGCCGTCGTGACCGAGGCCGTCAACGAGCACCTGCGCCCGATCCGCACCAGGCGCCGCGAGCTGGCCGCAGACCGGCCGTACCTGCAGGCGGTGCTCCGCCGCGGCAACGAACGAGCAGCCGCTCTTGCCGGAGACACCCTGAACTCGGTAAGGGAACTCATGCGCATGACGTACTGACCCCGCCCAGCCACCCGCCAGCCTGGCGCATGACCGGGCGTCGCTCAGATCCCGGCGGGTACCTCGCAGACGGCGCCGCGGTCGGCGCCAGACACCAGCGCCGCGTACTTGGCCAGCGCCCCGGTGCGGTAGTTCGGCGCCGGCCGAGTCCACTGCGAACGCCGCCGGGTCAGCTCGGCGTCGTCCACCAGCAGCTCAAGCCGCCGCTCGGGCACGTCAAGGACGATAGAGTCACCCTCGCGCACCAGCGCGATCGGGCCGCCGTCGAACGCCTCCGGCGCGGTGTGCGCCACGCAGGCGCCGAACGTCGCGCCGGAGAACCGGCCGTCGGTCACCAGCATCACGTCGCGGCCAAGGCCGGCGCCCTTGATCGCGGCCGTCACCGCGAGCATCTCGCGCATGCCCGGGCCGCCCTTGGGCCCCTCGTACCTGATCACCAGCGCGTCGCCCCTGCTTACCGTACGGGCGGTGACCGCGGCCATGCAGTCTTCCTCCCGCTCGAACACCCGCGCCCGGCCCTCGAACCGGAGCGTCTCGATGCCCGGCGTCTTCACCACCGCACCATCCGGGGCCAGCGAGCCGCGCAGGATGGCCAGGCCGCCATCCGGCTTGAACGGGTCCTTGACCGCCCGGACCACATCACCGTCCGGGGCGAACGCGTCCTGCACGTTCTCCGCCAGCGTACGGCCGTTCACCGACAGGGCATCGCCGTCGACAAGCCCCGCCGACAGCAGCTCCCGCAGCACCACCGGAAGGCCGCCTGCCTGATCGAGCTCGCTCATGATGAACCGCCCGGCTGGGCGCACCGACACGATGTGCGGAGTCCGCCTGCTGACCGCGTCGAAGTCATCGAGGGTCAGCTCGACCTCGGCGTCGGCGGCGATTGCCAGCAGGTGCAGCACGGCGTTGGTCGAGCCGGCGGTCGCCATCACCACGGCGGCGGCGTTCAGGAACGCGGCCCGGGTCATAACCTGCCGCGGGCGCAAGCCCGATGCCAGCGCCTCGACGGTGACCTCGCCAGTCCGGCGGGCCAGCTCGGTGCGCTCGGCCGAGACCGCGGGCGGGGTGGCCGAGCCGGGCAACGCCATGCCGAGCGCCTCCGCGCACGCCGACATCGTGTTCGCCGTGTACATGCCCGCGCACGAGCCCGCGCCCGGGCACGCGGCCCGCTCGATGTCCTGCAGCTCGCGGTCGGAAACCTCGCCGGACGAGTGGCCGCCGACTGCCTCGAAGACATCCTGGATAGTCAGCGACCGGCCGTGCGCCCAGCCGGGCAGGATGGTGCCGCCGTAGAGGAACGCGGCGGGCACGTCCAGCCGCGCGCAGGCCATCAGCATGCCGGGCAGTGACTTGTCGCAGCCGGCGATCGCGACCAGCGCGTCGAACCGCTCGGCGTGCACCATCAGCTCCACAGAGTCCGCGATGATCTCGCGGCTGACCAGCGACGCCTTCATGCCCTCGGTGCCCATCGAGATCCCGTCCGACACCGCGATCGTGCCGAACTCGAACGGCACGGCGCCGGCCTGCCGCACGCCGTCCTTGGCCGCCGCGGCCAGCCCGTTCAGGTGCAGGTTGCAGGGCGTCACCTCGTTCCACGAGGAGGCGACGGCAACCTGCGGACGGTCCAGATCGGCCTCGCTGAGACCGACGGCGCGCAGCATGGCGCGGGCCGGCGCCCGCGACGGGCCGGTGGTGAGCGGGCCGGATCGCGGCCGCGGCAGCTTGCCTGTCATCGAAAGAGCCTCCGTACATCAGCTAGATGGGAAGAACAAAGATGAGCATTAACGGGTCCTCGGTCCCTAGCCCCGCGCTCCCGACGCGGTCAGCTCGGCGCCGGCCAGGGGCTGCGCCCCGGCGCGCAGCAGGCCGTAGACCACGCCGTCGGCCAGGGCTTCCCAGGACGCTGTGACGATGTCCTCGGATACCCCGACGGTCGTCCACTCGCCGTCGTGATCGGCCGAGGTCAGCATCACCCGGGTCACCGCGCGGGTCGCCGCCCGGCCATCCAGGATGCGCACCTTGTAGTCGACCAGGTGAATGTCGGCCAGCGCCGGGTACAGCTCGGCCAGGCCGCGGCGCAGCGCCTGGTCGAGCGCGTGCACCGGCCCGACGCCCTCGCCGACGGCGACCACCCGGTGCTCGCCGAGCAGCAGCCGGACGATCGCCTCGCTGCGGTCATCGGCGGCGCCGCGCTCGATCACCACGCGGTAGCCCTCGAGCTCGAACCAGGCGGGCAGCACGCCCGCGGTCCTGCGCACCAGCAGCTCGAACGACGCGTCCGCGGCCTCGAACGCATATCCCCGGTGCTCGGCGTCCTTGATCCGGTCCAGGATCACGGCGGCCAGTCCCGGATCGCCGCTGAGGTCGAGGCCGAGCTCCTCGGCCTTCGCGAGCACGTTGCTGCGCCCGGCAAGCTCGCTGACCAGCACCCTCGCCTGGTTGCCGACCGAGCCGGGGTCGACGTGCGAATAGGCGTCCGGCCGCCGGGCGATGGCGGACGCGTGCAGGCCCGCCTTGGTGGTGAACGCGGACGAGCCGACGTAGGGCTGCCGCGATTCGAACGGCAGGTTGGCAAGCTCGGCGATCGTCCTGGCAGTGGAAGCCAGCGCCGCGAGCCGGCCCGGCGGCAGCAGCTCGTGCCCGCGTTTCAGCTCGAGGCTGGCGATGACCGAGAACAGGTCGGCGTTCCCGCACCGCTCACCGTAGCCGTTGGCGGCGCCCTGCACGTGCAGCGCGCCGCCGGAGACGGCGACCACCGAGTTGGCGACCGCGCAGGCAGAGTCGTTGTGGAAGTGCACGCCGAGGCGTGCCCGGGTGGCGGCAGCGACCTCGCCGAGGATGCGGGCGGCCTCGTCCGGCAGCGTGCCGCCGTTGGTGTCGCAGAGCGCGAGCGTGTCGGCGCCGGCCTCGGCGGCGGCGGCCAGCACCTCAAGCGCGTAACCGCGGTCGGCCCGGTAGCCGTCGAAGAAATGCTCGGCGTCGAAGACCACCCGCCGGCCCTCGCCCGCCATGAAGCGCACCGACTCGGCCACCATCGCCAGGTTCTCCTCGCGGGTGGTGCGCAGCGCCTCGTCGACGTGCAGCGTCCAGGCCTTGCCGACCAGCGTCACGATCGGCGTCCCGGCCGCCAGCAGCGCGCGGAGGTTCGGGTCATCCTCGGTGCTGCGCCGCGGCGGCCGGGTGGCGCCGAACGCCGCGAGCTTGGCATGCCGCCATGGCAGCTCGGCGGCGCGGGCGAAGAACTCGGCGTCCTTCGGGTTGGAGCCCGGCCAGCCGCCCTCGACGACGTCCACGCCGAGCGCGTCGAGTGCCGCCGCGACATGCAGCTTGTCGGCGACGGTGAGGTCGAGGCCGACCTGCTGGGAGCCGTCGCGGAGCGTGGTGTCGTAAATCTCGACCTTCTCGGCGCCCGCCTGGCTGGCCGCACCGAGCCGGCTGGCGGCACCGGTCAGCGCGGCGAGACCGGGCTCTCCGGCGGCGCTTGACGGCCCGCCGAGGCCGGGCTCCCCGGCGAGGCCGGGCTCCCCGGCGCTCATACGGCCGCCGCCTGCGCGGAAAGGACGGTCTCCAGCGCCTCGTTCCAGCCGGCCGTGCTGGCCGGCGCGCCGGCCTCAAGCACGGTCGAGACCGCGGCGTCC
>WNGD01008355.1_pt1 | contig 11478 bp, 10 predicted proteins | sample 5400671 | NCBI WGS metagenome assembly WNGD01 (sample SAMN13153369, study PRJNA577476) | soil metagenome | isolation source: 40 cm soil or saprolite under grassland replicate 2 | place: USA:California | collected 2016-06-15
GTTGATCGCCAATACCGCGCCCGTCGCTTATGGTGCGCTGGGCACGCCGATCATCGCGCTTGCGGCGGTGACCGGCCTCGACCTCTACGACCTCAGCGGGATGGTGGGCCGGCAACTTCCGTTCTTTTCGCTTATCGTACCGTTCTGGTTGATCTGGGCCTTCGCCGGCTGGCGCGGCATGCTCGAGATCTGGCCGGCCACGCTCGTGGCCGGCGTCAGCTTTGCGATCCCACAATATCTGATCTCGAATTATCATGGACCCTGGCTCGTCGATGTCCTCTCGTCGGTCGTATCGATGGGCTGCCTGATTGCCTTCCTCAATTACTGGCGTCCGCAAAAGGTTTGGACAACCACGATTCCGCGCGGCCGGCAGGCGGCGCTGGCAGCCAATGAAGCAGCGCAGGATCCGGGATCAACTGCCGACGTCCTGGTTGCGCCGGCTCGGGGTGAGGTGGTCAAAGCGTGGGTCCCCTGGCTGATCCTCAGCGTCGCCGTGATTCTGTGGGGAACTCCGCAGTTCAAGGCCTTACTCGATGGCATCTCGGTCGTGCGCATTCCAGTGACAGGCGTGCACAACTTGATCGAACGGATGCCTCCGGTCGTCGTTAGGCCGACCACCGAAGCGGCCGTCTATCTATTCAATTGGCTGTCGGCCACCGGCTCGGGCATCTTGATGGCCGCAGTTGTTGCTGGCCTGGTCATGGGATTTTCGCCCTTGGGGCTCGTGCGCACCTATTGGAATACGCTCAAGCTCGTGCGCTATTCCCTGTTGACGATCGCATGTATGCTCGCGATCGGATTCATCACCCGCTATTCCGGCATCGGCGCGACGCTCGGTCTCGCCTTTGCCAATACGGGTTGGCTCTATCCGCTGTTCGGCACCATGTTGGGCTGGCTCGGCGTTGCACTCACCGGGTCCGACACGTCCTCGAACGTGCTGTTCGGCAGCCTCCAACGCATCACGGCCGAACAGCTGGGGCTCAGCCCAACCTTGATGTCTGCGGCGAACAGCTCGGGCGGTGTCATGGGCAAAATGATCGACGCCCAGAGCATCGTGGTTGCAAGCACGGCGACGCGCTGGTACGGCCATGAGGGCGACATCCTGCGCTACGTCTTCTTGCACTCGCTCGTCCTGGCCGCCCTGGTCGGCGTCCTCGTCTCGCTTCAGGCGTATGTCTGGCCCTTTACCGCCCTGGTGGTGCGCTGACGCTATGACACGGCGCCTGGTCTCCAGCCGATCGAGAATGTTCGGGCGGTGTCACTTGGACAAGCTGTTCTGATGGGACGTTGGCTTGAAGGGCATCGATCATGAGAGTGGGATTGTTTATTCCCTGTTATGTCGATGCCTTCTTTCCCGAGGTCGGCATCGCGACGCTGCAATTGCTGGAACGGCTGGGCGTCGAAGTCACCTATCCGCTCGACCAGACCTGCTACGCGGCCGGGGCGGAGGCATTGTTCGTCTAGAACTTCAAGGACTTCGATCACATCGTCACCCCGTCGGGCAGCTGACGGCGGCAACGATAATCTCCACGGCCAAAATAAAACGTCGCCGGTCGACACATGTCCCATCCTGTCCCCATGAGTCCCATTGGGGGTCGCCGCGTTGCGCATCCGAATCTTTTCTTCCATACTGGAATATTGGCTGGCGATCTACTGCGGTCGCGTTTAGCTGACTACGAGGAGCATCTTTTTCATGCGGCCACTCCTTTCACCGAATGTCCAGGCCATCACGCTGTCTGGCCACCCGCCACAGCGCGACCGCGCCCCGGATGCTCTCGCGACGGGAACACCGAAATCATTGGGCGAGGATCTCGTCACCTTGCTTGGCGCTGGTCAGGTGCTCACACGAGCGATCGACCTTGTCCGCTTCGCAACCGATGCAAGTCCCTATCGCCTCTTCCCAAGGGCCGTAGTGATTGCCCGTCATGCGGACGACGTGGGTAAAGTACTCGAGTATGCGCGGCTGAAGCATGAAAGCGTGACGTTTCGTGCCGCTGGCACAAGCCTCTCAGGTCAGGCGCAGGGCGATGGCATTCTGGTCGACGTCAGGCGGCATTGGTCCGGTGTCAGCGTCGAAGAAGCGGGGCGGCGCTTGCGGGCGCGCCCGGGCACGGTCCTATCGCGCGCTAATCTCGCACTTCACGCGCACGGTTACCGGCTCGGACCCGATCCTGCAAGCGCATCCGCCTGCACGATCGGCGGCGTGATCGCCAACAACTCAAGCGGCATGTGTTGCGGCACGACGCAGAATTCCTACAAAACGCTGTCGTCACTCACCTTTATGCTGCCATCGGGCACGGTGATCGACAGCGCGCAGCGCGATGCGGAACAGCAATTCGCTGCGGCCGAGCCCGCCCTCACCGCAGGACTAATGGAGATCAAGCGCGAGATCGAATCGGATCCGGAACTTGTGGCCCGGCTCCGGAAGAAATTCAGTATTAAGAACACAACGGGCTACCATATGGAGGCATTCCTCGACGGCGCGACACCCTTAGAGATCTTTCGTCGCCTGGTTGTCGGCTCGGAGGGCACACTCGCGTTCATTTCGGAGGCGGTATTCGAGACGATCCGGGATAAACAATTCCGGTTGACATCGTTCATGATCTTTCCCGACCTGTACGCGGCATGCGCCGCGGTGAAGCCGTTCGTGGACCAGGGTGCCGCGGCGGTCGAGCTGACGGATCGCGCGTCGCTGCGCGCGGTGGAGGGCAAGCCCGGAGTGCCTGAACGCTGGAAGGCATTGCCCGCGGAAGCAACCGCGCTACTTGTCGAGTTCCGCGCGCCAAGCGAGGCCGCACGTGCCGAGGTAGGGCCTGCCGCGAATGCGACGCTGGCCGGGCTCACATTGATCGAATCCGCGGAATTCACAAAGGACCCGGTCGTTGCCGCGCAGTTCTGGAACGTACGCAACGGTCTGCTTGCGTCGGTCGGGGGCGCGCGTCCCTCCGGCTCTTCGTTCATCCTCGAGGACGTTTGCTTCCCGCCGGATCGACTCGCCGGCGGTGCGCTCGACCTGCAGGTACTTTTCGCAAAGCACGGCTACGCCGGGGTCATCTTTGGGCACGCCTCGGCCGGCAACCTGCACTTTCTGATCACCCCGTTTCTCAACGACTCGAAGGAAATCGCGCGCTTCGATACATTCATGCGGGATGTCGTCGAGCTGGTCGTCGACAAATACGACGGCTCGCTCAAAGCCGAGCACGGTACCGGACGCAACATCGCGCCATTCGTGGAGCGGGAATGGGGGTCGAGGCTCACGACGCTGATGTGGAAGCTGAAGCGGCTCGCCGATCCGGAGAATATTCTCTCGCCAGGTGTCATGTTAACGGACGATCCGGAGAGCCATCTCAAGAACCTGCAGACCGCACCTACTATCGAGGCGACGGTTGACAGATGCATTCAATGTGGCTTCTGCGAACCGGTATGCCCCAGCCGCAATCTCACGACTACTCCGCGGCAGCGGATCGCCTTGCGACGGGAGATGGCGCGACAAGCTGAACATTCACCGATGCTCGCGGCAATTCTCGCGGACTACGATTACGACGCAATCCAGACGTGCGCGGGCGATGGATTATGTGAGATTGCTTGTCCCGTGAACATCAATACCGGGGTATTGATGAAACAATTCCGCCGTCTCGAGCACGGAGCCCGGGCCGAGGTGGCCGCGGCAACGATTGCGAGACAGTTCGGCCCAGTAGAGCGTATCGCGCGCGTCGCGGTCGGTGGTGCGGGCGCGACGGCAAGACTTCTCGGGCACGGCACGCTCACGGCGATGACCAACGGCGCGCGCGCGATCGTGAACAAGGATCTACTGCCGGGGTGGCTGCCGAATATGCCCACCGCGGGCAGGGCGAGGTTGCCGGAAACGCAGCGCGATGGCGCTGGCGGCGTCTACTTCACCGCATGCGTCAACCGGATTTTCGGCGAGATGTCCGGGCACGAGCATGAACTCTCGCTGCAGGAGGCAATCGTCGCCGTCTCGGAGCGTGCGGGGATGCCTCTGTGGATTCCCGACGACATCTGGGGCCGCTGTTGCGCGACGATATGGCACTCGAAAGGCTACGAGACAGGCAACGCGATCATGGCAAACCGCACGGTGGAAAGTCTGTGGCGCTGGAGCGAAGCCGGCCGGCTGCCGATTGTTTGCGACGCGAGCACGTGCTCGCTAGGAATCACCAGAGAGGTTGTGGAGTATCTGTCCCCGGCGAATCGCGAGCGCCACGCGCAATTGACAATTTTTGATTCCATCGCGTGGGCGCACGATCGCCTGTTGGCGAAGCTGGAAGTCCGGCGCAAAGTCGCATCGGCAGTTGTGCACCCGAGTTGCTCGGCCAATCATCTCCAGCTCGACAAAAAGCTGCATGTGCTCGCGGCCGCGATGGCCAACCGGGCTGTGACGCCCGATTCTGTTGGTTGCTGCGCCTTCGCTGGCGACCGTGGCTTCCTTCACCCCGAACTCACGCGATCGGCCACGGTCGAGGAGGCGGCGGAGGTCCGCGCAGGCCAGTTTGACGCCTATCTAGGCAGCAATCGCACCTGCGAGATAGGCATGAATCTCGCTACCGGCAAGAACTATATGTCGTTTGTCTACTTGCTTGAGAAATTGACGCGTCCCGAGGCCGCCGCCCGTCCGTGAAGAGCCCATATCGGCAACCGTTAAAAGCGCTCGGTCTCGTCATTCCTGCCTCACTGCTCGCCGTGCCGACGAGGTGATTGAATGAGGCGGCGGAGCGATCCCGTCTAACTAGGCGTCCCGTCTGTAAGTGGGGGAGTCCAGGATCAAGCGCTTCAGACTATCCACCGTACAGTGTCGATGTCGCTCACGGGCTCGTGCTTCTCTTCGGAATCGGCACCAGGGCCCTTCCATCATGGGATTCGAAGACGGGGGGATCAATCTAATGGGCGGCCTTGCCGTCAGATGGTCGGCAGGTCCAAGCGGACACGCGATCTCACCTCATCCATCGTCCCGCAAGGGACATCATTCCACCGCTCGGTGGAGCTCGAGTTTCCTCCTATTGCATTCGATTCAGTATAGTTGTCATGCCGCCACGAACTCCTTGGTCCACCGGAACTCGGTGCCGTCAACCCATATACGGTGCATCACGACCGCCATCCGCCGTGCCACGGCGACGATCGCGCGTTTCAATCCTCGTCTTTTGGCAATCTTCATGCCCCAGGCCTTGAGCCACGACCATTTGATGGTGCGGGTCAGCATGCTCTGTGCCGCTTCGAACAGCACAGTACGCATCATGGCATCCCCGCATTTCGAGATGCCACCCATTCGGTCGATCTCACCTGATTGATGCTTGGATGGTGTCAACCCAAACACCGCACCGACTGCCTTAGAGTTCCTGAGGCGAGCTGGCACGTCGACGGTGGCGCGATAGGTCAACGCGACCACGGGGCCGACACCGGGGGTTGTCATCAGGCGCCGGCAAACATCATCGTCCCGGACGATGGCCAGCAAGCGGCGGTGCAGGATGCCGACCTGCTCGCGAAGCACCCGCCGGACAATGAGTAGCGGTTCGACAAGCACGGCCAAATCAGGCAGGTTCTCGACAAGCTCCTTGATGCGTGCATCGAACTTGACCGTTCCCACCATGCCTACCTTGAGACCGAAGTTGCGCAAGGTGGCGCGTAGGTCGTTTTCGATGGCGATGGCCTTAGATTGAAGCAGCTTGCGGTGGGTCAGGAGCATCCGCAGCTTCTGACTGCGTCTTCACATGCACCGGACGATAAAGCCACGCCCGCATCATCTGCGCGATGCCGCGAGCATCGTTGCGGTCCGTCTTGTTGATCTGCGCCTTCAACACCGCCCTCATGTGCCGCGCCTCAACACAGATCACCGGCAAGCCCGCTTCGGCGAGAGCGCTGGAAAGCCATTGCGACAGTGGCCCGGCTTCCAGTCCTACCCGCTTGAAGCGGTAGGCGGGGTTCGTCAGGACCTGCAGCAGCGCCTCGGGTTCGCTCGCCACCTTCACTTCCCGCACGATCCTACCCGTGTCATCCACGATGCAGACACTCGTCTCCTTGACCCGAAACGTCAAGTCCAGCAAAATGCTCCATGCTGTGCTTCTCCTTCTGATGCTTGGGCCGCGAATGCGGGCCTCGTTTCCACCATTTAGCCTGAAGCGCAGCACCCCAAATCTTTAGCTATCCACAAGTCGGACGGCCGATTACCCCATCTAATGAGATCGCAGGCGCGCTGATATCCATGCTGGCCGGGAGCACAACGCGCTCCAATCAGAGGCCGGATACATTGATGCAAGACCGCATCCGCTCTCGACACGTCCGGTCATGCCCAATGACCGGACTTTGCCGGTGCTGAGCGCCTCTTCCGGGATGCGCCAGAAGGGGCCATTCCGGTATCGAGCCGCAAACGTCGCGGGCGTCATCTCAGGTTCGAATTCACGCTTTCATCCGTCAGGTCCCCGGCGTCGGATATTCTCGTATGGAGAGCCATCCCGATGGGTGTAGCGCGCAGGCTTACCGCCTGGCGGAGTGATCATATCGACGTCTGCATAATATGCGGCATCGTTAGCGGTGCGAGTTCCGATCTCGAGAACACGGGCATCGGTCTGAGAGCGATTTTGTAGGCAGTGCCCATTGGGATCTCCGGCCTTGAAGCCTGCCGCATCACCCGCACGCAAAAGTTCTTCGCCGCCGTCCGTAACAAGCGTCACCTCGCCAGACAGCACATAAACAAATTCATCTGATTCTGTGTGCCAGTGACGTTGGCTCGACCACGCCCCTGGAGGCAGAATTAAGAGATTGACTCCGAATTGCGTCAAACGCGCGGCATCTCCGAGTTTGTGCCGTTGGCGCGTGCGGCAAGGCTGATCGAACGGCGATGGATACAGCGTGCCGACGACCGGCGCTATCGTTCCGATATCGAGACGTTTCTGTGTCATCGCGGCCTCCTTCATTTTTTCACGCAGGATAGCCTAGGCAGGGCGATTGGTATCAACATTGTAACAGCGAAGTTTCGGCATGTGAGCTTCGGGGCAACTGAAAATATCTCGGCAAATTATGGGATGCGCAGTGAGCGTCTGAAAGCGATGGCTAAGATCCTGCACATTGAGGACAACGAGGACAACATCTACATGGTGTCGCGCCGGTTACAACGAAAAGGCTACGAGGTCCTCATCGCCCACGACGGCGCGGAAGGCCTGGCACAAGCCAAGAGTCGGGCCCCGGCCCTTATTCTGGTGGACCTTGGGCTACCCGTCATCGACGGTTGGGAAGTTACGCGGCAGTTGCGCGCGGCGCCGGAAACTGCGGCTGTCCCCATTATTGCGCTTTCTGCCCACGCCATGCCGCAGGATCGCGCGCGAGCACTCGCGGCAGGGTGCAATGATTTCGTTGCGAAACCGATCGATTTTCCGCGCCTACTTGATCGGATCGAGGTTCTGCTGAGGGCGAAGTCGAAGACATGAATGAGCCGCTGCCTGTGATTCTCGTCGTCGATGATAACGAGGATAATCGTTATCTGCTCGCGCGCCGATTGCGGCGGTTGGGCTATGAGACCGTGCTGACCGCGGAGGACGGGGTCGAGGCTATTACAATGCTTTCCGAACGGCCCGTGGACCTCATGCTCCTCGATGTCATGATGCCAAGGATGAATGGTCATCAAGTGCTAGAGCAGCTCAAGGCGAACCCGGCATCACGAGAGATCCGCGTTATCATGATTTCTGCCGTGGATGAGCTTGAAAGCGTGGTCCGCGGTATCGAACTCGGCGCCGACGACTATCTTCTCAAGCCTTTCAATCCCGTGATTCTCGGAGCACGTGTCGGCGCCTGCCTTGAGAAGAAACGCCTGCGTGACCAGGAGGCCTACTACCGGGAAGAAATCCAGCGCGAGAGGCGCCGCGCCGACGAATTGTTACAAGCCATCCTGCCGCCGAGCGCCGTGGCCGAGCTAAAGGCGACCAACGAGGTCAAGCCCCGCCGCCTGGAAGATGTCACGGTACTGTTCAGCGACATCGTCGGATTCACGCGGTACTGCGATTGCCATCCGGCGGAACAGGTCGTGTCTGAGCTCCGCGCCCTTGTCGACGCGTTCGAGGACATCGTTGATGCGCATGCCATGGAGAAGATAAAGACCATCGGAGATGCATTCCTTGCCACGGCGGGGCTGCTTCAACCGATGGAGAACGGCGTGCTCGCCGCTGTGCGGTGTGCGAGGGCGATGATCGAGACCTCGCAGAGGCTTAAGCCAGGTTGGGCAGTCCGTATCGGCATTCATAGCGGTCCCGTAATCGCTGGGATTATGGGCCGGCGCCAATACTTGTTCGATTTGTGGGGAGACACTGTCAATACCGCCGCGCGTGTCACCTCGCATGCGGACGGCGGATCGATCCTTATGAGTGCCACGGCCTGGGCCCGGGTTCGGCACTGCTGCGCGGGCCGAAGCCGCGGACTCGTGGAGCTGAAGGGTAAGGGAGCACTAGAACTGTTCGAATGCCATGGCCTTCGACATCCTGGGACTGTGGTGCTGTGACCGGGTGGGGTCGTTGCCGCCGGCGGGCAAAGCTCGCCAGCCGCGAGCGTCGATCGGCTCACGTCATTCCTCCAAGCTCTTCAGGAAATCGATGAAGTCCGCGATCTGATCGGGTTCCAGGCGGAATTCCGGCATGTCCGCGTGGCCCGTGACGATCCCCTCGGCCAGAGCCTCTTCGAGGTACTCGACCGGATAGCGCTGATGCAGCGTGCGGAACGGCGGTGCAGGCTTGAACGGGCTCTCCCCGGTTCGCTCGATCGCATGGCAGCGCGCGCAATTCGCGCGGGCGAACTCTCTGCCGCGTTGCACGCTGTCGGCCTCCGCCCTGACCGTGTCGGCCAACAAGCACATCGCCAGTGCCACGAGAGCAGCGTTCACAATGTTCGTGTGGCGCTCACGGTCCGGCATGGCTCTCACTCCGCGTCATGGGATCGCTGTTCGGAATCCGGCCATGCGGAAATCAAACGCCGCCGGCGGCAACGGTGGTGGGTGTGCCCTTAGCGCGGCGGCGCGCCTCGGTCGGGGCCGGCGGAGCGGGAGAAGCGCCGCGGGGCGGCCCGCTTTCCGGCGAGCCAGCGTGCGATTTTCGGCCAGATCGTTCGCAGCGTTCGTGCCCCCATAAACAATCCGAGATGCTGGCACGGCGCCATTGCCGTCTCGATCTCGGTCGCGGCAGTGCCCACGCGACGCGCGGTGGCGAACACCTGCTCGGGCACCACGACATCATCATCGCGCGCGGCCAGCAGGAATAATGGAAGGCGGAGCCGCGCCAGATCGATGCGATGCCCGAGCGCGACGAGCCTGGCCTCGGCGAGCCGGTTCTGCTTGTACAGCCATTCCACTACTTCGAGATAATAGGTGCCGGGCAAATCCACCGTCGCGGCATGCCATTGCTGAAATTCCGCTTCCAGTCTGCGCAATTCCGGCCCGCCGAGCCGCCGCGGCACCTGCAACAATTGCCGCACCGATTCGCTGTCGAGCGTCCGCGGACCCCAGAACCCCAGCACCCGGTCGCCGAGAATCCGCCCGCCGCCGAGCTCGACGAGCTGCTCGAACACGGCAAGCGGCGTTTGTGCCGCCAGCCGCGACAGGGGCGATTCGCCGGCACGAATATCGACGCGAGCTCGTCCACCGCCACGTCGAGATCGGCCAGATAATTGTCGATCGACAAGTAACGCATCTCGGGGACGGCGCTCAGCCAATCGGTGACGCAGATGTGCGACAGCCCGGCGCTGCGCAGCGCCCGGATCAGGCTGTGTCCCGGCGCGAAATCCGCGATCGTCGCCCGGTGCAGGGCGAATGGCGCGCAGATGAGCGCCGGCACCGCGCGGTGGTCGGCACAAAATTCGCGCAAGCGCATGCTGGGCGCGCGGTTTGCCGTGGCCCATTTCGCGGTCGGCGAATCCGTTTTCGCCGCGGCTGCGCCGAGCTGGGCGAACTGGCCCGCATCATGCCGCTGGTCGAAGCCGCGGCGAGCGCCGGCCACAGGAACGCAATGGAAGGGAACGGCTGGTCCGCCATGGTGCCGTCGCAAGGTTCCAGCCAATCTACCCGCCAGACTCTCAAAATCCTTGCCCTGGATCAATCGGATTCCGGGTGGCAGTGGATAAAAGAAAAATCGTGTTTGCGGTGCGGCATTCGATCGGATCAGGCCCATGTCGGTGGTGCACCGGCGCAATTCCCCGATCCGCCCCGGAACTCGATCTCCCGGCGAAGAAAATGCCTCCCTCCGCGCCCGAACGAGCGGGTGTTCATTGGCTCCGGGCTCGCGGGCCTGGGCCCGCGCCGCGGAACGACGACTGGGAATTTTGGGACCGCAGCTACGCGGCGCGAACCCGGAAGAAGAACTCCCCGACACGGCCTTCGAGATCGGCTGCGGCCGAGGACAGGCGCTCGGTCAGCGTGAAGATGTCCCGCACCACGGCCAGGCTGTCGCTGGTCGAGTGCTCCACCGCTTGCACGTCCTCCGTCGTGCGTTTGGTGTTGCTCGCGGCCGCCTGACCCGCTTCCGAAATCTGGTTGGCGGCGGCCGATTGCTGCACCACCGCACTGGCAATCGCGGAAGCGACCGAAGCCATGTTCGTCACCGCCTTGGCTACCGCCCCGATTTGCTCGACCGACTGACTCGTCGCGTTCTGCACCGCGGCGATCTGCCGGGAGATCTCGTTGGTCGCCTTCTCGGTCTGGTTGGCCAGCGCCTTGACTTCGGAGGCGACCACGGCAAAGCCCCGTCCGGCGTCTCCGGCGCGCGCCGCCTCGATGGTGGCGTTGAGCGCCAGCAAATTGGTCTGGCCGGCGATTTTCGAGATCAGATCCACGACCGAGCCGATCTGGCCGACGGCGTCGGCGTGATTATCGCCCGGTGTCGACGTAGTAAACGCTCTTCGGGAAAAGGACACGAACGGGGGGAGCAGTGCACTCCTGCCAATGCTCGGTGTAGAATGGCGCCAGAGGGCAGCCCGATGACCACTTCGGGAGACACCGGATCGAACGTAGGCTCGTCGCGATCCTGGCCGCCGATGTCGCCGGCTACAGTCGGCTCATGGGCATCGATGAGGTCCGCACGGCTCACGTTCTCCGGGAGCACCGCGCCGGATTGGCGCCATCGCCCGGTGGGGTGATCGAATGAGCGACCCGGAGCGTCAGGGACCGGCGGCTGACACGGCACCAAAAGTGCGCGGAAAGCGGTTCCGCGAGTCGATCGCGCGACTGCTGGCCGACATGGCGGGACCGCGACAGGATTCATATGCAGATTTGAAGCAGCAGCTCGACATTCGCACCAAGGAGCTGAGCGAATCTCTGGAGCGGGAGACGGCGACCTCCGAAGTCCTCGGCATTATCAGCAGTGCGCCAAGCGACTTAGAGCCCGTTTTCAACACCATCCTCGCGAACGCGGCGCGGCTCTGTGAGGCCAGCTACGCCACTCTGTGGCTTTGCGAAGGAGACGCTATCCGCGCCGTCGCGCTCCATGGGGACGT
>WNGD01006200.1_pt1 | contig 11475 bp, 10 predicted proteins | sample 5400671 | NCBI WGS metagenome assembly WNGD01 (sample SAMN13153369, study PRJNA577476) | soil metagenome | isolation source: 40 cm soil or saprolite under grassland replicate 2 | place: USA:California | collected 2016-06-15
CGGCCACCAGCACCGAGAGACTCTCCGGCTTGAGCCGCCGCCCGCCGCACGTGGGACATGGCTGTTCGACCATGAACTGCTCGAGCTGCTCGCGCACGCCGTCGGACGCCGTTTCGCGATAGCGCTTTTCGACGTGATCGAGCACGCCCTTCCAGCCCGATTCGTATGAGCCGTGCCAGCGCTCGCTGTCGTACTGGTACGTGATCGTCTTCCCGGGCGCGCCTCGGAGCAGGATCTTCTGCACGGCGGGCGACAGATCACGCCACGGCGCATTGAGGTCGAACTTGTACGCCTTGGCGAGCGCCGGCAGCACGACCTTCCTTAGATAGCCGCTCGGCTCGCCCCACGGCAGCACGACGCCCTCGAGAATCGACAGGCTGTGATCGCCCAGGACGAGATCGGCGTTGACCTCGCGCCGCGTGCCGAGTCCCGAGCAATCGGAACAGGCGCCGTAGGGCGAGTTGAACGAGAACTGCCGCGGCTCGAGCTCGGGAAGCGACAGGCCGCACTTTGGACAGGCGTAGCGCTCTGAAAAGAGCCGCGAGCGCGGTGACCCGGTCTGCCGTACGACTTCCACCACACCTTCCGCCGCCTTCAGCGCGGTCTCAATCGAATCGGCGAGCCGGCCACGATCCGCCGGTCGCACGACCAGACGGTCGACGACGACGGCGATGTCGTGGTTCTGCCGGCGGTTCAACTTGGGAACGTCGGACAGGTCGTACGTTTCACCGTTGATGCGGACGCGCACGAAGCCTTGTTTGCGCATCGCCTCGAAGACGTCGCGGAATTCACCTTTGCGCCCGCGCACCAGTGGCGCCAGCACCTCAATCTTGGTCCCTTCCGGCCACTCGAGCACGAGATCGGTGATCTGTGACGCGGACTGCCGCTCGACCGGCGAGCCATCGTTGGGGCAATGCGGCGTCCCGGTGCGGGCCCACAGCAGGCGGAGGTAGTCGTAGATCTCGGTAATGGTGCCCACAGTGGAACGTGGATTGGCACCGGCGGTCTTCTGTTCGATCGAGATGGCGGGCGAGAGCCCTTCGATCGCATCGACGTCGGGCTTGTCCATGAGACCGAGGAACTGGCGCGCGTAGGCGGACAGCGATTCGACGTAGCGGCGCTGCCCTTCGGCGTAGATCGTGTCGAAGGCCAGTGACGATTTGCCCGAGCCCGACAACCCGGTGATGACCACCAGGGCGTTCCGGGGGAGCTCGACATCGATGTTTTTGAGATTGTGTTCGCGCGCTCCGCGGACGATCAACGCATCGCCAGGCATAGACCCGGAGCTTAGAGGGGTTACGGTGCGTGGGTCAACTCTCCTGAAACATGGGCGGCAGGGGCGGCAGAGACGCCACGGGGCAACCATGCCGCCATTGCCGCCTATTGCCGCCCGTTGTTCAGTTTCCTAGGTTAGCACCCCCATGATGAATAACTCCAAGGACAGGGGCCCCAGGCGCGAGCGCCGCTGGCAGACGTCGCAGGAGCGGGCACGGGTCGCGGCGGAGCTGATCGAGGAAGCGGAATCCCTCACTCAGACCGGCGCGATCGCCTCTCCTCACGACGTCGCGCGCGACGGGCAACCGCCGCCGCTGCGGATCGCGCAGAGGGTAGCAACTCCAGGACCTATGGACATCACGGCCAAGCTGGACGACGGCGAGCTGGAGCCTCCAGCACGCCCCGCAACCCCGGCCCAGACACCTGCGCCGGCTCCCCCAGCCTCCAGCGCTCCGCCCCTGCCGGCCCCGCCGCCGCCCGCGCTGGAGCCAACCGCTCCAGCGTTGGACGACCCGCTGTACATCGCGGGCCGCGAGGCGAACGAGCGGGGTGAGATCGACCGCGCGGCGGCTTCCTATCGAGAGCTCCTGGGCCGCGACCCCAAGCACGTGAAAGCGCGCAACAACCTGGCGCTGATTCTCGATGCCCGGGGTGACCGCGACGGCGCCCTCGCGGAGCTGGACCGCGCCCTCGAGACCGAGCCCGACAATCCTGCGCTGCTGCTCAACCGCGCCGCCATCCTGGGCGCGACCGTGCGCTACGCCGCGGCGCAGCGCGACCTGCAACGCGTGCTGCGGGCCGACCCGAACAACGTCGAGGCGCTGTTCAACCTCGGCATCGTCCTGACGCGCCGCGGCCAGTGGCGTGAGGGCACCGACCAGCTCCGGCGCGCGGCGGAAGTCGAGCCGGGTCGCGCCGCGACCTGGTACTACCTGGGCGAGGCGCTCAATCACCTCGACGATCTCGCGGGCGCGCTCGAAGCGTACGAGCGGGCCGTGGAGCTGCAGCCGGCGAATCCGAAAGCGCTGTACGGAATCGGCAAAGTGCTCGACCGGTTGAATCGGCCCGATGAAGCGACGGCGATGTACCGCCGCTCCCGCGAAATGACCGGTAGGTGATTCGCGTAGTCGTGGACGATCTCGCGTCGTTCGCCGCTGATGCAGTCGTCCGCCCCGCCACAACTCGACTCGACCCGACCGCCGCGGCGCTGCGCCGTCTGGAAATTCTCGGCGGGGAGGAGTTCCAGAACCGCATCCGCCTGAGCCGCGAGCTCGCGGTCGGGGGCGCGGTCGTGACGGCCGCCGGGGGCGACCTCCCCGCCGAATTCGTCATCCATGCCATCATTCGGAGCGAGACCGAGCCGGTCACGCGCGGCAGTGTCGCGCGCGCCTGGCTGTCCACGCTCCATCAAGCGCAGGAGTGGGAGTTCGTGCACCTCAGCGCCCCACCGCTGGGCACCGGCGCCGGCAACCTGACGCTCGAGGACTCCGCGGAAATCATGGCGACGGTGTTGCACGCGCACCGCGGCGGCGCGCAGTTCCCCGCGGACGTGTCGTTCATCGTCGAGCGTCCCGAGGATCAACAGGTGTTCGAGGCGGCGCTGCAACGGGCGGTCTCGTGAACCGGCGCCGCTGGGTCATCGCGATTCTCGCCGCGTGGGTGCTGTCGCTGGGCTGGCTGGTCAAGCGCGAGGTGTTCCGGCCCACCGGGGCACGGCTCGCGGCCGCCGCCCTCGCCGTACCGCCCGGCGCGCTGTTCTATCGGCTCTCCGTCGGCGGCCAGCAGGTCGGCTACTCGTCCACAACGATCGACACGCTCACGAGCTCGCTCCGCGTCGAGAACGTGTTCGTGCTCGACGTTCCCGCCATGGGCGCGTTGCACCGCACCAGCGCGCGCAGCACCGCCACGCTCTCGCGCGCGCTGCGGCTGGAAACGGTCGAGACCACGTTCGACGGTGACCTCGGTCAGTTTGCGGCGCATGGCCGCGTCATTGGGGACACCGTGTTGCTCGTCGCGATCGTCGCGGCAGGCGACTCGCAAACAACCCGGATCCCGCTCCAGGGGCCGATTACGCTGCCGACCTTGCTGCCGTTACGCCTCGCCTTCGGCGGCGAGCTGCGGTCAGGGCACGCGTACACCGCCCGGCTCTTCGATCCGCTGTTGCTCACAAGCCGTGACGTGACGGCGCGCGTGGCCGCGGAGTCCACCCTGGTCGTGTCCGACAGCGCCGACCTTGATTCGACGACCATGGTCTGGGTCCCCGAGCACTTCGATACGGTGCGCGCGTTCCGCATCGACCACGATGCGCTGGGGGGGGTGGGGGAGGGCGTTCCGATGAGCAGCTGGATCGACGCGCAGGGAGGGCTGGTCTTCGCCACGACCGATGGATTCGCGATGGAGCGTGCCGCGTTCGAAATCGTCTATCAGAACTTCAAGAAGCGCGACACCGTTCGCATTGCCCGCAGCAGCGCCGTTCCTGCACCCGGCGAGATCATACCGCTCACGGCATTGGTCGCCGGCGTGCGATCCGACCCTGAGCCGCGGGAACGGCTGCGGCTGCGGAGGAACGGGCGTGACACGGTCGAAATCGTTCAGGCTGCTGCCGTCGAGGCCCCCGCCGCACTGTATCGCTTGCCTTCGCGCGATACCGCGCTCGCGCGCTGGCTCGCTCCCGAGCCGCTCATCCAGAGCCACGACCCGCGGATTGCCGCGCAGGCCCGCCGCGTCATCGAGCGCGAGCGGGCGCCGGCGCGCGTCGCCGAGCTGCTGACGCACTGGGTGCACCGCACGCTGCGCCGCGCGATCCCGCCGCCCGGGAGCGTCCCGAGCGCCGTGAAGGTGCTCGAGACCGCGCGCGGCGATTGCAACGACGCCACCACGCTGTTCGTCGCGCTCGCCCGTTCGACCGGGTTGCCGGCGCGCACGGTGGGCGGACTGATCTACCTGAATGGGCGGTTTTACTACCACGCGTGGGCCGAGGTCTATCTGAACGATTGGATCGCGGTCGACCCGACATTCGATCAATTCCCCGCGGACGCGGCGCATATTCCGATCGCGACCGGTGGGCTGGCGCGCCAGATCGAGCTCGTTCCGCTCGTCGGCCGGCTGAAGCTCGAGGTGCTATGATCCGCCTGGAGAACCTGACCAAGCTCTACGGCAGCTTCGTGGCCGTGGACGACATCTCCCTGCACGTACCGCGCGGCGTGCTGTACGGCTGTCTTGGGCCGAACGGCGCGGGCAAGACGACGACGCTGCGGATGATCGCCGGCATCCTGCGGCCCACCCAGGGCCGCGTGCTGCTCGGCGGCGATGACGTCCACACCAATCCGCTCAGCGCCAAGATGCGGCTCGGGTTCATTCCCGACCGTCCTTTCGTCTACGACAAGCTCACCGGCGCGGAATTCCTGCGGTTCGTCGCCGGACTCTACGGCCAGGAGGGCGACACCGTCGAGCGCCGCGTCGCCGAGCTGCTCGAGGTGTTCGAGCTGACCAGCTGGAAGGATGAGCTGATCGAGGCGTACAGCCATGGCATGCGGCAGAAGCTGATCATTTCGAGCGCGTTGATTCACCGCCCCGAGTGCATCGTCGTCGACGAGCCGATGGTCGGGCTCGACCCGAAGGCGGCGCGGCTGCTGAAGGACATCTTCCGGCAATTCGTCGAGCGCGGCGGCACGGTGTTGATGAGTACCCACACGCTCGAGGTCGCCGAAGCGATGTGCGATCAGATCGCGATCATCCAGCACGGCAAGACTGTCGCGGCGGGGACCGTCAGCGAGGTGCGCCGCCAGCACCAGGCAGGCGACGCCAGTCTCGAGGAGCTCTTCCTGAAGCTCACGGGCGGCGCCCAGGTGCGGGAGCTCGTCGAGGTGCTGGGACGATGAAGCAGCCGTCGCTCGCACACGTGCTCCAGCCCAAATGGCGGACCGCGTTGCAGCGGCTGCGCCAAGAGCGCGCCAGCGGCGGCACCGGGAAGCTCGTCATCCTGGCGATCGTCGCGGCGGCGTTCTGGCTCGGCGTCTTTGGTATCCTGTACAAGATCCTGAAGACGTTGCGCGCAGTGGAGGAGCTGGGCCCGCTGATCCCTGGAAAAATCCTGGGTCTGATCCTGCTCTCGTTCATCTCGATTCTCGTCCTCTCGAACGTCATTACGGCACTCTCGAGCTTCTTCCTCGCCAAAGACCTCGATCTGCTCGTCTCGGCGCCGGTCGACTGGCTGCGACTCTATCTCGCGAAGCTCGGGGAAACGCTGCTGCACTCGTCGTGGATGGTGGCGCTGATGGCGGTGCCGATCCTCGCGGCCTACGGTGTCGTGTTCAAGGGCGGGATCCTGTTCGCACCCTACGCCATTCTCGCGATCGTGCCGATGTTGATTCTGCCCGCGGTGCTCGGATCGGCCGTCACGCTGATCCTCGTCAACATCTTCCCTGCCCGGCGCACGCGCGACCTGCTGTCGATTATCGCGCTGGGCGCGGCCGGCGGCGTCATTCTGCTGTTCCGCGTGATCCGGCCCGAGCAGCTCGCGCGGCCCGAAGGATTCCGCAACCTGCTCGATTTCGTCATCCTGCTGCGCGGTCCGACCTCGCCCTTTCTCCCGAGCGAGTGGGCGTCCCAGGCCATCATGGGATTCCTGCGGAACGAGTTCGATCCCCTGCCGCTCGTGCTGCTGTGGAGCACCGCGGCCGCCTTCGTGACGTTCGGCGCATTGTTGCACCGCGCGCTGTATGCCCAGGGGTTCACCAAGGCGCAGGAAGGGGCGGAGCGCTTCATTCGGGGCGGCCTGTGGCGCTGGACGGTCGGCTCGCTGTTGGGCTGGCTGCCGGTCGCGAAGCGGGAGTTCGTCCTCAAAGACATCAAGCTGTTCTTCCGCGACACGACGCAGTGGAGCCAGCTGATCCTGCTCGCCGTGCTCGTCGTGGTCTATCTCTTCAATATTCAGGCGTTGCCGCTGCATCGCGGGGAGCCCGTGGGATTCTTCTACGTGAATCTCGTGTCGTTCCTGAATCTCGGGCTTGCCGGCTTCGTCCTCGCGTCCATTGCGGCGCGCTTCATTTTTCCCGCGGTGTCGCTCGAAGGCCGGCAGATGTGGCTGCTGCGATCCTCGCCCCTCGACCTGCGCGCGCTCCTGTGGTCGAAGTACTGGGTCGGCACGGTCCCGCTGTTGGTCCTGGGAATGCTCCTCACCGGCCTGACGAACGCGTTGCTCGAGGTCCCGGCCTTCATGATGATCCTGAGTCTCGCGACGATGGCGGCGCTCACCCTGGCCATCGGCGCGATGGCACTGGCGTTCGGGGCGCTCTACCCGCAATTCGAGACCGAGAACGCGGCACAGATCCCCACGTCATTCGGCGGGCTGGTCTTCATGATGGCGACGATCGCGTTGCTCGCCGCGGTCCTCGGATCGCTGGCGAGCGCGGTGACGACGTACGTCCGCGCGGCGTGGGAGGGTCAGGCGATCGGGATCACGCCCGCGATGATCGGCTGGTTCATCCTGGCCGCCGCGCTGTGCACGGCGGCCACGATTGTTCCGTTGCGGCTGGCGCTGCGAAAAATGGAGAGCTTCGAGTTCTAGGCTAGCGCCAGCTGACGCCCCCGACAATCTGGAACGAGCTGCCGTTGCCGAGGATGAATTTGCCCTCGACGTAGGGCCGCGTCCGGCCGCGGCGTCCCTCGAGTCCCGTCAGCAGATTGAGGTTCGTGTCGCTGCCGCTGACGCCGCCGTTGCTGGCATGCGACCAGTTGAGGCCACCACCGACATACCACGCGCCGTAGCGCGTCGGCGGCCGATACTTCAGGTCAACGTTCAGCGACCACAGCGACCCGCCGCTCTCGAAGTAGTAGTCGAACGACGGATAGAGCGCGAGGTCAGGCGTGAACGGCCAGGTCAACTGTGCCCCGATGAGCAGATCGTCCACGTCGAAGTTGTAGCCGAGGTGTGCGCCATACGAGGGGCCGGAATTGACGATCGCGCGGCGGCGAGTGCGGCGCTGCGCATCCGCGGTGGAGGCCGTCAACGCGATCAGCAACAGCACCACCAGCACCCGCGAAACCCATCGGTTCACGACGCGCTCCAGAGTTCAGGGATGCAGACTGATAGGAAACGGGACTCGAAAATGCAAGAGTCAGGCGGCGACGCGGGCTCCACAGCGGTTGCAGTAGCGGGCATCGTCTTCGAGTGCCGAGCCGCAGCGCGCGCAGTAGCCGGGCGCCGACCCCAACCGCTTTCCGCATTCCGAGCAGAACACGGCGTCGGGCTCCGGTCGTGCCCCGTGTTCCGGACAAGCCGCTACGGGGCTGGCTTTGGTGATCCCCGGGCTTGCGCCCGGGGTCAGCCGAGGTTCACCGCGCATCGCGGTAAGGGCTTCTTGTGTGTACTTCGCTTTGAGCTGCTCATAATCCGTGTCGGAGAGTTTGCCGGTCGCGCGATCGAACTCGATCTCCTTGAGCGCACGGAGCGCGACCGTTTGCGGACTCATGTCATCGGCGGGGTCTTCGCCTTCGTCGCCGGCCGGCTCACTTCCCGCTGACTCCAGCGGTGGCCGCAAAATCGGACGCAACACGAAGTACGTCGCCCCCGCGGCAAGCAGGATTCCGAGAATCAGCTCGAGCATGGGGAGGAGACGCGGTTAGCCGGGAAGCCGGTCGAGCTCGCGGCGCAACCGCTCCAGCTCGGCGGGCGTGGCGTCGGGCGGCAACGTCGGACCGGCCGGCGCCGCAGCTTGCGCCTCCCGCGTCCAGCGCCGGATGGCGCGCACGAGAAACGCGCCCGCGATGACGATCACGATCGACGGGACGAAGTAGCCGGCGAGGTTGAAGCCGCGTTTCGGCGGCGCCATCAGGGCCGCCTCACCGTACTGCTTCACGAACGCGTCGACGATCTCCTGCGCGTTCTTTCCCTGCCCCGCGAGCCGAAGCACGTCTTTGTGGAGGGCAGGACTGTAGGTGCACGTGAAGTCGGTGGTGCGGCACGTGTAAATGTCCAACCCGCAGCCGCAGGTGCAGCGCAGTTTCTTTTCGACCGCCTGAATGCCGGCATCGTTGTCGGCTGCGGTGATGGGCTCCCGCGGGTGGCCGGCCCGCTCCGGATCGTAGACGCGCCCAGCCCGCACCGTGTCCTGAATGACGGCGCCGGCGGCGGCTGCCGCCAGGGCGAAGAAACCTCGACGGCTGACGTGCGCGGTCACCGTTCAGCCTCCAATTTCACCGCGTAACCGGCTTGCGCCGGCGTCGCCTTCGATCCTTTCACGGCCACGACGACGCCGCCCGGCCACAGCACAATCAGCCCTCCGATCACGAGCACCAATCCACCGAACCACACCCACCAGACGAGTGGGTTGATGGTAAAGCGAAACACCGCTTGCTCTGTGCCATTCACGAGACCGGCGAGGACGACGTACAGATCCACGCGCAGCCCGCTCATGATGCCGACCTCCGTGGACGGTTCGAACGTCGGTCGGCCGAGGCCGTCGACGTGCTGACGCTTCTCGGTGCGAAGCCGTCCGATCGGCTTCCCGTCGCGCTGCACCTCGACGAGGGCGGCCGTGACCTGGCGATTGAGCGCGTTGTATTGCGAGATCCCGAGGTGCGTGAACGAGTACATGTGGCCATCGGAACCCTGCAGCGTGGCCGTTTCGCCCGGCCGGAGCGTCGCCTGTGTCTCCGTCTTGAAGGCCATGCCGGCGAACGCGACGAACAGCAGCACGATCGCCACGTGGACGATGTAGCCGCCGTAGCGCCGGCGATTGCGCGACAGCAGCTGCACCAGCGCGACGGCAATGGGCTCGCCGTACTGGCGGTGGCGGGCGCGCGCGCCGCGCGCGAACTCCTGCACGACAGTCCCCAGCACGAACCCGCCGATGCTGAACGCCATGAGGGCGCCGATATCGCGCATGCCGGCGACCAGCAGGATGAGCAAGACGAACACGCCGCTCGTGGTCGGGACGGCAAATTGCCGTCGCAGATTCGAGAGCGACGCCCGGCGCCAGGCGATGAGCGGACCGACACCCGTCATCGCCAGCAGCGCGAGCCCGAGCGGAATGTTCACCTGATTGAAGAAGGGCGGACCGACCGTGATCTTGGTGCCGCGCACCGCCTCGGAGAGAATCGGGAACAAGGTGCCCCACAGCACCGAGAACGCGATCCCGATCAGCAGCAGGTTATTGAAGAGGAACCCGGCCTCGCGACTCACCATCGATTCGAGCGTGGCCTCGGCCTCGAGCAACGGCAATCGCGTGGCGTACAGCGTGAAGCTGGCGATCGCGGCCACCACCAGGAACGCGAGGAAGAAGTAACCGACCGGCGACTGCGTGAAGGAGTGCACGCTCGAGATGACGCCCGAGCGGGTCAGGAACGTGCCGAAGATCGATAGCACCCAGGCGCCGATGATCAGCGCCAGATTCCACTTCTTCAGCATGCCGCGCTTTTCCTGAATCATCACCGAATGCAGGAAGGCGGTCATGACGAGCCACGGCAGCAGCGCGGCGTTTTCGACCGGGTCCCAGGCCCAGTACCCGCCCCATCCCAGCTCCACGTAGGCCCACCACATCCCGATGAGCAGCCCGACGCTGAGAAAAAGCCACGACACGAGCGTCCATTTCCGCACCGCCACCAACCACTCGGCGTCGAGCTTCTTCGTCAGCAACGCCGCGATCGCGAACGCAAAGGGAATCGTGATCGAGATGTAGCCGAGGTAGAGCATCGGCGGGTGGAACACCATCCCGGGATTCTGCAGCTGCGGGTTCATGCCCGAGCCGTCCAGCGGCGTGAACGGCAGCCGCTGGAAGGGATTGGCCGCGAACAGCATCACACTCACGAAAAACGTGGCGACCAGGCACGTGACGGCGGCGACGTACGGCAGGTACATGCGATGGCGCCGGCTCGTGAGCAGCTGCGTCAGGACTCCGAACAGGCTGAGGACGGCCGCCCAAAACAGCAGGCTGCCTTCCTGTCCGGAATAGAGCGCGGACCAGAGATAGAAGGTCGGCAGATTGCGGCTGGTGCGCGACGCGACGTACTGGACGCTGAAATCGTGCCGGAAGATGGCGATCTCGAGCGAGATCACCGCCACCGCGAGCGCGGCGAACAGCGCGAACGTGGCGTTGCGGGCGCTTTGCTGCAGGTCGGGGCGCTGCTGTGCCCCGCCGGCGAATCCGGTGATCGCTCCCCACAGGCCCACCAGAAAGGCGAGCCAGAGGGAGAGAGACCCGAGCAACGTCATTTACGCCTTGGGAACGGCTTCGTAGCGCGACCCGCACTTCGCCAGCACGTTGGTCGCGTGAATCACGCCATCGCGTTGCAGTCGTCCTTCGACGACGACTTCAACGGAGTCGGTGAAGGTATCGGGCGGAAGGCCTTTGTACACGACGGGGTAGTTGACCGTGCCATCGGTGACTTGAAAACTCATGGTCTGCGTCGCGACATCCTTGGCGACTGTGCCGCGGACGACGCGGGCGCCGACTTTCAGCCCGAGGTCGTAGAACGACGGATCGGCCGAGACACGTTGCGCCAGCTCGCTGGGCGTGAGGAAATACTGTCCCGTCTGCTTGATGCCCGACGCCATCAGATAGCCGACCGAGCCGACGATCAGCACCGCGCCCAGAGCGAACTTCGTGCCTGCTGTCATATCTCAATTATAGCACTCACTCAGCCCAATGCAGCGCCGTCTCCACCGCGCGGTGCCACTCCGTCGCGCGTGCCTGCACGGCGCGACGGTGGGCGCTCGGCGTAAAGCGTGTGAACATGCGGCCGGCGAGGAAATCGCCCGACGACTTCCAGAGTCCCGCGCCCAACCCGGCGAGTCCCGCGGCGCCGAGGGCGGTCGTCTCAACGAGATCCGGCCGAGCCACGGTCACACCCAGGACGTCCGCCTGGAACTGCATCAGCCAGTCGTTCGCGGCGGCGCCGCCGTCGACGAGGAGACTCGCGAGCTTCAACTTGGCGTCGGCCAGCATGGCGTCGAGCACGTCCTTGGTACTGAAGGCCATCGCCTCGAGCGCGGCGCGGACGAGATGGGCGCGGCTGCTCCCGCGCGTGAGGCCGACGATGGTGCCGCGGGCATTCGGCTCCCAATGCGGCGCGCCCAACCCGACAAACGCCGGCACGAAGTACACGCCACCCGTGTCCTCGACGCTTTTTGCCAGCGGCTCCGATTCGGCCGCGCGGGCGATGATGCCGAGGCCGTCGCGCAACCACTGCATCGCCGCG
>WNGD01006201.1_pt1 | contig 11474 bp, 15 predicted proteins | sample 5400671 | NCBI WGS metagenome assembly WNGD01 (sample SAMN13153369, study PRJNA577476) | soil metagenome | isolation source: 40 cm soil or saprolite under grassland replicate 2 | place: USA:California | collected 2016-06-15
GGGATTTCCCGCTCCTCCGAGTGACGGACCTCCGTCGCGACTGCCAGACGTCCGTCTCCAACCCGCACGCTCGACATCAGCGATAAACCTCCAAGTATCACGATTCCAAGCGCGTGCCCTGATCTCCAACACTGCCCGCCTTTGGCACTCCGCGTGCAATCTGGAATGTTCCGTTAGGCATCGATCAATAAACGGGCGCCGCGTCGTCAGATGATCGGCAGACAGTTCGCAGCGGATTGGCCGCTGAGGGTGATCGCCGAAGTCTCTGGACGCGCCAGCCCCACAATCCGCGCACAAGGCGCGAAAGGAGAATAGTATGAATTATCGCAATACACCGAAGAATCAGGCCACGCGACGCGTTCTGCTCACCGCGTGTGCTACTGCACTTGCCGTGGCTTTCACGGTCTCGCTGCCGCAATCGGCCCATGCCGAGAAAGTCACACCGCCACCCGTGCCCGCCGGCCTTGAGGTGTCATCGGATTTTGAGGCGTTCCTCGTGGGTCATGCGATCGGCACACAGAATTACGTCTGCCAACCCTCGGGCGGCAGCTTCGCCTTTGTACTCTTTACGCCGCAGGCCACCCTGTTCAACGACGCGGACCATCAAATCATCACCCACTTCTTCAGCCCCAACCCGGATGAGGGTGGCACGATTCGCGCCACGTGGGAGAACTCGCGGGACACGAGCACCATCTGGGCCGCGGTGGTTCCCGACGGCTCCGCCACCGTCGATCCTAATTCGATTGCCTGGCTCAAGCTGGCGGTGGTTGGAGCCGAAGACGGACCAACCGGTGGCGGCAAGCTTTCGGACACCAAATTCGTCCAGCGGCTGAGCACCTTTGGAGGGCTCGCACCGACGACCGGCTGTTCCTCGTTAGCAGACGTCGGCAAAAAGGAGTTTGTGCCTTACCAGGCCGACTACTTCTTCTACAAGAAGGCCGCCGGAAGCGACGCGGACCACAACAACAGGCGCTAAACCAGCGTACATCTGTGAACAGGCAGGAAATTCACTTAAAGAAAGGATGAAAAAATGAACACGCTTAAGAAGTTTCTGTTAGACGCAAGCGGCTTCAAGCAAGAGGCAAAGAAGCACGTGAAAAAATATTGGCTTGCGTCGCCGATAGGCATCATTGGATTGGTGCTCACTTTTACTGCTCACGCTCAGGATCCTGCGCATCTCAGCCGGCATTCATCGGAGGCGGAGGCCAAGGTCTTTCAGGCCGCAGGAGCAAATGCGAGTTCGATACAGAGCTCCGTGGACCAGTTCCGCGTCACGCTGGGGGGAGCAAACAACGGCAATGCCCCTGGTCCGCTTGCAAGCGGTCGCCGCGAGATTAACTGGGACGGCGGGGGCAACAACCGGAGCACGTCGGTCTCCGGGAACCCGTTAACGACATTTCTGGTCACCCGCGGCTCGCTATACACGACGCCGGACGGGACCGGGTTCGTCCAGGCTCCTCCTGCCGCCGATCCGGCTCAGTTCCCGCCAGGGGGGCTGGCCGGCCTGTTCAACAACCTGACGTACGGGACCATCTTCAGCACGTTCAGCGACCTGCGGCTTTTCAGCGCGATAGGGAGCAACATAACTGAGGTGGACTTCTTCGTGCCCGGCGGTGGCAACATACCGGCGACGGTCACTGGTTTCGGCGCGGTCTTCACAGATGTTGACCAGCCGGATGGGAGCGGGCCCGGCAACAAGCACGGAAACCGTAAGGCCAGCACGCTGATCGAGTACTACGGGGCCGACGGCGAGCTGTTGTTCAGCAGCTTCGTTCCGGCCTCGCCGGGCGATGGGAGCCTTTCCTTCTTCGGCATCGTGTTTGAGGACGCACGCATCGCCCGCGTGCGGATCACGAGCGGCAACGTCGCCCCGGGGCCGGATGATGAAGGGAAACGAGACGTCGTCATGATGGATGACTTCATCTACGGCGAACCCCAACCGTTACCCTGAGACCTGCGGCGCCATACCTGACAATCGCGTGGAGTGTGCGCGTCCTCATCGGCGCGCCCTCCACGTGAAGCCGTTAGGGGCAAAGAGCAGCAGACAAGGAGGAAATCATGACGCGCTGGCAAGCCGATTACACCAAATTCTTGCCTTCCTGGAAAGAATTTCCGCTTGGCGGTTTTCTTGGCGTTCTTGGCGTCTTGGCGGTGAATGCTGAGCTAAAATTTGACCGCCAAGTCGCGAAGGACGCCAAGAAAACGCCAAGCAAAACAATTTGGTTGCGGCGGAGCAGCGCCGTGAAGATCGGTTTACTTTTTCTCTCCTTCACTCTCTATGTCTTCGATGATGTTGTTCAGCGCTTTTCTCCAGGCCGGCGCGTCAGGATCGTCTTCGACCAGGGCCTGCGGCCGCTCTTGAGCATTCGTGGCCGCGGGCGGCGGCTCGGTATTGCGCCTTGAAGTCTCCGGGGATAGGTTTGTCGTGGCTCCCATCACTGGAGCTGGTGAGCCACCTGGTGCGGCAGGTGCGGCCTCCGTTTCCTTGCGCAACGTTTCCAGGGTTGTCTCCATGCGAGAGGTCATCTCATGCGTTGCCTCCATCCGGTTTCGCAACTGGCGGATCTGTTTCTCAATCGCTTCGAATCCGCCGGCGTCCGAGTGGCTTCCCTCCTTGCCTGGCGCATGATCAAGAGCGCGGGCTGACAGCAGCTTGCGCATCTCCTCGAGCAACTTCAACAGCTTATCCAGGCGTGAATCGACGGAGATGAAGGCGGTTACGAAAATTCCGAACAGAACGAAAGCGAGCGCGCTGGGTCCGAGAATCGCGTAGACCTGGGGCGCCGAGATGTTTGCAGCCGACAGGCCGCGGGCTGAGGTACCAGATCCCCAGCATCCCGCCCCCCAGCAGGACCAGCAACAGGAAGATCCTGCTGATCAGTTTGAAAAGATCCTGAATGGCCATTTAGTTCGTTGCTCCTCGGGCGAGAATCCGACGCTGCGCCTGAGTTGCCAGAGCCGAGACCTGCCCTCTCCGATCCTTGCTGAGCTCCTGCAGAGCGGGGATCGCGCGGTTGTCGCCCATCAAACCCAGTACTTCAGCCAGAGACTCGCGCACGTCAACGTCCTGGTTACGGATCTGCGCAAGAAGATCGGGCAGTTCTTCGGGTCGAAGCTCCACCAGATACTGCTTGGCCTCGTTGTGCGTCCTGCGGTTACCAAGGCTGTTCACTTAAATCAGAGGTGGGCTTACCGCGGGGCTCCGGCCAAAGTGGGTGCACAACGGGTACGCGCTTAGATCAACGGATCTCCTTATCTCTCTTCTTACACCTGAGCGCAGGAATTGTTGGAATTCTGGAGCGCAGGAATTCTGGAATGAATTCTCTGGATGTCCTGGAGTGCCCCAAGTGTTCCGGACGCATGAGAATCCTGGCAATTAATCCTCCCGAGGCAATCCGGAAAATCCTTATTGCCTCGGATCCCTTCGCGTGGCGCTTCAGCAAGTCAGAATGCCCGGATCCGGCTCGGTGCAATCGCAGTACTCGACTCGAACTTCCTCCAGAAGATATCGGCTCCGGCAGGTTCTGAATGTGGAACTCCGCCTCCTGCAGCGCAGGGTAAACGCAGGCACAACAGAGGAGTTTACTCTGATTCTCACGCATCGGGCGAAAGAGGTTCTCTTTTCCGAGGGAATCGACTATCGCTACGGGGCGCGGCACTTGAAGCGAGCCATCGAGCGATTGCTGGTCTACCCCCTTTCAAGTCCTACCGCCCCCAAGCAGTTGCGGCTCGGCGATGTTGTAGTGATCGACGTTGACAGACAGACCCCGAAGCTTGCTTTTTTCCGGGATCGTTCTGAGGTCAGCCTGGCCGCCGCTGCTCTGGAATCCGCAAGGCGGGCTGGAGCGGAGATTAGCCGTATGGCGGCCTGATGTTATCCGGCGGGGAATATTTGCTGAGCTAACCCGGTATAGGCGGATGAGAGCGATTCAACAAAGAAAGTAGGTTACTGAAAGACTTCACCCGTAATGGGCGAGTCGCCCTCGAGTGAACCCAAAGGAGGTAGGCATGGAAATTGACAGACGTGATTTTATGAAGCTGGCCGGTCTGGGTGGCGTCGTGTTCGCTTCCGGCTTAGGAAGCAGCATTCTCGGAGCTAAGCGGACTAAACAAGAAGAGTTCTATTTCGTGCAGCTTTCGGATACCCACATTGGCTTCGACGGCCCTAAGGTAAACCCGGACGCCAAAGGGACGCTGAAGAAAGCGGTGGCGGCAGTCAATAGCCTGGATCAGAAACCGGACTTCATCGTGTTCACCGGCGATCTGACTCACACTACCGATGATGTCAATGAGCGCCGCAGCCGGATGACGCAATTCCAGGACATTGCCGGTCAGCTCAATGTAACGACCGTGCATTACATGGCTGGCGAGCATGATGCCGCGCTGGATCGCGGCGACGCCTACCAGGAATTCTTCGGAAAACTGAATTATACGTTCGATCACAAAGGAGTCCATTTCATAGTGCTCGATAATGTCTCGGATCCGGGAGCGATTGTCGGCGACGCGCAGTTAGAATGGCTACAGTCGGATCTGAAAGGGCTCAAGCCTGATGCCCCCATAGTAGTGCTTACCCATAGACCTCTGTTCGATTTGTATCCCCAGTGGGACTGGACGACGGTAGACGCCAAGGGTGTGATCGATTCCCTAATGCCCTACAAGAACGTGACGGTTTTTTACGGGCACATTCACCAGGAACATCATTACATGACGGGCCACATCGCTCACCACGCGGCCAAATCCTTGATGTTTCCATTGCCGGCTCCCGGCTCGGTTCCCAAAAGGGCTCCAATTCCGTGGGACGCCGCCGCACCGTATAAGGGCATCGGCTACCGGGAAATAGAAGCCGATGTCAAAACCGCCCGCTACGGGATCAGCGAGCTCGCAATACCAGGCGCCTGAGAACGGATGCCGAGGAGAATGAGGAGAATGATGTTATGAAGAGGATAATGATGCTTGTGCTGGCCATGACCACCGGCCTCGGTGTCCTGGCATTCACGACATACTCTGCGCCAGGAGCCGATGACGTGAAGGTCATCAGGATCACTGCGAAGAAATTTGATTTCACCCCGAGCGAGATAACTGTGAAGAGGGGGGTGCCGGTGGCATTAGAACTGACTTCGTCAGACCGGGTCCATGGATTCAGCCTCCCGGATTTCAAACTCACCGCCAAGATCGAGCCTGGTAAAGTGACTCGCGTCGTGTTCACGCCAGATAAGACGGGAGAATTGAGCTTCTCTTGTAACATCTTCTGCGGGAGCGGCCACGAGGACATGTCTGGGAGACTGATCGTCACTGATTAGCCGGAACCAAAGCGCCACGCGGGAGTCGCGTTCCACTGACCATTCGGAGGCTTGAACCACTACGGCGTACTCGCAATGGATCCGCTTGCCCTCTTCCAAAGCGGACCTGGTGCGCCAAGTTGAAGGCAGCCGGTTCGCACCGGATGCCTGGCGAACCGACTCCGAATCAAGGAAGGTTTGAGATGAAAAAATTAGTATTCGGAATTACTGTGTGTCTAGTGATCGCGCTCATGATCGGAGTCGGCGTGTTCAGACTCGGTCTGTTGCCGGTGAACGCCGATGTTCCGCCTTCCGGTTTGGAGACGCGGTTTATCCCTATAGTAGTTCATGCCTCCGTGGCCAGCCACGCCGAGGAACAACCCAACCCAGTGGCCTCGACTGACGAGAATCTGATTGCCGGCGGCGAAGTCTACACCGAATTGTGCGCCAGATGCCACGGAATACCGGGCAGGGGTTCGGGCAGGGGCCCGAGCGTCCTGGGGGCTTCCTTCTATCCGCCTGCCCCGCAATTTACCGTACAACCATCGGATTACAGCGAGGGACAGCTCTTCTGGATAGTCAAACACGGGATCCGTAACACAGGGATGCCGGCCTGGGGTAGATTGCTCACGGACCACGATATCTGGCAGGTGGTGGCTGTGCTACGCAGAATCAATTCGCTGCCGTCGGCGGTCGAAACTTCATTGAAAGAAGGCCACAATGAAGGGAACCAATAGCCGCGTAAGATCAACGGCAGAGTTCGGTCACCGGCCCGGCGCTCCGTCGCGGTCCAGATATCGGCGACGCGCCCTGATCGGTCTGGTGGCTGGATTGATCAGCAGCGTCCTGCTCGCAGCCATCCTGGGCAATATCATTGCTGGGGTTCTCCTCGGAATCCTGATCGGAGCGGGCCACGGGATTGCGTTCCGGCCCGTTGCGCACGCCCATGTCGATAGTGCGATGTCGGCTGCTACGCTGGGTATACCGCTCTGGGGTCTGCTGAGCGTGATCTTACTTCCCCTTTTGTCTGGAAGGCCGCTGCAATGGACAGCGGAGGGAATGCGAGAGCTTCTTCCCGAACTGGTGGGATGGGTGCTGTACGGTGCGGCCCTTGGGTTGATCGCCCAGGTCCTGGTCGATATGAGCTTCCGATGGCTAGGGCCCGAGCCCGAGCCTTACCGTCTTCTCGGCGAGAAAAAGATCCAGATCGTAATTCTGGGCGGCGGATTTGCGGGCATATCAACCGCGAGGAACCTCGAGCGCTTGTTTGGCGCAGACCCGAGAGTCGCCGTGACTCTTGTGAGCGATACTAATGCTCTGCTCTTTACCCCTATGCTAGCCGAAGTAGCGGGGAGCAGCCTTGAGCCAACTCACATCAGCAGCCCGCTTCGGACCATCCTGCAGCGCACTCACGTTGTGCGCGGTCGCGTTGTGCGGATCGATCTGGTTGAGCGCCGGGTGCTGTTAGCCGACGACGTTAACCCATCCGGCAGCACGGGCACAGCGACCCGAGGGCTGACTTTCGATCACCTCGTGTTGTCTCTGGGTTCGCTACCTACCTACTTTGGCATGCAAAATGTCGAGGCTCAGGCTTACCCCTTCAAGACTCTTCTGGACGCAATCGGCATTCGCAACCGGGTGATCGATATTTTCGAGCGCGCTGACCGTGAGCCGGACCTGGCAAGGCGCCGCGAGATGTTGGCATTCGTTATAGCAGGCGGGGGCTTCGCCGGTGTTGAGTTGGCAGGGGCCTTGAATGACTTCGGGCGCGGGATACTGCCCTATTATCCCGGTCTCTCCTCCGAAGACCTGAGCATCATTCTCGTTCACGCCGGCGATCGCATTCTACCGGAGCTGAGTAAGGAGTTGGCAGGCTACGCGCTGGAGCGAATGACAGCGCGCGGAGTCAAATTCATTTTGGAGAAGCGCCTGACCGACGCTCGGCTCGGGTCGGTCGCACTGAATTCTGGGGAAGTGATTCCTTGTCAGACGCTGGTATGGACGGCGGGCTCCGCGCCCAACCCCCTGCTCAGAACACTCTCGCTGGATCTTGATGAGCGTGGGGCCGTAATTGTGGATCGCCGCCTGGCGGTTCCCGGACATACTGGCCTATGGGCGGTTGGCGACTGCGCCAGTATCTCCGATGCGACAGGCAGACCGTGCCCGCCCACCGCGCAATTCGCGCTTCGTGAGGCTCGGCAGGCCGCGTATAACATTCACGCTAGTGTGATAGGAAGACCGGCGAAGCTCTTCCGCTTCAGATCGCTGGGGACGCTCTGCGTTGTGGGGCACCAAACCGCCTGCGCAGAGCTCAAGGCACCGTTCGGACTGAAGACAACTGTGCGTTTCTCCGGCCTGATAGCGTGGCTGATTTGGCGGGGAGTCTACTTGTCCAAGCTGCCGGGCGTGGAGCGAAAGGTACTCGTGCTGGTTGATTGGGTGATTGACCTGTTCTTCCCACGTGACATTGTTCAGACGATTGATCTGACTCCGCAGGTTGCGCCGACTGAGTGGGAGTCAAGGATATCGCCGACGGCTGCGGGCAGCGGGAGGTAACTCAGTGCGTTCGTCACGTTTTTTGGCTGTTCTAATCTGCCTCGTCATCGGGATGTTAGGCGGCGCGCTATGCATAAGATTGGTTCATGCGACCCTTGTTACCGGGGTAATGCTAGGCGCAGTTTATGGAGTAGTCTTCGGGCTGGTTGCCGCTCCGCGCGCCGTCAGCCCCGGCGCTGGCCTGATATGGGGTCTTGGTTACGCATTCGTACTCTGGCTGGCGATCCCCGCCGGCATTCTCACGTTGCCGATGCATCACAGCCTGCCTGGCGGAACGCCAGAGATGGTCGACACCGCCCGTGCCCACTTTCAAGACCTGGTGGCCTACGTGCTTTGCTTTGGCATGCCGCTTGGGCTTGGCCTCGGCGCCTGGGGGGCGATATGCAGGCCAGCAGGCGAGCCGCCTCTTAGTTTTCCTCGCGCGGTGATCGTGGGCGGACTCGCTGGGATCTTTGGTGGATGGGCTTTTGGGAAATGGATGGCCCAGGTGAACTTTTTTCCGCTGATCGCTGAGCTCATCAACTCCAATTCGCGCGTGGTTGGCGTTACATTGCATTTCATAATTGCTGTTGTGATAGGGGCCAGTTTCGGGTTGCTATTCCAGAGGGACATCCGTGGTTATGGGTCGAGCATGGGTTGGGGACTCGCCTACGGAATCCTGTGGTGGTTTCTTGGTCCCTTGACGCTTAAGCCACTATTGCTTGGCACTCCGCTGAATTGGTCGTATCTCCGCGGGGCCGAGCTATTCGGATCGCTGGTCGGCCACATAGTCTACGGAGTCATAGTCGGCGTCATCTACGCAGCGGTAGATCGCCTATGGGTCGGATTCTTCAAGGACTCCGATCCAATCAACCGCGAACCGGAGGGACCGGGGTTGCGCATCATCCACTCGTTGAAATGGGGGGCAGCGGCGGGCCTTTCAGGCGGCCTGCTATTCAGTCTGGTTTTGTTGGCCACCGGGACTTTGCCGGAAGTCGCCAGAATGGGCGGCGGCTCCTCGGCGGTATTCGGATTCATTGTACATATGTCCATCAGTGCAATGTTGGGAATGACCTACGGCCTGCTGTTCAAGCGCGAGGCAACGGACTTCGGTTCCGGTATCACCTGGGGGCTGGTTTACGGCCTAGTCTGGTGGTTCATTGGGCCGATGACGTTACTACCCATTCTGCTGGGAGGCTCTTTGACATGGACAACCGTTGCGGCGAACGCGTTGTTCCCGTCGCTTATCGGTCACTTGCTCTACGGCGCGGCAACCGCCGTCGCCTTTCTTCTCCTTGAGCGGCGCCACATGGCCTGGTTGCTGCTTGATCCCCGGATAGCTGCTCGTGAAGCGCGCCGGCGGCGGCCAGTCGGCACGTCTGCGCCGGCACTGTCGTTCTTCGTGTTAGGAATGGGCGTCTTGCTGCCGATCCTTCTTGGGTGAAAATTCTGCTGCCAGGACTCAAATTAAATTACTACAACACCGCACAACGACAACTAGTCGAGTATGCCGCAACACACGGCGTGTAACACTTCATCTGCCCGCTCGATTGATTGTCGACCTTAAACATTGCGGGGAAGGGTCTCCCCGCGACTATGGCCCATGACTAAGCCCAATTCGATGCATAAGATCCTGAAACCGCTTGTCGGATCGCAAAGGGTCGAAGGACGGGCGCGCAAGGATTGACGGGTTGAAGCGCTCCTCATAAGCTCGTTCCAGCCAGGTCATTGCCTGATCGTTTTTGCCTAAGCCGACATAGATCAAGGCAATCTCAGCGGAATTTGAAAAGCCGTTATCTCGATTCTTCTGGTCATTAAGTATCTTCACCGCTTCGCCTCTCCTGCCTGACAAGGCGTAGACGTAAGCCAGATTGGAAGTGAAGGCGGTGTCGGCTCGAGATAACTCGATTGCCTTTTGAAATTCTACCATTGCATCGCTGTACCTCTGGTTTTGTACGTACGCTTGGCCCAATTGATAGTGAGCAACCGCAAAGGTGGGGTCCATTGCGATCGTGCTTAGGCTTTGTTGTATGGACTGCTCATAGAGCCGGGCAACGAGAAGGACCTCTGCCAAATCGGCGTTGATGATCAGTGATAGCGCGGATCCAGATTTGCCGCTTCTCGCATCTCCGCGATGGCCTCATCCTTTCGCCCCAGTACGGCCAAGTGCCAACTGTACCAATGGTGAGCAGTTGCGTAACCGCGATTGAGCTCAATTGCTCGCTTGAATTCCCTCTCAGCCGAATCCCAATTCCAATCGTAGAGATCGAGGCAAAATGCCAGCGATGTGTGGGCTTCGCCGAGCGTGTCGTCCAGTTCGAGGGCTTTCGTCGCCGCCGCCTTGGCTTTTGGGAACGCCTCTTTGGGAGCCATGCCGCCGTACTCCCAGTCCCCCAGCAAGGCGTAAGAATCTGCCAACCCCGTGTAAGCCTGGGCGTAGGTTGGATCCTTTCCGATGGCCTGGTTGAAGTAATCAATGGCCTTTCTCAAGCCATCGTCAGTCCGCTTATTCCAAAAGTATCGTCCCTTGAGATACGCCTCATGGGCTTCCGGGTTCACAGCCTTCTCTTTTTTCAGCGCGACCTGTTCCTTCGGTTTCAAGTTGATCTGGATTTGTTCGGCGATGGCGCTAGCCACTTTGTTCTGGAGCGCCAGCACATCCCGCAATTCGCCCTCATAGCTATGGCTCCACAATTGTCTGTCGTCGCGGGCCTGGATCAACTGCGCCGTAATTCGAACCTGGCCCCCTGAGCGCAATACTGTGCCTTCCACTACAGCGTCGACATTCAATTCGCGCGCAATCTGTGGCAGCGGTTTCCGCACGCCTTTGTACTGCATTACCGAGGTGCGTGAGATCACTCGTAATGCACTGATCTGTCCCAGGTCAGTGATCAACTCGTCGGTCATGCCGTCGGCGAAGTACTCCTGAGACGCATCACTGGAGAGGCTTTCCAGTGGAAGTACTGCCAAGGATCGAATGGTAGGCGACGGGACGCTCCGGGAGCGGAGAATCCACACTACGACAACGGTCGATAGCACAAGCAGCGTTAGGGCCGATATCCTCCACGCAAGAGGCCACGGCAGATGTTTGACTGCGGCGGTCTCCTCAGCAATCTCAGGCTGCTCACGATCGTCTGCCGTCAGAACATTGTAGGTCGTGGGCCCGCGGATGTTAAGACGAGCGCCTTCGACCACGGCCACGTCCGCGATGAAGCGATAACCTCGTCGCGCGAGCGTCTCGACAAATCGCGGGTTTTCGGCGGAATCATGTAAAGCCTGCCGAAGTCTTTTGACGGCGGCATTTAGACTGTGCTCGAAGTCCACGAACGTATCGCCTGGCCAGAGTTTGTTCTTGATCTCGTCTCGAGTGACCAATTCCCCAGGTTGCTCTAGCAGCAGGGCAAGAATCTGAACCGGTTGCCCCTGCACCTTAACCTTGCGTCCCTGCTCGCGAAGCTCGCTCGACCGGAATTCGAATTCGAAATTCTCGAAATGGATGGTACGAGAGGTGGGTACTGGCTTGCTCATTCTCCAAGCCCTCTACTCATGAGAAGTCATCGCCATGCGGGGACAGCATTGCGAGGACAGTTCCCGTCCGACCGCTTGGTGAGCATCGCGATTCTATCACCCTGACAGCCACGCATCAATTACGAGCCATCT
>WNGD01012887.1_pt1 | contig 11474 bp, 7 predicted proteins | sample 5400671 | NCBI WGS metagenome assembly WNGD01 (sample SAMN13153369, study PRJNA577476) | soil metagenome | isolation source: 40 cm soil or saprolite under grassland replicate 2 | place: USA:California | collected 2016-06-15
AAGGCCGCGCAGGTGGTCGCGAGCGAGCTGGAGCTGAACGCCGTCCTCCAGCGCCTGGTCGACGAGGTTGCCGGGCTGCTCCGAGCCGAAGCCGTCGACTGCTACCTGCTCGACACCGAGCGCGGAGTCCTGCGGTGCGCGGCGGTCCACGGCCTGTCGGAGGAGATGCTCGGCTTCGAGTTTTCGGCCGACCGAGGTCTCGCCGGCCGCGCCATCCTGCGAGGGCGCTCCGCGCTCGCGGACGACTACGCGCAGGTGCCCGAAGCCGTTCCGCACCCGGCCTATGAGGGCTTCCGCAGCGCGATCGTCGCGCCGATGCGCTGGTCGGGCGAGGTCAAGGGCGTACTCGGGGTCGGCACGCGCGACCCGGCCCGGCGCCTGACCCATGCCGAGGCCGACCTGCTCGAGACCTTTGCGAACCTCGCCGCCCTCGCGCTCCGGAACGCGGAGAGCTTCGAGGAGCGCTCCCGCCAGGCCCGCGTGCAGCGCGGCTTCTACCGGATCGCCTCGGTGCTGGCGGAGCCGATCTCGCTGGAGGAGACGCTCGACGCGCTGGCGCAGGCGGCCGCCGAAGCGCTCGGCGGGGCGAGCGCGGCGGTGATCATGCCCGGCGCCGACGACCTACGGCTCGCGGGCCTGCACGGCCTGCCCGCACCGCTGATCAGGTTCCTGGAAGAGGGCCTCGGCGGCCCCGACGACCCGCTCCGCGCGTGCGCGCGCAGGAGGCGCGTGCTCGCGGCACCGAGGCTCGACGAGGACGACCGCTTCGACGAGCGCTGGCAGAGGATCGCGGACGAGTGCGGCTACCGCTCGCTGCTCGCCGCCCCGGTCGAGGCGCCTCGCAGTGAGGAGGGCGGGCTCGTGCTCGTCTTCTTCGCCGAGGAGCGACGCTTCGCGGACGACGACCTCGAGCTGGCGCGCAACTTGACCGCCGCCGCCCGCGGCGCCCTCGAGCGCAGCGGCCTGTTCGAGGGCGAGCGGCGCTCTCGTGCCCTGGCGCAGCAGCTCGCGAGGACGACCAGCTTCCTCGCCCCCGAGCTCGATCCCGCCGTCGTTCTGGACGAGGTCGTGCGGCGGGCGCCGGAGCTCCTCTCCGCGGACGCCGCGGTCCTGCGGCTCCTCGAGGGCGACGAGCTCGTCGTCGGGGCCGCGAGCGGAGCGCCCGACCCGGCTGCGCTCGAGGCGCGCCTGCCTTCGACCGCGCGGCTCGCGGGCGATGCCGTCCAGTCCCGCGGCCCGGTCGCCGTGTCCGATGCCCGCGACGACCAGCGCCTGCTCCAGGCCGACCCGGTGCTCGCCGCAGGCTACGCGGCCTATGCGGGCGCGCCGCTCGTCGGGCCGGAGGGCACAGTGCACGGCGTCCTCTCGGTCTACGCCGAAGAGCCGCGGTTATGGGCCGACGAGGAGATCGAGACGCTGGTGGCGTTTGCTCGAAACGTGTCCGCCGCGCTCTCCAGCGCCGAGCTCTACCAGAACGTCGCCCTCGAGAAGGAGCGCAGCGTCGCCATCCTCTCCAACATCGCCGACGGCATCGTCGCGGTCGATCGCGAAGGCAAGGTCGTCCTCTGGAACGCCGCCGCCGAGGAGATCACCGGCGTGCCGACCGAGGAAGCGCTCGGCCTTGCACCAGCGGAGGTGCTTCAGCGCGACCTCGAGTCGCCGGGCGACACGCCGGCCGGAGAGCGCCTCGTCTCGATCCGCCGCGGCGGAGAAGAGATCTGGCTTTCGCTCACGGAGGCCGTCATGCGCGACCCCGCCGGCGCGGTGGCCGGCCGAATCTTCGCCTTCCGCGACATCTCCGCCGAGCGCGTTGTCGAGCACATGAAGCGGGAGTTCGTCTCGAACGTCTCGCGGGAGCTGCGCTCGCCGCTGACGTCGATCTACGGCTTCGGCGAGACGCTGCTCCGCGACGACGTGCTGTTCGGCGAGGAGGAGCGCGAGACGTTCCTGCGCTACATCACGTCGGAGGCGGGCAGGCTGACCGGGATCGTCGACCGGCTGTTGGCGGTCGCGCGGCTGGACTCGGGCGACCTGCAGGTCAACCTGGCACCGACGGACGTGGCGGCGGTCGTCAAGGAGGTCGTGTCCGCGGCCGAGCATTCGTTCGGCGGGAGCGGCCACACGTTCGTGCTCGACCTGCCGCCGGAGCAGGTCGAGGCCGACGCCGACCGGGACAAGCTGCGCCAGATCGTCACCGACCTGGTCGAGAACGCCGTCAAGTATTCGCCGGACGGCGGCACGATCGCGGTCTCCGTCAGCCGCCGCGACGACACCGTCGAGATCGGCGTCGACGACGAGGGGATCGGCATCCCCGAGTCGGAGCGCAACCGGATCTTCACCAAGTTCTACCGCGCCGAGTCGGAAGGGCGCGACCTCGCGAGCGGCGGCAGCGGCCTCGGGCTCTTCATCGCCAAAGAGCTGCTCGCGGCGATGCGGGGCCGGATCTGGGTCCGCCCGCGCGACGGTGGCGGCTCGAGCTTCGTGTTCACACTTCCGCTCGCCGGGCAAGCTCTACTCAGCGAGCGGGAGTAAGGGGGAGGTATGAATGCGGACCGCAACGTGAGGGTTCTGGTCATCGACGACGAGGCTCCGATCCGCCTGCTCTGCCGGGTCAATCTCGAGGCGGAGCGGATGGACGTGCTCGAAGCCAGTGACGGCCCGACCGGGCTGGAGAAGGCGCGCAACGAGGAGCCCGACGTGATTCTCCTCGACGTGATGATGCCCGGGCTCGACGGGTGGCAGGTCGCGGAGGAGCTGATCGGCGACGAGCGCACGCGTTCGATCCCGATTGTCTTCCTCACCGCCCGCGCGGAGGCGCGCGACCGGGCGCGCGGGCTCGACCTCGGCGGGATCGACTACGTCACGAAGCCGTTCAACCCCGTCGAGCTGGCGCCGCTCGTCCGGGAGCTGATCCACCGCGTCGACCTCGGCGAGCGGGAGGATGTGCGGCGCGAGAAGATCGCCGAGCTGCGCGACCTGATCGAGCCCGGCAGCTAGCGGCCGGCGAAGTCCGTCGTCACGACGACTGCGCCGGCATAGCCCTCGAAAGTGCCCTTCCGGGCGCCGACGCCGACGGTGCGGTAGCCGGGGCGCAGGAGGTTCGCGCGGTGCTCAGGGCTCGCCAGCCAGGCGTTCACGACCGCGTGCGCCTCGGCGAGCGGGCCCACCGCCCACGCGAGGTTCTCACCCACGCGCGGGGCCCGCACGCCCGCCCTGCGGATGCGCGTCGCGAAGGCGCCGTGGGCGAAAGTGTTCGTCCGCAGCATCGCGCTGGAGTGGCCGCACGCGGTTCGCTGAAGCCGCGCGTCGATCCGGAGCGGTGCGAGGCCCTGATCCTGCCGCGCCTCGTTCATCGCATGCAGCAGCGCAAGCTCCGCGCGCGTCGGGGCTGCTTTCGCCTGGCCTGCGAAACCCGAAAACGTGAGCGCAGAAACGACAACAATTGCTGTCATTACTCGCCGGGGCACGAGTGCGGCGGATGTAAGCAGACGTTCCGGACGGAAACCTGCGAAAAACTTCTGCCTTTACACTTTGCAGACGCGCAAATTTATCGCTACGAGCGAGAAATTTGCGATTTCAAAGCCCAAAGCTAGACTCTTAACTCCTCGTCCGGGACGTAGCGCAGCCTGGTCAGCGCGCCTGCTTTGGGAGCAGGAGGCCGGCGGTTCGAATCCGCCCGTCCCGACTAGAACCTGACCTGCTTCCGCCGTACGCTTGAAACATGCGGATTTGCAGCGTATGCGGGACCGAGAATCCGGAACAAGCGCGCTTTTGCCTCGGTTGCGGGAACGCGCTGCCCGATTCGCCGCCAGCCGCGCAACCGAGCGAGGAGCGCAAGGTGATCACCGCGATCTTCGTCGACCTCGTCGGTTCGACCGCGCGCTCCGAGCAGCTCGATCCCGAGGACGTCAAGGCGCTCGTCGCTCCGTACCACGCGCGCGTGCGGGCCGAGCTCGAGCGGCACGGCGGGACCTTCGAGAAGTTCAGCGGCGATGCGATCCTGGCCCTGTTCGGGACGCCGAAGGCGCACGAGGACGACCCGGAACGTGCGATCCGAGCAGGCCTCGCGGTCCGCCGGGCGCTCGCCGAGCTCAACGCGGAGGACGAGTGGCTCGACCTCCACATCCGGATCGGGATCCACACCGGCGAAGCGCTCATCATGCTCGGCGCGCGCCCGAGCGAGGGCGAGTGGTCGGCCGCCGGCGACGTGCTGAATACCGCTGCGCGAATCCAGTCTGGCCCGTGCAGGCGAAGGGGAAGGCGGAGCCGGTCGAAGTCTGGGAGGTCGTGGGAACGCAGGACGAAGCGGGGCCGCGACCGCGCGGCGAAACGGCGCTCGTCGGACGCGAAGCCGAGCTCGGCGAGCTCCTCACGTTCTGCGATTCGCTGGTCGAGGAGCGCTCTGTGGGGTTGGCGGCGATCGTCGGAGCGCCCGGCATCGGCAAGAGCCGCCTCCTGCTCGAGCTCGTCGGCCGCCTCGAGGGCCGCTTCGACGTCCACTGGGGGAAGTGCCTCTCATACGGCGAGGGCATCACGTACTGGCCCGTCATGGAGATCTTCAAGTCCGCGGCAGGGATCCTGCAGAGCGACGACCGCGAGACCAGCGCGGCACGGCTCGACGCGTTCCTCGAGACGCTCGGCACGGAGGACCTCGACGAGCTCCGGACGATCGCGTCCGCCCTCTCGAACCTGATCGGTATCCCGACCACGCCGCGCGGGACATACGCGACGAGCGAGATCTCACAGGCCGAGCTCCACTGGGGCATCCGGCGAGCGCTGCAGCTCCTGGCGAGACAGAAGCCGACGGCGATCGTCGTCGAGGACCTCCACTGGGCCGAGCCGACGCTGCTCGAGCTGATCTCATACGTCTTTGCCGAGGAGGACGGCGTGCCGCTTCTGCTCATCGGTACCGCGCGCCCGGAGCTCGAGGACGAGGCGCCCGGCTTCCTCGGCAGGGAGGGCAGACGCCGGACGGTCGACCTGCAGACGCTGGGGCCCGAACAGGCCGCCGCTCTCCTGACGGACCTCACCGGCGACGCCGCGTTCGCCGAGACGCCGTTCGCCGCCGGGCTGATCGCCAACGCCGGCGGCAACCCGCTCTTCCTGGAGGAGACGGTGCGGATGCTGCGCGAAGAGGGGCTGCTCGATCTCGAGCGCTGGCAGAGCGAGGAGATGCGCAACGTCCCGGTCCCGACGAGCGTGCAAGGGTTGATCAGCTCTCGCCTCGATCGCTTGGAAACGAAGGAGAAGCAGCTCGCCCATCACGCGTCCGTCATCGGTGCCGTGTTCTGGGCCGGCGCGGTCGCACACCTGGGCGCACCAGAGGGGGCGGCGCCCGAAGATCCGCGGCCGGGGTTGGCGGAGCTCGAGCGCCGCGACTTCGTCGCGCACCTGCACGTCTCGTCGGTCGCCGACGACCAGGAGTACTCGTTCAAGCACATCCTGATGCGGGACGTCGCGTACGGGCAGGTGCCGAAGGGCCGCCGCGCGCAGCTCCACCTCGGCTTCTCGGAATGGATGAAGAGCCTGCCGAGTAGTGCAGACGAGTTCGTCGAGATCATCGCGTGGCACCTGGAGCAGGCGTGCCTGCTCTCCCGGGAGGTCGCCCGCAGCCCGATCGATCCGCCCGTTCGGGAAGCCGCGGCCACGCTCGCCGACGCGGCGTGGCGGGCTGAGCGCCGCGAGAGCCTCCGCGAGGCGCACCGCTACTACACGCGCGCGCTCGACGTCCTAGGGGACGAACACGAAGAGCTGCGGATCGAGCTACGGGTTCGGCGGGCTGACACGGCGATGATGCTCGGTCTGCTCAAGGAGGCGACCGACGAGCTCCTCGAGGTGGCCGAGAGCGCGTCTGTGTTGGGACGAGCCGACCTCGAGTCGGAAGCGTTGCTCCTGCTGGGCGACATCGACCAGCGCCAGGGACGGCCAACCGACGCGCACCGCCGTCTACTCGATGCCGAGAGGCTGGCGGGCCTGACCGACGCCGCCCACCTTCAAGTCAGGGTGGCGTCCGTGCTCGCCACGTTCATGGGCGACTTCGAGGGTCAGCTCGAGGAGGCGGTCGAAAATCTCCGCTCCGAGATCCTCGCTGCGGAGGAGATCGACGACCGTGCGCTCCTCGCCGAGGGTCATCTTCGCATCGCTGCGATACTCGGGCGCAACGATCTCGCGGCCGCGGAGGCCGAGCTCCGCCGCTGCCTCGAGCTCGCGGCAGAGCTCGGCAGCCACCGGATCGAGGCTGAGGCGACCTCGTGGCTCGGGATCTTCGCGTATTACCGGGGGCGACCGGTCGAGGGTGAGCGCCTCTGCCTTCAGGCGCGGACGTGGTTCGAGCGCACCGGCGACAGCTACTTCCAGGTCCAGAACCTCATTTCCGGTCTCGCGATCTTCGCCCTCGAGGACGGTCGCGCCGAAGACGCGGAGGCTTGGCTGCTTGAGGCGCTGCCGATCTCTCTCCAGATCGGCGGCTGGGCGGTGCTCAAGACGTACTCCCATCTCGTCCAGGCCCTCGTGGCTCAGGACCGGCTCGACGACGCGCGCGAGATCGTCGCGTTTGCGGCGCGGAGCGTGCCGGAAGAGGCCGCCTACGCGCGCTCGTGGCTGCTGCTGGCGGAAGCGACGGTCGCCACCGCGGCGCGCGAGTCGGTAACGGCCGCCGCCGCGTTCGCAGAAGCGCTGCGGCTGCTCGAGGAGCTCGACTTCGCGATCGACGTCGCAGAGGCCCGGTTGGCGCTCGGCCGTTCGTTACGGGCCTTCGGCGACGTCATTGGCGCGAGGGTCGAGCTCGAGCGCGCACGCGCGATCTTCGTCCGCATGGACGCGGACTTGCGGCGCGACGCGATCGACCGCGAGCTTGCGGAGCTAGTCGAGGGGCCGGCTCCCACCGGCCCCTCGATTGCGTAACGCGAGCTATCTCGTGCTGCTTACGGCGCCGCTATTGCGGTGCGAGACGCAACTCCAGCGTAAGTTGCGACCGGCTCCGTCTCGGGCGGTCCCGTCACTGCAACTGGGGCGGCGACCAAGATCGGGCTGGGCGGGCTACTGAGGCCGGACAGGAAGAAGGCAACGTTCTCCGCCACGTCGGACCAGTTCGCGCCCTCCCAAAAACTCTCCGCCCAGTTGATATCCATGAACACGACCAAGCGGCCGTTTCCGACGGTACTCGCCCGATCCCATGCTGCCGCGACCACCTGCGTCGTCGATTCATCCGGTTGGTAGTAGGCGAATATCGACGAGCCCGGCATTCCTGAGATAAGGCCGGGGTATGTTGCCGTCCAGCTTGTGACCGTGTGCGGCTGCGTCGCGAGGTTGCCGACGACGCTGGAATTCACAGGGTAGGCAACGGCCGTACCGGCGCAGCAGACAGACTGGCCTCCGACCGTGATTCCACCGCCGCTAACGATCGAGTTCACCATCGACTGGTCGGCGGCGTTCAGCGACCCGCAGCAGTCAGCGTTCTCGCCAGTGAGGAAGACGCCCTTCCCGCTCTGCGCGAAGGCGATCAGCTGATTCTGCTCGGCCGCCGTCGGCGGGGTCGCATCGACCCACCAAACCTGACCGAAGCTGCTTAGGTCCGCCGGAAGAGTCGGCTCCTCGGTCACTGTATATCCGGCGCCGGTTAGCTCCTGCGCGAGGTTGTTGTTCGGCTCGGTGTCTCCAAAGTCGCCCGTGCCTGCGATCAGCACTGCATTCGTGCCCGTCGTGCAGGTGCTCCCGGAGCACGTCGTCTGCGCGTCGACGTTCTGCCCGCTCTGCGTGTTGGTGGTCGTCTGCCCGTTGACGGTAACGGTCTGATTGTCGGTGCAGTTTCCGGGAGTGCTGCAGTCGCCCTTGACGGTGTTCGTCTGCGTGCTCCCGCTCCCCTGGTCGTTGTCCTGCTTCGAGGACTGGGTGATCGTGAAGGTGTCACCCGTGTTGCCCGTCTGCGTGGCCGTTCCAAGACCCTTGAAGGTCGAGTGGAACTGGCGGCCCCGATGGCGGTTCCGCGCCTTCCAGATCCCCTCCGGCCCATACTGCGTCTGCGTCAGTGAGGAGGGAGCTTCGGCTGCGTCTGCGTCAGCCGTATCGCACGACGTGAGGTCGGTCGTTGCCGCGTCCTCGCACTGCGTCTCCGACTGCGTCGCAATCGCGGTCGAAACGCCCATGCTGTCCTGGTTGATTGTCCCGACGAGTCCGCCGTCTCCCGTCAGCGTGTGGGAGCTCTGCGTCTGGTTTACTGCGGCGGGGCTGTTCGCGATCGCGCTCAGCGTGTTCGTCTGCTCGAAGGTCCCGTTGTTCGTGCCGGTAGCGACGCCCTTGAACCCGGTGCTCTGGTTCTGCTCGATGTCAAGGCACATGTTGAAGTAGTCGCCAGAGACACCATCGGGGCACAGGGTCTGTGCGTCGTTCTCGTTCTGTGTGATCAGGCCCCTGCTCGTTGCAGTCGACGTCAGCTTCTGATCCTGCGACACCGCCGTCGAGGCGCACGTGTAAACGCCGGTCGACGGATTCGCCGCGTTCTCAGCGGTGTTGGAGCCGCTAGTCGAGTCCTGCTTGACAAAGATCGACTGGTGTGCCTCGAGCGTCACGGTCGCCTCCGTCGACCTCGTATTGGTCGTCGACCCATCGATGAAGATGGATTGATGGACGCAGGCGAGGTTCGCCCCTGAAGCGGACCGCTGGACGATTGAGGCGCTGTAAACCGCGGTTTGCGTGAGACCGGTCAGCTTGCCGGCATCCTCCCAGATCAGTGCTGTGTTTCCGGCAGAGTTCGACTGGGTGATCGAGCAGGACGCCCCAAGGCCGGTTGTCTTTATGCAGGTGGCACTGTTCCTGCTCGCCGCTGCCGCGACTTGAAGGACGGCACACCGCGCGGTTCTACAGAGGAACCTGTTCATGCCTCCCGGGCGGGCGATCTGGACGACCGCATGCAGAGTCCGGGCGCACCTCCAGGCCCTACCCGGGCAACTCGGCCCGGCGTAGTTACGTAGGCCGCGCTGAATCACGACCCCCTTCGGGTTCACGTGAATCGAGCGCAGGTAGTGGACGATCGACGCCCTAGTGGAGACGTCGATGCGTGTGCCGCTCTTGGCTGCAGTGGTTCCGGCTCCCGAGCCAGAGACCAGCGCAACGGAAGCGACCAGCACCAAGCCCAAGCTAAAGATCCCCTTGAAATGCACTAGCTCTCCTCTCCCCAGCGACCGGAATAGGCCGGTCGCCGACCACAGTCTGCGGTCGAGCTTAGGAGAAATGCCAATCGGTGTCTAGTGCCGCGCCGTCTCCTCGCCTAGCCGCTTGAATAGGGGCGGTGGAGGCGTTGGCCCAGGCTCGGCGTGCCCGTCTGGCGCTGCCGCGCAACGTTCGCGCGCTGAGCTGGGTCTCGTTCGCGAACGACGCCGCCAGCGAGCTCGCCTACCCGGTTGTGCCGCTGTTTCTCACGGTGACGCTCGGCGCGCCCGTTGCGGCGGTCGGCGTGATCGAGGGCGTGGCGGAGGGGATCGCCGTCGGCCTGCGCGGGCTCGCCGGCTGGCTCTCGGACCGCTGGGGCGAGCGGCGCCTGCCGTGGGTCGGCGGAGGCTACGGGGGGTCGGCCGTGGGGCGCATCGTGGTCGCCGCGGCGCCGCACTGGGGCTGGGTCCTCGCGGGCCGGGTCGTCGACCGGCTCGGCAAGGGCGCCCGCACCGCGCCTCGTGACGCGCTGATCCGCGACTCGACCCCCGCGCCGCTGCTCGGCGCTGCCTTCGGCTACCACCGGGCGCTCGATACCGCCGGTGCGGTCGTCGGCCCGCTGGCGGCGGTGGCGCTGCTCGCGGTGGGACTCTCGTTCCGCGGTGTGCTCTTGTTCGCGGTCGCGCCGGGCTTTCTCGCGCTGCTCCTGCTGCGGGCCGTGCGGGAAGCGCCGAAAGCGGCGACTGAGCCGGTCGTCGCGGTTGAGCCGGGACCGCTGCCGCGCGCGTTCTGGATGGTGCTCGCGGTCTGGGTCGTCTTCTCGCTCGGGAACTCGAGCGACGTCTTTCTGCTCCTGCGCGCGAAGGAGCTCGGCCTCGGCACGACGCTCGTCGTGCTCGCCTATGCGGCCTACAACGTCGTCTACTCGGGACTGTCCTGGCCGCTCGGTGCGCTCTCCGACCGGCGCCGGCGAGAGCTCGTGCTCGGCGGCGGGCTGCTCGTATTCGGCCTCGTCTACCTCGGGTTCGCGGTCGCGCCCGGAAGCTGGGCGGTGTGGCCGCTCTTCGCGGTCTACGGTGCGTACATCGCCGCGACCGACGGCGTTGCCCGCGCCTGGGTCGCGGACCAGGTTCCGGGACGGGCGATCGGGACCGCGTACGGGGTCTTCTCGGCGGCGACCGGGGCCGCTTTGCTCCTCGCCAGCGTGGCGGCCGGCCTGCTCTGGTCGCACGTCTCGCCCGCGGCGCCCTTCGTCCTCGGCGCGTCGGCTGCGGGGCTCGCGTTCGTGCTCTTGCTGTTCAGCTCGACCAGGCGGGGGCGAGCGACCACGTCTCGAGCCGCTCCACCGCCTCCGTGAGCTCGGCCGCGGTGAGCGGGAACGGCTCCGCGTAGGGCACCTGTTCCATCGCTGGCTTCGGGAGGCCGCCCGCCGCTGCGTTGAGGGCGTAGCGGATCGGCAGGCTGTGCGCGATGACGAGGATCGTCCGCTCGGGACGGGCGAGGATGGTCCGGAAGCCCGCGACGTAGCGAACCACGCTCTCGGTCCGGTTCTCGCCCCCGGGCACCTCGTCCTCGGGCCCGTGCGCACGCGCCCACGCGCGGTAGTCGGCGAGCAGGCGGCCCTCGAACTCGCCGAAGCGGATGTCGTTCAGCTCCGGCAGGACGAGCCGCGGGACGTCGCGTCCCTCGAGCGCCAGGTCGGCGGTCTCCCGGGCGCGCTGGAACTCGCTGACGGCGCAGAGGTCGATCTCTGCGGCGGCGAGGTGCTCGCCGAGCAGGCGCGCTTGGGCCCGTCCGGCCTTGGTCAGCGCGACCTCGATCTCCGGGTCGCCGTTGGTCAACCCGCGGACGGAGAACTCGCTCTCCGCATGCCTGACCAGCAACGCTCGCTCCACTGCGCCATTGTCGCGCGGCGAATCCCCCATGCGGGTGATAGCACCGTGTTGACTACCGGCCGAAAATGACAACTACAGACAACGCGGGGCCACTCCGAAGTGCTCGCCGCAGGGTCTCGGAACTGCTCGCCGCAAGGCCTCCGCGTAATTAGCCGAACGGCCTCCCCAACGGGAGGTCGTTCTCGTTTCGGGCTACAGTGAGCTGCTCGCGGGCGTAGCTCAGTGGTAGAGCCCTAGCCTTCCAAGCTAGTTATGCGGGTTCGATTCCCGCCGCCCGCTCTCAGCGGGGCTGGTCGGCCAGAGGCTCCAGCGCCGCGGCGGTCGGCTCGAGATTGCCTGACTCGAGGCCCGCGACGATCTCGCGGGCCAACTGCAGCGCCTCGCTGGCCTGGTCGGCGTCCAGCACCGTGTTCACCGCCGCGACCGCGCGGC
>WNGD01016150.1_pt1 | contig 11474 bp, 11 predicted proteins | sample 5400671 | NCBI WGS metagenome assembly WNGD01 (sample SAMN13153369, study PRJNA577476) | soil metagenome | isolation source: 40 cm soil or saprolite under grassland replicate 2 | place: USA:California | collected 2016-06-15
TGGTGAAGCGGCCCGGCGGCGCACGGGCGTTCCACCCTCACAGGCGCCCCTGCCGGTGCGGATGCGACCGCGATCGCTGGAGGAGCTTCTCGGGCAGGAGCACCTGCTGGGCGAGGGGTCGGCGCTGCGGGCGGCGGTCGAGACCGGGGAGCCCCACTCGGCGATCTTGTACGGGCCGCCCGGGTCCGGGAAGACGACCCTCGCCCGGATCATCGCCATCGCCTGCCGGGGCGCCTTCGAGGAGTTCTCGGCGGTGAACGCAGGGCGCGCCGAGGTCCGCGCCGTGATCGGGCGAGCCGAGGAGCGCCGCAGGGCCGCGGACGAGCCGACGATCTTCTTCCTCGACGAGATCCATCGCTTCAACAAGGCGCAGCAGGATGCCCTCCTACCAGCGGTAGAGGAGGGGCTGGTGACGCTGATCGGGGCAACGACCGAGAACCCCTATTTCGAGGTCAACTCGGCGCTTCTTTCACGGACGCAGCTCTATGAGCTGCGTCCGTTGGAACCGGGCAACATACGCCGCTTGCTGGATCGCGCCCTGGCAGATCCCGAGCGGGGAATCCCCGACCCTCCCGAGATCGAGCCGGCGGCCCTGGAGCTGCTCGCCGAGCGCTCCGGCGGAGACGCCCGAGTCGCGCTCTCGGCGCTCGAGCGCGCGGTGGAGACCGCGCGGGCTGGGGGCCATCCGGTCGACCTCGACACCGCCGAGGACGCGCTGCAGCGCAAGGCGCTCACCTACGACCGCGAGGGCGACCGCCACTACGACTACATCTCGGCATGGATCAAGGCCACCCGCGCCTCCGACCCCGACGCAGCCCTCTACTACCTGGCGGTGATGCTCGAGGGCGGCGAGGACCCCCGCTTCGTCGCCCGGCGGATGGTGATCCTCGCCTCCGAGGACGTCGGCAACGCGGACCCGCATGCGCTCGTCGTCGCCAACGCCGCGGCCGATGCGGTGGACCGCGTGGGTCTGCCCGAGTGCCGTCTCAACCTCGCTCAGGCCGCCGCCTACCTGGCGCTGGCCCCGAAGTCGAACGCCTCCTACCGGGGCATCCAGCGAGCCACCGCGCACGTTCGCGAGCACGGCGCAAAGCCGCCCCCCTCATACCTCCAGGACGCTCATTACCCGGGTGCTCAAAGGCTCGGTCGCGGGATCGGCTACGTCTACCCGCACGACGAGCCCGGCGGCGTCGCCGGTCAGCCGGTGATGCCGGAGGGCCTCGAGGCCGAGCGCTTCTACGAGCCCACCGACCGTGGGTTCGAAGCGGAGCTTGGGCGCCGGCTCGAAGCGATCCGACGCCAGCTCGGCGAGCCCGGGCGCAGCTCAGGCTAGGGAGTTGCACGCGACCCTGGGGCATGGCCGCCCCGCCGGGTCGCGCCGCAACTCCACGGTCAGATCGGTGTTCTGGGCCTAGAGCCGAAAGAGGCGGGGCTTTCGCGCTTTCCTGAAAGACCGAGCCCATGCCGCAGCGACCACCCGCGTGCGGCGAGGAACACGGCGGCCCCGCGACGCGATCGTCGCGGGGCCGCCGAGCTCGTCTGGCTCGCACAACTACTGGCTAGCAGGACTCCGTCCCGGGTCCGAGCCATAGAATCGGCGCCTGATGGGGCAGCTCGAGTCGTTCAACCCCGCCACCGGCGAGCTCGTGGGCACGGTCGAGACGCTGAGACCCGACCAGGTGCAATCGGTCGTCGACGACGTCGCCGAGGTGCAGCCCTTCTGGGGGCAGCTCACGCTCGCCGACCGGGCCCGCTATCTACGCAGGGCGGCCGGCGTGCTGGTCGAGGAGGTCGATGAGGTGGCCGAGCTCCTCACCCGCGAGCAGGGAAAGCCGATCACCGAGAGCTACACGATGGAGGTCGTCCCGACGATCGACGTCCTCCATTGGTGCGCCGAGGCTGGACCGAAGATCCTGGCCGACGAGCCGATCCGCATGGGGCAGGCCCTGTTCCTGTCGAAGAAGGCCAAGTTCAGCTACGAGCCGCTCGGCGTCGTCGGCGTGATCGCGCCCTGGAACTACCCGTGGTCGATCCCCTTCGACGAGGTGGCGATGGCGCTGATGGCCGGCAACGGCGTCGTGCTCAAGCCCGCGAGCCTGACGCCGCTGCTCGGCGAGCGGATCCGCGAGACGTTCGAGAAGGCGGGCCTGCCGGAGGGGCTTGTGCGTGTAGTACACGGCGGCGGCGCGGTCGGCGGCGCCCTTTGTGAGTCGTCGGCGCGGAAGATCTTCTTCACCGGCTCGGTCGAGGTGGGTCGCAAGGTCGGGGAGATCTGCGCCAAACAGCTGAAGGGCTCGGTGCTGGAGCTCGGCGGCAAGGACCCGCAGATCGTCTGCGCCGACGCCGACCTGGCCAACGCGATCTCCGGCTGCGTGTGGGGAGGGTTCGCGAACGCGGGTCAGACGTGCTCGGGGATCGAGCGCACCTATGTGGTCAAGGACGTCGCCGACCGGTTCGTCGACGGAGTCGTGCGGCGGGCCGGCGAGCTGGCCGTCGGCGACCCGATGGAGTGGGAGACCGAGATCGGCCCGATGGTCTCCGAGGACCAGTTCGGCGTCGTCAATGACCTGGTCGACGACGCCCTCGAAGGCGGCGCCGAGCGGGCGACCGGCGGACCTCGCGAGGTCCCGGGTTTCAGCGGCAAGTTCATCGCCCCCACCGTGCTGGCTGGGGTCGAGGACGAGATGCGGATCATGAGGGAGGAGATCTTCGGCCCGGTGGTGCCGATCATCGTCGTCGACTCGGAGGAGGAGGCGCTTCGCCGGGCCAACGACTCGAACTTCGGCCTCGGCGCCTCGGTCTGGACCAAGGACCGCGCCAAGGGCGAGCGGATGGCGAGGCGTATCGAGTCGGGGATGGTGTGGATCAACGACCACTCCTATACCCACGCCGCCTGCCAGTGCTCGTGGGGTGGCGTCAAGGAGTCGGGACTCGGTCGCTCGCATTCGAAGTTCGGCTTCTACGAGTGCGTGGACATCAAGCTCGTCTCCTGGGAGCCGGGCATGACGCGCGACTTCTGGTGGCAGCCGTACGACCGCACGCTCGGGCAGGCGGTCCGCGCCTCAGCCCGCCTGCTCTACGGCCGCAACGGCCAGCGCCTGAAGGCACTTCGCGAGGGCGGCGTGCCGCTGCTACGGGTGGGAGCCCGCACCCTGCGCAAGGACCGCTGAGACGCCGGTCCGCTCACCTCTTCAGGGTCAGCGCCGGCGACCAGTCGCTGCGCTTCTTGACCCGCGTGCGCTCGGAGCGGACCTCGATCTTGTACGTGTGGCGATTGGGGTTGAAGTTGACCGGCCTGTCCTTGTGGCCGAAGGCGCCCCGGAACTTGGGCGTGTCGTTCTTCCAGATCTTCCACCTCCGGTGGTCGACCCGGTAGCGGACGTCGAAGCGGGAGCCGGTGTTGGTGGCGGAGTTCGCCCACTGGACGACGATTTGGCCCGCGAGCGAGTCGGCCAACGCGATCGGACGGACCTTGACCACGCCGCTCATGCCTCCATGGCGAGAGCCGTGGACCTCGCAGTAGTAGTGGTAGGAGCCGGCGGAGGCGTTGATGGTGAAGTTGATCGGGCCGCTGACCGGGTCGCCGGAGCGAAAGAGCTTGTCGTCCTGGCGGATGTTGTGGCTGCCGATTGACCCGGCGCCGCGCGACCAGTGGAAGCTGGGGCCCGCCTGGAAGTCGCGGGCCGCGGGCTTACTCGGAGAGAAGAAGTCGTCGTTGGCGGTGATATCGCGTGGCGCCGCGCCGGCGAGAGCCGGCAGCGCGAGCAGCGCCGCGGTTGCCGAAACGACCAGGAACCTTCGCACTCCCGTCACGTTTCTTGCCTCCACCTGCCTCCTACAGCTTCACCGCGATCGTACTTTCTGGAGTACGACGCCGACGACTCCGAGGTTCAAACTGGGAAAATCGCACGGTGGCCGAGACCGCGGCTGTCCAGCGGGAGGCCGGGCTCGCAAGCCCGGTCGCCTCGTCGCCCGCCATCGCACTCGCCCATCTGCGCCGAGACTACGGTGAGAGGACTGCTCTCCGGGATGTCACCCTCGAGCTGCCCCAGGGCGAGACTCTAGCCGTGCTCGGCCCCAACGGCGCCGGCAAGACGACCCTGTTGCGGGTGCTGGCCACCCTGCTGCGCCCGACGGCCGGGGAGGTTTCGGTGCTCGGCTTCGCGCTTCCCCGCCAGGCGTGGAAGGCGCGTGGCCGGATCGGATACCTCGGCCATGAGCCGCTGCTCTACCGCGACCTCCCCTGTGCCGAGAACCTGCGCTTCCAAGCCCGCCTGCACGGGCTCGCAGACGATGCCGCAGCCCGCATCCCCGAGCTCCTCGACCGGGTGAGGATGTCGCGGTGGGCCGACGAGCTGGTTCGAAGCCTCTCGGCCGGGATGGTGCAGCGGCTCGCAGTCTGCCGGGCCGTCCTCCACGAGCCTGATCTGCTGCTGCTCGACGAGCCGCGCTCCCACCTCGATCCCGAGGCCGCCGCCCTGGTGGAGCCGCTGATCGGTCCCGGGCCGGGGCGGACCCGCGTCGTCGTCACCCACGAGATCGAGGTCGGGCTGGCCGAGGGCGACAGCGTTCTGGGGTTGCGGGCCGGGGGAGCGGTTGCCTACCACGGGCCGGCGAGCGGGCTGTCGGCAGGGGACGCTCGGGCGATCTACGCGGGTGCGCCGTGAGCGGGCGAACGAGCTCTTTTCGGGCCTTCCACGCGATCCTCGCCAAGGATCTGAGGGTCGAGCTGCGCACCCTGCAATCGGTGCCGGCGATGGTGCTGTTCGCCGTCACCACGTTCGTGTTGTTTCGCTTCGGGCTCGACCGCGGCGCGCTGAGCGGCAGCCTCGCCGCCGGGGTGCTGCTGGCGACGGTCCTGTTCGCCGCGATCCTGGCGATCAACCGCCTGTTCGTCGCCGAGCGGGACGAGGGCGGCTTCGACTCGATTCGCCTGGCGCCCGTGGACGGCACCGCGCTCGGGGCGGCGAAGGCGGTGGCGCTGGTCGTCTACCTGGTGGTGCTCGAAGCGATCGTCCTACCGGTTTTCGCGGTCTTCTTCCTCGACTCGTGGACCGGGCTGGCGCCGCTCGCAGGCGTCCTGGTGCTCGCCGACCTCGGCCTGGCGGCGACCGGCGTACTGGTCTCCTCGATCGCCGCCAACTCGCGCGCCCGCGACCTGCTCGTGCCGCTCGTGCTCCTACCCCTGCTGGTCCCTGTGATGATCGCCGCCGCCGGGGCCGCCGAGCGGTTGCTCGCCGCAGGCGGGCCGTCGTATGGCGGAATCGGCAAATGGCTGGCGATCCTCGCCCTCTACGATGTGACCTTCCTCTTGGTCGGATACGCCGTCTACGACTTCCTCCTGGAGGACTGATCCGGCGGTGAGCGCATGAAGGTCCCCAGCCTGCGAGCTCAAGCAGCGGCGACGGTCGCGGTCCTCGCGACCGGCTTCGCCCTGGTGTTCTTCTATGCGCCGCTCGACGCCGAGGGCTTCATCCAGAAGATCTTCTACCTGCACGTGCCGCTCGCAATCTGCTCGTTGGCCGGCTTCGTGGTCGCTGGGATTCACGCGATCCGCCACCTGCGGAGCGGCGACCCGGTGCACGACGCGCGCTCCTACGTCTGCATCCACCTCTCGGTCATCTTCGGAGTCGGCGTCCTGCTCACCGGCTCGATTTGGGCGAGGGCCGAATGGGGCAAGTGGTGGGTCTGGGACGAGCCGACGCTGGTCAGCTTCCTGATCGTCTTCCTGCTCTACGCGACCTACTACCCGCTGCGCTACGCGATCGAGGACCGCGAGCGCCAGGCCCGCTATGCGTCGGTGTTCGCGATCACCGCGGGCGTCTTCGTGCCGCTCAACTTCGTCGCCGTTCGCCTTGCGCAGCCGCTGATCCACCCTCGGACCTTCTCCTCCGCCGGAGGCCTGCCCGGCTCGATGCTGTTCACCTTCCTGGTTTGCCTCGCGGGGATGGCACTTCTGTGGCTGTCGCTGGTGCGCTTCGAGCTGGCCGCGAAGTCGGCCTCGGCGAAGCTTTCGCGGCTGCGGCGCGCGCTCGAGGGCCAGGCGTAGGCTCCACCGAGGACCGCTTCCCGAACCGCGCCCGGCGTCCCCTCGCGCGCCGCCTCGGCGAGCTGGATGAGCGACCCCACGACCCCGCGACGCTGATGCCCGCCCTGCCGCTCGACGAGGCCGGGAAGTACGTCGCCGCGGCGTATGTGGTCTTCGTCGCCCTGATCGTTGTCTACGTGGCGATCATGGCGGCGAAGCTGCAGCGGATCGAGCACGAGCTGGGCGAGCTCGCCGAGCTCGCCGAGCGGCAACCAAGCAGGTCCGACGAGCCGGGGTCCGCTGGCGGCGGCGTCGAAGACGAGCAACAGGCGGTTGGATGATGTCCGAGCTGCTCGCACTGGGCATCTCCCACAAGACCGCGCCGCTCCAACTACGCGAGCGGGTCGCGCTCACCGAGGGCCGAGCGGCCGGGGTGATCAGGGAGCTGGTCGAGGCACCGGAAGTGCACGAGGCCGCCGCGATCTCGACCTGCAACCGAACTCGCTGCATGCCGCCGAGGGCGCCGCCCACCTGTTCAGGGTGACCGCAGGGCTGGACTCGATGATCATCGGCGAGGCCGAGGTCCAGGGCCAGGTGAAGCGCGCCTACGAGCTGGCGCTGGTCGAGGGGGCGACCGGGCCGATCCTCAACCGGCTGTTTCGCGGGGCGCTCGCCGCCGGCAAGCGGGCGCGATCGGAAACCGCCATCTCCCAGAAAGGCCTATCGGTGCCGTCGGTCGCGGTCGAGCTGGCACAGCACGCGCTTGGCGATCTCTCCAGCCGGCTAGTCCTGGTGGTGGGCGCCGGCGAGACGGCGGAGTTGACCGCCCGAGCGCTTGCCGCGCGCGGGGTCGAGCCCGCGTTCATCGCCAATCGCCGCTACGACCGGGCGATCGGGCTCGCCCAGCGCTTCGGCGGCCGCGCCGTCCGCTTCGAGGAGCTGCCAGCGCAGATGGAGCAGGCCGACATCGTGGTCGCCTCCACCAGCTCGCCCCACCACGTGATCGAGCGCGAGGCGCTCAGCGAGGTGATGACGGCGCGCGGGGGCCGGCCCCTGCTCCTGATCGACCTCGCGGTGCCCCGCGACATCCACCCTGATTGCCGCGAGCTGGCCGGGGTGAGCCTGCACGACATGGACGACCTGCAGACGCTCGTGGAGCGAAACGCCTCGGGCCGAGAGGCGGAGGCCCGCCAAGCCGAGAGCGTGTTGCGCTCGGAGTTGGGCAGCTTCGAGCGCTGGCTCGCCTCGCAGGACGTCGCCCCGACCGTGGCCTCGCTGCGCGAGCGAGCCGCCGAGATCGTCGATCGCGTGCTGGCCGAGAACGAGCCGCGGTGGGAGGCTCTGAGCGAGGCCGACCGGAAGCGCATGCAGGCAATGGCGCGGGCGATCGCGAGCCGGCTGCTGCACGAGCCCACCCTGCGCTTGAAGCGCTCCTCGGGTGAGGACGATGCCTACGTCTATGTCAACGCCCTCCGCGAGCTGTTCGGCCTCGACGCCCGTAGCGCCCCCCTAGGCGAGGATGCCGAGGTCCGCCCGCTGCACGGGGCTCGCCGGCGCAAGCGCCCGGCCAGTTGAGCGACCGGCTGAAGCTGGGAACGCGGGGGAGCAAGCTGGCGCTTGCGCAGGCTCGGCTCATTGCAAAAGCCCTGGGCGGGGCCGAGATCGTCGCCGTCCGGTCGGGCGACGGGGAGCCCGGGGACAAGGAGCGCTTCGTGCGCGGGGTCGGACGGGCGGTTGTGGACGGCGAGGCGGACTTGGCGGTCCACTCGGCCAAGGACCTGCCCGGCAACCGTCCCGACGAGCTGAGGCTGGTCGGGGTCCATCGCCTGCCCGAGGGGGCTCGCGTCGGCACCGCGAGCTTGCGCCGGCGCTCCCAGCTTTTGGCGTTGCGGCCGGATCTCGAGCTGGTGGAGTTGCACGGCAACGTCGACACCCGGCTGCGCAAGCTGTCCGAGGGCGAGTTCGACGGGATCGTGCTGGCCGCCGCCGGCCTGCGCCGTCTCGCGCTCGAGTCGAAAATCGCCTTTGGCTTCGGGCTCGATGAGCTGACGCCGGCCGCGGGTCAGGGATCGCTGGCGCTGGAGGCGCGCAGCGACGACCCCAATGCCGCTGCGGCAGCGGCATCGATCAGCGACCACGACGCACTCGTCGAGCTCACCGCCGAGCGCACCGCGGTCGCGACGCTCCGGGCCACGTGCCACACCCCGGTGGGGATCTGCGCCCGCCTGGAGGGAGGCGAGTTGGCGGTGCACGGCTTCGCGGGCCTGCCCGACGGCTCGGAGTGGGTTCGGGATCGCGTCACCGGGGATGCCGAGCAGCCCGCCGCGCTGGGACAGGCCATAGCGGAGCGGCTCCTGGCCGCCGGAGCCGGGCCCATCCTCGAGCGGGCCGAGGCGCTCGCGTGACGGTGGCGCGATCGGGTGTTGTCTATCTGGTCGGCGCCGGGCCCGGCGATCCGGGCCTGATGACCTTGCGGGCGGTGGAGCTGATCGCGAGCGCCGACGTGGTTCTCCACGACCGCCTGATCCCGCCGGGCGCGCTCGACGGGGCCCGCGACAACGCCGAGCTGGTCTACGTCGGCAAGCGGCCAGGGTCGCCCCAGATGCCGCAGGAGGAGATCGAGCGGCTGATGGTCGAGCGGGCCGGGGCGGGGCGCAGCGTGGTGCGGCTGAAGGGCGGCGACCCGTTCGTGTTCGGTCGCGGCGGCGAGGAGGCCGAGGCGCTGGCGGCGGCGGGCGTGCTCTTCGAGGTGGTCCCCGGGGTGACCGCGGGAGTTGCCGCCCCAGCCTACGCCGGGATTCCGCTGACCCACCGCGACGATGCCTCGGCGGTCGCCTTCGTGACCGCCCACGAGGACCCGGCCAAGGATGGCTCGGCGCTCGACTGGGAGGCGCTCGCCCGGTTCCCGGGCACGCTCGTCCTCTACATGGGCGTCAAGCGGTTGCCTGAGGTCGCCGAGCGTTTGGTGGCGGCGGGCCGGGACGCGGGCGAGCCGGCGGCGGCCGTCGAGCGCGGCACGATGGCGAGGCAGCGGACGGTGACCGCAACGCTCGCCGAGTTGCCGGCGGTGGCATCCGCGGCCGGGATCCACCCGCCCGCGATCGTGCTCACCGGCCCGGTCGCGGCCCGGCGAGAGACGATCGGTTGGCTCGAGCGGCGCCCCCTCCACGGGCGACGCGTGGTCGTCACTCGGGCGCGCGCCCAGGCCAGCGGCCTGGCGGCGACGCTTCGCGCGCTCGGCGCCGAGGTCGTCGAGCTGCCCGCGATCCGGATCGTGCCCCGGCTCGACTCGGCAGAGGTCCGCGATGCGGTGCAGTCCATCCACGCCTACGCGCTCGTCTGCCTGACCAGCCCGAACGGGGTGAGCCTGCTGTTCGAGGCCCTCGCCGAGGCCGGCCGCGACGCGCGCGCCCTCGCCAACGCGACGGTGGCGGCGATCGGACCCGGCACGGCCGCCGCGCTCGCCGAGCGAGGAATCAGGGCCGACGTCGTGCCGGAGCGATCGATCGCCGAGGCTCTCGTCGAAGCGTTGCGCGACTTCAACGTTGCCGACCGCCCGGTCCTCGTTGCCCGCGCCGCCGAGGCTCGCGACGTCCTACCCGAGGCGCTTCGAGAGCGGGGCGCCAAGGTGGACGTCGTGGCTCTCTACGAGACGGTGGCCGAGGATCCTGACCCGGCGGCGATCGAGGCTGCGCATGACGCCGACTACGTGACCTTCACCTCCTCGTCGACGGTGAGGAATCTCGTCGCCGCGGTCGGAGACCGCTTCCCGGGGCGCGCCCGGGTCGTCTCGATCGGTCCGGTGACCAGCGAAGCCGCCCGCGAGGCCGGGCTCGACGTCGACGTGGAGGCCGATCGCCACGATCCCGAAGGGCTGGTGGAGGCGCTGGTCGCGGACGTCGCCGGGGATTGAGCTGGCCGCATCGCACGACTAAAGTCGAGCCGTGGCGCGCCCGATCACCTTCCTCTCCGATTACGGCTACGCAGACGAGTTCGCGGGGGTCTGCCGTGCGGTGATCGCCGGCATCGCGCCGGAGGCCGCGGTGATCGACCTCACGCACGGCGTCACCCGCCACGCGATCCGCGAGGGGGCGACGATCCTCGCCAACGCCCTGCCCTACGCGCCGGCCGGGGTACACCTGGCGGTGGTCGATCCCGGGGTCGGCTCACCGCGGCGCGCGCTCGCGGTGCGCGTGGCCCCGGAGGACAGGGTGCTGGTGGGGCCCGACAACGGCTTGCTGTGGCCGGCGATCGAGCGCCTGGGCGGCGTCGTCGAGGCGGTTGACGTGGCGCTGTCGCGGTTCCGGCTCGAGCCGATCTCGGCGACCTTCCACGGCCGCGACGTCTTCGCGCCGGTTGCCGCCCGGCTGGCGCTCGGAGTGCCGCTCTCGGAGGCCGGCGAGGAGATCGCGACCGACTCGCTCACCACGATCGAGGTGAGCGAGCCGGTGATCGGCGAGAGTCGCATCGTCGCCCATGTGGTCTCCGTGGACCGCTTCGGAAACGCGGTCCTCGACCTCGCCGATCGACACCTCGCCCAGACCGGACTGCGAATGGGCAACCACGTCGCGGTGGAGATGGGCGACCGGGTCCACGACGCCGCCTTCACGCTCACCTTCGCCGAGGTCGGCCCCGGGGAGCTGATCCTCTACGTGGACTCCTACCGGAGCCTGGCGCTGGCCGTCAACCGCGCCAGCGCCGCGGACAGGCTGCGGCTGGCGCCGGGCGACGAGGTCGTCCTTCGACCGCAGCCGTGAGACCGCTCGACCGATGACGAGCTTCGGTCGCCCGCGCCATCACTTTCGGGTCACCGACTCGACCAACGAGCGCGCCCGCGAGCTGGCGCTCGCGGGCGCGCCTGGCGGCACGGTGGCTACGGCGGATGAGCAAACCTCCGGCCGTGGCCGCCGGGGGCGCGGCTGGGCGGCGCCGTCCGGCAAGGCGCTCTTGTATTCGGCGATCGTGCGCCCGCTGGGGCGCGAGCACGGCCTCCTGCCGCTGGCGGTGCCGCTGGCCGTTTGCGAGGCGGTCGAGTCGCTGGCGCCGCTGGAGTGCCAGGTGAAGTGGCCGAACGACGTCTGGATCTCGGAGCACAAGGTGGCGGGAGTCCTGCTGGAGGCCCGTCCGCCCGACTGGGCGGTGATCGGGATCGGCCTCAATCTGGCGATCGAGGCGGACGAGTTTCCGCCCGATCTGCGCTGGCCGGCGACCTCGGTTGGTGGCGCAGTCAGCGCCGCAGCGGCGCTGGCGGCGGTCAATCAGCGGCTGGGATCCTGGGTGGACGCGGCGCCCCGCCGGGTGCTGGAGGAGTTCGCCGAGCGCGACGCATTGCGCGGGCGGGAGATCCGCTGGGAGGGCGCCGGCTCCGCCGTCCCCTCGGGAGCCGGTCGCGCCGAGGGGATTGACGACAAGGGCAACCTGCTCGTCGCGACCGAGGACGGCCAGT
>WNGD01007089.1_pt1 | contig 11472 bp, 14 predicted proteins | sample 5400671 | NCBI WGS metagenome assembly WNGD01 (sample SAMN13153369, study PRJNA577476) | soil metagenome | isolation source: 40 cm soil or saprolite under grassland replicate 2 | place: USA:California | collected 2016-06-15
TGGCGGTGCTCGGTTTAGTCTTGCCCAATTTCACCACTTCTAAGAGCGGGCCAAATTTTTCCACCGAACAGGAAGTTTTCCTTATTGTGGTGTCGCTCTTGCTTTACGGGATTTTCCTGCTCATCCAGACCGTGCGGCACCGCCGTTATTTCATGGAGCCAGAGGATGTTGCGGCGCCGACTTCTACTCATCACCCAGTTCAGGTGCGCTCAACGGCTTTTCATGCGGTAATGCTGCTCCTTTATCTGGTTGCCGTTATTTTTATGGCGGAAAAGTTCGCTATCCCGTTGGACAACAGCATCGAGCAATTTCACATGCCGCAGGCATTTGGCGGCGCGATTGTCGCAGCGTTGGTGCTCTCTCCGGAAGGCTTAGGCGCGATCCGTGCCAGCTTGGAGAATCAGCTGCAGCGTTCAATAAACATTCTGCTCGGTTCGGTGCTTGCGACAATCGGACTAACGATTCCCGCCGTGCTGACGATTGGATTGATCACAAAACGATCGGTCACACTTGGCGTGGAAGGCGCCAATCTTCCACTATTGCTCCTGACGCTGGCCGTGAGCGTCGTTACGTTTACAAGCAGGAAGACAAATGTCTTGCAGGGTTGCATCCACTTGTTGTTGTTCGCTATGTTTGTGCTTTTGATTTTCGTGCCATGAGTTGATGACAAAGAGGGGATCCTTCAGAAAGTCGGGAACGCCGTGCATTTAAACAAATCTGACAAGATCTTCGTGGCCGGACATCGTGGAATGGCGGGCAGCGCAATCGTTCGACGGCTCGAAAGCGACGGGTTCAACAATCTGCTGATGCGCGATCATTCGCAGCTTGATCTCGCCAACGAGTCTGCGGTCGCGAAATTTTTTACCGAGAAACGACCAACCATAGTCATTGTCGCGGCCGCAAGGGTCGGCGGAATTAAGGCGAACGACGATTTTCCGGTGGAATTTCTCCTCGAGAATTTACAGATCCAGAACAACGTCATTCACTCAGCTTACGAGAGCGGCGTGCGCAAGCTGCTCTTTCTTGGAAGCTCTTGTATTTACCCGAAGTTCGCGCCGCAGCCCATTCCTGAAATCAGGCATTTTCTCGCGAATACGGGGCCAAATTTGTCTCGGCGATGCCGACGAATCTTTATGGCGCGAACGACAATTTCGATCTGGAAACATCACATGCGTTGCCCGCGCTCATACGCAAAGCGCACGAAGCCAAAGTGCGCAAGGATCAAAAGCTAACCGTGTGGGGAACTGGAAAACCGCGTCGCGAATTTTTGCATGTGGACGATCTTGCCTCAGCATGTCTTTTGCTCCTGGAGAAATATGACTCCCCAGAGATCATCAACGTCGGTTGCGGCGAAGATATTTCGATTCGCGAACTGGCGGAATTAATCTGCGATGTCGTCGGGTTCGACGGTGAACTCGCCTGGGACGCCACCAAGCCGGATGGTACGCCGCGCAAACTTTTGGATGTGACCAAGCTCCGCGCCCTCGGCTGGAAGCCGGCAATCCCGCTGCGGGATGGAATTGCTCGGACGTATGAATGGTTCCGCGCCAATTGCGTGTCGTGATACTGATTCGTCCTGAGAGCGACGGTCGACTTATTCGACGATGGACTCATCTGCGGTTTGACCGCGAATCTTTCCGGCGTTGACTGCTTCTAAGGAGACATGAAAAATTTGCGTGTTGGGGTTGTTGGGGTTGGTCACATCGGAAGCAATCATGCGCGACTGTATGCGGAGATTCCGTCCGCTGAGTTCACCGCAGTGTATGACGTGGATCCCATCACGAACCGCACAATTGCGACCAAGTTCCACGCGACGCCTGCCAGATCTCTGGATGAATTTATTGCGATGATTGACGCCGCTTCCGTGGCAACGCCCACCAACACGCACTATGAAGTTGCACGGTCTCTCCTTGCGAAGGGCAAACACGTGCTGGTCGAAAAGCCGATCACTGACAACACTGCGCATGCTGCCGAACTGGCAGAGTTGGCCGCGCGCAACGGTCTGATCTTGCAGGTCGGCCACGTGGAGCGTTTCAACCCAGTCTTGGGCGCTCTTGAAAAAAATCTGACGCATCCACGGTTCATCGAAGCGCATCGGCTCAGGCCCTACTCGGAACGCGGTACCGACATCGGTGTCGTTCTCGATTTGATGATTCATGATCTGGAAGTCATTTTGCATTTCGTGCGTTCGCCTTTGTGGAGTATTGATGCGGTGGGCGTGCCTGTGCTTAGCCGTAGTGAAGACATCGCCAACGTGCGACTGCATTTCGAAGACGGTTGTGTAGCAAACGTGACCGCGAGCCGCATCAGTCCTGAGCGCATGCGCAAGATTCGCATTTTTCAGGAGGACGCGTACATCTCGCTCGATTATCAAAATCAAAGCGGCGAAATCTACCGACGCGTTGGAAAACAGATTTGGCGCGACCGAGCCAGCGTTGAACACGAAGAACCACTCAAACTTCAACTCACATCGTTCATCGAATGTGCGAGCACGGGACGCCAGCCGCGCGTTTCCGGTTCTCAAGCGACAGCGGCATTAGAGCTGGCAGTCAAAATAACAAAGCAAATCGCAGCGAGTGCGTAGAGTTTCCCGATGCGCGGGGTTCGATGCTGTAGCCACCGCCCTGTGGGCGGTCGCTTCGAGATATCCAGCGTGGACGGGCCACAGGCCCGTGGCTACAACAAGGATGAAATCACATGACCATCTACTTCGTTGCCGGCGAGGTGAGCGCTGACAATCATGGCGCCGCATTGATGCGCTCCCTGGGCGAGTTGGGTCCCGGGCTGAAGTTCATCGGCCGGGGCGGACCGCAGATGCAGGAAATTGCCGGCAACCAATTCAAAAACTGGATCGGCGACGCCGCCGTCCTTGGTTTGTGGGAAGTGCTTAGGAAGTATGGTTATTTTCGAGAGCAATTTCGCGAAACGATCAAAGAAATTCTGGAGAGCAAGCCGGACACAGTCGTGTTGATCGATTACCCTGGATTTAATTTGCGGCTGGCCCGAGCATTGCGAAAAAAATCGCGACGACAAAAGATAATTTATTACATCAGTCCGCAGGTATGGGCTTGGAATCGTGGCCGGATCAAAAGGATGGCGCGCTGCATCGATCTGGTGCTCTGTATTTTTCCATTTGAGGCCGATCTCTATAATGAATCAGGCCTGCGTGCGGTATTCGTTGGGCATCCGATGATTGAAAGATTGGAGGTCCAGAAGATCGAGACTGAGCGCGATCCAAATTTAATCGGGCTTTTCCCAGGCAGTCGCCTGCGTGAAGTACGGAAGATTTTTCCGGTAATAATCGATACAGTGCGCCTGCTAATGCAATCCAATCCCACTTTGCGCTTTCAAGTCGCCGCGGCATCCGACGAGCTCGCGCGCGAGATGAGTCAGATGCTGAACCCTCACCTTCATCCTCTCCCTTCGACGAAACGAGAGGAAACACGGCAAGCATCTAACGAGTTGCAACGCATGCTGGCGATAGAAGGTATGACAGGGACGCCTCTCTGCTCGTCGAGGGGAGAGGGGACGGTGGGGGGTGTCACAAAAACGCAAGATGGGCAGCCGATTCAAATTAGAGTTGGCGAAACAGCAGCCCTCCTGCAGCGAGCTTTCGTCGGGATCGTTGCTTCAGGCAGCGCTACGCTGGAAGCTGCTTATTTTCGGATGCCTTTTGTGCTGATTTACAAGGTGGCCGTGCCCACTTACCTCGCAGCGCGTCTCGTGGTGAACGTGAAGTATCTTGGCATGCCTAATTTGCTCGCAGGCAAAGAAGTGGTTCCGGAATTTATTCAGCACCGGGCAAAACCAGATGTCATCGCGAAGGCCGTGCAGCTGTTAATGGAAGATGCACGCGCACGCGAGCGAATGATTTCCAAATTTGAATCTATTATTGCCAAAGTAGGCACAGGCGGAGCCAGCGAACAGGCCGCGCACGCAATCGTTCAAGAACTCAAGGAGCGGCGGTCTCCAGACCGCCGGGGCGATCTGGAGATCGCCCTTCCTTGATAGGTGAAGCTCGGCGAGCAAAAGAACAGCCCCGAGCAATTCTTAAAGAGATTGGAAGATCAACTCGAAACGAATTAACTGATCGCGCAATGAAAATTTGGGACATTTCAAGAACACTTTCCAACGATCTGGCAGAATGGCCCGGCGACGAGCCGTTTCGTTTTGGATTGACTAACGAGATAGCGAACGGCGCGAGCGTAAACCTTGGCGCGATCACAATGAGCGTGCACACTGGAACGCATGCCGACGCGCGATTCCACTTTGATCCAAAAGGCGAATCGATCGAGAAAGCGCCGCTCGACGCTTATGTTGGTCGCGCAACCGTGGTCGATCTTTCGCAGAGTTTTGCGCAGTCCAAGCAGAAACATTTGATCACCACCGAAGATCTCAAGCCGCATGCCGAGGACATCGCGGCTACCTCGCGGCTTCTCGTAAAAACCCGTCGCTGGAGCGACTCCAGAGTTTTCCCAAATCAAATTCCCGTGATCGCAGCCGATGTCCCCGCATGGCTTCAGAAAAATGGCGTAAAGCTGCTCGGCTTGGACGTGCCGTCGATGGACGAGATCGATTCGAAATCGTTGCAGAACCATCACGCGCTGGCCGGAGCCGGCATCGCCATCGTTGAATCGCTCGATCTGACCGATGTCGCCCCCGGTATTTACAATTTGGCGGCGCTGCCTCTAAAAATCGCCGGGGCCGACGGCGCGCCGATGCGCGCGATCCTCTGGCGCGAGTGAATCGCGGCAAAATTGAGATGCCTTGTCCGTTTCATACGCGCTGTAGGGTCTGCTGTCCTCAGCAGCGATCGCTTTCCCGCGTCAAAAGAGGATGCGCTGAGGACTACAGCCGAGTATGATGACAACAAGCGTGCTCGAGGACCAGCGCACCGTTTGGATGGTGGTCGCCGTAAGTTTTTTTTTGTTTCTCATCGGCAATTTGCCGTGGCAGCTCGACGACTACGATCAGGCGAAGCAAGCATTCACTTCCTTCCAAATGATCAAGGAAGGCCGGTGGCTTCATCAACAGACTCCGCACGAACACGTAGCAACCAAACCGCCGTTCGTAGGATGGGTTTCAGTTGGTCTTTTTACACTAACGCGATCATGGGACGTAGCGTGGCGGTTCCCGTCGTTTCTCGCTGCGGTTGCCTTGGCGTTGCTCTTATTTCGCGCTGCTAGCTCCGCTTACGGACCAATTGCTGGTCTCATTGCGCTCGGGGCATTTGGATTGAATCTGCTGAGTCCCCGTCTCGCAACCCTCGTGCGCACCGACATGCCATTGGCGCTCGTAATTTTTCTGATCGGTTTGCTGATTTGGAAAAAAATTCGAGCTGGAACCGAGTGGGCGCTGCGAGACCAAGTGTATGTGTTTGCACTTCTCACAGTCGCAATGCTGATCAAAGGCCCGATTGTCTACGCATTTCTACTGCCGGGCATCGCGCTGTTTCAATTGCGACATGGTAGGGGCCGGCCTCAGCTTGTCCTGAGCGGAGTCGAAGGAGGCGCCCCGCTCCAAAAAGGCATTAGCGCCTGGCCCGGCTGGTGGCCATGGATTGCATCTCTGGCGGTCTTTTTGTTCTGGGTGACTGGCGGCATTCTTTTTCAGCCCGGTTTCTTGAATGAAGTTGTCATGCGTGAATTTGTTGCGCGATTCGGCGAGACAATTCATCGGCCGCAACCGCTTTACTTTTATTTGCCGCACCTGCTGCACAAATTTGCTCCCTGGAGCGTGCTGATCATCGCCATCGCGCTCGTGGACCTTCATTGGCGAAGATGGCGGCTGCGCTCAGCGTTTCGCGAGATGTCACCTGAGACTTTCTGGCTGCTTTGCTGGAGTGTGGGCGGATTGATTGTGATGTCCATGATTCCGTCCAAGCGTGTCGATCGAATTTTTCCAATCATACCGTCACTGTGTTTGCTGTTGGCGGCGCAAATTGGCAGAGTCGGGGCCTGTAGCCACGGCTCTGTGAGGCGTTCCTCAAATAGTGATGATTCGAGCCCGACTGGCCACCCGTCTTCGCAAGGCTGCGGCGAGGCAGGCAGGCAGGTGGCTACGGAAAATAAGGCGACCCGTATTTATCGCTGGGCTACAGCCGCGCTAGTCATTTCAATCTTATTCACCGGCGGCTACACGATCTTCAAAGTTAGCTCGGGCTATCGTAACCATCGCGACGCGCTTGCGCTCTTTGGAAGAAAAGTTCGCCACGAAGCCGAAACACATCGCTGGCGTTACGAAGTCGTGTCGGCAAAGGACGAAGGGCTACTGCTCTATTTGCAAAAAACGCATTTCATTGAGCCGGACCATGCCGTCGCCGAGTGGAACCGTGGCAATCTCAACGCGTTGATAGCGTCAACAGAGAAGGCACCAGGTTTGATGCCCCAGCTTGCGGGTGCTCTTTCTCAGTTGAAATCAACTGAGAGAAAGAAAGAGCGGGGGAATGTTTACGTTTTGATTACGCGCTAACTTTTCGTTACGGCGCAACCACAGGTTGGTCGCGGTGGCGAGGCCGCGCCGAGGGATGGACAGCACGCGCGGTCCCCACCTACCATTTATCAGACCAGCGCTAATCGCCCTGCTGAAGCCAAACATAGCGTTTTCCGTTCCAGTAAATCAACGCGCTAGCTGCTTCGTTCTTACTCACAAGAAGTGCGTCTCCGCGCAGGTGTGGGAGGCTTTGTGCTCCGGCTGCCTTAGCGCCAGCGTCTTTCGTATAAATCTGCCAGTTATCCATCCATTCGAAATCATCATCACCGTTACCGATGGCAGTCCCTGCGCCCAGAATTGTTACTGTGTTGGTCCCTCCCTGAACGATCGCAATCCCGAGCTTGCCGTTCGAGCGCTGCTTCACTAGAACCGCTATGTCGATCTTGTGGTCGCCATCGAAGTCTCCGCGCAGATAGAACGGGCTTAAATAGAACGAGACCTCATATTTCTTTCCCATGGAACCGTTCGTAATAACTGTCTGGACCAGCTGAGGAATATCATGAGCTTGAACAAGCACACCCGCGGTTTGCGAGTGCGCGGGATCCTTTGCCGCAGGTTCGGCGACAGCAATCGCGATGGGCAACAACAGAGTAAATGCAACGCCGACGAGGGCTAACGATTTCATGGCGACTGTCGCGTCACTTCTTCGTGAAGCGAGTTAGCTGCGTAAATACGCATTGCCAGCGGTCAGCTTGCTTGACAAAAATATCTGTCGCCCGTTCGCAGGAGATGAAGTCCTGTCCCATAAACTTCCCTTTACTCGTCGTCAGCCCGGTCACCACAGCGGTGTTTCCGTAAACACGGACTTTTAGGTCCGTAGACTTCATCGACTCATGGGACAACGCGCCAGACCGGATGACTTCCAGAAACCGGGCCTTATCGATAATGCTTCCATCGGGTTCAACGATGATCCAATCATCAGCGAGAAGTCTATCGAGTGCGTCCGCGTTATTGCTGGCGACCGCTCGCGCAAATTCGTTCTCCAATTTCAACAGTTCTTCTTCCATCGTATTTTCAGGCAGGAAAATCAGCTAACGCTAGCGACAGCGAGTATACAATCAGAAATCCGATATCGGAAGTCAGAGAACGGTCTCGCGCCTGCAGCATCAGTAACTGACGCGCGTTTCATATCATTGTAGAGGCGTTTGTGCCAAACGCCTTATTTCTTAAGGTTCGGCGCTTGGCACAAGCGCCGCTACAACAAACGCAACCGCGACCCCGGGCCGTTCCTGCCCGTGAACGCCTTCGAAGCGTGTCGCTAACTCTATCGGCCAGCTAGCTCTTTGTTTGTTAGCTTCGAGAACTTCTCTTCGATACCTTGCTGGATGCGCTGGCGTCTGATGTCGTCTTTCTTTTCTTTCAGCGTCGAGATTAGCTTACTCATCCCATCAGCGAGATCCGTGTTCGCTGACTCCCATTCGCTCTTACTTCGAAACGTGACATTGGGATAGGCGGTCTGCAGATCAGGTATTTTCCGGCCTTCTTGCTGGACTCTTTCTACCACCTTGACGAGCCCATCCGTATCTCTGAAAGCGTAACCATTTATGTAAGGGCCCACCAATTGAAAGAAGGCATTCTGGGCCTGTAACAATTCGAACCCCGGGCTGCCGATACTGCCCATCTTGCTCTGATCTAGAAGGATTCCAAACTGCCGACCTCGATACTGAGCGGTATAAAACCAGTACACCGCTTCCTTTCGGTAGCCCAAGTCGTAGAGCTGAATCGCAGCAACATAGAGCTCCGGAAATGTGAGCTGGTCCCAAGCTCTCTTCATTTTGGTTATCGTGGCAAGAAATTCGTCTCCCTTCGCCGACGCCAGGCCCGAACTAAACCGGCCGACACTTACGGATGGACCTTTCGAGTCGTAATACGGCGTGACGTAAACATCAATGTGTGAGGCGTCTTTCACTGACTCCGCCGCTTCCAAAGAAAACCACGCGACGCTTGCGACGTATAGCGCGAAAAGTAGTTTTTTCATTTCTTAATTATCGAGATCAAGCCCAGCTGCCGCCGGAGAGACTCAGCGTTGTTTGATTCATAATTCTTAATTTATCCCTCATCGTTTGAGTAGGCGGTTGGCTCCAGCTCATTGTAGATTACTGAAACGAATCCGCGCGCGGATCCCAGAAATCTCCGGTCAATCCGATGCTCTCGAAAATTCCTCGCATCTCTGAGGCCGCTGGGCGACGTGACACTGTTTCTAGGCGTGTGGCATACCAGGTGACGGCCAGGTGCCATAGTTGGTCCATGTGCACAATAGGGCGCAGATTAATTCCGCGCGCGCGACACCATTCGGCTACGAGTTCTTCCGACCGGAAGAAGAGCATATTGCTTCAAGTAAATACCAGGTCGTCCCACCATTTCGCCGCCGGCACAAGGCAGTGAAAAAGCCACGTCGACGGCTCGGGTCCATCCATGCCGACTTGCAGGCGCAGCGGCTCGAGGCTCTGCTCACAGCGCGAGTAAACCACGCCCGGTCGGTGAAACGCGGCCGGAATGCCAAGCGCATCCCAGGCACAGTTCGCGTAATACTCTCTGTCATCGACTATGACGCGATGTTGCGTAGGTACACCGGAAAATGGCGGCGCCATACGAATCGTTGCGCCATCGGCTTCAAGTAGAAGCAACCGGCTTGCGCGCAACCGAGCATAGGACTCTTTGACGGCGGCCGGAGACTCTCCGACCTCGTCCGCGACCGCATCAATTGAGGGCGGAATACCGGACTCGGCCGTCGCGCGATAGACGACCATCTTGATTCGGGTATCGAAATCGGTGGGATAATTCTCGGGCATTGATTGCGGACCTTACGTTCAAGTTCAGCGACCCACCACTTTGAAAAAAAGGTTGCGCATTCTTTGGGAGCTACCAACAAAGTGCTGCGTTCGTCGCAGCGTCGTGTTAGGCCGATCTTTTCGAAATAAGTCGTCGAAGGACATGGCCTTTCCACATCCACAATCCCGAAAGGACAATCGCAGGAAGGGCGACATACCGAACCACGGGGGCGTAATTTGGAAGTTCTTTAAACGGACTATAAATATAACCGACTATCGGAATCGCAAAAACGATGTGAATCGAGCGAAGAATCGAACGTTTGGTGGCATCTTTCACGGATTGGTTTCTAAATGTATTGTGATTAGTTTGTAAATTGATACTCAAGTGACGGCCAAACGACAACAACCATGAAGATGAGGAACCCCGAAAGCCTTAGGGGGAAGGAAGGAAAAGGAGGAGGCTCTCCCTCTCAGCAACGAAAGGATTCGGGGCCGTCCGCTGGCAGGCTGATAGATGCGAGAATCAAGGAGCTGAGTGATTGGCGGGTGAGACGCTCGCTCGGGTCCGAATTCTCATCAAGCAGGCCGACCCCGAAGCGGTCGAGGAGTGGAAGTGGAGAGGGGTTCCGGTGTGGTCGCACGCCGGAATGATCTGCACCTGTGAGACGTACAAGAATGTCGTGAAGATGACCTTCGCCAAGGGCGCCTCATTGGAGGACCCTTCAGGCCTCTTCAACTCCAGCCTCGAAGGCAACACCAGGCGTGCCATCGATTTCCATGAGGGTGACAAGATTGATGAAAAGGCGTTGCAGGCGCTCATTCGTGCCGCCGTGGCGCTGAACATGTCCTCAGCAAGTGACAAGTGACGTGTGACGAGTGACTGCGCTCCTGGCTTCCAGATTCGATCCGATCTTAGTGTCCTTCGTGAACTTCGTGGTGAGAAGAAATTCCTGAATCAGGGGCGTCGCTTTCCGGCCGCAAGCATCACGCAGGCTTTCTCGATCCGGCGTCTATGTGCCTCCGGTTGTATGGCTGAGTCCATCCAACTAATAAAGTCCCTGCGCTCGACCGGCGTGAGACCGCTCCACTGAGCCTTCGCCATCGGGGTAGCTGCGAGGGCTGTGTAAAGATTGAATGACACTATTGAATAACAGCAGGGGCGTCGCTTTCCGGCCGCAAGCATCGAGCAGGCTTTCTCGATCCGGCGTCTGCGTGTCTCCGGTTGTTTGGCTGAGTCTATCCAACTAATAAAGTCTCTGCGCGCGATCGGCGTGAGATCCTTCCACTGAGCCTTCGCCTTCGGGGCAGCCGCGAGGGCTTTACGAAGATCCGTTGGCACTCTGGCCTCTGATTCTTCTCCAGCCGGCTTACGATTCATCTTGTTCATTTATTGGTACTCTGAAATAAATTGAGCTTATATCTGCTTACAATTTCTTTTTCTTCTTTGGCATTCATGATTGGTTTGTAAATCTATTTATCGGCGAAACCGCGCCATTTACTCTGGCCTAAGGAGAATAAGATCAGTTACCGCTGGCTGAACCGAGCATAGCTTGGAATAAACGTGTTTTAGTCATGGAAAAGTGAAGCCCTACACCGGCCAGCGGTCGGCTGCTTCGTCTTCCATGAGAAGGTATTCAAGTTAAAATTTGGGTTGATTATGTCTGCGGGCGAATTGGGATCGTGCTTCCATGCGGACTCAGGTGTTTCTTCGGTCCAGGTTTAGATCCGGTAGCTCGCGATCATAAGTTAAAGGTGGAACGTTGCCATCTGGTTATCGAAGTCTAAACACTTCAGGCGCTGCATCGCAATCGTTCCAGATCAAGGGTAATCATTTTTTCGCACTGCCGGGGGAATGCTTGATAGATGCTTTTGGTCTTCCACAGCGTTAAGAGCAGCACGGCCAGTTTGCGGGCCACGGCTACCACGGCACGCTTTTTGGCTCGGGCCGTGGCGCCTGTTGCGAGTGCTAGTCCGTACTGACGCAAAGCGCTTGGAGGAGCGAACGGTCCGAGAATATACTGAGCCGAACCGACCAGGAGCCGGCGCCGGTAGGCGTCACCACGTTTGCTGATGCGCAGCTGCGGATCGCTCTCTCCGCTTTGGTCCCGACGCGGACATAAACCGATGAAGGCGCCCACGTCTCGCACTCTTTTAAAGCGAGCCGGGTCCCCCAATCTTCAAAACGAAATAGAGCGCAGTGATCGGACCG
>WNGD01007224.1_pt1 | contig 11467 bp, 7 predicted proteins | sample 5400671 | NCBI WGS metagenome assembly WNGD01 (sample SAMN13153369, study PRJNA577476) | soil metagenome | isolation source: 40 cm soil or saprolite under grassland replicate 2 | place: USA:California | collected 2016-06-15
CTTCACCGAGCGCTCGAGCTCTTCGAGGCAGAGCGGCTGCGCCGGCTCGCCGAGATCGAGCGACGGCAGATCTTCTGTCGCGACGGGCCCTTTCGGTTGCCTCGTGGCTTGTCTTCAGATTCAAGGTGGCGTGGGGCTCTGCCCGGGAGGGTGCGAACGGCTCGAGCGCTCGAGCACATACCCGTTGCTCGAAGCTCGCTCGAGGGCGGTGAGCCTTCGCTTTCGGCTGCTCGCGTGCTCGCCCAGGCCCAAGACGCCTGCCCCGAGGAGTTCTCTCGATCCGAGGAGGCGCTCGTCGAGGCCGCCCGGATCCACGGGATCGAAGACCTCAAGCGGGTTGCGGCGTACTGGCGCGATCAGGTTCAGACCGAGCAGGGGCTGGGAGAAGACGAACGGCATAAAGCCAGGCGTCGCCTGCACGCCTCGGTCAGCTTCCTCGGCATGGTGAGGCTCGACGGAGACCTGGATCCCGAGTGCGCAGAGACGCTACTTACGGCCCTTCGAGCCGTGCTCGACTCGGAGGCTCGATCGGGCGAGGAGGAACAACGGACGCCCGCACAGCGCCGAGCCGATGCGCTGGGGGAGATCTGCAGGCAGTGGCTCGATCTCGCGGACCGGCCGAGGTGGCCGGGGAGCGCCCTCACGTCACGCTCACGGTGGGAGCTGAGGCTCTGGGGGCCGAGGTCTCAGGCGCTGAGGCCGGGCGCCGAGCTCGATCACGTAGGCCCGGTCTCCCCCCAGATCGCAAAGCGGCTTTCCTGCGACGCCTCGGTGATGCGGATCGTGATGGCCGGGCGCTCGGAGCCCCTTGACGTGGGAAGGAGAACCCCCGTCGTCTCCCCCGCGATCCGGCGGGCGGTGATCACGAGGGACCGGGGCTGCCGGTTCCCAGGCTGTGAGCGGCCGCATCCGTGGTGCGACGCCCATTCTGGGCTCAACCGGTCGCTGCAACACCTCCGCCAAGATGAGCCAACGGCTCAAGGGGGTGAGCGTGGGCTCAACCGGTCGCTGCAACACCTCCGCCAAGATGAGCCAACGGCTCAAGGGGGTGAGCGTGACGGATCGAAGACGGCCGCACGGACCCGTGAACACGCACGGCTGGCCGAAGATGAGGGACCTGCGACGGGCGATGATCGAGCTCGCGAGGCAGGGCATGCTCCAGCGCGACGTCGCTACGAGCTTGGGTGTGTCGCAGCAGCTGGTCAGCCTCGTTCTGTCGCCGAAGGGAGGGGTCTACCGGGTCGAGGACTGGCGCGCGTCGGATGCCCGACTGTCGCTGGAGGACCGGATCGAGATCGGCTTGGGGTGCCAGCGTGGAGAGTCGTTCCGCCGGATCGCGCACCGGATCGGTCGGAGCCCCTCGACGATCTCTCGGGAGGTGGCCGCGAACGGGGGCCGGCCGTGGTACCGGCCGATGAAGGCCCACAAGCGAGCTTACGCCCTGGCGCGCAGACCCAAGCCGACCAAACTCTGTCGTGATCACCGGTTGCGCGACCGCGTGATCCGCGACCTCCGACGCCAGTGGTCTCCTGAACAGATCTCCCGTCGTCTGAGTGAGGATTTCCGCGACGATGCGACCATGCGGATCTCCCACGAGACGATCTATAAGAGCCTGTTCGTGCAGGGTCGCGGGGAGCTCCGCAGGGAACTCACGCGCTGTCTGCGCACCGGGCGAGCCAAGCGACTCCCGAGAGCCTGGACGGGAAATCGGCGGCGGATGATCCCGGGCATGGTGATGATCTCCGAACGACCGCCGGAAGTTTCCGACCGCGCCGTTCCGGGCCACTGGGAGGGGGACCTGCTGATGGGACGGGATAACAAGACCGCGATCGCCACGTTGGTGGAGCGCAGCACGCGGTTCACGGTGCTGGTGGATCTGCCGGTGGATCATTCCGCTCCGGCGGTGCGAGAGGCGATCGCTCGATCGATCACCACGCTGCCTGAAGCGCTGTGGCGATCGCTCACGTGGGACCAAGGACCCGAGATGGCCGAACACGTGGGATTCACCGTGGACACGGGCGTGCAGGTCTACTTCTGTGACCCACACTCACCGTGGCAGCGAGGAACCAACGAGAACACCAATGGCCTGCTGCGCCAGTACTTCCCGAAGGGCACCGACCTGCCGACGGACGATCCCAAGCAGCTTCACCAGGTCGCCGACTTGCTCAACGGCAGGCCTCGCAAGACACTGGGATGGAAGACACCGGCAGAGAAGTTCGCGGAGGTTGTTGCGACGACCACTTGAATCCGGCCATCATGCGATTCATTGGGCCGAGGGCGGGCCGACGTCACTTTCGAACCTCATTCTTTTGTGCCGGCGGCATCACCGCATGGTCCACGAGCGCGGTGGCTTTCGGCTCGCGCTCGAGCAGGGACGACCGGAGTTCAGGCGACCGGACGGATCGGTGCTGGAGGATCGGGCACCGCCGTAGCCGGTGATCTCCGACGACCGCGACGTCGCTGCTACGATCCTCGAGCGATGAGCGGGAACAGCGAACGACTGCCGCAGCTTTCCGAGCGCGTCTCGGCTGCGAAGGAGTTCCTTTGACATCGACGGGAAGCGCAGCACGGTGCAGGAGCTGGAGAAGCAGGCCTCCGACCCCTCGCTGTGGGATGACCCGGCTCGTGGGCAGAAGCTGACGCAGAGGCTTGCCCGTCTGAAAGTCGATCTCGATCGATACGACGCGCTCGTCCGACGCGTGGACGACGCGCGAGCGATGGAAGAGCTACTCGCGCACGAAGCCGATGCGGAGATGGAGCGCGAGCTCGCCGACGCGCTCGAAGGCCTCGGGCAGGAGCTCGAGGTGATCGAGCTTGCGGCGCTGCTCTCGGGCCGATACGACGCGGACGACGCGGTCGCGACCATCAACGCCGGTGCCGGCGGCACCGAGTCGCAGGACTGGGCCGAGATGCTCCTGCGGATGTACGCGCGATGGGCCGAGCGGAGGCGCTTCGGTCTCGAGCTGGACGAGATCCACCCGGGCGAAGAGGCCGGGATCAAGTCGGCCACCTTCGTCGTTCATGGGACGAACGCCTACGGCCTCCTGTCGGCGGAGCGGGGCGTGCACCGTTTAGTGCGGATCTCGCCGTTCGACGCCCAGAAGCGGCGGCACACGTCGTTCGCCTCACTCGACGTGATCCCGCTGCTCGACGAGTCCGACGAGGAGGAGATCGAGATCGATCCGAAGGATCTTCGGATCGACGTGTATCGCTCAACCGGCCCCGGTGGGCAGTCGGTCAACACCACCGACTCGGCGGTCCGGATCACGCACCTTCCGACAGGGATCCAGGCGGCGTGTCAAAACGAGCGCTCTCAGCTCCAGAACAGGGCCGTGGCGATGCGCATCCTCAAGGCTCGCCTAGCAGAGCTCGAGCGCACAAAGCGTGAGGAAGAGCTCGAGAACATCCGCGGAGAACGCAAGGCTGTCGACTTCGGGTCCCAGATCCGCTCGTACGTCCTTGCTCCCTACCAGATGGTGAAGGATCATCGCACGGACCTTGAAGTCGGCGACCCAAACCGGGTGCTCGACGGTGACATCGACCGTTTCATCGAAGCCCAGCTGCGCCACCGGGTCTCCTAGACAGGCGTGGCCTGATCCTTGGCTCGTTTGCCGTCGCCCATTACCGGGGCGATACTGCGGCCTCATGCAAGCCGTGGACGAGACCCCCGTAAGGGGCGAAGCGCGCAGAGCAAATCCGGGGGACCGCGGCAGGCTCGTCCTCGCGAGCTTCCTGATGCTGTTCGTCGAGCTCGCGTTGATCCGTGGAACCGTCGCCAACATCGTCTACCTGTCGTTCTTCACGAACCTGGTTCTGCTCGCGAGCTTCCTCGGGATCGGCCTGGGGTTCCTGCGAGCGGGGCGGTTCTCCGATCGCTTCGAGCGAGCCCCAGCCTTTCTCGCGGGGTTCGTGGCCTTCGTGCTCCTGTTCACCGTCCGCATCGGGTCCTCGAAGGTCACTGGGCTTCCGAAGCTCTTCGGGCTGGGCGGCACCCCGGCGCTGCCCGAGTGGCTGTCCGTGCCTCTTGTGTTCCTGGGCGTCGTGCTCGTGATGTCGGCGATCGCCGGACGCGTTGCCGGCCTGTTCGAACGGTTCGAGCCGCTCGAGGCCTATCGCCTGGACGTGCTCGGCAGCCTTGCGGGCATCGTCACGTTCTCCGCCCTGTCGTTTGTTGGCGCGGACCCGCTCGCGTGGACCTTGGTGGCGGCCGCGGCGTTCGTTGTGCTGCTGAAGGATGAGCTCACACGATTCGTGGTATGGAGCCTCGTCGCTCTGATCGCGCTCGGTGCGTTCATATCGCTCTCGCCTCGCGATGTGTGGTCCCCCTACCAGCGGGTCACTCGCCACGCGCGAACCGCGGACGGCAAGATCGCGCTGTACGTCAACAATCGCCGGCACCAGACGATGGCGCCCGTCAACGTCCTTCTCGCCGAGCAGCCGTTCTACGGCTACCCGTACACCCACCTGTTGCGCGACAATCCCGGCAACGTGCTGATCGTGGGCGCGGGAAGCGGCAACGACGTCGCCGTCGCCCTCAGGGAGGGCGCAACGCACATCGACGCGGTCGAGATCGACCCCGCGCTCCAGCGTCTCGGTGAGCAGCTGCACCCCGATCACCCCTACCAGGACCCTCGGGTGACCGAGTACGTCGACGACGGTCGAGCGTTCCTCGAGCGCACCGACCAGACGTACGACCTGATCCTGTTCGCCCTGCCCGACTCTCTGACGCTCGTCTCCGGCCAGTCCGGCCTGCGACTGGAGAGCTACCTGTTCACCCTGGAGGCGATGCAATCGGTTCGCGATCACCTCAGGCCCGACGGTGTGTTCGCGATGTACAACTACTACCGGCCCGACGTCTTCAACAGGTACGCAACCACGCTCATTCAGGTGTTCGGTCACGCGCCGTGCTTGGACCGCGGGCAGCAGGGGTTTGGCACGCGTTCGCAGGCGGTGCTGACGACGGCGCTCGCGCCCGGCGGAATCTCGTGCCAGACGCCGTGGGTCTCGAGCGGACCAAGCAGCGATCCCGCCACCGACGATCATCCTTTCCCGTATCTGCGCGACCGCACGATCCCGAGGTTCTACGTCATCACGCTCGCCTTCATCCTGCTCGCTTCCCTCCTCGTCGTGCGGGTGGGATCGGGCAGGCCGATGGGCGCGATGTGGCCTTACATCGATCTGTTCTTCATGGGCGCAGCGTTCCTGCTCCTGGAGACGAAGAGCGTGGTGCAGTTCGCCTTGCTCTTCGGGACCACGTGGTTCGTGAACTCTCTCGTGTTCGCCGGGATCCTGCTCGCGGTACTCGCGGCCGTCGAGGTGGCCCGGCGCGTGCCGCTCCCGCGTCCGGCCCTTTTGTTCGGGGCGCTCCTCGTGGCTCTCTTCGTGGCCTGGGCCGTGCGGCCGGAATCGCTCCTCGCGCTTTCGACGGCACCGAGGTTCGCAGCCGCGGCCGCGCTCGCCTTCGCGCCGGTATTCCTCGCGAACCTGATCTTCGCGCAGCGGTTCAGGAACGTGGCCGCCTCCACGGTGGCGTTCGGCGCCAACCTGCTCGGCGCCATGGTGGGCGGCGTGCTGGAGTACGGTGCGCTCGTCGTCGGGTACCGAGCGATGCTCGTAGGGGTCGCTGCGATCTACGTGCTCGCGTACCTCACCCGAGGGAGATCCCGGGCTCGGGCTTTCGAGCCCTCCGCCTGAGCGCGAAGCCAAAAGCTGCGGCCCACAGGATCCACACGACGGCACTCGCCGCAAGCCCTCGCGCGATCGTCGGGTCGCGGTAGACGAGGCGGACGTCGTGGTGACCGGCGGAAACCGCCACGCCCTGGAGGAACCCGTCGGCTACGAGCACGGGCGCCGGTCTCCCGTCGACCGTCGCGGACCAGCCAGCGTCGAAGGCGTTTCGCACGAGCACGATCGACGGCGCGCTTGCGTCGACCGTGATCCGTGCATCCTCGGGTTCGGCCTCCGCGTAGGCGGCGAGGCCAGGTTGGCCCCCCGGCGTGGGCGCGATTCCGGGGTCGCGCTCGAGCACGACCTGGCGAGCGGGGTCGAACCCCGGCCGAACGACGGCGTGGAGCGCATCGAGCGGCCTTCCCGCGACGCTCCACGCCGGCACGACCGACGCGCGCGGCTCCCATCCGGAGACCTCCACCAGCTCGTAGCCGTCGGAGCTCGAGACGACGTTCCCGCTCAGGCCCGGTGGCAGGTTCTGACCGACCGCGCGGATCAGATACCGCGCGCCGAGCAGCCGCATGTCGCTCAGCGTTGGATCGCTGATCACCGAGGCGTTGTAGAAGACCGAAAGTCGATTGGTCTGCCGGATGAAGGACCAGTACCGCGCCAGCTGCACGGGGTTGTAGCCGAGCACGTCGTAGATCCCGAAGAGAGTTCCCCGCTCCATCGCGAGCGCCGGCCAGTCCTGCGGCTGCTGGGAGAAGAGGTATCCCTTCTCGAAGTCGGCGGCCGGCTGGACCCAGGTCAGGTACCGGGCGCTCGTCGAGCGGAGGATCCTCACGAACGGCGTCGGGCGAAGGAACTCCGACTCGAAGACCGGTGGCCATCGCAGAGCCTGAGGGACCAGGCTCGGATGAGCACCGCTCTCGAGCCCGCTGTACACCGTTCCTCCCTGGTAGGCCTGAGAGTACACAGCGCTTCCGAGGAGCTCGATGGCGAGCAAGGCGACGAGCGCGAGGGGTCGAAATCGTGCCCATCGTGCCCGTTCATGCCCGTGAGCGACCGCAAGAAACAGAGGCGTCGCGAGCGCGATCCCGATCACGAGAGGGAGGAAACGAAGGGGGTCCCCGCCCAGGACGAGGGGCAGCACCAGGAACATCGTCGTACCCGCCCCGAGAAAGCGCACGGTCGTCCGGCGGTCGGGGCGCCGCTCGAGCAGCCCCGCGATACCGACCGCGGCGAGGACGGGGACAACCACCATCCAGACATAGCGCAGCCTGCCCGGGTTATGCAGGTACACGTTGCCGTAGGGCACCCTCAACAACAGCGCACGGAACCACCCCGCCGTGACGAGCGCGTTCAGCGTGAGGAGATAGCTGAGAACCGCCGCCGAGCCGAAAGCCCACACGAGCGCCCGATGACGGCGCGCTCTCACCGCGAGGGGCACGCACAACAGCGTGACGGCCCCGACGAACGCTCCGGGCGCCGTCCCGATCGAAAGAGGCCAGCCAGCGAAGACCCCCGAGGGCTTGATCGCGAGGTCCTGGATGCGAGCCGTGGCCCCCTGAGGGAGTGCGCCGTAGCCGGAGTGCAAGCTCGACGTCGAGATCATCGCCAGCCGCGGGATCAGCACCGCCAGGCTCGCGAGAGGAAGGAACGCCAGGAACCCCACGGCTCGGCCGGCCGAACGCACACCGCCGCCGGAACGGGTTTCGGCGACGACATCGGCGGCGAGGTAGGCCACAGCGAGCAGCGTGCAGATCGCGAGTCCATGGCTCATGTGCGCCGCCGCAACCTGCGACCATGCGAGAGCGGCGAGAGCAAGCCACGCGAGCTGTCGCGCCGAGCTTCGGGCGGTCCGGGATCCGCTCGCTCCAACCAACACGATCGTGGTCCAAGCGATGGCACCAGCGAACGGCATCGAGACGACGACGATCGAGGTCGACATCGGCATGGCGAGCGCAAGGCCTCCGGCCGTCGCCGCCGTCCGCGGAAGCCGCTCCTTTCGAAGGAACCAGTACAGTCCCAGGCCCGCGAGAATGGGATTGATCGCGATGAACGCACGCATCCCCGCACCCGGAGACAGGGTCGAGAAGAGCAGCATCGGAACGCCGTAGAGCCACCCCGACTGCGGGTCGGCTGCGAAGCGTGTGCCGGCCATCTCGAATGGGTTCCACAGCGGTACGTGGCCGGACGCGATCGACCGCCCCAGGAACGACAGGCGAGGGAGCCAGAACGCGAGGATGTCCGGATGCTGGTTCGTGAGCAGCGGCGAGAAGACGAAACCCCGCAGTGCGAACAGGACGCACGCGGCGATGAGCCCCGGTCCCACCACCGCGGAGCCGAGCGGCCGCCACCGGCTCGGTTGGCCCGGAGGCGCTTCGTGTCGAACCGCCTCGTCGGGGCGGACCACGGCCTCCATGCGGCCTCAGCGTACGAGAACCTCCACGCCTTCGCGTGGTTCCTTTGGTAGGGTGATCCGCGCTCCCCGGCCTGCCTGGAATCAACCCAATCACGATGATTAGCCTTCAGCACATCACGAAGGTCTACCGGAACGGTGTGACCGCGCTCGTCGACGTCGATGTCGAAATCGAAAAGGGGGAGTTCGTCTTCATCGTGGGCCCCTCCGGGTCGGGCAAATCGACCCTCGTCCGGCTGATCCTGAAGGAGGAGGAGCCGACGAAGGGCGAGGTCTACGTCGCCGGGAAGCACTTGAACAAGTACTCGCTGTGGAAGGTGCCGCACCTCCGGCGGAATATCGGAACGGTCTTTCAGGACTTCAAGCTGCTCACGGACAAGACGGCGTTCGAAAACGTGGCTTTCGCGCTCGAGGTGATCGGCAAGCCGAAACACGTGATCGATCAGCGAGTGCCCGAGGCCTTGGACTACGTCGGGCTCGGGGAGAAGCTGAACAGCTATCCGGACGAGCTCTCGGGGGGCGAGCAGCAGCGAGTCTCGATCGCGCGTGCGTGCGTGAACCGGCCCTTAGTGCTGCTTGCCGACGAGCCGACGGGCAACCTCGACCCCAGCACGTCCGTCGACATCATGCGCCTGCTCGACAAGGTTAATCGGATCGGGACCACCGTCCTCATGGCGACGCACGACCAGGCGATCGTGGACGCCATGCGCAAGCGCGTGATCGAGCTCGACAAGGGCCATGTCGTCCGGGATCAGGCTCGGGGCGTCTACAGCTGATGCGACGATTCGACTACTACTTCCGCGAGACCGCCGCGGGAATTCGCCGCAACGGCATCGTGGCCTTCGCGGCGATGTCCACTGCGTTCGTGGCGCTCTTCCTTCTTGGCCTCGCCCTCCTGTTGCGGTCGGAGTTGAACCTCGTCATCTACCGCTACACGCGAGACGTGGAGGTCGCCGCCTATCTCACGGACCCGGTCCGCCTCGACACCGTGAGCGCGCTCACGAAGAAGCTCGACGCGCTGCCGGCCGTCGCGAGCGTGAGCTACGAGACCAAGGCAGAGGCGTGTCAGCGATTCAAGGCGATCTTCGCGAGCCAACCAGTGTTCACGGAGAACGTTTCCTGCGACGTGATTCCAGCCTCGCTCAGGATCCATCTGAGCGACACCTCGCTGTTCAACCAGGTCACGACCGCGCTCGGGTGTTCGATCCAGCAGCGATCCGACGGGTCCAAGGGACTCGTGTGCACCGAGCCGGGGGTGGACACGGTGGCGGACTACAGCGATCTGCTGTCGCGCCTGACCGCGATCTCGAGGGTGCTGTCGATCGGCGTCGCCTCCGTGTCCATCGTCATGCTCGGGTCGGCTATCGCGCTCATCGCCAACACCCTTCGGATGGGGATGTTCGCGCGACGGCGCGAGATCGGGATCATGCGCCTGGTCGGCGCGACGAACTGGCGCATCCGGGTTCCGTTTCTGATCGAGGGGCTGGTCGAGAGCATGCTCGGCGCGGTGGCGTCGATCCTTGCCCTGTTCCTCGTGAAGATCCTGTTCTTCGACCAGCTTCGGTACAAGATCGGGTTCATCCCGTTGATCGGCAATCGCGACGTCATGGGTGTTGCGCCGTGGATCCTCGTCGCGAGCGCCCTCGTTGCGATCGTTGCCGGTACGATCGGGATGCGGCGCTTCCTGGACGTGTAGTGCGCCCGGAGGCGGAGCGCACGGTCGCGACCAATCGGCGGGCGCGACACGACTACCGGATCGTGGAGCGTCTGGAGGCGGGCATCGCGCTCACGGGATCGGAGGTCAAGTCGCTCAGGGCCGGACGCGCGTCGCTCTCGGAGGCATTCGCCCGCGTCCGGGGCGGCGAGGTGTGGCTCGAGCAGATGCACGTTCCCCCATACGAGCAAGGCGAGAAGAGGGGCTACGACCCGATTCGGGCGAGGAAGCTGCTGTTGCATCGTCGCGAGATCGAGCGATTGGCGGCGCAGCAGAACGAGCAACGTCTGGCGATCGTCCCGCTGCGGGTCTATTTCTCGCACGGGCTGGCGAAGGTCGAGCTCGGCATGGGGCGGGGGAAGCAGCGGTTCGAGAAGCGGCAAGCGATCGCCGAGCGCGACTCTCAGCGGGAGATTGAGCGCGCCACGAGGCGCCGACGCTGAGGCGGCTCGAGGACGGTCGGTTCCGGACCGTATACTTCAAGTGGACAAGTGAATATGGGGGTGTACTGGCTTCGACCTGGACGTTTCATCGTCTGGGGGAAGCGGGCCGAGGTTCCGGATGCCTCGTTAAAAGCCGGAAACAAGACAAGCGCCAACGAATACGCGCTCGCTGCCTAATCAGTAGGTAGCCGCTTCCCCCGGGAGGCCTGCGACCGGGGGATGAGCGTCGTGAGCAGGCTCACGGAGGTGGTTCCGCCCGGGGGCCGCCGCCGGACATCGAACCCGGGCTGGCCGAGAGGTCCTCCGCCTGTGGGAGCCTCGAGGTGAGAACCACCGCAGGCTGCGCCCGGAGAAGTCCCAGTCGGTCGCCCGGGGACGGGGGTTCGAATCCCCCCACCTCCACGAACGAAATGGATCCGAACAGCCCCTCGGCCCGTGCGGCCGGGGGGCTGTTCGATGAAGGGCCAGGGGTGTCCGTCACAGCGTGATAGGCACTCGTTCCTGCCATGACCGGTCGGGCGGGAGTTCCGGCGGCGACGCTCAAGCCGACAGGCGGAAGACCCGAAGGCTAGGCGGACGGTTCGGACTCCCTCACACCGGAGAGACAACGCCGTGACGATCCAACGGGCTCCGCTTTCGCGGAGGCAGAAAGTGTTGCTTTCCGTCGCCTTGCTCCTCGCGGCCGCGAGCCTCGCCGGCTTCGGAGCGTACGCCACGTTCACGGGATCGGCGTCGGCCTCGCACTCGGTCTCGACGGGAACCGTCACGATCGCCCTTGGTGCGACCGGTGCGTCGACGAATCGGCTCAACATCAACGCGACACAGGTCGCGCCCGGCGACACGATCCAACGGAGCTTCGACCTGGCCAACACCGGCTCGCTCAACCTCGCGTCGGTCACGCTGACGACGACGGCCACCGCAAGCTCGCTCCTGGACACCGACGGCAACGATGGATTGCAGATGGCGATCGACCGATGCCCGAGCGCCTGGACGGAGTCGGGTTCATCTCCAGCCTTCACCTACTCGTGCTCCGGATCGACCAGCACCGTGATTGCCTCGAGAGCTGTGATCGGCTCAAACATCACGCTCTCCAACCTCACCGTGACGACCGCGGGAAACACCGACCACCTGCGGCTGACGCTCACGTTCCCCACGAGCGCGGGCAACTCATTCCAGGGGCTGTCTTCGACGATCAGCTACACGTTCACGGGGACGCAGCGG
>WNGD01008556.1_pt1 | contig 11467 bp, 9 predicted proteins | sample 5400671 | NCBI WGS metagenome assembly WNGD01 (sample SAMN13153369, study PRJNA577476) | soil metagenome | isolation source: 40 cm soil or saprolite under grassland replicate 2 | place: USA:California | collected 2016-06-15
CGGCTTCCAGCCGGCGGGTCCTGTTAAAAGGAGTTATCCAGGCCCACATATCCCGCAGCACGGGACGCTACGATTGTTTGTCACGTCCAGGACGTCGTGCGGCTACAGGGTCACTATCTGAATCGCAGGCTCTCTCTAGTGAGCGCGAAAGAGATAAAAATCGGCGACTTTGCGGGCCAGGGCGGCCACATCCCCTTCGTTGCGGTTGGTCAGGATGACGACGGTAAAGCGATTCTCGGGGATGCGCAGGATGTGCGTGCGGAAGCCCAGCGAACTGCCTCCGTGCCACACCACGGGCACGCCGCCTGTTCTTCCGCCACGTCCATGCCAGTCCGCTAACAATTCAGCAACATACAAGAACGAGCTTGATTATAAGCGTTCCTGCCGTAAAGGCGCGGGAGGAGCAAGCAAATTTCGCGGGATTGATATCCGTACGAGGAGGGTGGAGATCATCCGCTCGCCCGTTTTTCCTGTAATCCGTACCACGAAGCTGAAAATCCTCCGCTGCGCCACACCCCGGCTAAAGCCTGAACTCCGCTGCGTTCATCCCTTTGTCGCATTTGGATTTATGTCGGACCCGACCCACGGACTTCAGCGTGCCCGCGGCATTCCCGAGAGAGCTGAGCGCATCGGTGGCGCACGTCCGGCCTCTCGCCTATAGCACCATCGTGCCAGCGTGAATAGGCGCAAGCGCCTATCCGTTCTTCACAACAAGTCACACAACACGCCCATCCAGAAATAGCGCACCCTCTGATGCGCGAACCGAGCGCAAGCTCTAGAATTGGGCCTTGATTTGGGAGATATTACATGGAAATCAGCGCCGAGGTCTTTACATTTATCTGCCTTTCTTCCGGCCACAGCTCCAAGGCGGCCCCGGCCGGTGTGGCAGCTAGCGGTGTGGTAGTGCGATCGGAGCCGCAACTTGACGGGTCCTACGGGGTCGCCATTAACTTCAAACGTTACCGCCTTCTCTAAGGGACAAGGGCGCGGTTTGTGGATGCTTTGAGAATACAGAACTTATTTTAACGGAGGAAAAGAACATGTTCACGGAAACCAGAAGTAGGGTCGTTGATTTCACACCTGAAGTACGAGGTGTATACAATCGAGATATGATCCAGCTTTCCAAGGCGGTCATTTGCGTCGACTGCGACGCAATTTCGGAGACCATCATGGTTTGCCCCGGGTGCGGGTCGCGGCAGTTGCTCAGCCTGGCCAGAGTATTGAATCGGACAAATTCGTAAAACGGTTCTGCGCATATCAAAGCGGCAGGTAGACAGGGTTGTGGAGATGAATAGCCCCCTGGACCCTTCGATTGCGGATTGCGGATTGCGGATTGAAAGTCTCCGCGGTCATATCCAATCCGTAGTTCCGGCATGGCCGCTCTCACCACAACCACAAAGGCGCCGGAAAAAGTGATCTTGTTTGAAACCGGCCAGTCTAGCTGGGTCTTCTCAAGTCTACCTTCACTTGGTGGGCTCAAAGTTCACAAATCGGTCAAATTTGCATCAGGTTGTGGCACGGGCGTCCCGCCCGTGGGACGTGAGGATCTAACCTGGTCATGGCCGAGACGGTCATGCCACGAAGATCCGTCCGGCCGGCCAATGACTGGGCTGGCCGCTAGTTCTAATTGCTTTTGGTGAGACGGATTAACCCGGCGCCACATACCAGCACCAAACCGAACTTGCCTCTCGTTCTCTTCGCGTACTTCCCGCCTTGGCAGTAAAATCCGGGCCGAGATTCCACCAGAAGACGCGAAGCGCGCAAAATGGAACGCCCGCAGGACCGATCCTCTCGATTGAGTTCATTTACTTGAGCATCACCGGGACGAAACACTATTCGAAATTCGTCGTAATACCTACCGCGGCGTCCCAGCAACCCAATTATTCACCGCAGTCTCCCCCTGCGCCCGCGGCGTATGAAAGACTGCGGTGAAAAAAGAGAAGATGTTTGAGGAGAATCCTCCCCAGCTAGCGATGGATTTTCGAGCAGTGTCAACACAGGAGAAAGGCCGCTTATGAAAAAGATTGCCCTGGTTTTTTCGTTTTGGATCACCACGTTACAGGTCTTCTTGCCGGCGCCGGCGCACGCAGAGAAAAGACCCTATGTTCAGAAAAGACCCTATGTTCTGGATCGGGCGCATTGCCAGCTGAACTTTATCGGAGAAGCCCTTTTCGTCTCGGCGCACGGCTATTTTGAGAAATGGGACGCCGACTTGCAAATCGACCGCGACAACCTGGAAAATTCCAGCGTCGCGCTGACGATCGAGACGGCAAGCCTGAACACGCGCGTCGAGCGGCGCGACAACCACCTGCGCAGCGCCGATTTCTTCGACGCAGCCAACCACCCGCAAATCAAGTTCGTCTCCACGAAGGTATCGAGAGTCGATGACAAGAATTTCAACCTGACGGGCGACCTGACCATACGAGGCATCACAAAGCCCGTGCAGGTGCCCGTAAAGCTGGTTTTCCTGCGCGAAGGCGACGCGCGCTTCAAGGGGGAGTTTCAGGTGAACCGCAGAGATTTTGGCATGAACTACAACTCCCGGATGAACCCCGTCGAGGATCTGGTGACGATACAGTTTGACATGCACCTGGTCGACAAAGCGGTGATGGAGGCGCAGCAGCAACAGCGGCAGCAACAACGCCTCCCCGATGCGCCTCGCCCGCCCAGGTAGAAGAACGCGGCGTACGCCGCCTCTACCGCTAAGACGGACGAATTCTCACCAATTAAACGGCACAAAACAAAGCCCCAGATGAACACGGCGCAGCAAAGCCGCAACCAAAAAAACAAGAGCCGACGAACTCATTTGTGCCAGGTTTGGAGCCCAGCCTTCAGGCTGCCGTGCGCCCGTAGCAGGCCGAAGCCTGAACTCCGAACCTCACCACAGAAGACGCAGAGGCCGCAGAGCGAGATCTGGCAAATGACGAATGAAAAATGACAAATCGCCGTTCGTTGTCTTCTGACTTCTGTTTGTCATTTTTCATTTGGCCGAAAAATCCGTGCCAGCTTGCGAAGGATTTTCAGTTTAGCAGTACAGATCCGTGCCCATCTGTGGTTTCATTCATACTTTTGGTTGCGGCCATGCCTGAAAAGGCAAGCATTCCCAGAGCCGTATTATTACGAAAACAATTCTGGAGGAGGCACTATGAGCAATGGAAAATCTATCGTTGTGTTGCTGATCCTGGGATGGACTCCGATGGCGCTCGCACAGCGCAATCCATTTCTCGGGAAATGGAACATCGCCGGCCAGCCGCCCCAAAGCCGGTATGTTTACTGGCTCGAGGTGAAAGAAGACGGAGGAAAACTCGGCGCGATGTTTCTGAACCGCGGTGGCAGCCCGGTGCCGGCCGAGAACGTCAAACTCGAGGGAGACCGGCTCTCCTTCAGCCTTCCTACCCGCCCGGGACGGCCCGCGCCGGAGGTCCAACTGAAAGCGATGGGCGGCAAGGTGACGGGCACGGTGAAATCAGAAAACGAGACGGTAAGCGTCGTCGGAGCTCGTCCTCCCAGGTGGGAAGAGTACAACGCGAATGCGCCGCACAAGTTCGGCAAGCCGGTCGAGCTGTTCGAAGGCAAGTCGCTCGATGCGTGGACCGTTCAGGACAAGGGAAAACCCATGGGCTGGCGCATCGAAGACGGCGTGATGACAAATGAACCGCACGGCAACAACCTGGTCTCCAAGGAGAAGTTCCAGGACTTCAAGATCCGGGCGGAGTACAAACTGGAAAAAGGCAGCAACAGCGGCATCTATCTCCGCGGCCGGTATGAGTTACAGGTCTTCGACGACTATGGCAAGGAGCCGGAGAGTCACGGACACATGGCCATCTATGCGCGGAAGGCGCCGGATGTCAATGTGAGCAAGCGACCCGGAGAGTGGCAGTCCATGGAAGCTACGGTCGTGGGGAACCGCGTGACGGTTTTCCTGAACGACACGAAGGTGCACGATAACGCCGTGATCGAAGGCATCACCGGAGGCGCTCTCGATACGAACGAGCTCGAGCCGGGACCGGTCATGATCCAGGGGGACCATGAGAAGGTCTGGTTCCGCAGAGTGACGCTGATTCCAATTCTCGATTCGCGCAAGAAGGGCTCGTGAGCCACTCCATCACGCTTCTCTGTTCAAGAAAGCGTCATCGGCACAGGGGCACAGAGCCACGGCGGCCGGTTCTTTCCTCAGCTTCTCCCGGAACTGAAGAGGTATGAGAAAAATCCACGTTTCGTAGGGGCGGCCCCGCGTGGCCGCCCGCGCGTCCCTGCTATTCTTGGCCGGGTCGCCCCTACGTTCCCTGACTGAGGAAACAACCACAGGAGGGATCATGGAAATGAGCGAAAAGGTCGTTCTGCTCGTGGAAGACAACGACGACGATCGGGAACTGACCCTGCGGTCCTTTCAGAAGAATGGCATCGCCAACAAGGTTATCGTGGCGCGTAATGGCGTGGAAGCTCTCGACTATCTTTTCTGCAAAGGCGCTTATGCCGGTCGCAAGATCGATGAAACGCCTGCCTTGATCCTCCTGGATTTGAAACTGCCAAAATTGAACGGCTTGGAAGTCCTGCGCGAAATCCGCTCAAATCCCTATACAAAACGCACTCCGGTGGTGATTTTGACGTCCTCCAACGAAGAGAAGGACAAAATCGCAACTTACGATCTGGGCGCCAACAGTTACGTCCGCAAGCCCGTGGATTTCGATCAGTTTCTGGAGGCAACGGGTCAATTGGGGCGGTACTGGCTGATGATAAACGAGCCGCCTCCCATGATGACGTCTGTCAACACCGCAACTCGAAGGCACGGACAATCAGGAAAGGTATAATCTACGCTCGGATTCAGACAGTAGCGGTCTCGTCTCGAAGGTTTTTGTCGGGTCCCATTTAACCAGTGCCGCGGTCAGGGTCACTGTCTGAATTGGAGGTATAATCTCCGGGAAATTATGACAGAGTTACGCAAGACGATTTGCAATCGTGACTGTCCGGACGCGTGCTCGATTGTCGCGACAGTCGAGGACGGCAAGGTAACGCGCATCCGGGGGGACAAGGACCATCCCGTCACGCGGGGTTTCCTGTGTTACCGCACCAGCCTCTTTCTTTCCACGCAGTATTCCAGGAACCGGCTGACGGCGCCGCTCCTCCGAACAAATGGCCGTTTCAAACCGGTTTCCTGGGAGGAAGCGCTGGATCTCGCCGCCGAGCGTCTCACTTCGATCCGCCGGGAATCCGGACCTGCGGCGATCTTTCACTACCGGAGCGGCGGCTCTCTCGGCCTTCTCAAACATCTTTCGGATTACTTCTTCGAGCAGTTCGGGCCCGTCACCGTCAAACGGGGCGATATTTGTTCCGGGGCGGGGGACTCTGCGCAGGAAACGGACTTCGGCGAGGAGGACAGCAACGACGTCTTCGATCTGTTGAACTCGAGGAACATTCTGCTCTGGGGAAAGAACGTCTTCACTTCCAGTCCGCACCTGGTGCCTGTTCTGCGGGACGCGAAGGCCCGGGGAGCGCAACTCGTACTCATAGACCCGGTTTGTCACAAGACTTCCATTCTGTGCGAAGAATTCATTCAACCACGGCCTGGTTCGGACTTTGCCCTGGCCATGGCGGTCGCGCAGATTCTTTTCGACCACGGCTGGATCGATCCCCAGGCGGCGCAGTACTGCGATCATCTCGATGCCTTCGAGTCCCTGGCGCGGCGCCGCTCCGTAGCGGAGTGGTGCCGGGAGGCCGACGTCGCGCCTGAGGCCGCGCTCGACCTGGCGCGCCGGCTGGGTCCGGGGAAGCCGGCGGCTATCCTCGTGGGTTGGGGCATGGGCAGGCGTGTGAACGGCGGCGGGATTGTGCGCGCTCTGGACGCCCTCGGTGCGGTCTCGGGCAACATCGGCATCCCGGGCGGCGGAGTTTCGTTCTACTTCAAGCGCCGGGGTGCTTTCGACACCTCGTTCATTCATGGCAAGAAGGTTGCGCCGCGCACTGTCTGCGAGCCCTTGTTCGGACCGGAAGTTCTTCACATGGGCGATCCCCCGATTCGCGCCGTCTGGGTCACCGCAGGAAATCCGGTTGCAATGCTGCCGGAATCAGAGACCTCGGCGCGCGCGCTGGAATCTCGCGATTTCGTGGTGGTGGTGGACTCCTTTATGACGGACACGGCGCGGCTCGCGCACCTCGTGTTGCCGACCACAACCTTGCTGGAAGCCGACGATCTCCTCGGAGCATACGGCCATCACTGGATCGGCGTCGCGCAGCCCGTCGTCGCTCCGCCCGGAGGCGTGAAGAGCGACTTGGAAATCATCCAGGGTCTTGCGGAGCGCGTGGGCCTCGGCGACGTAATGGCCGGGGACGCCAGAAGCTGGAAGCGGCTCATGATGGAAAAGAAACTCGCGCCTCGCGGGATCACGCTCGAGACGCTGGAGAGAGGGCCGATACAAAATCCAGTATCTCCCAAGATACTCTTTGCCGACCGAAAGTTTGCGACGCCAACCGGCCGTGTGAACTTGATGACAGAGGCGCCCCCCTCCGCAGATTCGCCGCCTGCTTATCCCCTCTGCCTCATGGCGCTGTCCACCGAGAAGGCGCAATCGTCCCAATGGGCCGCCCCGCAGGAAGGGTACGTCACTGCCACGGTGCACCCGGACGCCGCCAACGGAATCGCTGACGGAGAGCTCTGCGGTCTGGAGTCCTGCGTGTCTTCCATGACCGTGCGCCTGCAGCACGATCCCAAACAACGCCGCGACGTTGTCCTCCTGCCCAAGGGAGGCCATCTGCAAAAGGGTCACTGCGTCAACGTCCTGCTGCGCGCCCGCACCACGGACCTTGGGGAAGGCGGCGCGCTGTACGACGAGCGCGCTCGCATCGTCCCGCTGTGAGCTATTCGTGGTTTTTCGCGTCTTCGTGGTGGATTGGGCGCAGCCTTTACTAAGACGCGAAGAATCACAGAGCAGCGCAGCCGCAACCAAAAAGCCATCACCGCAGTCCTACATGTGCGGCGCACACCCAAGCACATGAAATGGTGCAGCTCCATAACGAGCCTTCTCATACCACCCGGTCATTCACGGGCGGGACGCCCGTGCCACGATGGCTTCGTGGCATGGCCGTCCCGGCCATGACAAAACTTGACCGATTTGTGAACTTTGTGTCCATCAAGTGGATCTAGTCCTGCCCACTCTGTATTTTCGAGACAGAGACGCGGAGTACGCGGAGAGAGATTTGGCAAATAATGACAAATGACAAATGACCAATGAAAAATGACAAATCGCAGTTCGTTGTCCGGACTTCTGACTTCTATTTGTCATTGTTCCTTTGTCATTTGTCATTGGTCATTTGACGGAAAATCCTTGCCAGGCCGCGAAGAATTTTAACGTGAGTAGTACGAAGGGATGGCAAGACACGGAAAACCTGTGGTATCAATTATCAATCGAAGCATTTTTCCGAGGAGGTCCCTTTGGAAAAAAAGAAGCTGCTTGATCTTGCTGAAGACCCGCGTTTCATCCCGGGCATTTACAATTACTGCGATCGCTGGTGCGAGCGTTGCACGATGACCTCCGCATGCCTCGTGTACTCCACACTCGAAGATGCGAGCGACGATCCGGCCGGCCTCGATCTGCATAACGCCGAGTTCTGGGAGGATTTGCAACAGATTTTTCAGCAAACCCTGGAACTGATCAAAACGTGCGCCGCCGAGAAAGGCATCGATCTCGAGGCAGTGGAGACAGACGCGGTCATCGCGGACGCCGCGGCCCTGCGAAATAAGGCGAAGAATCATGAACTTGTTCAGGCAGCGCGCCTCTATGCGGACAGAGTGGATCGATGGTTCTCCGGGCAATTTCCGGCCGGAGGATTTCCCGCTTCGGAGGACATGGCCTCTGACGGGCGAAGTGTCGATCCAATTCTGCCGGGTCTGGACGAGCATGCGCAGGACGCGATCGAAATCATTCGGTGGTATCAACATCAGATCATGGTCAAGCTCGTCCGCGGCCTCTCCGGTAATGACGAGGAAGCGTCAGCGGAGAACGATTGGCAGCGCGACGCCGATGGGTCGGTGAAGGTCGCCTTGATCGGCATGGATCGTTCGATTATGGCCTGGGGAACGATGCTCGAAACTCTTCCGGACAGGGCAGCCGGCATTCACCCCATTCTTCTGGGCCTCGAGCAGCTCCGGCGCAAGACGGAACAGACCTTTCCTTGCGCCAGGTCGTTCACCCGACCCGGGTTCGACATCAGCCCGCTTGTTTCGTGACGGGTTTTTCGTGCTGAACGAGACCTATGTGCACTTGGTGCGCACAAATCAGCGTGGCACGGGCGTCCCGCCCGTGGGAAGTGAGAATCTAAACTGGGTCATGGCCGGGACGGACAGGCGACGTCTCGCCCGTGAACGCCTCCGCCTTTAGGCACATTTTTTCGACCACCAAGACACCAAGACACAAAGATTCGCCAAGAACCTGGCGAATCTTTGTGTCTTGCCGGTGAATGTGTCTGGTCCGCGTCCGCGCCGGCGCTAATGACGGGTTGAGATTCGTAATCGCCGTGACTCGATTAGTTCCCGTTTATAGTGAAAGGGACCCGGGTCGACGTGCCGCCTTCGGGCGGAGGGTTAAAAACGGTGACGCTGGCCACGCCCGGGGACGCAATGTCGGCCGCCGAAATTGCGGCCCACAACCGGGAGGCGGTGACGAAGATCGTCGGTCTGGCAGACCCGTTCCACCGCACCGTCGCTCCACTGACGAAGTCCCTCCCGACGACCGTGAGAGTGAATGCGCGGCCGCCGGAGATCCTGCGCGACGGGTTGAGGCCGGTGATGGCCGGGACCGGGGTGATGCTGATCTTCGTTACGAAAGCATCTTGTGACCCACCCCCGGTAGCAGCCTGGAAGGGACTTGCGGTCAGGAAATTAGTCGATTCCGTATCCCCCGCCACATAAGCGTTTCCTGCCGAGTCTACGGCGATACCCTGGGCGGAGTCGTAGCTGTTTCCGCCGAGATAGGTCGAATACGCGAGCGCCGAGCCCGTAGCGTTCAGCTTGGTCACGAAAGCATCATTTACACCACCCCCACTGGCGGCCTGGAAGGAACTTGTGGTTGGGAAATTAGTCGATCCCGCAGATCCCGCGACATAAGCGTTTCCGGCCGAATCTACGGCGATACCAGCGGCGACGTCGTCGCTGCTCCCCCCGAGATAGGTTGAATACAAGAGCACCAAGCCCGTAGCGTTCAGCTTGGTCACGAAAGCATCAGAAGCACCCCCGATAGCAGCCTGGAAGGGACTTGCGGTTGGGAAATTAGTCGAGGCCGTATATCCCGTCACGTAAGCGTTTCCGGCCGAATCCACGGCGATACCGGCGGCGACATCGTTGATGTTTCCACCGAGATAGGTCGAATATACAAGCGCCAGGCCCGTAGCGTTCAGCTTGGTCACGAAAGCGTCATAACTACCCCCAATAGCAGCCTGGAAGGGGCTTGCGGTCGGGAAATTAGTTGAGTTCGTATCTCCCACCACATAAGCATTTCCGGCCGAATCTGCGGCGATACCGAGTCCGTAGTCGCCGCCGCTTCCGCCGAGATAGGTCGAATACACGAGACCTGACCCGGTAGCGTTTAGCTTGGTCACGAAAACATCAAAAGAACCCCCAATAGCAGCCTGGAAGGGATTCGCGGTGGGGAAATTAGTAGAGTCCGTGTCTCCCACCACATAAGCATTTCCAGCCGAATCTACGGCGATACCGAGTCCGTAGTCGCCGCTGCTTCCGCCGAGATAGGTCGAATACACGAGAGCTGAACCGGTAGCGTTTAGCTTGGTCACGAAAGCATCAGAAGAACCCCCAATAGCAGCCTGGAAGGGACTTGCGATCGGGAAATCAGTAGAGCCAGTTACTCCAGTAACATAAGCGTTTCGGGCCGAATCAACTGCGATAGCATTGCCGACGTCGCTGCCGCTTCCGCCAAGATAGGTTGAATAAGACAGCGTCGGATCGATGATAAGCGGCCTGCCTCGATCGTATTTCCCCACCTCGAATGAAACCTGGTTTCTGCGACTCAGGGAATACCCCCCGGAGACTTCCGTTCTTGTGCCGTCGGATTCCTGGTAGATTAGGGGCTTGTGCTGGCGAACATCACCCTCCGGCGTGTGCAACAGCAAGTCGCCGCGAGCGTCGATTTCCATCTTCTCGGCGCCCTCGAAACCTAGCCGGATGGCCTTGGGGTCGGCGCCGGGCGCCACGACGAAATCGTATTCCAGCTGTCTCTGATTGCCGTAGTGGACCAAGTCGATACCGGGATGCACTTCACGGTATCTGACCTTCGCATAGGTGCCGATGTTGGTCCGCCACTTCCTGGGGTCGTTTCCAATGAAGTAGTTGACCTTTCCCGGCAGCTCATCTTCTCCTGTCAGCTGAGGCTTCGGGTTGGCTCCGGCCAGCTTCACGCGCAGGACGGCGGTTCGCCGCGGGCGGGCGGCCACCACGGATGGGTCGAGAGCCAAAATACTTTCGCGCAGTTTCGGCCCTTTTGGCTGCGGGCTTGAGCCGCCGCCAAGGGTCAGCACTGCCTCTGTCGGGGTCATGAAAATGCAATAGCCGTTGCCCCGCGAAAAAAATTTCACATCCGAATCCATCTGCCCGCGGTTGGCTTCAAAGCTCAGCGGCAGCCTGGCATAAGACTCCATCACTCGCACTTGCACGGCGTGATCCGCCTTTTCGAGCGCTTTTATGGACGCGGCTGCGTCCGCACGACTTATCGATATGGGTGCATCGGTACGCCCCGGAAAGTTCTCTCTTGAGTATGGCCCCTTGAGCGCGATCCCACTGGCCAATGGCAAGAGCAGTACGATCGGCCGAATGTTTCTCAAACAATTTCGCATGGGATTCTCCCGATCAGTGAGCTTGCTGTTGTCCGGTTGGATTTCCGAGGTGCTTTGCCTTCAGCCCAAGTTCGAGACTTGGGGCACATTCGCCGCCTCTATCGGCGCGGATAAAGAAGAGGAGACGTTAACCGTGGATCCTTTCTCTGCAACTCACGCCAAACAATGCCTTCCGCTGTGGTTGACCGGCTCCAAATGCGCGTGATGTTAACATAGTCCTTCCTGCTCATCAATCCTATCCTTCCAGGGCGATTCTTCGCGTCTTCGCGCCTTCGTGGTGAAGCCTGCCACAATCCACCACGAAGACACGAAGGCGCGAAGAATCACGAAGCGTTTTCATACTCTCTCACGGCCGGGCTGTAGCGATAACGCTCTTTCTCATGTTACGATCCTGCTGAATCCATCGGTCAAATAGCTCTTCTGCCCGGGGCACCCTGGTCTCCAGGTCCAGACTCCGAAGGATTTTAGGCTTAAGTAGGGATCTGTGTCTCGGTGTTCATCGGTGGTCTGATTTTGTGGAGTTTACGCGGACGAAAATGCCATCACCTGGCTCAGTAAAAAAATTTGACCTGGACGGCAAGATTCTCTCAACCGGCAGCGTAGCGAGGATTGAACTCAGCCCATCGAC
>WNGD01031522.1_pt1 | contig 11464 bp, 11 predicted proteins | sample 5400671 | NCBI WGS metagenome assembly WNGD01 (sample SAMN13153369, study PRJNA577476) | soil metagenome | isolation source: 40 cm soil or saprolite under grassland replicate 2 | place: USA:California | collected 2016-06-15
GCTCCGGGCCTAACCTCGTTGAGGCCAAATCGTCCAGCCTGCGGACTGCATCGTGAGAACCTGCCGTGGCTGTCGATTCCAGCGCCACCCAGCCGTCGAGAAGGTGAGTCAAGAAATCAAGGAGGCGAGATGGATATCCCGCGAGTTGTGTCACCGGGGGAGTGGCTTGCTGCGCGCAAGGAACTGCTGGCCCGGGAGAAGGAGGTCACGTACGCCAAGGACGCGGTGGACGCCGCGCGCCGCGAGCTGCCGATGACCGAGGTCACCAAGAACTACACCTTCACCGGCCCGGGCGGGCAGGTGAGCCTGGCCGACCTGTTCGACGGGCGCCGGCAGCTCATCACCTACCACTTCATGTGGCGGCACGCCGAGTCTGGGTTCCCCGGCGAAGATCAGGGCTGCCCGACCTGCTCGTTCCTGGCCGACAGCATCGGCCACCTGTCCCACCTGCAAGCCTGTGACACCACGCTGGCGCTGGTGTCCCGGGTGCCGATCGCCAGCATCGAGCGGTTCAAGAATCGGATGGGCTGGCAGGTGCCGTGGTACTCCTCGGCCGACAGCGACTTCAACTACGACTTCCACGTCAGCTTCGACGAGGGCAAGACCCCGCTGGAGTACAACTACAAGGACAAGGAAACCCTCCAGCGGGAGGCTCCCTACATCCGATCCGGCACGGACGGTCCCGGAGTAAGCGTCTTCCTGCGGGAGGGTGACCGGGTCTTCCACGTTTATTCGGCCTACGAGCGGGGCCTCGACTCGTTGCTCGGCACCTACCGGTGGCTTGAACTGACCCCGCTGGGCCGGCAGCGGCACGTGATCGAGTTTCCCTACCACGACACCTATGACCAGGAGCCGTGATGATCACGGCGCTGGCGGCCCGGTGGCGGCCCTAGAGTAGACGGCCTTGTGGAGGAGATGATTCGCAATGCGGTCGCGATCGGTGAAGAAGAAAGGAAAGGGGATACCGGATGACGAAGCACAAAGTCGCAACGCGCGAGGAGTGGCTGGCTGCCCGCGGCGAATTGCTGGCGAAGGAAAAGGAGCTGACGCGCCGCGGCGACCAGCTCGCGGCCGAGCGGCGCGAGCTGCCCTGGGTGCCGATCGAGAAGGAATACAGCTTCGGCACCGACGAGGGGCCAAGGACGCTGCCAGAGCTCTTCGGCGGGCGCTCGCAGCTGATCGTCTATCACTTCATGTTCGGCCCGACGTACACGGCGGGCTGCCCGGTCTGCTCTTCGGCGGCAGACACCTTCAACGGCGCTGTACCCCACCTGAACGCGCGCGACGTGACGTTCACCTGCATCTCGCGGGCGCCGCTGGAAAAGCTCCAGGCGTACAAGCGGCGGATGGGGTGGAGCTTCCCGTGGGCCTCCTCACACGCCAGCGACTACAACTTCGACCTCGAGATCTCGCGGCCTGAGGAGGCGACGCGCGAGTTCCTGGCCGGCGGCGTCCCCGCGGTGGCCGTCCAGCTCGCGCAGGAGTGCGGGACCGAGCCCGCCGCATATCTTTCCGAGGCGCCGGTAATGAGCGCCTACGCGATCGAGGACGGAACCGTCTACCAGACATACTCCACGACCGCCCGCGGGCTCGAGTTCATGATGGGCTACTACGGCTTTCTCGACCGCGCCCCGCTCGGCCGCAACGAGGGGGATCCGCCCCAGCTCTGGGTGCGCCGCCACGACGACTACCACGAGGCAAACGCGACCAGTCAATAACCGGAGCCCCGGTGACCGGCCCTGCGGCGGCCATTGGGCCAGTCACCGTGCAGGTCTGGCATGCTTTCCGGTAGTGGATGAGCAGTTCGTGGATCGCTGGGCTGATCGCCTGCGCCGGGAAGTGCCGGAGGCGGTAGCGATCTTCCTCGGCGGAAGCCACGCGCGCGGGGACGCGGGGCCGCACAGCGATGTCGATTTCGAGGTCCTGGTGCCGCAGGGTCCGCGGGAGGAGGGGCCGGCCTGGTTCGAGGTCGCGGGGGAGCGGCTGGTGTGCGTGTCGGCCTGGGTCCGCGACGTCGGCGCCTGGCTGGCGGAGCAGGAGCAGCCGCAAGAGTGGGCGTTCTTCCTGCCGTGTGCCGACTCACTGCGGCTGCGCTGGGCCGCGGACGACTCGTGGCGGGAACGGCTGGGCCGTGCGCAGGTGGTGTACCCGCCCGGCGACCCGGAAATCGGTCATTTCGAGGGCGAGGCCGGCAAGGTGGCCAACGCCTGGGCGGGCGGTGACGAGCTAGGCCTGCGGCTGGCGGCCCAGGATCTCGCCCGGTCCGTGGTGTCCCTGGTGCAGCCGCTCAACCCCCGCCCGCCGGTCCGCAGCCGCCGGGAGGCGCTGCGGACCGTTCTGGATTTCGACGTCGTCCCGGCTGGTTACCGCGACGACATGCTGACCTGCCTGGCACTGGCCGATCGGTATGCTAGCCCGGGCCAGGTGCACGCCGCAGTCGGCCGGCTGGCCTGCGGGGTCCTAGCGCTGCTTGAGGCGCGCGAATCCTCGTTCGCCGCGCTGCTCCCGCCGCATGCGGTGAGGTGCCTGCACGACGGCACGCTGCGCCGTTACATCGAACTGGCCCTCGGTGACCCCGCCTCCGGCATGACCCGGCCGGGCTGACCGGAGCGTGCCGGGCAGCGTGAACCGGCCAAGCTCTAGGATCCGGGTCGCAGCAGCCAGCCGACGGTTCCCGCGGTTACATCTCCTCGACGCTGATGACGTCGAGGTTCCGGAAGACTGGCGGCCCGTCGCACAGCGCGGCCAGCCGCGCCGCGAATGCCGCCGTCGCAGGCAGGCGTGAGTTCGCCATCGCGTCCTCGTACGAGCCGAACTCGACAATCTGCAGATAGGTACCGGGACGATCCCGGTCCTGGGTCAGCGTGCCCCGCACCGCGGTGCGCTGTCCCTCGGTCTGGGCCTGCCACTCCTCGGTAAGCGCCTCGATCTCGCTGACCCGCGAACTAGTGATCTCAATGAGCTGAATGAACGCCATGTGCCCCCCCATGTCATGCCGCACGGCGCGGCCGCCTTGTTCCCCGGTCGTGGCCACATTCCCCGGTCGTGGTCACCGGAGGGATGATACGCCTCGTTGAGCTCACGCTTGCGATAGCGCGCCGCTTCGCCCACGAAGCCAGCGGGCTCGCGGCTCTGATCTTGCCAGGACCGATGGCAGAACACTCTATCCCGGGCTTGGCCGGGATCGGGTGGCCGTCGCGATCACGCTGGTCCTGGGGCGTGGCCTGCGCTCCCCGCGGGTGACTCTCGTCCCTTTGGTGGCGGAACGGCACGGTGATCGCAATGGAATCGGGAAACCAGTGGGCTCCGCCAGGGGTAGGCGGGTTTCCGCAATCCGCCTGCAGGTATCTCGCGGTACCCGCGGCCGAGCAGCCGCCAGCTACCAGCGCTGAGGAGAGGACAGCGATGACCTGCCGCCGGCAGCAACGTCCAGAGGGCTGACCAGGCCGTGTCGAGGGACTCACGGAAGCCTCCGCGCTCGTAGGCGTCGCTCATGGTTTCCGGCCCCCGCATGCGCCGGGCGGCAGTGGAACCATACCGTGGGCCTGGACCAGCGTCGCATCTATCAGCCGGTACGAGGCTGATCCAGTTGACCAGCCCGGCCTGCCGGGACGGCGGCCAGTTCGGAATTACTCGGTGCGAAGAACTTGTCCGGTAGGTAGCCGTGCGGCGTGCCGCTGCGGCCTGCCGCGGCCCCGTCGCAAGAGTGCTAGGCGACCTGCCGGCCGGAGGCTAGCCCCACCACAGTGGCGTGCTGGCATCCCAGGCCGCTGGCGCCGGATCTACGCCAGGCCCGAGTGCCTCGGCCACGGCTTCGCGCGCGCGATCGTGAGCAGCCCGGCCGCGGCGAGCGCCGCGGCGGCTCGCACGTGGTTCCACGCGGCCCAGTGGCTGAGGTAGCTGCTCCAGTGGCCGGCTGCGCCTGCGCCGTCCGGGTGGACGGTCGCCAGCGCGCCGTTCAGCGGGACGTTGGCGGCGATCGTCACCACGATCGCGCCGATGAGGTACAGCGCGCTGCCGGCCAGCACCCAGGGTGCGGAGCGCTGGCTCCACGCCGTCACAGCCCAGACTGCCAGTCCCACGCAGGCCAGTGCGGTCCCGAACAGCGCGGTCATGAATACCGGGGTGACCGCCAGTTTGTTGATCGACTGCATCGCGGTGATGCCCTGCGCTGAGGGCAGGCGGCCGAGGGCGGGCATGACGAAGGACGAGAACGCGAAGAATACGCCGGCCGACAGGCCGCAGCCCAGGGCCGTCCCGAGCGTCGCCCACTCCAGCGGCCGGTTCATCGTGCACCGTCCCAGACCCCCGCTGCGGAGGTACGGCGGGCATAGTCGGCGAAGTTCCGCGGCTGCCGGCCCCCGGCGCGCTGCGCGCCATCGGCAAGCCCGGCGTTGCGTTCCCGCAGCCGCCCGGCCAAGCGCCGGCCGTTCTTGCCGACGCGGCCCAGCACCTGAGTTGTTCCTTGCGTGTTCCGGTATTTGCTCATGCCAGCAGTAAATATCCGCTCGGTTGAGAGCGTCCATAGCTGGATTAGGCAAGAGCATGTTCGAGCGTCTAGAATCCTGTCATGGATGCTGTAGCAGGACTGCTCGATGGACCGCGGGCGCGAGGGGCATTTCTGCTGCGCTCGAGCCTGGATCCGCCCTGGTCGCTGCGCATCCAGGACGAGGCGCCGCTGACCCTGGTGGCGGTCGTTCGCGGCCAGGCATGGATCGTCCCCGACGGCGGAGAGACGGTGCGCTTCGGCCGCGGGGACATCGCGATTGTCCGCGGCCCTGACTCGTACACCGTCGCCGACGACCCGGCCACGCCGCCGCAGGCCGTCATCCACCCGGGGCAGCGCTGCACAACGCCCGAGGGGCAAGAGCTCAAGCAGATGACGTATCTCGGGGTGCGCAGGTGGGGAAACAGCCCGAACGGCGCCACCGTGCTGCTCACCGGCACCTACCATCTGGACGGCGAGATCAGCCAGCGGCTGCTGCGAGCGTTGCCGTCGCTGCTCGTCCTGCGCGACGGCGACTGGGACTGCCCGCTGATCCCGCTGCTGGCCGACGAGATCGTCAAGGACGAGCCGGGCCAGGAGGCGGTGCTCGACCGCCTGCTCGACCTGCTTCTGATCGCCGTGCTGCGGGCCTGGTTCGCCCGCCCAGAAGCCAGGGCCCCGGGATGGTACCGAGCGTATGGCGATCCCGTCGTTGGCCAGGCCCTGCGGCTGCTCCACCACAACCCCGCGCACCCATGGACGGTGGCCGAGCTGGCCGACGCGACAAGCGTGTCGCGCGCGAGCCTGGCCCGCCGCTTCAATGAGCTCGTCGGCGAGCCGCCCATGACCTTCCTCACCGGCTGGCGGATCGCCCTAGCCGCCGACCTGCTGCGCGAGCCCGGCGCCACCATCGGCGCCGTAGCATCGCAGGTTGGTTATGGCAGCCCCTTCGCGCTCAGCACCGCCTTCAAGCGCGTCCGTGGCATCAGCCCGCAGAAGCACCGTGCCAGCGCCTTCCGGAGCTGACCTCTGGCGGCAGCTCCGGACCGTCCCGAACCAGGCTGCCCAGTCGACCGCAGGGGTGCCGGGCGCATGGCGTGTGAGCATTTCCGCCGCGACCAGACCGGGGCAGACCTTCTACTGTTAGGGGTGTGCTCACCGGACCCCGCTTGCGCCAGGTGGCCGTGGTGGCGCGCGACTGCGGCCGGGTGGCCGGCCAGCTACGCCAGGCCTTCGGCTGGCCAAAGCCCTTCCACGATCCGGGAGTGGGAGAGTTCGGGCTGGCCAACGCGGTGTTCGCGGTTGGTGACACGTTCGTGGAGGTGGTGGCGCCCACGCGGCCCGGTACCGCGGCCGGCCGGTATCTCGAGCGGCGAGGGAATCACCGCAGTGACCATCGCCGGGCTGCCCCCCGGCGGGCAGCTGGAGATCGGCGGAGTCCGCTTCGCCAGCCAGGAAGGATGACATGACCGCACTCGATACCGGGACCGAGGATCTGCGTGCTGAGATCGACGACGGCGTCGCGGTGATCACCATGAACCGCCCCGATCGGCGAAACGCCTTCTCCGAGGCCATGCTGTCGGCCCTGGGGGCAGTCCTGGCCCAGGTGGAGACCGACGAGGCGGTTGGCTCCGTCGTGCTCACGGGGGCAGGCGGCGCCTTCTGCGCCGGCGGCGACGTCAAGGGCATGGCCGCCCCGCAGGCCGGCCGCAGCGGCGACGGTGCCGGCCGGCCGCTCGACGCCGTCATCCATCGCCAGCGGCTGAGCCAGCGAGCCACCAGCGGCCGCCTTTGGAGCATGCCCAAGCCGACGATCGCCGCCATCGGGGGGCCGGCGGCCGGGGCTGGCCTGTCGCTGGCCCTGGCCTGCGATCTGCGTTATGCGGTCCCGGGCGCGGTGCTGACCACTGCTTTCGCCCGGGTTGCGTTCGCCGGAGACTATGGCGGGACCTGGTTTCTGACTCAGCTGGTGGGCAGCAGCAAAGCCAAAGAACTCTACTACTTCTCCGAGCGGCTGAGCGCCGAGGACGCCCGGCGGCTCGGGATGGTCAACGCCATCTTCGAGCCGGCCGACTTCGAGCGGGAGGTCATGGCGCGGGCTCGCCGGCTGGCCGAAGGGCCGTCGATCGCGTACCGCTACATGAAGGAGAACCTGAACCGGGCCGTGGCCGGCGAGCTAGGTGACTGCATGGACCTCGAAGTGACCCACCATGTGCACACCGCGCTCACCGAGGACCACCGCGAGGCCGCCCGAGCCTTCGTGGACAAGCGCGAACCGCGCTTCCACGGCCGGTAGCCCTCCGGCTGCTGCACCGGGCCAGCATCCCATCCCGGCCCGCGGACAGCACACGCACGCCAGGGGAGGGTGATCGTGTCAGGCAGCTGGCCCGGGCGTATCCCAGTCGGCCTCGCGCGGCGCCGCGACCTCATCGGGACGGGGCGGCGTGATGTCGACGGCCACTCCGAAGTCCCACAGCTCAACGATTATCCAGATCTGCACGTCGGCGGCGGCGGTCACCGGCTCGGCGCTGACCGCGACGCGGCGGGTTAAGCCGGCCGCGTCCAGCCACACCTCGGCGGGCATCCGGCTTAGCCCGCGATGCGGCCCGGCGGGCACGCTCACCCCGGCCGGCACCTCGGCGTCCGCTCGGGCCCGGCCGGCACCTCGGCGTCCGCTCGGGCCAGGTCAACGGTAAGACCGTATCGGGTCGTAGCCACGCCCCGCACGGCCTCATGCCCGGCCTCCACTGCGTCGTCGCGGGCGCCGAATAGCGCGTCCAGTGGCCACAGCGGGTCGTTGATGCCACGCGGACCGCCGGGATCGCCGAGATCAAAGCCCGTCCAGCGGTCGGCTACACGGATATAAGCGTTGGCACCGTCGTAGATCATCTCGCGCGGCGCGCTGAACTCACGAAGGGCCCCATCGTCGTCCGTGCCCGCTAAGAACCCAGCTGCCATGCGCTCGGGAACTAGCACCTGCGACACGCGGGCGCGACGCGCGGCAAGATCGGCCACCCCTTCGCAGCGCCGGTCCCGTGCCCCGGGCACCGCTGAGCCGTTGCCCCAGGCGGAGAACAACCGGGCAGTCCCGGCCGCGACCGTCCGCGCCGGGGCAGCGGCCACCCGGTCGGCGATGGGCTCGTCCGCACCTGACATGGACTCAGGATATGCTCGCCGCCCTGTCGCCGTCCCCGGCCTTAAGACGAGCCCGACGTAGTTGGTGTGCCGTCCCCCGAGTCCTGGGTACACCGTGAGCGTGTCATCCGGCGCGCGAGCGCTTGGGATTCGCGGCATGCCGCGAGCGGACGCGGATGAGGAGGTGGAGCGCATGCAGGCGGTCGTCGGGGACCGGCTCCACGTGCACGCCAACGTGGTGGGCCAGCCAGAGCGGACGGGCGAGATCGTCGAGGTCCGCGGGGCGGGCGGGGAGCCGCCCTACCTGGTGCGATTTGAGGACGGTCACACAGCCCTGGTTTTTCCCGGCCCGGACTCGATCATCGAGCATCCGCGCAGGAAGGCCAGGAAGGGGCCGGCGAAGGGCTAGCCAGCGCGGCGACGACCGGCTGGAGAGTGACACCGACGCATGGGTGGCCACCGCCGGCATTTCTCGCTACCCGGCCTGGCCCTTTCGGTAGTGGCGGCCGAATCCAACCATTCCGGCGCCCGTCGGCACCCCGGACGGCGAAAGGGCGGGAGCGCGGGCGGGGTGTTTGCCAACGTGCTTCGGGGCCGGCGAGACCGATTGGACGCTGTCGGCGCTGCAGATGGCGGCGGCGTCGCTGACCGGCCCGAGCACCTGGCTGCTGGTCGGGATGGCCCCGGCCGGGACGCGGTGCCGCGGTGAGCGCTGCAGGACATGGCCGAGGTTCGCCGCATGTGCGTCCCGGGCGGTGAGCGATGGCAGCCCGAAGGTGGACTCGATCAGCTTCAGCGTAGAGGTGTGCTCGAACGGGCCGTGATGGACGACCCGGGCAGGGGCCAGGTTGGACACCACGATGGTCGGCACCCGGAACCCGAGTTGCCTATAGTCGGGCACCAGCTGGCCGTCGGTGGGCGTCGTGCCATCCCCGGTGTGGTCGACGTTCGCCGGGTCGGTGTCGTCGATGACCTGCGGTGGCGGCACATGGTCGAAGAACCCTCCCCACTCGTCGAAGGTGACGACGAGCACCGTCTTGTCCAGGTACCCCGCGCTGGCGAGAGCATGGTAGGTGTCGGCAATAAACCGTTCCCCGAGCCGGATGTCCGCCAGCGGATGGTCGTCGGCCGAGGTCCCGTTGCCCTCGGTGTCGAAAGCCGGGTCGACGAAGCTGACGTTGGGCAGCAGTCCCTGGGCCACGGTATCGATGAACGACAGGGTGCTGACCGGGATCCCGAGAGCATCGGTATCGCCATCGGCGAAGGGGTGCCAGAACGGGAAGTACTTCGTGCCCCACAGGGCCAGGAAGGGCAGGTCCCGGAAGAAGTATCCGCCGGTCGGGATTCCCTGGTTGTTAGGGATCGGCGACAGCCGGTCCCAGATGGTCGGCAGCGCCGAGATAGTGGTCGTGTTGTGGTCCCGGTCGGTTCGGGCCGCGTGCTGGTAGAAACGGTTCGGAAAGGTCTCACCGGCAAACGAGCAGAAGTAGCGGTCGAGGACGGTGTAGTGCTGAGCCAGCGCACCGATGACCGGGAGGTCGGGGACGGCCTTGGGCCGGTGATCGTGGTTGAGGTTCGTGTAGTAACCGACCGGGAAGGTGTTGGCGGCGGCCAGCGTCACCCCCGGGTTGTCGGCCGGGGCGGTGGGCCGCTGCAGGAACCCGTCCATCTTGCCGAAGTTGTGCTGGATCAGGAAGCCCTCCCAGCTGTGGTCCGGGTCGCTGTACCCGCAGCCCTGGAAGTCAGGGGCCAGCGGATAGTTGGGATAGACGTTGCCGTCCGCCGACAGGTACGTCATGTCGTGACGGCCGTCGGCTCCCGGCAGCCAGCTGAGGAAGTGGTCGAACGACCGGTTCTCCATCATGAGCACTACCACGTGCTCGACGCCGCCCGAGCCATGTGGGGAGAGCGCCGGAGCGGCGCTGGCCGCTGTCTGGGAAAGGAACTCCGAGCCAGTGATCGCCGCACCGGTGGAGGCGCCCATCAGCTGCAGGAAAGTCCGACGTGTCAGCATGAGACTCATTATGCGGCAATGGCCATGAACGCCAGGCCGATACGGCATGGCGGCGCGGTGATACCAATGTGAGCAGAAGCTGGTTCAGCCAGGCAGGCCGGCCACGGCTAGTTTCGGCACGTCGCGGATCAGCCCGACGGTGTAGGGGTCAGCCGGGTGCTCGAGTACCTGCTCGACCGGGCCAGCCTCGACGACGGCGCCCTTGCACAGCACCACGGCGGACTGGGCGATGTTGCGCACCAGCGCCAGGTTATGCGTTATAAAAATCATCGCCAGCTGCCGCTCCCGCTGCAGCCGGCGGAGCAACTCGACGATCACCGCCTGCACGGATACGTCCAGTGCCGAGGTGACCTCGTCGCAGATGAGCAGGTCGGGCTCCACCACCAGGGCGCGCGCGATGGCGACGCGCTGCCGTTCCCCGCCGGACAGCTGATCGGGGTACCGCGACATGCAGTTGCGCCCCAGCGAGACGTCGTCAAGGACCGCGCCGATCCGCTCGGTCCGCTGCCGGAACGAAAGGCGCTGGAATTGCTCCAGCGGCTGCTCGATGATCTGGCCGACTGTCTTGCGCGGGTTGAGTGAGGTGTACGGGTTCTGGAAGATGTACTGCACCCGCTTGAGCACGTCCTTCGGACGCTGCCGCGCGCCGGGTGCCAGCGCCGCGCCCTGGAAGGTGATGTCACCGGTCCAGTTCCGGTGCAGCCCAGCGACGCAGCGGGCGAGCGTGGTCTTGCCGGATCCGGACTCGCCGACTACCGCGACGCATGACTCGGCAGGCACGTCGAGGCCGACATCGAAGAGCACCTGCGTCTGGCCGTAGCTGGCGCAGACGCTCCGCAGCGAGAGCGCCGCCGCCGATCCGTCGGCGACCGGGCCCGGCACCGCGGCCGGCCGGGCGGCCGCGGCGCCGACGACTTCCGCTGTCCGCAGGCACCGCACGGCCCGGCCGTCGACGCTGACCGGCTCGGGCGTCTCGACCCTGCACTGGCCGACCGCGAAGTCGCACCGTGGCGCGAACGAGCAGCCGGCCCCGCGGCGGCCCGGCCGGGGCTGCTGCCCTTCGATGCCGGTGAGCAGTTCCGCGCGCTCGGGTGACGGGACGGCCGCGAGCAGCCCGCGGGTATAGGGATGCACCGGCTCGGCGAACAGCCGGGTCGTCGAGCCGATCTCGATGATCTGCCCGGCGTACATGACCGCCACGCTAGACACCAGGCCGCCGACGACAGCGAGATCATGGCTGACGTACACGGCCGCGACGCCGTACGAGCGGCAGAGGCTGCGGACCGTGTCGAGCACGCGCCGCTGAGTCGATACGTCGAGGCCCGTTGTCGGCTCGTCGAGCACGATGAGCGAAGGCCTGCAGGCGAAAGCCATCGCCAGGCTGACGCGCTGCTGCTGGCCGCCGGACAGCTGGTGCGGGTATCGCCGGAGCATCTCGGGCGTCGCCTCAAGCGACGCCTCCTGCATGACCTCGATGACCCGGCTGGCCGGGTCATCGACGATCCCGGCGTGGACACGCAGCGCCTCCTGGAGCTGCGGGCCGATGCGGAGGGTGGGATTGAGTGCCGCGGACGGGTCCTGCGGCACGTAGGCAACCTTCGCGCCGCGGGCCGCCCGCAGCTGCGCCGGCCGCAGCCGCAGCAGGTCCACGCCGTCGAGGCAGACCTCGCCCGAGTGAATCGACAAACCCCGGCGGGCATGGCCGAGCAGGGCGAGCGCGACCGTCGTCTTTCCGGATCCTGACTCGCCGACGATCCCGAGCACCTGGCCGGCCCGCACCGAGAAAGACACGTCGCGCACGACGTCCGGCCCGGATGGCCCGAGCCGGA
>WNGD01006211.1_pt1 | contig 11463 bp, 21 predicted proteins | sample 5400671 | NCBI WGS metagenome assembly WNGD01 (sample SAMN13153369, study PRJNA577476) | soil metagenome | isolation source: 40 cm soil or saprolite under grassland replicate 2 | place: USA:California | collected 2016-06-15
AATCGAGAAGGGGAAGATCAAGGTTGGAGAGGAAGTCGCACTTATCGGCTTCAACTCTGAGAAGAAGACCGTGATCACTGGGGTTGAGATGTTCAGGAAGCTTCTGGACGACGGTCAGGCAGGTGACAACGTCGGTCTACTCTTGAGAGGAATTGACAAGGGGGACGTGGAGCGCGGGATGGTGCTGGCCAAGCCTGGAAGCATTACGCCCCACACCAAGTTCAACGCCGAGGTTTACGTGTTGACCAAGGAAGAGGGTGGGCGTCACACGCCCTTCTTCAAGGGTTACCGCCCCCAGTTCTACTTCAGAACTACTGACGTAACTGGGAGTGTGGAGCTGCCCGAAGGGATGGAGATGGTGATGCCGGGGTACAACGTCCAGATGACGATCGAGCTCATAACCCCGATCGCCATGGACGAGGGACTAAGGTTCGCTATCCGTGAAGGCGGCCGAACGGTTGGCGCTGGTGTCGTTACCAAGATTCTGAAGTAATCAAGGCGACTTAAACGCGAGAGAAAGTTATGGCAGGAAGAATTCGAATTCGGCTCAAGGCGTTCGACCACGCCGTCATCGATCAGGCCTCAGCAGACATCGTCCGCACGGCCGAGAAGACGGGCGCGCAGGTAAGTGGTCCGATTCCTTTGCCGACAAAGACCAAGATGTGGACCGTGCTGCGCTCGCCACACGTCGACAAGAAGTCGCGCGAGCAGTTCGAGCTCAAGACGCACAAGCGGTTGATCGACATTCTTGATTCGCGTGCTGCAACAGTGGACGCGCTGACCAAGCTCGATCTTCCCGCCGGCGTCGACGTCGAGATCAAGGTCGAGTAGTCGGCCTGGACCTATAGAGGAATCAATGATCGGTATCATCGGCAGAAAGCTGGGTATGACCCAGGTCTTCAATGAAGAGGGACAGCAGATCCCTTGCACTGTGGTGGAGGCGACTCCGAACTCGGTGACCAAAATCCTGAAGAAGGATCAGGTGGGGTTCGATTCGGTCGAGCTCGGCTTCGGCGAGAAGCGGCACGCGCGCGAGTCGAAGAAAGGCGAGCGCACGCCACGCGGCCGTCGCGCGCACAAAGCGGTAGTCGGTCACGCGGCGAAGGCTGGTTTGAGCGTCGCGCCACTGGTTTTGCGCAGCTTTCGTCTCGACGACGCGCAGCTCCCTGAAAACAAGAAGAACGCCCCGGCTTACAACTTGGGCGACAAGATCACGGTCGAGATCTTTACTCCAGGTGAGCAGGTGAAAGTGACCGGTACTTCGAAAGGCCGCGGATTCCAGGGCGTTGTGAAGCGGCACGGATTCCACGGCGGTCCCAACACGCACGGCAACACCAAGCACCGTCGTCCCGGCTCCGTTGGCCCCGGCACCGATCCATCGCGTGTCATCAAGGGCAAGCGGATGCCGGGTCACTACGGCGCTGAGCGCCACACGCAGACGCACCTTCGCGTCGAACGGGTGGATACGGCGCGCAATCTCATTTACATCCGCGGCTCCGTTGCCGGTCCCAGAAACGGGATCGTGCTCGTGAAGAAGCAGGGCTGATCATGGCAGAGACTACGAATTCAACGTTGAAGGCTGTCGCCTACACCGCGGGTGGAACCGAGCGCGAGCGCGTGGATCTTCCGGGTGAGGTATTCGACGGCACGATCAACATGCCGGTGATGCATCAGGCGGTTAAGGCGTACCTGTCGAACCAGCGTCTCGGGCTCGCGTACACCAAAACGCGCGGCTTGGTCGCCGGCGGCAACCAGAAACCCTGGAAGCAGAAGGGAACCGGTCGCGCGCGTCAGGGATCGCGCCGCGCTCCACAGTGGGTGGGTGGTGGAACTGTGTTCGGTCCGACAGGACGGAAATATGACCAAACCGTTCCGCGCCAGATACGTGCACTCGCACGCAAAAGCGCGCTCAATGCGCGCGCCCGTGAGGATGCGCTGATCGTGATCGACAATTTCAATTACGACGCGCCGAGCACGAAGCAGTTGGTCGCGCTCCTGAGTGCGCTGGGCGTGACCGACAAGAAAGTTCTCATTCTGACCGACGGGCTCAAGAAGAATGTCTTTCTGAGTGGGCGCAACCTGCAGCGGACTCACGTGATGCCGTACGCCGATGTCTCGACGTACCACATCCTGTGGTCCGATGTGGTGCTGGTCGAGGCGAATGCGCTTGGATATCAGCTCGAGAGCGTAGCGGAGAAGCCGCGCACGACGCGACCGAGGCCCGAGGGCAAATCACGCGGCGCTGCGAAGGCAGAGGCGAAAGCTGAGAAGTCGGCGACCAGGAAAGCGGCGGCCAAGAAATCGGCGCACAAGGCCGAAGCCAAATCCGCCAAGCCGAAGGCGCAAGCGAAAACGAAGAAGCCGGCCGCCAGGAAATCGGTTGGCAAAAAGAAAAGGAAGTAAATAAATGCCAACTCTGACCCAAACCATCGTTACTCCGATCGTCACCGAGCAGACCTCGGCGGCGTATCAGGATCGTGGCGAATACACGTTCCGCGTGCACCCGGAAGCGACGAAGACTCAGATCAGAAAAGCGATCGGCGAGCTCTTCAACGTGACGGTCACCGGCGTTTGGACCTCGAACCACCGCGGCAAAGATCGTCGCGTCGGTCAGACGGTCGGACGTCGTCCACACTGGAAAAAAGCGATCGTAACGCTGAAGGCCGGCGACTCGATCGACATCTTCGAGGCTTAAGAAATGGGCATTCGTCAATTCAAGCCTGTCACCAAGAGCTCGCGCTTCCGCAGCGTCTCCGATTTTTCGGAGATCACCCGAAGTCACGGCGAGAAGTCGCTGATGGAGCCGCTGACCAAATCAGGCGGCCGCGACAACCACGGCCACATCGCTATGCGTCGCATTGGCGGTGGTCACAAGCGTATGTACCGCATCATCGACTTCAAGCGGAACAAGTTCGGGATGCAGGCGACGGTGCGCGAGATCGAGTACGATCCGAACCGTACCGCCCGCATTGCGCTGGTCGAATACGAGGATGGCGAGAAGCGTTACATCATCCACCCCCGCGGACTTTCGATCGGTGACAAGATCGTTTCAGGTCCGGGCTCGGACAGCCGTATCGGCAACGCGCTTCCGTTGAAGGAGATCCCTCTCGGTACCGACGTGCACAACGTCGAGCTGAAGCCGGGTAAGGGCGGTCAGATGGCTCGCTCGGCGGGTACCGCGCTCGAGGTGGTAGCCAAGGAAGGCGATTACGTGACGCTTCGCATGGCCTCCAGCGAAGTGCGCATGGTTCATGGGAATTGCCTGGCGACCATTGGTACGGTCGGCAACGCCGAGCATGAGCTGATGTCGCATGGCAAGGCAGGAAAGAGCCGCTGGCTCGGGAAGCGCCCAAAGGTTCGCGGTGAAGTGATGAACCCGGTCGATCACCCGCACGGTGGTCGTACGCGCGGCGGACGCAACGTCGTGGACCTATGGGGCAACAAGGAAGGCGTGAAGACGCGCAACAAGAAGAAGGCATCGCAGCGACTGGTCGTCCGCGGACGCAAGCGCGGCAAGGCTACGCAGTAAACCGAATTCTGAGAATCGAACATGGCGAGAAGCGTTAAAAAAGGTCCGTACGTCGAAGACGCACTGATGACGAAAGTCTCAGTGATGAACAACAAGAACGAGAAGCGGGTGATCAAGACCTGGGCGCGCGCGAGCACGATCGTGCCCGATTTTGTCGGTCACACCTTCGCGGTCCACAACGGCAACAAGTTCATTCCGGTTTACGTCACGGAAAATATGGTCGGACACAAGCTCGGCGAGTTCGCGCCGACGCGTCTCTTCCGCGGACACACCGGCGCAGTAAAGGCGACTGACAAGAAAGTTGCCGGCGTCCCGACGACGGGCGGACCGGGCGGCGGACCGGGTGCCGCGCCGCCGACGCCGGCCAAGGGAACGCAGGCGGTCAAGTGAGCGAGAGATCGAGAATCCGCGCGGCGCGTCACGCCGCCGAGAAAAAGGGAGTGTCGAGCGCCATTCAGCGTACGACGCGCCAGTCGCCGTACAAGATGCGTCTCGTCATCGATCAGATCCGTGGCAAGGACGTCAACGAGGCGCTCGGTCTGCTGCGCTTTTCCAAGAAGCACGCTGCGAAGCAGATCGAAAAGGTTTTGAACTCGGCAGTCGCAAACGCAGAGTTCAAGTCGAGAGAGGGAAACGAGTCGGTCGATGTAGACACGCTCTACATCAAGCACGCGATCGTAAACGAGGGTCCGGCATTGCGCCGCTTCATGCCCGCCGCGCAGGGTCGTGCCACTCCGATCAGAAAGAGAACCAGTCACGTCGAGATCGTTCTCGACGCACGCGAAGAGAAGCTGCGCGCTGCGCGCTCCACGCGCGCGGCTGAGCGTTCGACGGGGCCGGCTGCGAAATCATCAGGGAGTAAACGCTAATGGGTCAGAAAACACATCCGATCGGGTTCCGGCTCGGCGTCTCCAAGACCTGGAGATCGCAGTGGTACGCGAACCGCGACTTCCCGCAGCTCCTTCGTGAGGACGAGCTCCTGCGCAAGTATCTCAAGGCGCGTCTCGGTCACGCAGCGATCGCCGACATCCGTATCGAGCGGAAGCCGGGCAAGGTCGTCGTCACCATCCATACTGGCCGTCCTGGGGTCGTCATCGGTAAGAAGGGCGCCGAAGTCGATCAGCTCCGCGATGAGCTCACGCGCCTATCCGGCAAGGAAGTCGGGATCAACGTCGAGGAGATCAAGCGTCCCGAGCTCGACGCTCAGCTGGTCGCAGACAACATCGCGAACCAACTGGCGCAGCGCATCTCTTTCCGTCGCGCCATGAAGCGAGCGGTGCAGAGCGCCATGCGCATGGGAGCGGGCGGGATCAAGATCAAGTGCGGCGGACGCCTGGGCGGGGCCGAGATCGCGCGCGTCGAGGGCTACCACGAAGGACGTGTTCCTCTCCACACGCTGCGCGCTGACATCGACTACGCGACGTCGACCGCGAAGACCACCTTCGGCACCATTGGTGTGAAGGTCTGGATCTTCAAGGGCGAGATCGTGGAAGATCGCCGCGGCAAGACCTACTCGACTGGCGTCTGAGGAAATAGAAAATGCTCAGTCCCAAGCGCGTAAAGTTCAGAAAGAGATTCAAGGGCCGGACGAAGGGACTTGCCACCCGTGGCAACGAAGTCTCGTTCGGACAGTACGGCCTGAAGGCGATCGAGCCTGGGTGGGTTTCGAACCGTCAGATCGAAGCGGCCCGTGTCGCTCTGACGCGGCACATCAAGCGCGGCGGCAAGGTCTGGATCAGAATCTTCCCGGACAAGCCGATCACCAAGAAGCCCGCCGAAACCCGTATGGGTAAGGGTAAGGGCTCGCCAGAAGGCTGGGTGGCGGTGGTGAAACCGGGCAGAGTGATGTTCGAGCTCGAGGGCGTGACTCCGGAGATCGGACGCAAGGCGATGGCGCTGGCCGCCGCCAAGATCGGAGTGAAGTCGAAGTTTGTGACACGTGAGGAGGCGCATACGGATGCTGGCTAAGGACATTCGCGAGATGAGCGAGGCGGACATCAACTCCCGCATCGCCGAGCTGGAGCGAGAGAGATTCAATCTCCGCATCGCATCCGGTACGCGTACGTTGGACGACCCGCTTCGAATGCGGGTGATTCGAAGAGATATCGCGCGCCTCAAGACCGTATTGCGCGAGAAAGTCATTGGTATCGCCGAGGCAAAGGAGCCGACGCGTGTAAAGGCGAGACGTGTAACGGGAAGACGCGGGCGCAAAGCCGCCACGGCGACTAACCGTGCGAAGACGAGTAAGAGGGCTTAATGGCTGAATTGGCGAAAAGAGAGAGCGGTGCGATCGAGCGGACCTCGCGGAAGACGCGGGTCGGCATGGTCGTCAGCGACAAAATGCAAAAGACGGTCGTCGTCTCGATCGAGCGCAGAGTGCAGCATCCGGTGTACGGCAAGATGGTCCGCCGCACGAAGAAGCTGAAAGCTCACGATGAGCAGAACGAGGCGAAGACAGGCGACACCGTCCGCATCATGGAGACCCGGCCCTTGTCGAAGGACAAGCGGTGGCGCGTGGTCGAAATCATCGAACGTGCACGTTAACGGAGACGGCCAGTGATCCAGCAGGAATCGGTGGTCAAGGTAGCGGATAACTCGGGTGCCAAGACTGCGCTCGTGATCCGCGTCTTGGGCGGAACACGCCGGCGCTATGCCTCACTGGGCGATGTCGTGATCGTCACCGTGAAGAACGCGCTTCCGAACGGCACGGTGAAGAAGTCGGACGTCGCGCGCGCAGTGGTCGTGCGCACGGCTAAGGAGACGCGCCGTAAGGACGGCTCATACATCCGCTTCGACGAGAACGCAGTAGTAATCATCAATGAACAGGGTGAGCCGCGTGCGACCCGTATCTTCGGCCCCGTGGCGCGCGAGCTCCGCGAGAAGAAATACATGAAGATCGTCTCACTGGCCCCAGAGGTTTTGTAACGTGAGAGTCCTGAAATACAGAAAGACGGCGAAAACGCGGCTGCACGCGCGGCACGCGCTCAACTCGAAGCGAATGCAACTACACGTGTCGAAGGGCGACACCGTGCGAGTGATGCGCGGAGAGGACAAGGGCAAGGAAGGAAAAGTGCTTCGCGTCTACCTCAAGACCGGTCGCGTCCTCATCGAAGGCGTCAACCTGGTGAAAATGCACCGCAAGGCGCGCACGGCCGAGGAACAGTCGGGAATACGTGAGGCGCCGGCGCCGGTGCATTCATCGAACGTGATGCTGCTCGATCCAAAGTCGGGTGAGCCGACCAGGACCAGGGCGCGCTTCGACACCGACACGGCACACGTCGAGCGTCGCAGAACCAAGGAACGGGTCAGCGTCAAGAACGGGGAGCCGATTCCCCGCGTGCGCTGAGCGAGGAAATAGAGAATGGCAACGAAAGAGAAGAAGCAAGGGAAGAAGCGCGAGGTGCAGGCGCAGGTCCAGGCGGAGCATGCCGGCAAGAACCTGCCCGTTCCGCCGCCGCGTCTCCATGTCTATTACCAGAACACGGTGCGCGATCGCCTGAAGTCGCAGTTCGGCTTCACGAATGTTCACGAGATTCCGACTCTCGAGAAGATCGTGGTCAACTGCGGAGTCGGTGAAGCGATCAAGAACCCTAAGATTCTCGACACAGTCGTCTTCGAGCTGAGCATCATCACCGGTCAGCGTCCGGTGAGGAAAAAGGCGAAAAAGTCGATCGCCAACTTCGGCTTGAGGCAGGGTCAGGAGATCGGAGCGGCGGTAACGCTGCGTGGCGCGAGAATGTGGGAGTTTCTCGATCGTTTCGTGACGGTCGCGATCCCGCGCATTCGCGATTTCCGCGGCGTCAACACGCGCTCGTTCGATGGGCGCGGCAACTACACGCTCGGCGTCAAGGAGCAGATGATCTTCCCGGAGATCAACTACGACATGGTCGATCAGATCCACGGAATGGACATCACCTTCGTCACCACGACGAGCAAGGACGACCAGGCGTTCGCGCTGCTGCGCGAGCTTGGGATGCCTTTCCGCGGCGACGACAAGCCGATCATCACGCAGCAGTAGTCAACCAATAAGCAGAGAGAGATTGTAATGGCGCGTAAGGCCATGGTGGAGAAGAGCAAGCGGAAGCCGAAGTTCCAGGTGAGGCAGCACAATCGCTGCGGAAGGTGCGGAAGATCCCGCGCGTTCCTGAGAAAATTCGGACTCTGCAGAATCTGTTTCAGGGAGATGGCGCTGTCGGGTTACATCCCGGGCGTCCGCAAGGCCAGCTGGTAACCATTCACTTCTACGCGTCCCCAGCGGGATACGGTAGGACAAGGAAAACGAATTAATGAGCATGACCGATCCGATCGCCGATATGCTAACGCGCATTCGCAACGCCTGTGGGGCGAAGCACCGCCGCGTGGACATGCCGGTCTCGAAGCTGAAGGTGGAGATCGCGAAAATCCTGAAGGAGAACAACTTCATTCAGGACTACAAGACACTCGATACCGAGAATGGCAGGCAGCTGCTGCGCGTCGTGCTCAAGTACGCGCAGGGCGGCCAGCCGGTGATTCGCGAGCTGCGGCGCATCTCGACCCCGGGGCTTCGCAAGTACGTCGCCGTCACAGAGATTCCGCGCGTTCGCAACGGACTCGGTATGGCGATTCTCAGCACTTCGCAGGGTGTGATGTCGGATCGTCAGGCGCGGCAGGCGCGCACCGGCGGCGAGCTCCTCGCACTGGTTTGGTAAGGAGACAAAGGCAGATGTCACGAATTGGAAAACACCCGGTGGTCCTCCCCAAGGGAGTCACCGCGACAGTCGAAGGCAACACCATCCACGTGAAGGGCCCCAAGGGCGAACTGGAGAGAACACTCCATCCCGATATGAAGGTCTCACTCAAGGACAGTCAGATCGTGGTAGAGCGTCCGTCGGACGAATCGAATCACAAGGCGCTTCACGGACTGAGCCGCACTCTCGTCGCCAACATGGTCGAGGGTGTGACGAAGGGCTACAAGAAGGAGCTGGAGCTGGTCGGAGTCGGATACAAGGCGGATCAGCGCCCCTATGGGCTGCAGCTCGCGCTTGGATTCTCGCATCCGGTGAAGTACGAGGCGCCGAAAGGGATCAAGCTCTCCGCGCCTCAACCGACATCGATCGTGATCGAGGGCGCGAACAAGGAAGTCGTGGGTCAGGTAGCTGCCGAGCTTCGCAGCCTGCGTCCGCCTGAGCCGTACAAGGGCAAAGGAATCAAGTACGTTGGAGAACAGATCCGCCGCAAAGCAGGAAAGGCGGGTAAGGCGGGAGCCAAGTAATGCCGAAAATGGCCAGACCAAAATCGCGCGATCAGCTTCGTACGCGCCGTCACTTCCGACTTCGGAAAAAAGTCGTTGGCAGCGCTGAGCGACCGCGATTGGTGGTATATCGCTCGATCAAGCACATCTACGCGCAGCTGGTGGATGACGCGGCGCAGCGCACACTGATGACGGTTACCGATTCCGGTCTGTCGGGAAAACCGACCGAGCGGTCGGTGGAAGTTGGAAAGCGCATCGCCGCCAAGGCAAAGGATGCCGGCGTCAAGCGCGTGGTGTTCGACAGAGCTGGGTACAAATATCACGGCCGCGTGAAAGGCGTGGCCGATGGAGCCCGCGAGGGCGGATTGGAGTTTTAATAAATGGCTGAAAACGAGAATCCAGAATCAGCGTCGGCAGCATCGCAGTCCGACCAACCGGCAAAGGCAGAGCGCCCGCGCGGTGCGCGCAGCGGCGGCGCCGGCGGAGGGGGAGGGGGACGTGGCGGACGCGGCGGCGCTGGTCGTGGACGTGGCGCTGCGGGACAGGGTGGCGCGCGCGGCGAAGGCGGCGGTCAGGGCGGAGGCCGCTCTGGCGGCCGTCGCGAGGGCAAGGGTCGCGACCGCGAAGGCGGGCGCGGCGAGGGCGGTAGCGAGCTCGTCGAAAACGTCATCGCGATCAATCGCGTCGCGAAGGTTGTGAAGGGCGGACGTCGCTTCTCTTTCAATGCGCTCGTCGCCGTCGGTGACGGTCAGGGCCGCGTTGGTTTTGCGACTGGCAAAGCGAACGAAGTGTCTGAGGCAGTCCGCAAGGCTGTCGATGGAGCGCGTCGCAACATGGTCGCTATTCCGATGACCGGCGGAACGATTCCGCACGAGGTCGTGGGTTCGCATGGAGCGGGTAGAGTTCTGATGAAACCGGCGGCACCCGGCGCTGGCGTAATTGCCGGTGGTGCGGTTCGCGCGATCATGGAGTGCGCTGGCATCGCCGACATTCTGACGAAGAGCCTCGGCTCGACCAATCCGCACAACATGGTGCTCGCGGCGCTGGACGGGCTTCAGCAGCTGACGACCGTCGAGCAGATCGCGCGCGAGCGCGGCATCGAAGTCTCGAGCCTTGGCTACCGCTCACGCGCGAAATCGAAGGAGGCGGTCGCACATGCCTAGAACGCACGTCTGGTGGAGAACGCGGGGGCCGAAGACGACCGCCAAGGAGACCATCACCAAGGGAAAAGTTCGTATCAAGCAGGTGAGAAGCGGCATCGGTCATTCGTGGCGGATGCGGCTTACGCTGGAAGCTCTTGGGCTGCGGAATCACCAATCTGAAGTAATCAAGCAGGACTCACCCGCTCTGCGCGGACAGATCAAGCACGTGCGTCACCTCGTCGAAGTGACGCCGGTAGAGGAATAACGAGTGGCTACCAAGACAAAAGCAGTGGTCGAGAAGATCGGCTTGCACAATCTGGTTCCTGCACCCGGATCACACCGCAATCCCAAGAGACTCGGACGTGGTCCGGGCTCGGGCACGGGCAAGACGTCGGGCAAGGGACACAAGGGTATCAAGGCGCGCTCCGGCCATCACGGCCACGGCGGCGGCAAGCCGCGGTTCGAGGGCGGTCAGATGCCGCTTACGCGACGTGTGCCAAAGCGAGGCTTTACCAATATCTTTCGGGTACAGAATCAAATCGTCGGTTTCGACGATCTGGCTAGATTGCCGAAGGGTGCTGAGGTGACGGAGGAGACCTTGATCGAAGCAGGACTGATCCGCAAAGGAAAGGGTCCGGCGAAGATTCTGTCGAACGGCGATGCCGCAAAGGGCGTCACAGTTCGCGGCGTCAGCATGAGTGCGGGCGCTCGGCAGAAAATCGAAGCGGCCGGAGGCCGGGTAGAGAACTAATGGCTCAGTCAGCCCCAGCGGCGGCAGTAAGCAACATCTACAACACGCCGGAGTTGCGGGACAAGATCGTCTTCACGTTCATCTGTCTCGTGATCTACAGGGTCGGCGCGCACATCACGGCTCCCGGCGTCGACGTGGTGGCGCTGACCGATTTCTTTGCCAACAAGGGGAAAGGCGGGCTGCTCGGTCTTTACGATCTTTTCGTGGGCGGTGGTCTTTCCCACGCGACCGTGTTCGCGCTCGGCATCATGCCCTACATCTCTGCCAGCATCTTCATGCAGATCGCCGGCGTGGTGATTCCGACCGTCGAGAAGTTGCAGAAGGACGAAGAAGGCAGAAAGCGCGTGACGCAGTGGACGCGCTACATAACTGTCGCTCTTGCGGTTGTTCAGGGATGGGGGTTCGCGCTCTTCACCGCATCGCTCGAGAACGCGGTGATCAATCCGGGCTTCGGATTCAAGCTCCAGATGGTACTGGTCCTGACCACCGGTGCGATCTTCGTGATGTGGCTCGGCGAGCAGATTACCGAGCGGGGCCTTGGTAATGGCGCGTCGCTCATCATCTTCTTCTCGATCGTCGAGCGATTCTGGCCGGGCATCTTAAGCACCTTCGGCTTCATTAAGACGCAGGCCGTCGGACCGTTCTCGCTGGTGGTGCTCGGAATTGTCATGGTCGGGGTCGTTGCCGGCACGATCGCGATTACGATGGCAGCGCGCAGGGTCATGATTCAGATCCCGCAGCGGACGATGGCACGAGGCCGTCAAAGGGAAGCCGCGAAGAATTTCATCCCGCTCCGCGTCAATGCGGCTGG
>WNGD01010708.1_pt1 | contig 11458 bp, 10 predicted proteins | sample 5400671 | NCBI WGS metagenome assembly WNGD01 (sample SAMN13153369, study PRJNA577476) | soil metagenome | isolation source: 40 cm soil or saprolite under grassland replicate 2 | place: USA:California | collected 2016-06-15
GAGCGCGAGAGCGTCTCCGCGCGGATGCCGCCGCACCAGCCGGTGCCGATCACTGCGACTTCGACTTGGTTCACTCGATGTCCCCCTGATCCCGGTCCTGTCGTCTCCGCGAAAGCGGGAGCCCGCGCACCACTGACTATCCGATGTGGCAGCGTGGCGCTACCCCGCCCCGACCGCGGATGTCGTTGGTAGGTTGAGCGTACTCAGCCCAGGATCGCGCGGCGACGCTCCAGGCTCGCGGCGGGCCACAACCGACGCGCTTCATAATAGGCTTCGAACGCGGGAACGGCATTCGGCAGCGTCACCCAGGGCAGCTTCGAGCGCACATAGATATGCACATCGGGCGTTAGTGCCGCCGGATCGTCGAGCGTGCCGACGCGGACGAACCGCAGCGCGGCGAGCCCGCCGTATTCGCTCCAGACCGCCGTCCGACAATTGGAGCAGCGATAGATCAGGTGCGGGCGTCCGCTATCGGTGGGCACCGCCACGGGGCCGGGATCGCCGGCGAGCAGCGCGATGCGGTCGGTCTCGATCAGGGCGTTGATCACGAAGGCGCTGCCGGTCTGCCGCTGGCAATCGCGGCAGTGGCAGCAGTGCACGAACATCGGTGGCGAGGCGAGCCGATAGCGCACCGCGGCGCAGGCGCAGCCACCCTCGAGGTTGTCTGTCATGCAATGTCTCCAACGATGCTAAGCCGGGCAGTTTTTGGAAATGCGTCAGTCCTTTTGCGGTACCCCGAACACCTCGGCGGTGAACCGCGGATAGACCTCGGTGAGTTGCGCCGCGACGACGGTCCGCAACAGCCGCAGCATCTCGGGCGAGGGGGCTGAGGTAACCGGCACGTGAGGCGGCCGGTTGAACGCGAAGCCGGTGTTGTCGACGACCTCGGCGACCGTGTGGCCGGGATGCACGCTCGCAAGTTCGAAGCGCCGTCGCCGCGAATCGAAGGTGAACAGGCAGCGCGCCGTCACCAGGGCGAACGGGCCGCCGGGGCGATGAACGTTGTCCGGGCTCGTTCCCGGCGCGCTGATGAAATCGACCTTTTCGACCAGCGTGCGGCGGCTGTGCTCGAGCCGGAACAGGATCACCTTGGGCACGACGTAATAGAGGTACGACGAGCCGAACGAGCCTGGAAAGCGCACCGTCGGGTGCTCGTAGTCGCCGATGCCGACGAGGTTGATGTTGCCCTCGCCGTCGATCTGTCCGCCCGAGAGGAAGAACACGTCGATGCGGCCCTGGCCGGCGCAGTCGAACAGCTCGCGCCCGCCGTCGGTGAAGAAGCTCTGCCGGCGGCTGCCCAGCAGCGAGACCTGCGGCCGGCCGTTGCCGCGCTCGCGCGCCAGCAACGCCGCCGCGGCCGGGATGGGCGAGGCCGCGCCGATCGCCACGTGACGGGCATCGCCGATCAGTCCGGCAATGACGCCGGCAAGCAGCTCCTCCTGGCGGTACGGCCCATCGCGCTCAAGCAAAGCGAGATCTCTCGTTCGTCATTGCCGCGCTTGACGCGGCAATCCATCTTTTTCGTAAGAAGATGGATGCGCGGGTCATAAGCGCGTTCACGCGCGTCTTCGACGCGCTTCTGCCCGCGCATGACGAGTTGATAGAGGTGTCAGGCGGCGCGCTGAGCATGCACGTGCTGGTCGAGATAGGCGGCAAATCCTTCGCTGCTTGCAGCCATGCGCGCATAGTCGGCGAGGTGCGCCGCGTCCGCGCCGTAGTGATCGGCAAGCCCGAGCGGCCAAGCGCCTTTCGGCGCCACCGCGATCGCTTGCACGTAGAAGCCGCCGAGCGCGCCGGCCGCGAGCGAGGGATCGTCGAACAGGTTTCCCTCGTGAAGCTTCTCCACCGTCACCACCGTCTTCGTGGCCGCATGCGCCATGGTGGCGAGCTCGCGATCGCGGCCGATCCAGACGTTGCCCGCGCGGTCGGCGAGCGGCGCATGGAACAGCGCGACATCGGGCTTGATCGCCGGCAGCAGCACGATCGGATCGTCGTTGCCGAACGGATTGTCGACGACCCTCCAGTCCTTGCGATGCACGAGCACGTCGGAGCCGATCAGCCCGGGCAGCGGCATGAAGGGAACGCCTTTCTCCGCCGCCTGGAACGCAGCATGGAGCGCCGGGCAGGTCGCGTCCTTGACGCGGATCGCGCCTGAGGTCACGGCGGCGGTGAAGCGCGGCGCCGGTCCGAATTCGCCGAGGCTGACCGCGGAGGTCTCGATCGTCTCCACGCAGCCGGCGCCGATGAGCAAGTCGGCCTGCAGGCTCGAGGTCGGCAGCGCGATCAGATGCAGCCGTCGGACGCCGCGCCGAATGAGCGCGCGCGTCGCCGCCATGGCCACACCCGACGCCTCGCGCGGCACCGCCAGCACGCAGCCGTCGGTGATGGGTGCGAGAGCTTCGTCGAGCGAGCGCGCGATCATTGTCGAAATGTAGCACAAACCGAGCCACGCACTCGGTCTCCTCCCCTCCCCCTTGTGGGGAGGGGTCGGGGGTGGGGGTGGTACGTGTGAGTCAACGGCGTTGCATCAATCTTGGGACCCCCACCCCGCCCGCCTGCGCTTCGCTCCGGCGGGCGACCCTCCCCACAAGGGGGAGGGTAGGAGGTTGCGGCACCGCTGCGGCATTATCCACATACTTTCGATTGTTTCATCCGCGCGCTTCCGATTGTTCGCCACCGTCACGACAGCGACTGCTTGACCCGGTCGGGCGAGAACGGCACGCGCCGGATGCGCACCCCGGTGGCGTCGAAGATCGCGTTGGCGATCGCGGCCGCCACCGGACGGATCGAGGGCTCGCCGGCGCCAGTGGGCGGCAGCTCGGGATGGTTGATCAGCACCACCTCGATCGATTCCGGCGTCTCGGTGATGTCGAGGATCGGGTAGGTCATCCAGTCGATGCTGGTCACGTTCTTTCCGTCGAACTTGACCTCCTCCCACAGCGTGCGGCTCACGCCTTGGACGATGTTGCCCTCGATCGTGTGCTTGAGCCCATCGGGATTGATGATCTGGCCGCAGTCGTGCGCGATCGTGAACTTGCGCGCCCAGATCTTCCCGCTCGCGCGGTCGATATCGACCTCGGCCACGACCGCGCAGCGGGTGCCGTTGCGTTGGGCATAGGCGATGCCGCGGCCGGAGACCTTGTTGCCGGTCTGGTCCTTGCGTGGCGAGGGCCGCGACTGCCAAGCGGCTTTTTCGGCGGCGGCCTTGATTACCGCGACGTCGCGCGCGTCCTTGACGTGACGCAGGCGGACACCTCGTCCATGAACGACTCGCTGGCGAAATGGATCTGCGGTCCGACCGGGTCGCGCAGATGCGCGCTGCGCAGCGGCGAGCTGCGCTCGAGCAGCGGCGCAATGGTCTCCCACGCCATGCGCTTGTTGGCGAACTCGTACGACTCGGCTGGAACGCCAAAACCATCGTTGACCACGAGCGGCACGCCGCGGAGCTGCCCGGCGAGCGTGTCCGGCGGTTTGCTGCCGTTGGTCTGGACGTCGATGCGCGAGAAGCCCTTGCTCGTGAACTCGTAGCCGACGACGTTGCCGGACGCATCGATGGCGGCGCGGGCGCGGTGGATGGAGGCGGGGCCCTTCGGATCCCATCCCGTCGCCTGCTCGCGCGTGTACTGCACGCGCACCGGCTTGCCGACCGCATTGGCCAGCACCGCGGCATCCATCGCCGCGTCGTCGGCGTCGCTGCGGCCATAGGAGCCGGGGCCGACGACCCAGATCGAGCGCACCTTCTCCGCCGGAACGCCGAGCGAGAGCGCAATGCCGTTGCGCACGAAATGCGGCTTCTGCGAGCCGGTCCAGCAGGTCACGTTGCCGTCCTTGATCTCGACCACGGCGCAGGCCGGCCCCATGCAGGCATGGGACTGGAACGGCCATTCGTACTCGGCCTCGACCACGCGCGCCGCGCTCTTGAACGCCTCGTCGACATTGCCGGCTTCCTTGCCGCCGATCTCGCGCTTGCGCACCGCAGCGCCGCGGATGTGGTCGTAGAGCGCGGCTTGGTCGGGGAACGGGGGCTTGGCGTCCGACCATTCCACCTTGAGCGTCTGCGCCGCCTTGATCGCGTCCCATTCCTTGTCGGCGACGACGCCGAGGAAGCCCTTCTCCCACACCACCTTGGCGCCGGGGATGTCCTTGATCGAGCTTTCGTCGACCTTGACCGGCACGCTGCCGGCGATGGCCGGCCGGATCATGCGGCCATGCACCATGCCCGGCACCTTGACGTCGGTGCAGAAGTCTTCCTGCGCGTAGACCTTGGGCGCGATGTCCTCGCGCGCGATCGGCTTGCCGACGATCTTGTGATCCTTGGCGTCCTTCGGCTTCGCCTTGCCGGGGGCGTAGAGGGGGTTGCCCCACTGCTTGTTCCAATCGAGCTGGACGTTGAAATAGCGCCCGCCGATCAGCTCGGCGTAGGACGCTTTCTTGCTCGCATCGCCCTTGGCATGCACCACGCCGTCGGTGACGGTGAGCGCGTCGGCCGGCAGGGCGAGCTTCGCCGCCGCCATCTCGACGAGCACGCGGCGCGCCTCGGCGGCCGCCATGCGCATCTGCTTGCCGCCCATCTGGATGCCGGTCGAGCCCGAGGCGCCGCCCTGGTTCACGCTGGTGGCGGTATCGCCCATGATCACCGTGACGGCCTTGAACGGCACGTCGAGCTCTTCCGCCACCATCTGGCCGATGGCGACGAACAGGCCTTGGCCCATGTCCATCTTGCCGAAGAAGGCGGAGACGGTGCCGTCGGCGTTGACGGCGATGTAGGAGGAGAGCTGATCGGGCATGAGCGGCGGCTTGGCGCCTTGCGCGAATGCTTCGCCGATGCCGAGCACGGTATCGAGCGCGACCGGCATGCCGATGGAGACCACCAGCGCGCCGCCGGCTTTCAGCAGCGAACGCCGGGAGACGGAGGAGAACTGCTTGGCGTTTTCGTGTCTGGTCATTGTCGCCTCCCTCAACCCATCATCGCGGCGGCGCGCTTGACCGCGCGCAGGATGCCCATGTGGGTGCCGCAGCGGCACTTGAGGCCGGTGAGCGCCTCTCGGATCTGCGCGTCGGTCGGCTTCTTGGCCTGATTGAGGAAAGCGGCCGCCGTCATGATCCAGCCGTTGATGCAGTAGCCGCATTGCGGCACCTGCTCCTCCACGTAGGCCTTCTGGATCGGATGCGGCTTGTCGGGCGTGCCGAGGCCGGCCAGGGTGACGACCTTGCTGGAGCCCACCGCCGACACCGGCGTCACGCAGGAGCGCACCGCTTGGCCGTCGACGTGCACGGTGCAAGCGCCGCATTGCGCCAGGCCGCAGCCGAAATGCGGGTTGTTGAGCGAGAGCTCGTTGCGCAACGCATAGAGCAACGGCATGTCGGGATCGGCATCGATGGTGTGGACCTTGCCGTTCACGTCGAGGGTCATTCGGGCCATGGGTGCATGTCTCCCTTGGGATGCCGCGAGCTGCGACTGCCGCGCGCCCCCGCGCATCGGCCGATGGTTGTCGCGGAACTTGCGAATTGTTCTAGGGTGACGAGGCTAGTTGAAGGCGCCGGCATTGGGAACACCCTCACGCAGCTTTGTTGCGGCGCGGTTCCACGATGTGCTCGGATGTGTTGGTCGCGTTGTGGCCGCTGAAGTCGCGCGTGTGCCGTGACCGCGAATTCGCGCTCGACACGTGAGAGTTGCGGTCCTCATTGTAAATAACAATCCGGAAACAATGGATCGGAGCCGGCGATTGTTTCCCACAGCCGCAGGTTGGTTCTTCGCGAGGGCCGTCGTCGGCACCCATCCTTGGCTTCGTTTGGCCAAAATGCGCTACGCCCTCATGCTGAGGAGCATGGCAGCGCGACACGAGCACGGATGCGTCCATACACGCGGCTGCGCTGCGATGCGTCTCGAAGCATGAGGCCCCACACCGTGGCCGTCCTCATCCTTCGAGACGCGCACGCCCGTCCGGCTTTGCGGCAACTCACGCACCCGCGCTCCTCAGGATGAGGACGCGCGAGGGCGCGTCGAATTGCGGCTCGTCGCTGAACCGCTGCCGTAGTCCTATCTCACGATGTCAAACAGCCCATCTCGTTCCCGCGACGCATATTTGCGCCCGGGGTTTGCATCCTTGCTTCACTCACCCCGAATCGAGGGGTGGGCGGAGCGCCGAGAAACGTTTGCGAGCCGCCGCCGCAGGACGCCACGCCTCGCTCCGCCTTCGGATCGCCTCTAGAAGACGCCCCTCGATGAGCGAGGCTGGGAAGCTATCTAGCACAGACACATTACGTAGTCAAGTGCCGTAGTCAACATGTAGTCGGGCGTCGTGGCGTCCTAACCCCCCGCCAACGCGCGCACCGACGCCAAGAGGTCGCGCACCTGATTTTCCGAAATGCCGCGGGTGATGAACACGAGCCGGCTGGCGCGGTCCTTGCCGGGCCACGCCGCGAGCTCGACCGGCGGGTGGGCGAGGTGCTGGACCACGTGCACCACCACCGGCCCGCGGCAGCCCGCGACGTTGAGCAAGCCCTTCACGCGCAGGAGATCGGGACCGCGCAGCGCAATCAGCGTCTCCATGCTGCGCGCGAAGGCGTCCCAGGGGAGCGGCGCGTCGTCGGTGAGAACGAAGCTTGCGATGCCGTCGCTGTGCTCGGCCTCGGCGACGAAGCCCGCGCGCGAAGCTGCCGCACTGGACGACGTCGCGTCGGCCTCGAGCAGGCAGCGCGCCTCGAGATCGCCTTCCACCGCGGTGTGAACCGCGGCATGCGGGTTGAGCGCGGTCAGGCGCGCCGTCAGGCGCTTCACCGCTTGCGCCTTGGCGAGATCGGTCTTCGCGATGACCAGCCGGTCGGCGAGGATGATCTGCTTTCTCCCTTCCGCCGACCATGCAAGCGTGTCGAGGCCGCCCACCGCGTCGACCACCGCGGCCACCACCTCGACGTGGAATTCGCCGCCCAGCGCGCGATCGGTGGCGAAGGTCTGCAAGATCGGCCCCGGATCGGCGAGCCCGCTGGTTTCGATCAATATCCGCCTGAACTGCGGCAGCGTGCCTTGCGCGCGCTCGGCGACGAGATTGCGCAATGCGTTCTGCAGGTCGGAGCGCGTGTTGCAGCACAGGCAGCCGTTGCCCAGCAGCGTGACGTCGTCGGTCGAGGCGCGCAGGAGCGCATCGTCGATGCCGACGCTGCCGAATTCGTTGATGACGACCGCGGTGCCGGCGCCTTCGGGGGTCGCGAGAAAGCGGCGCACCAGCGTGGTCTTACCGGCGCCGAGAAAGCCGGTGACCACGGTCACCGGAATGCGCGCACCGCGCGCGCGCTTGAGCCTGCGCCCAAACCGGCCTGCCTCGCGGGAGGGAAAAAGATCGAGCATGGTCTAGCAGCCCGTGTCCCGGATGCGGTGCAGCGCGGAGCGCACCGAACCTAAGTAGGTGGCCTGTGCCGGAGTGTGCGCGGAGCGGTGCACCGCGGATCCGGGACCGTCACGAACCAGGGCGGTCCCGGGTCTGCAGCGCATCATTTCGCTTCGCTCATGCTGCGCTGCGCCCGGGACACGAGACAGCGTCAAAAATCCATCTCCAGGATGTAGAGCCCGCCGACGTGGCGATCGACGGTGTAGACGATCTCGCGCTCGTCGACGAACACGTCGTTGAGCTGGATGGTACCGGTGGGCGCCATCGGCGGCGCCGGCGGCACGAACACGCCGACCTGCTGGGGCTGATACGGGTTGGAGATGTCGTAGGCGCGCAAGCCCCCGTTGAAGAAGGTGCCGAGCACGATCTGATCGGAGTGCCAGACCGTCGGCAGCGGCACGTTCTCGTGGATGTTGTGGGCGCCGAAGCGGCCCTTGGCGGCGAACGCCTTGTGATCGGGCAGCGGGCAAGTCGCGATCGGGACCAGGTTGGTTTCCTCGCGCGCGTCCAGAACCCAGATCAGCTTTGGCCAATCCTTGGCGTTGTTCTCGGTGGATTCGTCGGTCACCAGCATGAGCCCGCGGTCGAACAGCGGCACCACGGTGTGCATGAAGCCGGTATAGGGCGGTGAATTGGTCCACTGCGAAATCCGTTTCGGGTTCGCCTTGTCGGAAATGTCGAGGATGAACATGCCGCCGTCGATATAGGCGAGATAGCAGCGGTCGCCGCGCTGGGGATAGACGTTGGTGTTGTGGGCGCGGTGGCCCTTGTCCAACGGATGCCGGGGCGGCGGCGCGACGTTGTCGCCTTGGCGCGTGCCCGGCATCCACCAGCGGCCGATCTCGACCGGCTTTGACGGATTGCGCACGTCGATGCAGCGATAGAACTGGTCGTCGTTGGGGTACGTCGGCGTGAAGTCGGGCGCGCCCGACGCGCAATGGACGTATTCGCCGTCGCAGAACCAGAGCTGATGCACCCCGCGCGAGGTCGCCCCCGAGCAGTCGAAGAACGAGATCGACCTCGGTTTCTCCGGCACCGAGATGTCGAAGAGCTCCATGCCGGCCGGCTGCAGCCCCTTTCTCTGGGTCTGGTAGGCCACCGCCATGATGTTCCCGCAGGTCTCGAGCGAATTCGAGCGCATATGGGCCTGCGGCAAATCGGTCTGCACCACCACCTTGGACTTGCGCGGATCGGACACGTCGACGGCGGTGAAATTCTTCGGCGCGCTTTCGTGCGCGAGCCAGAGGATGCGGCGGCCGTCGGGCGCGATCTGGATCGACATGCCTTCGCCCATGCCGCCGAAACCGTCGAGCAAGTGATGGCCGATGAGCTTGAAATTCCAGGTGATCGGTTCGCCGTTGCTGCTTGGACTTTTCGCGGGGCCGGCCCGCGTCGGCAGAGGTTTATTTGCCGCCGCTTTCTTCCGGGCCGCCTTCTTCGCCGGCTTCTTGGTTTTGGCAGTTTTCTTTGCAATCTTCTTGCGTGCAACTTTCATTCCACTCTCCATGCCCTGACATCGCGGGCAGCTTTAGCGCGTTTCAGCGCCCCAGGCGAGGTGGCATGTCGCAGACCGACCGCCAGCGGGCGCTGGGGCTGCCGGCCAACGGCGGCGGGTTGTAAGCTGGCTCCAAGACCTCCCGACCGACGCTCGTGCATGCGATATCGTGCGATGGGGAGTTGGCTTCGTGGCGGGGATTGTCATGCGCACAGTTGTAATCATCATCGCCATGCTCGCTGCGACCGCGACCGCCCGCACCGCCGAGATCAACGCCTTCATCTCGACCGCGATCAAGGCGGCGACGGACGAACTGCTGCCGCCCTTCGAGCGCGCGAACGGCCATACCATTCGCGCGAGCTATGGCCCTTCCGGCGCGCTGATCCCCCGCTTCGACCGCGGCGAGCCCGTCGACGTGTTCCTGACCGACAGCGCGGCGATCGACGAACTCATCAAGCGGGACAAGATCGTGGCCGGCCGCACCGACCTCGCGCGTACCGGCATCGGTATCGCCGTGCGCAAGGGCGCGCCCAAGCCCGACGTGTCGTCGCCCGAAGCGCTCAAGCGCGCGTTGCTGGAGGCGAGGAGCGTGGGTCACGCCGCCCCCTCCGGCGGCAGCATCACGGCGGCGCATATCCAGGGCGTGTTCCGGCGGCTCGGTATCGCCGCCGAGGTGACGCCGAAGGTCAAGCTCGCGGCAGGCGGTCCCAATGGCCGCGTCAGCGTGCTCGTCTCCAGTGGTGAAGCCGAGATCGGGCTGCAGCAGGTGTCCGAGCTGATGTCGAATCCCGAGGTCGAGGTGATCGGCATGCTGCCGGCGGAGTTGCAGCTGACGACGATCTATTCCGCCGGCGTGACGACGAGCGCGAGAGAAGCCGAGGAGGCGAAGGCGCTGATCAAGGCACTGACCGCGCCGTCCGCGGCACCCGTCTACAAGGCAAAGGGACTCGACCCAGCATGGTAGGAGGAAGTGTCAGGCGCACACGCGCGATCGCGGCCGCGGCGGTGCTGATCGTGACCGCGAGCGCGGCGCATGCCGCCGAGATCGACGCCATGATCACCACCGCCATGAAGGCGGCGGTCGATGAGCTCGCGCCGCCGTTCGAGCGCGCCAATGGGCACGTGCTCCGCATCACCTATGGACCCTCCGGCGGGCTCGCGCGGCGTTTGAACGCCGGCGAGGAGGCCGATCTCGTCGTCGTGGACAGCAAGGCGCTCGACGAGCTGATCAAGCAGGGCAAGGTCGCGCCCGGCCGCACCGACGTCGCGCGCACCGGCATCGGTATCGCCGTGCGCAAGGGCGCGCCCAAGCCCGACGTGTCGTCGCCCGAAGCGCTCAAGCGCGCGCTGCTTGCGGCGAAATCCATCGGCCACACGGCGCCGGCCGGCGGCGGCGTCACCGCGGCCCACGTCATGGGCGTATTCGAGAAGCTCGGCATCGCCGCCGAGGTGGCGCCGAAGGTCAAGCTCGCGGCCGGCGGCCCCAACGGCCGTGTCAGCGTGCTGGTCTCGAGCGGTGAAGTGGAGATCGGGCTGCAGCAGGTGTCCGAGCTGATGTCGAATCCCGAGGTCGAGGTGATCGGCCTGCTGCCGGCGGAGTTGCAGCAGATGACGACCTATTCGGCCGGCGCGACGATGAGCGCTAGGCAAGCCGAAGCGGCGAAGGCGCTGATCAAGGCACTGACCGCGCCGTCCGCGGCACCCATCTACAAGGCAAAAGGACTCGATCCAGCATGGTAGGAGGGAACGTCATGCGCACACGCGATCGCGGCCGCGCTGCTCGTTACCACGGGCCCCGCAGTGCAGCGGTCTGCTGGCGCATCGGTGCGTGCGGGACGAAGCGGTGGGGTACGAGGCTAACGGTGCAAGCATGCATGGACGCGCACGAGTCGGCGACTCTCCGCCGGGACCGCGCGGTCGGCCTCTTGGTTCGCTATCGCGGTCGTGCAGGAAAGCCAGAAATAATTCGCGCTCGGATCGATCACCAGCCGTGCCGGGGCAAACCGCGGCGCCACCAACACGGACAGGAAATGAGTGGTCGAAGACCAGGATAGCCGGTTCAGATCGGGATCGATCCGATCCGACGACACGAAATGCGGATCTCCAAGCGCGGGATCGGATAGCGCGCCCGTAGCCAGCGTCCGTATCGCGACCTCGTAGTCCCGCCACGCCCTGACGAATTTCTCCGTCTCGACGATGTGCACCAGCGTCACCAGCACAATGGCGCCCGCGGCTGAGCGGGTCACAGCGCTGGTCGCAAGAGCCGCCATCGGGCGCCGCATCAACGGAATCGCGAAGTTCAATCGGCCATCAGCGTGGAGCGCGTGCGCCGCCGCCAGCATGCCGAGCACCGGGGTGGCGATCAGAAGTACCGTTCGCAGGTAGTACCTGTTGTCGGTATGGAGCGTGCCGTCGAACCATAGCCAGTATGCGCCCAGCCCTAGAGCGACGATTGATGCAGCGCAAATACTGGCCTTCGCTGGGCTTAGGCGCTGAACAACGTAGAACGCGATCCCGTAGCTCGCGAGCGTGATCAGCAAAAGCAGGACCAAGTGGCCGGCCAGGATGGTCACGT
>WNGD01006218.1_pt1 | contig 11454 bp, 3 predicted proteins | sample 5400671 | NCBI WGS metagenome assembly WNGD01 (sample SAMN13153369, study PRJNA577476) | soil metagenome | isolation source: 40 cm soil or saprolite under grassland replicate 2 | place: USA:California | collected 2016-06-15
CCAGGGTCGCAGAACGAGCGGGAGAGCCATACGCGTCTCACTGCGTCGTCGGCGCATCGCTACGCCTTGCGCCGCGCCACACGGTCGCGAGCCACGGCCGCTGTGAACGCGGCAACCCGGGCGGCGGATAGTAGTGGGTCAGCCGAGCACGACACGCACCCGGTGCGTGGCGCCGTCGTCAGCGAGCGCGATCGCCGCGCCACCCGCGAACGGCGCGCCGTCGAGCTCGACGCGCGATATCCCGCGCGTCACGCCGCCGGGGTTCTCGACCGTGATCTCGTAGTGCGCCGAGTGGTGGCGAAAGCGGATTTCGAAGCTGCGCCAGGCGCGCGGGATGCACGGGTCGAGGTGAAGCGTGCCGCCCCGGACGCGGAATCCCAGGATCCACTCGATGCCGGCGCGATGCATCCAGCCGGCGGAGCCCGTGTACCATGTCCAGCCGCCACGGCCCACGTGCGGTGGTTCGGCGTAGACATCGGCCGCCGCCACATAAGGCTCCACCTTGTAGCGGTGGACGCCGGCGCGCGTGCTGGTGTGGTTGATGGGGTTCAGGATCGCGAACAGCTCGCCCGCCTTGTCGCCCTCGCCGAGCGCCGCGAACGCGAGCACGACCCAGAGGGCCGCGTGCGTGTACTGGCCGCCGTTCTCGCGCACGCCCGGAAGGTAGCCACGCACGTAGCCCGGATCGCGCGGCGGGTGATCGAAGGGCGGCGTGAAGAGCAGAAGCAGACCGTCGCCGCGGCGCACCAGGTATTCCTCGACCGCCGCCATGGCGCGGGCCGCGCGGCTGCGGTCCGCGGCGCCGGAGATCACTCCCCACGACTGAGCGATCGAGTCGATGCGGCACTCCTCGTTGGCGACCGAGCCGAGCGGCGTGCCGTCGTCGAAGTAGGCGCGCCGGTACCAGTCGCCGTCCCAGGCCTCCCCCTCGAGCGCCGCCTGGAGGGCGGCCACGTGCCGGCGCCAGGCGTCGGCGCGCTGGTGCTCGCCGCGCAGCTCGGCAAGGCGAGCGAACTCCCGGAGGGTGGTGTGCAGGAACCAGCCGAGCCAGACGCTCTCGCCCGTGCCCGCGTGCCCGACACGGTTCATGCCGTCGTTCCAGTCGCCGGTGCCCATGAGGGGAAGCCCGTGGCTCCCGACGAGCAAGCTGCGGTCGAGCGCCCGGGCGCAGTGTTCGAAGAAGGTGGCCCGCTCGGGTGCCACGCCGGGCTCGAAATACGCCTCCCCCTGGCCGGCGGCGAGGACCGGCCCTTGGAGGAAGGGCACGACCTCGTCGAGCAGGCCGAGGTCGTCCGTCACCTCGAGGTAGTGGATGGTCGCGTAGGGCAGCCAGACGAGGTCATCGGAGATGCGCGTGCGCGTGCCGCGACCCGACGGCGGATGCCACCAGTGCTGCACGTCTCCCTCGACGAACTGGCGGCTGGCGGCGCGCAGCAGGTGCTCGCGCGCCAACTCGCGCTGCGAGACCGCGAGCGCCATCACGTCCTGGAGTTGATCGCGGAAGCCGTAGGCGCCGCCGGCCTGGTAGAGCGCCGAGCGCGCCCAGACGCGGCAGGCGAGCGTCTGGTAGAGGAGCCAGCGGTTGAGGAGCACGTCCATCGACCGGTCGGGGGTCTTCACCTGCACGGCGCCGAGGGTGTCGTCCCAGCGCGTGGTGACGGCGTGCAGGATGGCGTCGAGGTCGGCCGTCCGGTAGCGGGTTACGAGAGCGAGCGCCTCCTCGGCGGTGGCCGCCTGTCCGAGGAGGAAGACGACGATCGCGCGGCCCCCGGGGGGCAGCTCGACCGTCCCCTGGAGCGCAGCGCACGGGTCGAGGCCGGCCCCGACCCTGCCGGAGAGCCCGCGGCCGTGCTCGAGGGCTGCGGGGTGATCGAGGGTGCCGTTGCGGCCGAGGAACTCCGTGCGATCACCGGTCCACGCGGTCTGCCGCCCACCGAGGTCGGCGAACGCGACACGGCCCGCGAACTCCGGGTTCCACGGGTTCCGCGCCAGCAGCGCGCCGCTGCCCGCGTCGAGCTCGGTGACCAGGTGTGGCGCCGAGACGCTGCGGGAGACGCCCAGCACCCACTCGACGTACGCCGTGACCGAGAGCCGCCGCGGCCGGCCGGAGCGGTTCTCGATGGTCAGCCGTGACAGCTTGACCGGGTCTTCGGGCGGGACGAACTGGAGCAGGTCGAGCCTGATTCCGTGCGCGGTGTGCTCGAAGTGGCTGTAGCCCTGGCCGTGCCGGACGACGTAGGGCCACGCCTCCTCGCGGATCGGGAGGACGGTCGGGCCCCACACCTCGCCGCTCTCCTCGTCGCGGATGTAGAGCGTCTCGCCCGGCGGATCGCTCACGGGATCGTTCGACCACGGCGTGAGCTGGTTCTCGCGGCTGTTGACCGACCAGGTGTAGCCGCTGCCGGACTCGGAGACCTGGAAGCCGAAGCTCGGGTTCGCCACCACGTTGACCCACGGTGCCGGCGTCCACTGGCCCTCACCCAGCACCGTGACGTACTCGCGGCCGTCCGCCGCGAAGCCGCCGAGGCCGTTGAAGAACTCGAGATCCGGCCGCGGGGGCGCCGCTTCGGGCGCCGGGCGGGGGTTGGCGCGCCGCATGGCGGGCAGTGACGCCGCGGCCTCCGGGGGCTCCACGCGCGCCACCTGCTCGGAGAGCGTGCCCTGGCGACTGAGCAGCACGATCCGTGCGGCACTCTGCACCACGAGTCGATCGGCGGGCGAGAGCCGGTCCCCGCGCAGGATGAACACCGCCCCGTGCGGCTGGTGCTCCTCCTGCCCGAGCTTCGACTGGCTCAGCCGGACGAGGGCCTCCAGCGCCGCCTGGAGGTCCAGGGCGTAGGAGGCGCCCTGCTCATTCACGATCACGAGGTCGACGGCGATCTGCTTCAGCCGCCAGTACTCGTGCGCGCGCAGGAGCTGGCGGACGATCTCCTGGTCGTCGGCGTCGTCGATCCGCACCAGCACGATCGGCACGTCGCCGGAGATGCCGTGCGGCCAGAGGGCCGACGGGCCGCCGCTGGCGCGGCGCAGCACCTCGGGCGAGGGCCGCAGCGAGCGGTCCGCGTAGAGGATGCGGTTGCCGAGGCGCTGGAAGAGGTGGGCCTCGTCGGGCTCGATGCCGAGGTGGCGGAGCTGGACCTGGGCCTGGGTGCGGGCGAGCGTGACCACGCGGTCGAAGGTCGCGGGATCGCGGTACTTGTCGGCGAGGTCGACGACGGACTCCCGCGTGGCGGCCACCATGGTGGAGAACGTGATGCGCGCGCTGGCGCCGGCGGCGAGCCGGATGCGCGGCCGCAGGCTGAAGATCGGGTCGAGCACGGGGCCCGCGGTGTTGGAAAGCGGGCGGCCGTCGATCACCGACACGGGCGTGCGGATGCTGCGCCCGCGGCCGAGGAACCGGGCCCGGTCGGTCTCGTACTGGATGCCACCCACCCCGTGCTCGTCAACCGCCACGACGTGCGCTGCCCAGACCGGCGGATCCTCGGGGGACCGCGGGCGGCGGGTCGCGAGGAGGGTGTTCAGCGCCGGGTCGGCTTCGGTGTGCACGAAGAGGTTCGAGAACGCGGGATGGGCCGCGTCGGCCGCCGGCGGCGCGAGCACGACCTCGGCGTACGAGGTCAGCTCGATCTGGCGGGTCCGCCCGCCGAGGTTCGTGATGGTCACCCGACGTACCTCCGCGTCGTCCTCGGGCGACACCACCACCTCGAGCGTCGTCGCGATCGCGCCGTCGCGCCGTCGGATCTCGGCACGGTCCTCGGAGAAGATCGCCTCGTAGGCGTCCGGCTCGACGCCGCTAGGCTGGTGGGCCGCTGACCATACCTCGCCGCCGTCCACGTCACGAAGGAAGACATACTGACCGTACGCGTCGCGGGTGACGTCCTCGCGCCAGCGCGTGACCGCGAGATCGCGCCAGCGGCTGTAGCCCGACCCCGCCGCTGTGATCATCACCGCGTAGTGGCCGTTCGAGAGGAGGTGCGTCCGCGGCACCGGGTCGTGCGGCGATGTGAAGCGGCGCGACACCGGGCCGACCAGATCGCGGACGTGGGCCGCGGTCTTCACCTCCTCGGCTCGCGGCCGAGCGACTGCGACGTCCCGCGGTGCCCGCTCCTGGAGCAACAGCTCGGCGGCCTTCACGATGGGCGCGGCGTGAAAGCGCGCCCGCATGGCGCCGTCGTGCAGCACGTTCCCGATGGCGACCACGGACATGCCCTGGTGGTGCGCCATGTAGGCGCGCACGAGGCCGGCGGCGCCGCCGACCGGCAGGCGGGTGGCCGTGTAGTCGAGCGCCTCGTAGAACCCGTAGGCCCCGCGTGCGCCCAGGGTGGCGAGCCTCCCGAGGTTCTCGGCCGCAGCGCCGGGGTCGATCATCGCCGCCAGGGCGGTCGCGTAGGGCGCGATCACCAGGTCCTCGCTGAGGCCGCGCTTGAGCCCCAGGCCCGGAATCCCGAAGTTCGAGTACTGGTAGGTCAGCTCGAGGTCACGTGCGTTGAAGGCCGACTCCGAGATGCCCCAGGGCACGCCGCGCGTCGCGCCGTAGCGCTCCTGGCGGCGGACGACGAGGCGATAGGTCTGCTCGAGGAGGCTCCCGGGCGGTGAGCGCATGACCAGCGCGGGCATCAGGTACTCGAACATGGAGCCCGACCAGGAGATGAGCGCCGAGCCCCGGTCGACGGGCGTCATGGCGCGCCCGAGGTGGAACCAGTGAGAGGCCGGGACGTCGCCCTTGGCGATGGCGACGAAGCTGGCCAGCCGTGCCTCGGAGGCGAGGAGGTCGTAGCAGTTCGGGTCCGGATCGCCCTCGCGCGCGCGATAGCCGATCGAGAGACAGTTGCGCGTGGGGTCGAGGAGGAAGCCGAACTCCGTGGCCTCGAAGAGCTCGCGCGCAAAGCGGGCGAGGGCGAGCAGCCGGCGGATGAGCGTGCCGCAGGCATCGGCGGCGTCCTCGAAGTGGTCGGCGAGCGCGGCGTGACCGGCGTTCCCCGAACGGTCCGACAGCTCGACGAGCGCCGCGGCGCAGCGGTCCGACATCTCTGCCGGCGCCGGTAGCGTGGCGAGGAGGTCGTTCTCGCCGTCGGCCGCACCCGCGTGACGCGCCCAGGGCAGCAAGGTGTCGAGATCGCGCGCGTGGCCCTTTACGGTGGCAGCAACGGCCCCGGACCAGGTGAGCAGCTCGGCCGCCGCCCCGTCGCCGCGCTCGGCGTCCAGCGTCGCCGCCACGTCGACCAGGGTGTGAGCCAGGCCGTCCAGCTCGCCGAGCCAGTGCGCCCATCCAGCGGGCGTATTCGCCGGGGTGCCGAGCGTGCTCGCCAGGGCCTCGACGGCGTCGGCGAGCTGCCTGCGGGTCACAGTCTGGGTGCGCCGGTCGTCGGGGATCGCCGCCGCGCACTCGCGCACGAGCCCGAGCGCGTCCTCGATGCCCGTCACCGCGCTCGGGGCGAGCAGCGGGCGGTTCATCAGCTCCCGGCAGGCCTGCGCGAGGGCGAGGAGGTGACCGGCGAGGTTTCCGCTGTCGACGGACGAGACGTACGGCGGCTCGAGCGGACGCAGCGTGAGGGTGTCGTACCAGTTGTAGTAGTGCCCGTGAAACCTCTCCATGCGCCTGAGGGTCTCGAACGTCGCCTCGAGGCGCTCGACGGTGTCGAGGAGGCCGAGCCACCCGAAGTCGCGGGCTGCGATCGTGGAGAGGAGATAGAGGCCGATGTTGGTGGGCGAGGTCCGGTGGGCGACCACCGGCTTCGGGTCCTCCTGGAAGTTGTCGGGCGGTAGCGCATGGTCTTCCGGCCCCACGAAGGTCTCGAAGAAGCGCCACGTCCGCCGAGCGGTGAGACGGAGCAGGCGCTCATGGCGCGGCGCCAGCGGCTCGTCGCCCGCCGCTGGGGGCGGCAGGCTAATGCGCTGGGCCACGAGCGGCGAGAGGACCCAGAGGACGAGGAAGGGCGCCGCCATCGGGAAGGTCGCCGGCCGGACGACGGCGACGAGCGCGGCGGCCACGACCGCGAGCCCCACGGCCGCGACCATCCGGCGGTAGAAGCCGGTCAGCTCGAGGCCGAGACCGGCCTTCGCTTGCGCAGCGGTCACCCACTCCAGAAGCCGCCGATGCGTCCCGTAGAGGCGGATCATGGTGCGGACGATCGCGTCCACCATCACGCACGCCTGATGGGCGAGCAGGGTGACCGTCAGCGCCACCTGCGCGAGACCCATCGCCAGGTCGGCGCCTACCCCGCGCACGTGGCTCCGCTTCGAGATGCCGCGCCGGCGCGGCACGAGGTGGGTGAGGACGGGCACGAGGGCCGGGAGGGCGATGACGGCGAGGATGAACGCCGTCCACATCCCCGCCAGCGGTGCGAGCGTCCAGGCGGCGAGGAGGGTCAAGATGGCGGAGGGAGCCGAGAGTGTCCGCCGGAGGTTGTCGATCATCTTCCACCGGCCGAGGAAGGGCACGCCTGCGGCGCGCCGCCCGACGATCCACGGGAGAAGCTGCCAGTCACCCCGCGCCCAGCGATGCTGCCGGAGCGCGGCCACCTGGTAGTGGGTCGGGAACTCCTCGAAGAAAGCGATGTCGGTCACCAGCCCCGCGCGCGCGAAAACCCCTTCGAAGAGATCGTGGCTCAGGACGGCGTTCTCGGGCACACGGCCGGCGAGCGAAGCCTCGAAGGCGTCCACGTCATAGATGCCCTTGCCGGTGTAGGATCCTTCGCCGAAGAGATCCTGGTAGACGTCCGACACCGCCGAGGCATAGGGGTCGATCCCGCGGGGGCCGGCCGATATCCACTGGTACACGGAGCCCTTCCGGTCGGAGGGCAGCGTCGGCGTCACACGCGGCTGAAGCACCCCGTAGCCCTCGACCACGCGCCCCGCGTGCGGGTCGTACCGTGCCCGGTTCAAGGGATGCGCGATGGTGCCGATCAGCGCCCGCGCGCAACCGACGGGGAGCCGGGTGTCGGCATCGAGGGTGATGACGTAGCGGATCCCCGATGGCGCCGCAGGCGGCCGGCCGCCCACCGCCACGAAGGTGGTGTCGGTCCCGCGCAGCAGGCGGTTGAGCTCGTGGAGTTTCCCGCGCTTGCGCTCCCACCCGATCCACCGTCCCTCGCGCTCGTTCCAGCGTCGGGTCCGATGGAAGACGAAGAAGCGCTCCCTGCCGTCGGGCGCGGGACCATGCCGCGCGTTCAGGCGCGCGATTCCCTCGGCTGCCGCCGCGAACAGCCGCTCGTCGTCCGGCATGGTCTCGGCCGGGGCGTCGGTCCAGTCCGAGAGGAGGGCGAAGCGGAGCTCGCCATCGGGGTTGGCGAGGTGGTGTACCTCGAGCTGGGCGATCAGCTCCTCGACGTGGGCCTTGCTGGTGAGCAGCGCGGGCATCACCACCAGCGTCCGCAGCTCGGCCGGCACCCCCTCGCGCAGCTCGAGCTTCGGCAATGGCCGGGGGCCAATCCGCTCGACGACCCCGAGGTTCGTGAGCGCGATGGCGAGGTCGATCGCCGGCACGAGCGCAAGCAGGGCGAAGAGGAGGAGCCCGAGAAGGCCAACGCCGGCGTGCGCGGTGAGGATCAGGGGCGGGGCGAGGACGAGGGCGCTCAGGAGCGCGACCGTCCCCGCGAAAGCCGGCATGGGGGCGGCGAGGTAGCTGCGCGCTAGCCACCGTCCCGGGCGGGCGCGAAAGCCGAGCTCGCGCTCGAGCGCTGCGCGTCCTTCCGCGAGCAGGTGAAATCCGGGGTCACGCCAGCGCGCGTGCTCCTCGGGGTCGCCCGCCGCGCCCGCCTGCTGCGTGCGCGCCACCACCCGGCCGGCCACCTCGACCTCCGAGCAGCGGGAGCCCCGCGCCAGATCCTCTATCGCATGGCGGTAACGGTCGCGGGTCGGGAAGTCCAGCGCCGCGAAGTCCGTGTCGGCGCGGAGCACCTCGTCGACCCGGCTCACGCTCTCGAAGAACTCCCTCCAGTCGAAGCTCGACATCAGGCGCATGCTCGTGATGATGTTGCGCACGGTCACGTTCATGGCGCCTTGCCGCTGATGCTCGACGCGCACTGTCTCTTCGGTCGTCGTGCCTCGAGCCGCGAACCGCTCCTCGAGCCAGCGCAGCGCCGGCACGAGGTCCGGATCCTGCTCGCGCAGGCGCTGGACGAGCTGCACGGCGAAGGCCGTGGGCAGCCGCTCCTTCTCGACGCGCGCCAGCGCCGCGGTTGCGTCCGCCGGCGTCCGTCCGCCGAGGCCGAGCAGCCGGTCGGCGAGCACGTCGGCCTCCTGGCGCGCCGTCCGGTCCCGCACGATCCGCTCCGCGAGCCGACGGAGGTTCTCGACCAGCAGGACGCGCAGCGTGATGGGGACCGCCCACAGCTCCCCGATCGTGAGCGGTTGCACGCGCTGGTAGGCGCGCACGAACCGCCGCAGGGCCTCGGGCTCGAAGCGGCTGTCGGTGTGCGCCACGAATGCCCAGGCGACCCCGAAGACCCGCGGGTAACCCTCCAGGAACCCGGCCGCGAGCTTGGGCAGCTCGCGGTAGAAGCGGTGCGGCAGGTCCTCGCGGATCTGGCGGACCTGGTCGTCCACGATGTGGAAATTGTCGACCAGCCACTCGGCCGCCGCGGTGATCGCGCGCTCCTCGCGGATCGCTCGCGCGACGGCGCGGTAGGAAGCAAGAAGAACGCGGCCGTTGTCGACGAGCCGCGGCAGCACGCGCCATCCGCGCCGCGGGTCTGCGGTTACGCGCTGCGCGGCCGCGAGGCTCTCGGCGTGCTGCTCGAGTCGCTCGACGCTGAAGAGCTCAGTGCGGATGGGCTCTTCGGGGTCCGGGAGGGGATCGACCGAGGGACGGAGGTTGCCGACGAAGTGTAGGATACATGGGACTTCTAGCACGGAGGCTCGGGGCAGGCGATCTTGCTCGTGCGCGCCAAGCGCGCGTGCTGATGGACTCCGCCGGAAGCGAACGAGAGGGTGCCGACGTCGGTGCGCGCGACCTGCTGCTGGGGCCTAAGACAGCGCTGCGAAGAACACGAGCGTCCGCACCTCGACCGACTCGCGTGGCGGCGGATCGGGCGGACTCGTCGGATCGTCGAATGCGGTGTGGGCGGTGAAACGTGCACGGCCAGGGTCGGAGTCGAAGCACTTGAGGAGCATCGCCTCGTTCGCTCGCATGCGCGAGTAGTAGAACCAGCGGTGGGCCGGGTTGAAGCGGAGGGAATAGACCTCCCCCACCCGATCCCGGTAGCGGAGATCGGACGTGACGAGGTCCTGCGGGCGGATGGTCCGTGCATCGCACACCGCGAGCGGCGACTCTTCCACAGGCCCGCGAATCGGTTTCCAGACGTTGATGACGGCGAACCGGTTCCGGAGCAACCTTTCGGCTTCATTGGCGGGAAACAAGTCGCGCACTCGCTGCGCGCCCGAACGTTCGGTGTAGTCGTTGTGCGGGAAACGGACCGGCGGCTGCGCTCCGTTCTCGCGCCGCCGGGCTTCCGAAGCGGAGCGCACGTTGTGATCGAACGCGACCACGCGCATCGCGCCGGTGAGTTTCCTCACGAGCTCCTCGACTTCCCGGTAGTAGAGGTCACGCACCGTGTTCGGGTCGTAGAGGTTCTGTACCGACGTCTCGTGAGACGTCAGCAGGAAGCCTGCCTCGTCGAGAGACGGCGCCGGGACGAGCTCCCTGGCATCGTGGATGGCGACGCTTCGCCGGTCACCCTTCGTGTTCCGCCACGGCGTGCCCGGAGGCGGCTCGTACAGGTAGAAGTACGGCTTCTCCGCCAGGTCCGCGAGGTAGTTCAGCGTGGACTCGACCATGCGATCGTCTCCTGCTCAGCGATCGTTCCTGCCCCCACCCTTCAGCCCCTCGCTCCCGTAGCGATCCGCGGGCCCCGCTCCACCGGGACCCAGCCGGCCGCCGGGCCCGAAGTGACCTTTGCCGGGGACGTGGTTCACCTCGACGCGGATCCCGTCCGGGTCCTCGAAGAGAACCGAGTAGTACCCCGGGGCGAACTGCGTCCCCTCCTCGGGGGGATGGACGCTTCGCGCGTCGAGCTCCTCGACCAGGAAGTGATAGATTGCGTCGACGTCCTCACGACTCCGCGCGCGGAAACAGAAATGGTGGAGGCCCGCGCGGTTCTGATCGAACGAGCCGCCGCTCGTGCCCTGCGGCGCTCCGCGCACGAGGACGCCGGTGCGGCCGCCGATGCAGTAGACGACGTCCTCGCCTCGGATGAGCGTTTGCATCCCGAGGAAGTGACAGAGTTTCTCCCAGAAGGGGACGGAGCGCGCGGGGTTGTTCACGGTGAGCTGGATGTGCGCGATACCGTTCAGCACGACGCTCATGGGCCCGTTGTGCCAGCACGGGAAGGCGAGTCAACCGTGGGGGCGTCCCAAGGTTTGGCAAGCGTCCAAGTCGGACATCGCGAGGCTCGAGATCGGCAAGAAGAGGATCGTCCTCGACACGTCGGGCCAGCTCAGCTCGGAGGCGGACGGCATCCGTTGGACCGTGATAGTCCATCTGCCCGTCCGGGAGAGAGGCCTGTGACCCCCACTCAGACGGCGAGGAGACGTCGAACTCGACCGCCGGGGCTGCCTGCTCGAGCCGGCCGCGAAATTCACGGCGAGGCCCGAGATGCCGCGACCCCAGGCGGGGCCGGTCCGCGACCAGCTCACCGTCGTGGCGCGGAGCGCGTACCAAGAAGATTCGACTGAAGTACCGACAAGTTTCGAGCGAAATACGACGCCCCGGAATTCTCACGCACGCCGCTCGCATGCTAGCTCTCGCGTTCACGCGTCTCTTGGAGGAGACAGCATGCGCGCTCGCGGCTCGACGGTCCCGCTGCTCTGCCCGCTCGCGGCCGTGGCCGTCACCGGGGAGGATCGAATCCATGGTCAGGATACGTGATCTCGCGACGGCGTTGATGACCGCAGCTGCCGTGTGCGCGCCGGGGACGCTCCTCGCCGCGACCACGCCCTATGACCTGGTCTCCGACGTGAGGATCCCGATGTCCGACGGAGTGCTGCTCGACTCCGACGAATACGTCCCCACGACGGGGTGCCCGTGCCCGACCATCCTGGTGCAGACGCCGTATCGGAAATCGGGCGCGGGAGTCTCCGAGGGCAACACGATCTTTCCCTCCAACGGCTACGCGATGATCGTCGTGGACGTGCGCGGCACCGGCTCGAGCGAGGGCATGTGGGATTCGTTCGGCGCCCGGGAGCAGCAGGACAGCGTGGCGCTGGTCCAGCGCGCGGCATCGCGGCCGTTTTCCAACGGCGTGGTCGGGCTCTCGGGCGTGAGCTACTCGGCGATCAACCAGTTCCTCACCGTCGAGCAGCCCGGAACCCAGGCCGTGAAGGCGATCTTCCCCATCGTCCCGATGTCGGACGCCTACCGCGACGTCACCTGGGCGGGTGGCAACACGGACTTCGGGTTCATCCCGCTCTGGCTCGGGCTGGTGAACGGACTCGCCCTGATCCCGGCCCAGGATG